>Ga0265301_10000398_pt1 | contig 64466 bp, 47 predicted proteins | sample AusTroGonzalo_MG_2_FD_193488 | JGI IMG/M metagenome (GOLD analysis project Ga0265301, IMG submission 193488) | Bovine rumen microbial communities from tropical cattle in Woodstock, Queensland, Australia - Gonzalo_04 | ecosystem: Host-associated > Mammals > Digestive system > Stomach > Rumen ... | reverse complement strand
GCATACCGTGCCGCTCAAGGTGAAGGTCTGGGCCATGCCTGCAAAGGAAAGCAGGAGCATGAGGGTTGAAAGGATGTGTTTCATTGCTTTACTATTATTTGATTAAACTATTGTCTCCTTTAGTTTCCCCTACGGGGAATGGAATGGCTGTTGTTAGGTGACCTGCGGCGGTATAAGCCAGTTACCAACTCGTAACACCACAAGCCGCCGCCTTTTGACTTTATGCCTTCACTCCATTCCCGCAGGGAATCTGGAGCAAAAGTACCGTAAGCCCATGACCTGTCAACGGATTTACAATTTTGATTTTTGGGGTTACAACCTTTTCCTTGAGGAAACTATTCAAATTATTGATTTTAAATATAATTAAAAAGCCACTTTACAAACCTTTCAGATGTGAAATCTATGTTATTGTGGGTTTTTAGATTACTTCCCTCGTTCAAATTCTGCGATTTTACTCATTTTTATAATAAAACATTTTGCGATTTTACGCATTTTTTGGAGAAAAAATTTTGCTAAATCCATAAAAGCAGTATCCTTGCATTGGTATTTACCAATACTCAATACCGCTGGTGACGAATTGTTCTATCATACATTTCCGACCGAAAGCAACCATAATTATGAGATTGATTTTTTATTATCGAGAGGAAACAAACTATGTCCGATAGAAGTGAAGTCGTCAGGCTATAAAACCCACAAATCGTTGGACGCTTTCTGCAAGAAATATGCTTCCCGTATTGGCGACAAATACCTGATTTACACCAAAGACTATCAAAAGGACGGTGCTACCCTTTGTTTGCCTGTATATTTTACACCGTTTTTGTAGACTGCAGATTACAACCTGTTTTTCAGCTCCCCAGGTTCAAAGCCGAGCTTCTTGCGAAGTTCGCTGCGGCTTTTGTTGATGGAATAGACGCTCAAGTCCAAAAACTCGCCCATCTCCGCGTTGGTGATGTCGCTACACGAGAGCAGACAGACCTTGGAATCCGTCTCGTTCAGGTCGGGATAAAGCTCACTGATTTTCGCCTGCAAACCTGGATAGGCACTCTCGATAACCGAAACGGCAGCCTCGAAAGCCGTCTCCTTGCCGTTCATCACCTGCCGCACCAAGGGGCTCCATTCCTTCTTGAAGTCGTTGGCACGTTTTTCGGTGCGGGCAGCATTGAGAATCAAACGAAAGCGGGAAGTAACCTCCTGACTGACAAACAGATTGTTTTCAGATGTTGGCGTTCCCTTTTCGACAGGGACGACCTCTGTTTCTGCTATCGGCTCAGCCACAAGTTCCTCCACTTTCGGCTTGCGTTTCAGCCAAAACAGCAGGACACCTATTATTAATAGAAGTGCTGCCAAAGCCACGATGCAGAAAACCATGGTTTTATGTTGCTTTTGAAGGTGCTTTTCAGCCATCGCATTACGCAAATTCAAATAATCGTTTCGTTGTTGCTGACGGCTATAATTTCGCACCACGCCAAATTTCGCACCATAGTATGTTTCGTCGGAAATAATCCGATGCGACAAAAAAACAGGGACAAGATCATGTTGTCGGCCATAACAAGAAAACAAGTCATCACCACTAAATTTATACTTTTGACTGCGCGACTTTGCCCTCGCCCAAATTCGGAGATAATAACCAGTAGAATCGTCGCTTAATGGCTTAATATCGTGTCTGACATTATGATCAAAAAACAATTTTTTTATGCCGTATGCCTTGGTTGCCAATTTCAATCCAGTGTCTTCTGTCTCTAATTGTTTCAAAAGCAGAACGCCAACGTCCCTATTGTCGAAATGCTCTCCACCAGCCAGTATGCCTTGGTTGAACATAGCGCGCCACTGGGCATCTTCGTTGCCGCTTTCAAATGCAAAATCAATACTATTGGCCAAATGGATTGCAGCATCGTTGAACTCCTCCAAGAAACATTGGTTCACGCCCATCATGTTCTGCACGAAGGCCCTCTCATACAAGCGGTTGCCAAAATAACGGTCGGCGGAATCCAAGGCGACTGTAGCTTCCACATATTGGTCCATCCAATGCAAATGCCTTCCCATCTGGAAAAAGGCACGGGCAGCAGTGAGACTGTCGCCTGCCCGAAGCGCATAATCTGCAGCGTTTCTGAAAGATTGCAAAGCCAAACTATCGGCATAAATCGTCTGCAAGTCGTAACCCTTGTAAAGTGCAGCCAAGGCAGCCTTTTGGGGTTGTCCTTTTTGAGCATAATAGACTGGGGCACGATCAAGGTCGGGAGAGGTGTAGATGTGGTTCATCATCTTGTCTAACAAGAAGTTGCCATTTGATTTGGTAGGGTCGGTGGCATCGCGGTCATCGCCATAGATGGCGCGGGCTTGCAGCAAAGCCATCTCCATGCGTTGGGCCTCGCTGAAATAAACTTCCATGTGCATTACACTATCAATTAAGTGCAAAGCACTGTCGGGATAGGTTTCCAAAACAGATTCGGCTTGGCGGAGCAAGCGTTGGGCCTCGCGGTTGGGTTGGTTGCAAGCCATAAGCAGCAACAAACATCCAAAAAATAAGGGTCTCGTTTTCATACGGACAAAATTACAAAAAATGGTTTGTTCGCTGCAAAAATACCGCGTTGGGAAACGCCATTCAGCGAATTACCGTTTTCATTTCGGTTTTTACAAACTTTTTTCCGAAGATATTTTACAACGAAATGATAATCAATTTAATACAAAAACCGCATTACAAGTCATTACAACAAAGGTTACAGGCAAACATCTAATAATTTTGGGGAATTTTCCATGTAGAGACGTTGTGCATACCATCTCTACAAATGGAATCGAATCTATTTATTCATAAAACCGCTGTTCCTTCAAATACGCGAACGCCTTCTCCGGCATGAAATGCCTCATATCGCGGCCTTCCTTGATGCATTGGCGGATGAAAGTGGATGAAATCTCCAATATCGGAGTCTTCAGCACCGTGACCGAAGGATAATTAATGAGTTCTCCCCCATCGTAACCCTCACGAGGGAAGACCAAAAGCTCGTAGTTGTCAAGGATTCTCTGGTATTCGCGCCAACGCTTCAGGTTCTGCAGGCTGTCCATGCCGCAGATGAAGACAAACTCGCAGTCGGGGTATTGCTCCGAAAGCGAGGTCAGGGTATTGATGGTATAAGACGGCGTGGGCAGGTGCATCTCGATGTCGCTGACACGGAAGCGCGGGTCGTCGCCAACGGCGAGCTGCACCATCTTCAGGCGCTCGTCGTCGTCGAGAAGGTCGTCTTTCTGCTTCAATGGGTTTTGGGGTGTCACCACAAACCACAGCTCATCCAAGTCGCCAAACTCAACCAGATAGTTGGCCAGCATCACATGACCGTGATGAATGGGGTTGAAGGAGCCGGAATAGATGCCTACTTTTTTCATGATACCAAATGATATGGCCCTTCGACCCTTCGGCAAGCTCAGGGCTCAGGGGCCAGGGGGATTTATTCTTCTTCGCAGGAGGCTTCTTCAAGGAAGGCTTGGACGACTTCGAGGATCTCACGCTTGGCAGTCTCGAGGTCGTCGTTGATGACGGTACGGTCAAACTTGCCTTGAGCAAACTCCATCTCCCAAGCGGCCTTAGCGAGGCGCTTCTCGATTTCGTCCATCGAGTCGGTCTGACGGTTGATGAGACGCTCACGGAGCACATCAATCGACGGGGCTTGGATGAAAACTGAAAGGGCTTGTTCGCCGTAATGTTCCTTGATATTCACGCCGCCGCACACGTCGACGTCGAAGGCCACGTGCTTGCCGTCTTCCTGCATCTGCCTGACGACAGACAGCAGGGTGCCGTAGCAACGACCCGGATAGACCTCCTCCCACTCGAGGAACTCGCCATTCTCGACACGCTGCTTGAAGTCTTCCATCGTGAGGAAATAATACTCGCGGCCGTTCACCTCCTCGCCGCGGGGCGGACGTGTGGTGGCCGAGACCGAGAAAGCCATCTCGGGGATGTTGGCCATGACATGGTTCAACAAGGTGGTCTTGCCCGATCCTGACGGGGCACTGAAAATCAATAATTTACCTTTCATGTTTTTATGTTTTTGTCTATTGAGACGCAAGATTTTGCGTCTCTACAATGATTACAATATGTTACATACCTGTTCCTTGATCTTTTCCAGTTCGTCCTTCATCTTGACGACGATCTTCTGGATGTTCACCTCGTTGGCCTTCGAACCCAAGGTGTTGATCTCGCGACCCATCTCCTGGCTGATGAAACCAAGTTTCTTGCCGGCCTGGTCGTCGTCGCAGCTCTCGTTGAAGTAGTTGCAATGCTGACGCAGGCGCACCTTCTCCTCGGTGATGTCGAGTTTCTCAAGATAATAGATGAGTTCCTGCTCGAAACGGTTCTCGTCGTATTGTCCCGAGGAGGTCAACTCGCTGAGGTTCTTGGTGATGCGTTGCTTGATGACCTCGTGGCGGCTCTTCTCGTAGGGCTCCACCTGCCCGAGCAGGTCGAGGATCAGCTCCACGCGATGCAGCAGGTCTTTCTTCAAGGTATTGCCTTCTTGGATGCGGAAGCCGTCGACGATGTCCAAGGCCTGGTCAAGCGTCTCGCCCACTTTGGCGACGAAGGCGTCGTCGTAGCTTTCGGCCGGCACGTTGAAGATGCCCGGCATACGGAAAAGGATGGTGGCCATGTCGTCGGCAGGGGCGACACCCAGTTCTATCGAGATCGCCTCGATCTGTTCCTTGTAAGCCTTCACGATGTCCTTGTCGATATGGTAGGTCTGGGCCAAGTCGGTGTCGGTGACGTTGATGACCACATCCACCTTGCCGCGTTGCAGTTTGGCACCAATCCTATTGCGGAAGTCGAGTTCCGCAAAACGCAACTCGTTGGGCAGTTTCACCTGGAGGTCCAACTGCTTACTGTTGAGGGTCTTGATCTCAACTGAAATCTTCTTCGCATTGTAGGTTTGTTCGGCGGTGCCGTAACCTGTCATGGAACGGATCATAAATGCTGCAATTTCAGGATAAACTATTGTTGCACGAAGCCCCAAGCCTCTTTACCATAGAGGTCGCGTTTGGTGCCTGCCGAAATGGCGACATACTGCTCAAGGTGGATCCTTGACGAGAACACGCCATAGCCACCGTTGATGTTGGTATAGTCGGGCACGGTTTGGGAGAAGCCTGACTGAGAATTCACCTGGATGTAGTTATAGAGTTCGTCGCCACCAGCGGAAATGAGGATTTTCATGGGGTGCAGGTCGTCGAAATAACGGACCACATTGGGATGAGCGGGATACAACACCGTGTCAGCGCCAATGGCCTCGCCAAGGGCGTTGAACAATGTGTTTTCCAGATAGGTGATATACAGGCTTTGGTTCTCAGTACCCAAGTTATCGATGTTTATGGCTCCCGTCGAGAACGACACCTGCTTGTCGACCAAGGGACCTCCATTCACGGATTCCTTATAATAGAACACCATCTGCACATCGTAGAAGACCGCATTGTCGGCATAGGTGAACTTCACCTTCTTGGTGTTGTCGCTAGGATTGGCAGAGAAATGGAGGGAGGTTGTGAGGATCTTAAACTCTTGTCCACCCACCAAGCCCGTCTCGGCTGTGACGGTGTCATTCTCCTTGAGGACGACAAGCTTATACCTATACTTCGAAGTCGCGCTATTGTTGTCGAATATCCTTCTGTCAGAAGAGAAATAGGCCTTCTGGCTGGGCGAATAGAAGACGCCGCCTTCCTTGTCGTGGATGGTGATGGTGTCGAGCCACATGGTATCGCCCGTAGGTGTATAGTTGCCACCAAAAACCGCCTTATACTCAGCGATATAGGCCGTCAGCTTGCCCGGATAGTTGCTCGAGTCGGCGATGAGCGCCACCTCGCTGGCGTTGATGGGATGGTCGTTGCTGCCCGAGAAGGCCCTGTTGATACGGATGAAATTGGTGTCCTGCGAGGCATCCAACAAACCATAGATCACAGGGATGTCCTTGTAGTCGGCATACAACTCCACATCGGTGGTGCAAGCGTTGAAAAAGGCCATGACAGCCAACAGCGAAAGAGAATAAAAGAGTTTTTTCATTGTTATGTCGTTGTTTGAATTGGCAAAAATAGTGTTTTTCTTAATAATAGCGGCACTTTTGGCAAATTATTGCTCCACAAAACCCCACGAAGTCATGGCGTAAAGTTCTTGTTTGGTAAAATTCGACAATCTGACTTCCTTTTTGATGGTGGTTCGCGAGGAGAACAGGCCGTAGCCACCGTTGATGTTGGAATAAACCGAAACCAAGCCTGCCGAATTGGACTCTTGGGCATGGTTGGCGAGATAATAGTAATAAACATCTTCACCGGCGGCACTGATGGTGACGACGAAATCATCGAAGTAGCGCACCACGTTGGGATGCTCGGGGTCGACGACGGTATCGCCCCCGATGGCATTAGCAAGCGCGTTAAACAGCCAGGTTACGGAGTATTCCTGACAATAGGTGTTGTCAGTGCCTTCAATCTTTGGATAATCATAAAGCGGCTTGGTGCCAAACGAGCGTTTGACGTTCCTGCATCTCATCTCCAGTCCCGAAATCTGCTCCCGATAGTTGAACTGCATGCCTATCTCGTAGAGTGGGGCGACGCCATCGGCCCTGAAAAGGATTCTTCCAGACTCGTCCGTTTGACCGCTTTGGAAATGGGCACTGCCCGACACAATGGCAAAGTCCTCGTCGCCAACCATGGCGGTCAAGGCTGTGACCGTGTCGCCATCAGGCTTAACGAGGAGCAGCTTGTAGCTGTATCGGGCACCTTCCGAAGACGCATTGAGTGGCTCGGTGGTGTAATAAACAACCTGGTCGGGCGCATAAAACACGCCCTCTTCCTTGTTATGGATAGTAAGGGTGTCGAGCTGGAACTCGCGCCCCGTGGCATGATAGTGGTTGCCATAGGTGTTTTTCAACTCTATGATCCTCACGTTCAGCTTTTCGGGATAGTTGCTCGAATCCGAAACCAAAGCCACCTCATAGGCGTTAATCGGATGGTCGTTGGTGCCGCAAAAGGCGCGGGTGATCTTGACATAATTCGTATCGGACCTCGCATTGAGCATGCCATAGATGATGGGCACATCCTTGTAGTCCGCGTACAAATCCACCTCAGTGCTACACGAAGCAAAAATACATATAAAACAGGATAAAGATACGATGGAATGTATGAATTTCATGTTGAATCGATTTTTTATATAGCGCAAAAATACCGTTTTTTTCTGTGCGCGCAAATTATTTTTCAGTTTTTTTTATTTTTGTCCCCAAATAGAAAAACCAACGCAATATGAAAAAACTATCCGTATTATCGCTGCTTCTGCTTTTGGCTTTCTCTTTGACGGCCCAAGTGGAATACCTCTACGACTTCAACAGCCTCACCGAAGGCTCACAAAACCTCAACGGACAGGACGGCTGGATGACGCATTACCAGACCGCCACCTCGTCGCAGGACTTCGACGTCAGCTACGTCTGCGGCTCCGAAATAGCTCCCGACGAGAGCCTCGCCATCTGGTATCCCTATGGCGGCTCGGGCGTAGGCCGCACGGCCACGCGTAAGGCCTCGTCCAACTTCAACTTCAACTTCCAGAACGGCGGCATCATGGACCTGGAGATCGACATGAACCGCACCTGGTGGGGCAGCTTCTTCGGCGTGGGCTTCGACGCTGACGGCGACGGCCACATCCTGCCCGGCATGACCGACCCCGATGGCGGCGTCTACCTCTTCATCAAGAGCCAAGGCGACAGCGGCCACGCCAGGGTACATCTGCCCGACGGCAGCAACATCCCCTTCGACTACGACCAAGGCGGATGGACCCGCTACAAGATGTCGTTCGACTTCACGGCCTACGACGGTGCAGGCGCTGTGACGGTGTTCGTCATGCCCGGCTGCGAGGGCGAATGGATACAGATGGCGGGCTGCACCAACGTCTGCATGAACCTCACGCCCGGCAGCGGCGACAAGCTCGACTACCACGTGTGGGACGGAGTCTTCTTCCACTCGCAAGGCGGCACGGGCGGCTTCGACAACCTCCTCGTGCGCCAGCAGCCCGACGGCAACGCCCAGCTCATCGAGATGGCCGACATCCCCAACCAATTGATCTACAACGACCCGATCACCCTTGAGGCCACAGCCTCGTCGGGACTGCCCGTCAGCTTCGAGATGATGGAAGGCCCTGCCACCATCAACGGCAACATCCTGACCCTGACGGGTGAGACGGGCGTCGTGAAGCTGAAAGCCACCCAAGGTGGCGACGCCAACTGGCTGCCCGCCCCCGACGTGGTGAAGACCTTCGAGGTAGTCGACCCGAACGCCTACGACCCCGTAGTGACTCTCCGCCGTCCGTATGAAGGGTCTAACGTCTATCTGGATGAGATACATCCCGTCATGATCGTCGTCTCGGCCTACATCGAGCACCCTGAGGTCATCAAGTTCACCGATATCACCGCGAGCGTCGACGGACAGGAGATCAGCCTCCACACCGACTACCCCGACGACCCTGACAACGGCTATTACTACGGCTTCTGGACGCCCTCGGGCTTCGGCGACTACGAAATGACCGTCAGCGTGACCCAGAGTGGCGGCAAGACGACCACCTACGCCAACCGCTTCGTTGTGACCAACGACATCGACACCCATCTGGACGTGCTGACGCTACACGGCGACCTCGTCTGCGATCCGAGCCACCACAGCGCCAGAGGCGACTACGCCCTGCCCTCGCATGTGGGCGCGTTCAATGAGATACTGGCCCATTACGACCACAACTGCGTGAACGGCAACTGCGACGGCTACGACCGTGTGGGTGGCATGAAGGTGCGCAACTACCGCGGCGAGTGGCTGGAGCTGTTCCGCTACATCACCCCCTTCGGCGTGCAATGTGAGGACGACGTCGACGTGAGCGACTACACCACCGTGCTGCAAGGCTTGGTGGAGATCGAGTTCTACATGGAGTCGTGGAGCGGCTCGGGCTACAACCCCAACCTCATCTTCAGCTTCACCAAGGGCACGCCCGACTACCTCTATGCCGACGTGGACGAGATCTGGTTTGGCACCTTCGCCTTTGGCGACTACGCCAACCAGCAGCCCGTGCCCGTGGTGACTTACCCCTTCAGCGAGAACGCCCAAGCTGCGAGACTGAAGCTGACCACGACGGGCCACAACTGGACCAGCGGCACCAACAACACTTACAACACCGGCAACGCCGCCGAGTTCTATGAGGCCACACACCACATCCTGGTGAACGGCCAGAACAGGTTTGACCAGCACCTGTGGCGCACCTGCAGCCCCAACCCGGCCGGCTGCCAGCCGCAGAACGGCACCTGGACCTATCCGCGCAGCGGATGGTGTCCCGGCAGCATCGGCATGGTGTGGGACTTCGACCTCACGGAGTATCTTGCCGACGGGCAGGCCGAGCTGTTCTATCAGTTCGACCCGACCTACCTCGACCTCTGTCATCCCAACCACCCCGACTGCGTCGACGGCGTCACCTGCACCGAGTGCGCCGCTCCCGACAACCCGGTCTTGCGCGTGGCGGGCAAGGTGATCACCTACAGCAATGACGAGGACATCCTCACCAGCGTGCATCCCGCGCTGCCCGAACCTGCCTTCACCGCCGACATCTATCCCAACCCCGCCAAGAGCCAGTTCACCATCCGCACCGACTACGAGATGGGAGCTGTCAGCGTGTTGGTGCTCAACATGCACGGCCAGATCGTGGCCACCTTCACCGTCGAAGGCCAGCGCACCATCGACGTGAGCCGCTGGCCCGCAGGCATCTACACCGTGAGGATGCTGGGCGGCAGCGTGGTAACAAAGAAACTCGTTGTGGAATAATTATTGTATCATTTTTATCAGGGACGCGTCTCGGCGCGTCTCCACATCAAAAACCCAATCAATATGAAAAAACACCTATTTTTTGCCCTTATCCTTTTGTTCTCACTGCCTAGCATGGCACAGGTGGCCCGCATCAGGCCGCAACACCACGGAAACTCGCAGCACAACACCACCTTGAACGTGGTGGCCCCCCGTAACCTCAACTTCTGGATCTTCGTCGACGACGTGCTGCAAAACGAGACCGCAGTCCACAGCATCTGCATCCGTAACTTTGAGGGTGACAGCTATTACATCCGCGTGGAGCTCGACAACCAACAGCAGAACTGCGTCGGCCAGTTCGTTGACATGAGGCAGTCGCAGACCCTCAACATCGTCCAGTCAGGCAAACTGTTTGGCTTGGACGCCACGCAGATGCACCTCCACCCCGAGCTGACGATGGACCTGGTTACCCCGCAGCCCAATGGCGGCGGCAACGGCCAAGTGCCCATACTTCCTGGTCCGCCCATGGGATTCGGCATGAATCCTCATGACTACGACGAGGCCTACCAGCTGATTTCCAACGAATCATTCGACAGCTCCAAACTGACCCTCGCCAAACAGGTCATCTCATCCAACCCGATGACGGCAAGCCAGATCCTCGGCATCTGTAAGCTGTTCTCCTTCGAGAGCAACAAGCTGGAGTTCGCCAAATTCGCATATCCCTATTGCGTCGAGCCAAACAAATACTACCTGCTCAACGACGCCTTCAGCTACGACTCCTCGAAACGAGAGTTGGACGAGTTCATCCGAGGACTATAAAAAACGAAAAAAGACCGCAAACGCGGTCTTTTTTCATTTTGTCATATGTCGCTTCAAACTTACAGCTTGATGGTGACACCAACGTTGAACCAGCTCATGTAACCAGTGTAGTTCAATTCGGCTTCAACACCAATTTTGGGGGTGAAGTAGTAACGAGCACCGATGATCTCACCATGTGAGAAGTGCCAGCTGGAGCCATAGTAATAGTCATCATCATAGAAATAGCCATCATCATAGTCATATGACCAACGATGGTAAGCAATACCCAACATGATACCTGCATGGACTTCGAAATCCTTGGTGATGTTCAGGCCGTAAGTGGCTCTGGGCATAACGGCAAAGTTCGTCCAACGGTCACGATAATAGGTGTAGCGGTATGTTCTCATGTTGTAACCCGCATAGCCACCAACGGTGAAATGACCTTTCCACCAGGAATTAATCAAGGTGTAGTCATAGGTAGCATTAAAACCGAAGCCAGGATAATAGCCGGCATGGATACCGAGAACCGATGATCCCTTTGCGTTCGGGTTTTCAATGGCTTGAGCCGTCTGGCTCATGGCGAGGGTCATGAAAGCGACCATCACAAGCATAAATACTTTCTTCATGATTTTAAGATTTAGTTAATAATGAGGTTAAAGTTATTTTGACGCAAAAATAGAAAAAAAATCAAATAACAAAAGCAAAGATTTCATTTTTTATTCTTCATACACCGTGTGAAGCACCACCTCGCCCACCATTCCGAGCGTTGTTTTACTAATGTTTTCAAGGTTGTCGTTCAAAGTGTGCCACACCTCGGGGAAGCACTCGTTGCTGCTCGAAGGCTGCAAATCGATGATGTCGATGGTGGGAATGCCTGCGATCTGGTTCATGGGGAGATGGTCATCGCTAATCATTGTGCCCAACTCGTTGGAGAAATACTGACGATAGCCCAAATCGGCGGCCTTGCGCCACACCTTGTTGCTCACCCATGTGGCGAAGCCTTGCGAATAATACTCCTTGGGGAAGTTGGGGTTGGGGCCACCCACCATGTCCAAGAGGATGCCGTAATAGGCCTTGTAGCCGTACACATGCGGGCTGTTCGACCAATGCTGCGAGCCCAAAGCCCAATAGTTGACCCTGTCGTCATAATACCGTTCGGCTTCCTCCTGATGCGGGCCATAGTCCTCGAGGTCGAACAACACGATGTCAACACCAAGATGATCCGGGAGGGCTTGCAGCTTGAACTGGCGGGCGCATTCCATGAGCACACCCACGCCGCTGGCGCCGTCGTTGGCGCCGTCGATGGGTTGGCGGGAGTTGGCAGGGTCGGCGTCGTGGTCGGCGAAAGGCCGCGAGTCCCAGTGGGCGCAGAGCACGATGCGCTTCTTCGCCTCAGGGTGGAACACAGCCACGATGTTCTGACCGTCGATGCCGTTGCCGTTGAACAGGCGGGTACGGAAGTCCTGCACGATGACGGTATCGGCCCATTCGCCCAGTTTGGCCGTAAGCCACTCGGCACAGTCGGCATGGGCCTGAGTGCCAGGCACACGAGGACCGAACTGCGTCTGTCGGGCCACAAACTGGTAGGCTGAATCGGCGTTGAAGTTGGGTACGGCGACGGTTTTCCCGGGGGCCTCGGGAGAGGTGGGCTGGGGTTTTTCGCCACATGAGGCTAACAGCAGGACTGTCGCTATGACGAGGAGAGTTTTCTTCATATCAAATGATAGTGTTGTTATCGCTTGCAAAAATATAAATTATTCTTCTTTGACGAGGTGTATGTCGCACTGCGGGAAGGGGATGGAAATTCCATTCTCATTCAAGGTATTGTATATCAACTCTTTGGCTCGGTCGATATAGCCGACGCGCTCTGCCACGAGCACCTGCTGCTTCACGGCGATGGTGACCGCGCTGTCGTCCATCTCCTCCAATGTGATGCTGACGCCACGCTTCGAGTCCACGATGTCGCGCCCGAAAGCGTCCTTGTCTTGCAACGTCTGCATGGCCTCCCCCAACAACTCGCGGACCCGCTGGATGTCGGTGCCATAGGCTACACCCACTGTGATCTTGACGAACTCATAGCCGTGGTTGCGCGTGAGGTTGCTGAAGTTCTTGGCGAACAAGGTGGCGTTGAGGAACGACATCTCTGCACCTTCCACAGTCTCGATCTGCGTGCTTTGGTAGCCTATCTCGGTGACCTTGCCTCGGATGCCGTCGCACACAATCCAGTCGCCTACACGCAAACGGCCCGACATCAGTTGGATGCCATAAATGAAGTTGTTGAGGGTATCCTTGAGGGCGAGACCGATACCGGCAGAGAGACCTCCCGCCACAAGACTCAGTGAGTTGGTGGGGATGTGCAACGTCAAAACGATGATGACAATATAGGTGAACCACACCAAGACACTGATGATGCTGTTGCCCAACGAAAGGTTGATTTCGTTGTTGCGGATGGTCGTACGGTTGTTCCTCTTCATGAACAGCGCATAACGGCATTGCTGCCAGATGGCATGCAAAGCGCGGTTGATATAGCGGAACACAAAAAACAGGCTGACCAAGACGAGGATGCCGTGGAACGACAACCTGAAGGTGGCCGCACCGCTGTCGTTGACAAGCTCCACGAAGTTGTGGTAATAGATGTTGTTGTACAAATCCTCGAAATCGAACACGTCGAGCGCGAGATGGATGCAGAAGGGAATCGAAAGCAAGCCCATCACAGGGAGCACCACCTCCTTGACCAAGTCATAGAACCAAGAAGCGCCAAACATCAACGTCTCCTTGCCCGGACCTGAGATGAAGTTGATACGTGAGCGGTAATCAGCGATGCGTTTGCTCATGCGCTTCTCGCGATACTGTACGATCAAGTACATGATGGTGTAGATGGCGTGGATGGAGGCCAGTTGGAAGTACCACCATACCAAGATGAGCAATGAGGCGAAGATATAGCCTGCGATGGCCACTCCCACTGCCGCGGCCATCGCCACCAGCGAGACCCAGCCCAACAAGCGGTCGCTGCGGTCCACCTTCTTGGCGTTGCGCAGGCAGGCGTAAATCTGCCACACGAAGAAAGCGATCACCACGGGCGGGAAGATGTAGTTCATCAGCGTATTGGGCATGAAGACGACACGGAAGCCGATGACGGCCAAGGCCATGCAGAAGGTGGGGAGATAAAGCCTGATGCCGTACTTCAACTGTTTTGGCTTCATCCTGAAGAACAGTGCGACGAGGATGACCGCCAACAGCCAGAGGAAGGTGTTGGTAAGGTGGGCAGCGATATGGAGCAGCCCGTCGCCGCCGAAGGTGGAGTTGATGATGATGGTGACGATGATAGCCACCAACAGGGAGATGAAGCGACGCTGGTCCTTATCGACATACTCCTTCAAAGGCTTGAAGTAACGGAAGGCAGGGATGAGCAGGAGGGAGACGACGAGCCATATCACCATCAGCTCTATGACGAAGAGGACGATGATAAAGACTTGCAAAGAATAAATCCAGCCACTATCGTTTGTGTTCTCAGGTTGGCCTCCACCAAACAAGGACGATAAGGAGCGAAGATCGTATTTCTCATGCGCATCACTGATGGCTTGTTTCCAATAACGACCGGGATGCCGCAATATGGTGTACCATGGCGTCTGACCCTCGACAAAGATACGGTTTTGCAGCACTTGATAGTAGTCGTGGGCGTAGTCGTAGGTCTCCTTAAGGCGCAGGTAGGTCTCGTAGTAGTGGATGCTGTCGGCCACCACTAGGGTTTTGGTCTCAGCATACATCTTGATCAACTCACAGGCATAGAAGATACACTGCTCACGGTCGCTCTCACCCTGCTCGTCGAGGACGAAAGGCACGATGGAAAGGGAGTCGGCCATGGCCTTGATTTCCTCATCCAGCTGAAGATGTGTACTGCTGAAAAAGAGCGGATTCAGGCTGTCGTAATGGATGAGCAGGCTGTCGGGAACACCGACGATGGTATCCAGCTCGGGAGGGAGCCGACGCAGCGACTCGATAAGTCGGGCATGACGCTCTATCTCTACATTGAGGTTACTGACGATGCGGTCGAAAGGTCTACGATCCTGATTGAACTCGTTGTATTTCTGGGTGACCTTCTGCAAGGCGTAGCTCACATCGAAAGTAAAGCCCTGCTTCTGTGAATACAACATCAGCGAGAGCTCGTCGCACTGCTTCATCACATCGATCATCTTCTGGCGTTGCTGCTCATAGTCCTCGGTGAGGCGGTCGCGGTTCTTGTCGATCTGCCTATAGTCCGACTCCAACTCGTTGCGCAGCACGCGGAGGGTGCGGTTGAGGTTCTTGCCATACGAGATGGCGAAGAGCGACACCACGATGGCCAAAAAGGCAGCCATCAAGAGAAGACGTTTCCTTTTGAAGGAGTTTTTCATTGGGAGATTTCTTTGATGAAACTCATGAACAACGGATGCGGATGAAGGACGGTGCTGGAATACTCGGGGTGGAACTGGGTGCCGATGAACCAACGATGGGTGGGGATCTCGACGATCTCGACCAAGTCGCTCTCGGGGTTCGTTCCGACGCACTTCATGCCGTTCTTCTCGTATTCCTCTTTGTATTTGTTGTTGAATTCGTATCTGTGGCGGTGACGCTCGCTGATCTGTAGCGTGCCATAGATCTCGGCCACGCGGCTGCCTTCACGCAAGTTGCAGCCATAGGCACCCAAACGCATCGTGCCGCCCAGGTTGACGATGGTTTTCTGCTCCTCCATCATATCGATGACGTTGTGCGGGGTCTCGGTGTCCATCTCGCTGGAATTGGCGTCTTTGTAGCCCAACACGTTGCGGGCGAATTCGATGACCATCATCTGCATGCCGAGGCATACGCCGAAGGCGGGGAGGTTGTTGAGACGTGCATACTCCACGGCTATGATCTTCCCTTCGATGCCACGCTGTCCGAAGCCGGGGCAGACCAGGATGCCCGCCACGCCCGAGAGCTGCTCCGCGACATTCTCCTTGGTGATGTTCTCGCTGTTGATGAAATCGATCTTCACCTTCACGTGGTTGTATATACCCGCCAATATCAGGCTCTCGCGGATGCTCTTGTAGGCGTCTTGGAGGTCGTATTTACCCACCAGTCCCACATGAACCTCCTTTGTTGAGGTGCGTTGCAGTTCCAGGAAACGGTGCCAGCCTTCCATCTTGGGAGTCTCGCCTACAGGCAAGCCGAACTTGCGCAGCAGAGCGGCATCGAGGCCTTGGCGCTGCATGTTGACCGGCACCTCGTAGATGCTCGGCAGGTCTTCGCTCTGCACCACGCATTCGAGGTCGACGTTGCAGAAGGAGGCCACCTTTTGACGGACGCCGTCGGAGAGGTGCTTCTCGGTGCGGAGCACGAGCACGTCAGGCTGGATGCCTGCGGCTTGCAGCTCTTTCACCGAGTGCTGTGTGGGCTTGGTCTTCAGCTCGTCGGCGGCTTTGAGATAAGGTATATAGGTGAGATGCACGCTGAGGGCGCGGTTGCCGAGTTCCCATTTCATCTGACGGATGGCCTCAAGGAAGGGTGCCGCCTCGATGTCGCCGATGGTGCCGCCGATCTCTTGGATGACGAAGTCGACCTTGCCTTCATTTTGCATGATACGGTGCTTGATCTCGTCGGTGATGTGGGGCACCACTTGGATGGTCTTGCCGAGATAGTCGCCATGACGTTCCTTGTCGATGACGGCCTTGTAGATCTTACCCGTCGTCACCGAGTTGGCTTGGGTGGTGCGGATGCCCGTGAAGCGCTCGTAGTGGCCGAGGTCGAGGTCGGTCTCCGTGCCGTCGACGGTCACATAGCACTCGCCGTGCTCATAGGGGTTCAGCGTCCCAGGGTCGATATTGATGTAGGGATCAATTTTCTGAATGGTGATGGTATAGCCGCGGGCTTGCAGTAGTTTGCCGATACTGGCAGAAATAATGCCTTTTCCAAGGGAGGAGACCACACCTCCCGTCACAAAAATATAGCGTGTCATAGCGAAGGTTAGTTTTGTTGTGAATTAAGCGACAAAAATAGAAAAAAGTATTGAGTTAGTCGTTTTCCTCCAGCCATTTCTCGAGGATGACGCTGTACTTGTCGGTTTGTTCCACGAAGCAGGTGTGGCGCGCGCCTTTGAAGACTTCCCAACGACTGTTGGGGATGTTCTCGTAGAGCGAGGCAGCCACCACGGGGGTGCAGATGTCGCGGGTGCCGCTGCAGATCAGGCAGGGTTGCTTGATTTCGCCGAGGCGGTCGGTGTATTCGAAGTTGGCCAAATCGCCCAGGGGTTGGTATTCGTTGGGACCCCAGCCATAGAGATAGGCTTCGTTGCCTGCACGTTTGGGTCGGCGGAGGCATTCGGGCGAGTTCTCGTCGACGCTGATGACGTAACGCTCATAATAATGCTCATTGGCGCGGAGATAGTCGGGATCGTCCCAGTTGCCAGTGGCTTCGGCGCGACGGATGGCTTCTTGGTCTTCTTCCGACATGTATTTGATGAGGCGGTGCTGCTCGCTGGCCCAAAGCGAGCTGGAGGCATGACCCGAAGAGAGAATGACCGACTTGATGCCTCGGGGTTGGCAGTCGATGATGTAGGCAATGGCCTGCATGGCGCCCCACGACTGGCCCAGGAGGTGGATTTGGTCAAGATGCAGGTGCTCGCGCAAGGCGATGAGCTCATTGATCCAAGTCTCTTGGGTCCACAGTTCGGGATGGCCGTCGAGGTAGGAGTTGCCGCAGCCGATTTGGTCGTAGGAAACCACCTGCCTGCCCGTGTCGGCAATACGGTCAAGCACTTCGAAATAGTTGTGCGTGCTGCCCGGTCCGCCGTGCAGGAGCACCAGCGCGGGCTTGTCTGAGGGTTCACCTACGATGCGGTAATAGGTCTGATAGCCCAGATAGGGCATGTATCCTTCTTGGATGGGGTGTTGATTCATAGTCTGATGAGGTTTGGTTTGTCGGGGCAAAGGTACATTTTTAGTGTGTATTTTTGGCAAAAAATGCAGCTTGTAGCTTGCATATTTAAAAAATGTGTATTTTTGCAAAGTCTCGTTATAACGATAGTTTTATGGAAAGCATTCTATTATATCACGGCTCGATAAAAATCATAGAACAGCCCGTATTGGGTTTGGGGAATCCGAAAAACGATTACGGATTGGGATTCTATTGCACTGAAAACCTTGAACTTGCAAAGGAATGGGCAAGCACGGAACGAAGCGATGGCTTCGCCAACAGCTACGAGATTGACCTGGAAAGATTGAACATCCTTCATTTGAACAAAGAGCCTTATCATATCCTGAATTGGCTCTCGATTTTGCTGCAAAACAGGACTTTTGTCCTTTCGCAAGGCTTACCCACCGAAGCCAAAGCATATTTGTTGGACAATTTTTTGCCCGACTATGAGCCTTACGACCTGATTGTTGGATATCGTGCCGACGACTCTTATTTCTCTTTCGCCAATGCTTTTCTGAACAACACGATTTCGTTGGAGCAGTTGCGCAAGGCGATGTTCTTGGGGAAGTTGGGAGAACAAGTAGTACTGAAAAGCGCAGAGGCGTTTTCCCGCCTTACTTTCAAGGAAAGCATCCCTGTCGACAGCAGCCAATACTATCCAAAACGGCAAACACGAGACCGACAAGCACGAGAGGACTTCCAAAATGAAAAGCTGAGCGCTTCACCTGTCGATGCTATTTACATGATTGATATTTTGAGACAACAATGGACCAATGAAGACCCACGCCTACAATAAACTATACCTTGAGGATGCCATGAACAACCTCGGCACTATGCTCGATTGTGCCGTAAATGCCGCGCAATGTGACCTGGCTGTCTTTTACGAGATGTTCCTTTCGAGTGGTGTCGCCTCGCAAATGGAAGTGGGAAATCCGCGTTATCTCTCGGGCATGTCGGGAATGGAATTGATGCAGTTGGTACTGAAGAAGTCGTCGGACATGGTCATGCCTATTCTAGACTATGTCCTTTTTGATCGCACTCCCGAGTATTGGGCAGGTTGGGCTTTGGCTTATTACCAATGGTATAGTGCTTATTCGTTCTCTTTCATCCAAAGAAACGGGTTGAGTATCAGCACCGTCCTTTCGCTTTATCCCACCTTGCATGAAGCCGACCTTTCCAAGTTTGTCCAAACTGCCGACACGCTTATCCAAACACATCTAAACACGTGCAAAAACATGCTGAAAACCATTCGAAAACAATCCCATCTCACCCAAAAGGAACTGGCCGACCTTTCTGGCGTTACCCTTCGCATGATTCAGGCTTACGAGCAAGGCGACCAAGACATTATGAAAGCGGAAGCGCGGACCGTTTTTGCTTTGGCTAGAGTGCTGGGGTGTTCGGCTGAGGTGATTTGTGAGTGAAGGTTTATTCCTTATTCTAAACTTTAGTATTCCACGATATACAGTTCAATGCGCCACCTCTCCGGACTGCTTCTAACGATGGGATGCCGACCACTTCACAATCAGGCAAAGCGTTGCCGATTTGTTCTAAAGCTTGCTCATCCTCTTCAAGTCCCAACTGAGGAACGAGAACCAATTTGCCCACTTGCAGGAAATTGATGTAAGCCCAACTGCGGGCGTGTTGCCTTTTGGCTTCATATTTCAATGGAATAATCTCAAAATGCTTTTCCAATGCCTTTCGGAAACGGTTGTAATAATAGGGAGAAATGTCGCCGTAGTTAGTCAATAGTATTTTGCCAACCACGGCATAATGAACTATGCCGTCGCTGTGGCCGAAGGTCTCTTTATGGTCCCAAGGCAGATATAGTACATCGCATTGGAAAGCATCCTTCAGAATCCTATCCACCTCAATGGGTGTTTTGTCCCTGTTTTCGGCAAAGACCTTTTCAGTCATCACGACGATGTCGCCGCATTTCACCACATTGCCGCCATCCAGAACCAGGTCTGCTGTGATTGCGTTTTGCAACACATGGGTCAGAAGGTTCTGTCGGGAATTAAGCACCGTTTCGGGATTGGTTTGAAGACGGAGACCTGTTTTATCTTGCAGATAATTTGGCGTGTACTTATAGGACACAAAACGGTCTTCTGCAATCTGGATAGGCATGAAATCGCGGCACCAAATGTCTTTGGTTTCCGAAAGATAGGCATAATGAATCCAGTTTTCGTCCAATGCTTTGACAAGATGTTCGTTCAAAGTTGGGCATTTCTCTGGCAGCAGGCTGGAGAAGAAGACGGTGTTGGTGAGGTTGTCGGTAATCATATTATTTTGATTCATTGTTCAACAATATGGCATCTTCTCTTTGAAATTGCCACGGCCTTGGGTCTTGTAAGTATTCTATTCCACTAATCCGAAAATAATGAGGCTCAGACACCAACTTGTTAAACTCTTCCTTGTGTTTCTCATAGTATGCTTTAGTAACTTTTTCATATCCAGCACCTTCTTTTCTAAATAATACGACATTCTTTCTTGGCTTTTCCGTAATGGCCTTTGTTTTCTCTGTTGGTGAAGGTTCCCACGTTATATCATTGCCGTTTCCAAATGCGAAACCATTAACTATCGCTTTAAGATAGGTGGATTGGGTGTTGTAACAATATTTATCAGAGTTTGCAAACCTACATTTTTCCGCATCCCATTTCAAAAAACACTTATTTATCATGTCTTTCACTTCATAGGAACGAATGAGCGCAGAAGCCCTATACTTCCCCGTTTCTCTTTCAAAAGTGATGTCAACACCTGAATTGTGTACATGCAAACTCATGAGTGGAAAATACGGAGCTGTTTCTAAATCTTTCTGATTGCGATGATATACGATGGGGTCATGTATTCCTGAATCTTTTTCGCTGTGAAAATAGAATTCTACGGTTCGAATATACACTTGATAATCCTCGCGTACCTTGATATAGCCGCCATAAAGGAATGCTGGTGCAAGCTTCCTAAAAGAGGTCAAAAGTTCGGTGTCTTCTTTAACTACTTTGACTTCTTCTTGAAATTGGTTTAGAGCATCAATAAGTTTTTCCATAATGATTGAGTTTTTGAATTCGCAGCAAAAGTATAGAGTTGGTTTCGATACATCGCAAGAAAAATTGTTAAACCTTGTTAAAAGTTTTTTAATAGTTATTTACAACATAAATAACTAATCGTTATACAATTATCTTCTAAATTATTATAAGTCAATAATATATAAAGGAATGTAATTGCAAGCAACACTTTTAGGCAAATTTGTTCTATGCCGTTTTTGTAGAAAGGATACGTACACAACAAAAAAAGGCGTAACCCTTTCGGATTACACCTTTTCGATAATATTTTGAGCTGTACTTTATTTAACCTCCTCAAAATCCGCATCAGTAACGGTATCATCACCGCCGCCGTTCTGCGGGCCTTGGTTCGGGTTGCCGCCTTGGAAACCGCCGCCCATGTTGTTCGGGTCGAAGCCGCCTTGCGGGCCGCCTTGGGCGCCACCAGCGTTGCGGTACATCTCCTCGCTGGCTTTCTGCCACATGGCGTTCATCTCGTTCATGGCAGCGTCGATGCCAGCGATGTCTTGGGCCTGGTGAGCGGTCTTCAGCTTGCCGAGGGCAGCCTCAATCTCAGCCTTCTTGTCGGCAGGCAGCTTGTCGCCGTATTCCTTCAGCTGCTTCTCGGTCTGGAAGATGATGCTGTCGGCTTGGTTCAGCTTGTCGATACGCTCGCGTTCTTTCTTGTCGGCTTCGGCGTTGGCCTGGGCTTCGTTCTTCATGCGCTCGATTTCAGCGTCGGTCAAGCCCGACGAGGCCTCGATGCGGATGCTCTGGGTCTTGCCCGTGGCCTTGTCCTTGGCGCTTACGTTCAGGATACCGTTGGAGTCGATGTCGAAAGTGACTTCGATCTGCGGGATGCCACGCGGCGCGGGCGGGATGCTGTCGAGGATGAAACGGCCGATAGTCTTGTTCTGTGCGGCCATAGGACGCTCGCCTTGCAGCACGTGGATTTCAACTGAAGGCTGGTTATCAGCTGCGGTTGAGAAGACCTCCGACTTACGGGTCGGGATAGTGGTGTTGCTCTCAATCAACTTGGTCATCACGCCACCGAGGGTCTCGATACCGAGGCTCAACGGGGTGACGTCAAGCAGCAGGACGTCCTTCACTTCGCCAGTGAGCACGCCGCCCTGGATGGAGGCGCCGATGGCCACCACTTCGTCGGGGTTGACGCCCTTCGAAGGCTCCTTCTTGAAGAAGTCGCGGACGATGTTCTGGATGGCAGGGATACGGGTCGAACCACCGACCAGGATGACATCGTCGATGTCGTTGACGGTCAGGCCAGCGTCTTGCAGGGCACGACGGCAAGGCTCGATGGTGTCGTGGATTAGCTTGTCGGCCAACTGCTCGAACTTGGAACGGCTCAAAGTACGGACCAAGTGCTGCGGGATGCCGTTGACAGGCATGATGTATGGCAGGTTGATCTCCGTCTCGCTCGAAGAGCTCAACTCGATCTTGGCCTTTTCGGCAGCTTCCTTCAGACGTTGCAGGGCCATCGGGTCCTTACGCAGGTCGATGCCGTTGTCCTTCTGGAACTCTTCGGCCAACCAGTTGATGATGACTTCGTCGAAGTCGTCGCCGCCGAGGTGGGTGTTACCGTTGGTTGACTTCACCTCGAACACGCCATCGCCCAATTCAAGGATGGAGATATCGAAGGTGCCGCCGCCGAGGTCGTACACAGCGACTTTCACGTCGTTCTTTTTCTTGTCCAAGCCATAAGCCAAAGCGGCTGCGGTAGGCTCGTTGATGATACGGCGCACGGTCAAACCGGCGATTTCGCCAGCTTCCTTGGTGGCCTGACGCTGGGCGTCGTTGAAGTATGCAGGAACCGTGATGACGGCTTCCGTGACGGTCTGGCCGAGGAAGTCTTCAGCGGTCTTCTTCATCTTTTGCAGCACCATGGCGGAGATTTCCTGCGGGGTGTATTGCTTGTTGTCGATGTCGATACGAGGTGTGTTGTTGGGGCCTTGGACGACCTTGTAAGGCACACGGCGCATCTCGGCTTCGACCTTGTCGTAGGTCTCGCCCATGAAACGCTTGATGGAATAGACGGTACGCAGCGGGTTGGTGATGGCCTGACGTTTGGCAGGCTCGCCGACCTTACGCTCACCGTTGTCGGTGAATGCCACCACCGACGGGGTGGTGCGGTGGCCTTCGCTGTTGGCGATGACGACAGGCTCGTTGCCTTCCATCACGGCCACGCATGAGTTGGTTGTACCTAAATCGATACCAATGATCTTTGACATTTTCTTGTTCTCCTATTTTTTATTTGTTGTTTGTTTGTTTTCTTTTCGAGGTTGCACTTTGCAACGCCCCGTTGTTTGTCAATCTTTGTGCCAAAAGAAAAAACTGACAAAATGACAATTTTTAGGGTTTTATCGCGTTTTCAGCCAAAACATCCTTGCCAAATCAGGGAAATTTTGTACCTTTGCAACCTTATTTTTATCCAAAAATACCAACTCATTTATCATGAAGAAACTTACAGCCATCATAATCTGCCTATTGTTTTCGTCCGTCGCTTTCGCCCAAGATAACGAAGGGTTTTTCCAACGCATGAGAAACTGGTTTGTCGTCCACGACACCGTATATATTTGTGTCAACGCCAACGACACCATCGCAAACAACGAAGAGGAAGAAGTTGAAGACGATGAAGAGGAAGAGTTCTCGGAAGGCATCCCGATCCCCATCGACACACTCAACACCATCGATTGGTACACCAAGGTCGTGCTTTTCGACAACGGCACCTGGCTTTACTACAATATCGAACGCCCCGACATCCCCGATTCGCTGTGGAACAACCACTGGGACACCGAGACGGTGCACAGCTATAGGGACGTTGCCTTGAAAGACCTGCCCGATTCGGTGATGCTCACCCTCGTGGACTCCGTCCACCGTTACTGCATCCCCCACCCCGGACCTGTCACCTCGCAGTTCAAGTTCAGGTGGCGTCGTCCGCACCGTGGCGTCGACATCGGCCTTCACACAGGTGATATCGTTTATGCCGCCTTCGACGGCGTCGTGCGTGTCGCCCTGCCCACTTCGATGACGGGTGGCTACGGCAATGTGCTTGTCATCAGGCACATGAACGGTTTGGAGACCTACTACGGCCACCTCTCGGACTTCATCGTCAAGAGTGGCGACTTCGTCAAGGCCGGCGAGCCTATAGGCTATGGCGGCTCGACGGGACGCTCCACAGGTCCTCACCTCCACTTCGAGACCCGCTATATGGGCCAGAGCTTCGACCCCGAGCGCATCTTCGACTTGGAAAACGGGACCCTACGTACTGAGAACTTCTTGCTGCTGAAGCACTACTTCAACATCAATTCCCACTATGGGCAGTCCGACGAGCAGTCGTTGGCCGCTTCCCAGAGAGCGCCCCAACAACAAGGCGGTGGAGGCCGAAAGGTGTATCATACAGTGAAACGAGGCGATACCTTGGGTAAGATAGCGAGAAAGTATGGCACCACGGTGAACAACATCTGCCGACTGAACGGCATCCGAGCGAACAAGGTATTGAGGATCGGACAAAAAATCAGGGTTAAATAACAACAACAACAAATGCGAGGTGCTTGCCTCGCATTTTTTGTTTAGGCCTGCATCCAAGCCTCGACGTCCTCCAGCTGCAAGGCGGGGATGTCGAGTTTGTTCTTCTTGCGCAAGCCATTCAGCTTCTCTCGCAAGGCAGAAGGCTTCTCGGCCTTCAGCTGCTCGATGGTGTTATAGCCGTTGGTGAGCAACAGGGTCGCCCAAGTCTCGGCCATACCAAGCGCCATGAAGTCTTCCTTGGTGGCGTTCTTCACAACTTTCTCGGGACGCATCATCGGGAACAGCAGCACCTCTTGGATGGTGGTCTGGCCCGTAAGCAGCATCACGAAGCGGTCGATGCCGATGCCCATGCCCGAAGTCGGCGGCATGCCATACTCCAAGGCACGCAGGAAGTCCTGGTCGATGAACATGGCCTCATCGTCGCCGCGCTCGCTAAGCTTCATCTGCTCCTCGAAACGGGCACGTTGGTCAATGGGATCGTTCAGCTCGGTGTAGGCGTTGGCCAACTCCTTGCCGTTCACCATCAACTCGAATCGCTCGGTCAGCTCGGGGTTGTTGCGGTGACGCTTGCAGAGTGGCGACATCTCGACGGGGTAGTCGGTGATGAAGGTCGGCTGGATGTAGGTGCCTTCGCACTTCTCGCCGAAGATCTCGTCAATCAACTTACCCTTACCCATCGAGTCGTCCACCTCAATGCCGAGTTGCTTGCACACGTCGCGCAGTTGGGCTTCGTCCATACCCGTGATATCGATGCCGGTCTTCTCCTTGATGGAGTCGATCATGGTGATGCGCTTGAAGGGACGCTTGAAGCAGATCTCGTTGTCGCCCACCTTCACGGTGTCGGTGCCCAGCACCTCCGTAACGGCACGCTCGATCATGGCCTCGGTGTAGTCCATCATCCAGAGGTAGTCCTTATAGGCCACATAAATCTCAAGACCCGTGAACTCGGGGTTATGGGTGCGGTCCATGCCTTCGTTGCGGAAGTTGCGCGAGAACTCATACACACCCTCGAAGCCGCCCACGATGAGACGCTTCAGGTAAAGCTCGTCGGCGATACGCAGGTACATCGGGATGTCCAAGGCATTGTGGTGCGTGATGAAGGGACGCGCCGTGGCGCCGCCGGGGATGGCTTGCAACACAGGAGTCTCCACCTCAAGGTAACCGCTCTCGTTGAAGAAACGGCGAATGCTGTCGATGATACGGGTGCGGGTGATGAAGATGTCCTTCACCTTGTCGTTCACCACGAGGTCGACATAACGCATACGGTAGCGCAGTTCAGGATCGTTGAACTCGTCGTACTTCACGCCGTCCTTTTCCTTCACGATGGGCAGCGGGCGCAAAGACTTGCTCAGCACCGTCATCTCCTTCACGTGAACAGAGATTTCACCCATCTGCGTGCGGAAGGCGAAGCCTTTCACACCGATGAAGTCGCCGATGTCCAAAAGGCGTTTGAACACCGTGTTATACATCGTCTTGTCCTCTTCGGGGCAGATCTCGTCGCGCTTGATATAGAGCTGGATGCGGCCTTTCGAGTCTTGTAGTTCGCAGAATGAGGCGGCGCCCATGATGCGGCGGCTCATGATACGGCCCGCAAGGGTGACTTCTTGGAATTGGTCGGGGTTGTTGTCGTCAAATTGTTCCAAAATCTCCGTCGTGAACACGTTCACCGGGAACGCAGCCTGGGGATACGGGTTGATGCCGAGCTTATAGAGTTCGGCCAACGAATTTCTTCTGATTTGTTCCTGTTCGCTAAGCATAGTGTGCTAAATTTGGGTGCAAAAGTACTACTTTTTGAGACAAAATCGCAGAAAATGTTGCAGCGTGAGGAATTATAGTAACTTTGCGACCAATTCAACGAACAATCACCCATGCCGACTCAACTGATTGAACAAAAACTGCCCAATAGTAGCATTCATTATTGGATGAACCAAAGCGACTCAAAAACTTGCTTTGTTTTCCTGCATCCGGCATTTTCCGACCATACCTGTTTCGACGAGCAAATGGTTTATTTTGCTCCACGACACAAAGTCATCGCCCTCGATTTGATTGGACACGGAGCCTCACTTGGGAAAGGTGACATCACGGAAACTTCCAATGCAATTGCTTCTATCTTGGAGAAAGAAAATGTGCAGCAAGCCAACATAGTAGGCGTCTCTATAGGAGCAGTACTTGCCGCAGACTTCGCGAACAGATTCCCTGACAAGGTGGCTTCTCTGTGCTGCGTAGGTGGGTATGACATCAACAACTTCGACCATAACCATCGGCTAAAAAACAACGGAGAGCATCTTAAAATCATGACCGCAGCATTTTTCTCTCGCAAGAAGTTTGCTGAGATGTGTCAAATGTTTGTTGTTACTCCCGAAGCCCAGAAAAAAGTTTACCAATTGGCATTACGTTTTAGGAAAAGGTCATTTCGACATTTGGCGAATCTTGGAAAACTAGTCAAACATCATAAAACACCACAGCGTGACTATCCCTTGATGATTGCAGTTGGTGAGTTTGATAATGGAGGTTTGGAAGCTTCCCGACAATGGCACAAACATGAACCACAAAGCATCTACATTGTTTTCAAAGGAGCTGGACATATTGCAAATATGGATGTTCCTGAAGCATTCAATAATGAATTGGAGAAAATTTTGAGATAGACCAACGCGGAATTATTGTAATTTTGACCCCAAATTTGAAAGGCTATGCAGTTCAAAGACATCATAGGACAAACCGCCGTCAAGCAAAGGCTCATCCAGAGTGTGCGAGAAAACCATGTCTCTCATGCCCAACTCTTTTTGGGCCCTGCAGGAAGCGGGAAGCTGCCCTTGGCCTTGGCCTATGCGCAATACATCCTTTGCCCGAACCGTACCGAGACCGACAGCTGCGGTATGTGCCCCACCTGCCAGAAGATGCAGAAACTGGTGCATCCCGACCTGCATTTCGTTGTGCCGACAGCTACCACGAAAAAGGTGAAAAGCAACCCCGAGTCGGACCTCTTTATGGAAGAGTGGCGCGAGTATGTCACTCAAAACCAGGGCTATGTCGACACTTCAAGTTGGTACACTTTCCTTGATGTGGAGAACAAACAGGGCTACATGTCGGTGCGCGATGCAGCTTCATTGCTGCGCAAGCTGAGCATGAAAGCCTACGAGGGCGAATACAAGATCGCTATCATCTGGATGGTGGAAAAGATGCGCACCGACACGGCCAACAAACTGCTGAAACTCCTTGAGGAACCGCCAGAGAAGACCGTTTTCCTACTCATCGCCGAAGACTCGGAAGAGCTATTGGCCACCATCAAGTCGAGGACGGCTTTGGTGAAGATCCCGAGCATCGAATTAGATGCCGTTGAGGCCGCGCTGAAAGACCGCCTCGGCTGCGATGCCCAACAGGCCCATGAGGCAGCCATGATTTCGGAAGGCAACTGGCTCAACGCCTGCCATTCGGTGCAGGAGTCGGAAGATCGCAAATATTTCTTCACCACTTTCCAGCAATGGATGCGTCTCTGTTTCCGCGCCGCCTATTCCGAAATCATCGATTTCTCGGCCAACATCAAGACCTTGGGACGCGAAAAGCAAAAAGAGCTGTTGGACTACGGCCTGCGCATCATCCGCAACTCGCTGCTGTTCAACAACAATTTGGCTCAAATCGTCATGCTGCCCGAGGATGAGAAGACGTTCAACTCCAAGTTTGCGCCTTTCGTCAATCCTGCCAATCTGGCACAAATCGCCGAACTCTTTGAGGAGGCCATACGCCAAATCGAGCGCAATGGCAATGCGCAAATCATCTTCACGGATGTGAGCTTCAAGATGGTGGGGCTGTTAAAGAAGAAATAAACCGACCCTTCGATGGGTCTCAGGGACCTCAACGACTACTCCAAGACTTCAATCGTACCCATCTCAAACTGGATGGGATTTCCGGCCATATAGTACCGCACGTCGTGCAGCACCTTGTCGAAGACATAGTTCTGGATGAGCACGAAGTCCTTGCCTTCTTCGATGAGGGCGTACATGCGGTCGCGGTCCACATCGCCGAATTCACCGCCGATGTCGGTCACGCCGTTCATGACCAGTTTCCTGAACGTCTTCATGTCTTGCTTGTTGCCTTCCTTGTCGGTCACCACGACATAATGCACAAAGGGAGAGCTGGTGATGGAATCCATGCGCTGCTGCTCCATGGTATTGGTAAACAAAGCCTCAAAACGCAAGTCGCCGAACGAAGACATCAGATTGATGACCTTCAGGGTATCGTAGGGCAGGTCTTGGCCGTCAATAAGACGGGTAAGCTTATATTGGTGCTTGCCGATATTGTCGATGCGGAAGCTACCTTCCGGGTCTTCGTTGAAGGTCACCTCAACCGACTGAATGTCAGCCATGTTCTCATGGAATACGGTGTGGTCGCGCCAGTCGTCGGGGTTGGCCGTGAAACGTGTGGTGATAAAGCCACGGAAGCTGGGGATATAGACGATATAGGCCTTGTCGGCGCCTTCTTTCAGCATGAAGGTACCGCTGCTGTCCATGGTGGCATCGCCCACATAGAACACCTTGGTGCGCTTCTCATGATAGAACAACTTGATCTTGTCGAACAGATTGATGCGCGGCACAATCTGATAGACCTCCACCTTGGTGCTCTGCGTTGCCAGTTGCTTGACGATATTGTCGTGACTTGCCACAGAGACGGGCATCTTGATGCGGATCTTGTATAAGGTGGTCAGCAGATTCTGCACCTGCTTGGGGTGGGCCTTATAAACGCTGTTGAGGGTCCAGCCGTGCTCTTGACGCTCCAGAAGCGATTCGTTGTTACGACGGTCGGCGAGATAGATCTTGGTGACCGAAGCCGTGTCCCAAACCTGGAAATCCGACGATTCGCCTTTGATGGTGGAGAGGTAACGGTTGTTCCAAATCAAAACGCCGGCGATGACGACCAGCAAAACCGTGATAATGATGGTGATTCTATTGTTTTTCTTCATGATGAATTACTTTTTGCTGTATTTTCTCTTTCTGACGAAAGCCATGACCAAGCCCAACACGATGATGAGGGCTATCGGAATCAAGGTGTTGACCACCTGCCATTTGGTCCGTTCTTGGTTGATCTTGGTGGTGTCCAGCAGGCGTACTTTCAACTCGCGCGAACGGATGTCGATCATACCCTCGCCTTCGACGAGATAGCCAATGGCGTTTTCGATGAACTCCTTGTTGGCATAGGTGTTTTGCGTGTATTGGTCGAAGCCCAAGGGCAAGGGCTTGTGTGTCCTAATGTCGATTTGGTTGCGGATGATGTCGCCATCGGTCACCACAATCATGGCGGTGGGAACGCTCTCCTCCATAAACTGCATGCCGTTGTCCTCGGCGATTTCCTGCGGGATACGGTTGGCATAGAGCGAGGGGAAGGTGCCTTTCAGCAGGTAGGCCACCGTCTTACCCTTCACGTTGAACATACGCTTGTCGGGGTTCTGGCGTAGCATGGCCAAGGTGATGAAGACGGGAGCGCCCGACACTTTGGTGTAGTCGGAGGTCTTGAGCAAAGGAATCTGTTCGATGCTCCCGCCCGAAGTGGTGGCATCGAGAGAGCTGACGAAATCGGACTTGATGGAGTTCATGTTGCGCACCATGGGATGCTCGGAAGCGGCTTGCAACAAGGGGAAATAATACCAACGGAAGAACTCAAGCTGGGCCTGTCCCGCCACCTGACCCGTCCGTATGGGCAACGCGGCGCAGGTCAAGTCAAGAAGCAGGTCATTGTTGAGGCGCACGCCATATTTGAACAGCATGTCGTTCAGGTTGAGGTCCTGCTCGATGCCTATGGTCGACTCCTGGCTTTGCAGGCTGTCCATAGTGGCATAGACCGGCTCAACGAGCCACAGCACCTTGCCGCCGTGCATGATGTACTGGTCGATGAGGAACTTGTCCCGCTCGTCGAAAGGCTGGGTTGGCTTGGCAATGATGATGGCATCGAACGAGGGGAAGGCCTTGACTTCCCTTTCCTCGTCCTGGGTGCGATGCATCAAGGCGTCAATCTTTCCGTCGATCTCCACACGACCGACGTTATAGTTTTGCGAAAGGGTCTGGGTGATGTCGTAAAGCTCCTGTTCGCCCAGCTCGCCATGACCTTCGATGATGGCGATGTTGGGGCGCTGCAAGCGCGTCACTTTCTTGACGGCGTCGATGAGGCGGAACTCGAGGTTCTGCATCGAGGCGTTCAGGGCTTCCTCCGACGACTGTCCGATCTGGTTCTCCAACAAATCGATGGCGATTTCGGTGTTGTTGCGATAGCTCACCAAGGCACCAGGCCAAATCACCATCTGACTCGAGGAGCCGTCGCGGTTCTTGACCACCATATTCGTTGGATTCAGTCCCGCTTGATACAACTGCCTGTAGGTATCGTTGCGCTCAGCGGCATCGGCACTCTCCGAGGGGTTGATGAACTCGTAGTCGATATACTTCGAATAGGCGCGGAACTCGTCGAGCATCTCCTTGGTCTCGCGGCGCAGCTTCTTGAAGCCTGCCGGGAAGTCGCCTTCGAGATACACCTTGAAATAGACATAGTCTTCAAGTTCGCCGAGGATCTCCTTCGTCGTGGGCGACAAAGTGTAGCGTTTCTCGCTTGTCAGGTCGAAACGGGTGAACACATACGAGCCGATCACATTGGCCAAAACCACAATGGCCACCGTCACCAAGAAAGTGACGATTTGGTTCTTCTTCAGACTTTTACGCTTGTTTTCCATCACTCGCCTCCTTACCATTTACGACTTGAAAGGACCAATTTGGTAGCGCTGAGGAACAGGGCTATCACACTCAGGAAATACAACACATCGCGGGTATCGACCACACCGCGGCTCAACGAGCTATAGTGCGCGTTCATACCCAGCTGTTGGATGAACAGGTCGACGCGGCCAAACAACGAGAGCGAGTAAATGAACTCAAAGCCTATCAGCAGGAATCCGCAGAGGAAGACCGAGATGATGAAGGCCAATATCTGGTTGTTGGTCAACGAGCTGCAAAACACACCGATGCTCACGAAACTGGCGCTCAGCAGGAAAAGGCCGATATACGACCCCCAGATGCCGCCACTGTCGAGGTTGCCTTGGGGCAAACCCAACTGATACACAGAGAAATAATAGATGAAGGTCGGTATCAAAGCCAAGAGCACCAGCACGACACCGGCCAGAAACTTCGCCCAGATGATCTGCCAGTCCGACAAGGGCTTGGTGACCAGCATCTCGATGGTGCCCGTGCGGTTTTCCTCGGCGAAGCTACGCATCGTCACAGCAGGCACGAGGAAAAGGAACACCCAAGGAGCGATGATGAAAAGGCTGTCGAGGTTGGCATAACCGAAGTCCAGCACGTTGAAGTCACTTTGGAACACCCAAAGAAACAGGCCTGTGATGAGCAGGAACACCACAATCACCATGATGCCTATCAACGAGCTGAGGAAATTGCTTATTTCTTTCTTGAAAAGAGCATACATGAACTAAAACTTTTTGGGATGCAAAAATACGGTTTTTTTCCTATTTTTGCTGCAATAATAACAATTATCTCCATGAAGTCCCTGAAACCGTGCCTGCTACTGATGGCGATTTCGCTGCTCCTCTGCCGATGCGAGCCTCAACATGAAGGATTGGGGACGGAGCAACTGTACACCGAGTTTCGGCAACCTGCCGCCGAATACCGTCCCTTCGTGCGCTGGTGGTGGAATGGCGACAAGGTGGAAGCCGACGAGCTGGTGCGCGAGCTGCACCTCCTCAAAGAGGCCGGCATCGGAGGCGTGGAGATCAACCCCATCGCCTTCCCCACCTATTGCGACAGCCTCGGAAAAACCTCGATACAATGGCTCAGTCCTGAATGGATCGACATGCTGAAGGTCTGTTTCGATGAAGCTGACTCCTTAGGCCTGACCTGCGACCTCCTTGTAGGCTCGGGATGGCCTTTCGGCGCCGAGTTTCTCGAGGAAGACGAGCGGGCACAAATCGTGGTCAACTACGCCGAAACGGTGACGGGGCCCACCACTCTGACCGTCGTCCGCGACAGCCTATGCGCCCATGCCATGCCCAAGGTCAGCTCACCTTACAAGGGCAACACCAAGGAGCTGATGCTGCTTCGGCTGTATCCCAACCCAGCTTCTTCTATTGAAGATGGCATTACCCAGGGAACTTCGCTTGCTGACAGCATCATCACCATCGAAGTCCCCGAAGGGGAATACACCCTTGCCGCTTTGGTGAAGATCAACGGCTTCCTGGAAGTCATCAACGGCGCGCCAGGGGCAGCTGGTCCCGTGCTCGACCACTTCAACACCGAGGCCGTCGACCGATACCTTTACAATATGTCGGACAAGATCGAGGCACAAATCGGGCCGCTGAAGGGCAACATCCGCGCGCTCTTCACCGACAGCATGGAGCTTGAAGGCGCCAATTGGACCTCCGACATGGCTGAGGAGTTCCAGAGACGTTATGGCTACGATATCACGGAATGGCTGCCGTTTATCCTTTTCAAGATCGGCTCGATGGGCAGCGCGCTCAACTACAACCCCGTGGTACCTGTTACCGAGACCTTCCAAAACGAAATCCAACGCGCCCGATACGATTTCGAGGACTTCAAGGCCCAACTGATGCAGGAACGCTTCACCAAAACCTATCTCGCTTGGTGCCAACACCTAGGTGTGAAGGCTCGCGCACAGGCCTACGGGCGTGGCTTCTACCCTTTGGAGAACGCCATGGGTTACGACATCCCCGAAGGCGAGTCGTGGACCACCAACTGGCTGCGCCACAAGCCCGGCGAGGAGATGTCGGAGGCTGACTACCGTCGGGGGCGCGCCTATACCATAGTCAACAAATTCGTTTCGTCGGCAGCCCATCTGGCCGGTAACCGCACCATCAGCTGCGAGGAGATGACCAATACCTACACCGTGTTCAACATGACCTTGGAACAGCTCAAGATCGGTGGCGACCAGTCGGCCATGTCGGGCATCACCCACAGCGTGTTCCATGGGTTTAACTACTCGCCCAACCTCGAGGCGCCCTTCCCAGGCTGGCTGCGTTATGGTGCCTTCTACAGCGAACGCAACACCTGGTGGCCGTATTTCCATCTCTACAACGAATACAAGGCCCGTCTCTCCTACGCCTTGCAGCACGGCACCTATTACGCCGACATTGCCATCCTCAACCCTGAGAACGACATGTGGAGCACCATAGGGATGCAGAACGAGCCTTTCCCCAACACCACCCGCGCGCCCTACAAAACCATGATCTGGGAAGCCATCAACAAATGCGGGGGAGGCGTGGACTATGTGAGCGAGAACATCATCAACCAATCGACCATCACGAAAGGCAGCCTTTGCTTTAACCAACGGAAATACAACACCCTGCTCCTCATCGACGTGGAAAGCCTGCATCCCGAAACCGCCGAACAGCTGCTGCATTTTGTGGAGACAGGCGGCAAGATCCTCTGCATCGATACCATTCCTTACAAGTCATTGGGCTTGTGTGGCGACTACCCCAAGAACGACTTCCGCGTGAAAGCCACCATGGAAAAAGTAATGCAACATGAAACACAGTTTGTCTTCGTCGAGCCGCCACAAGAAGGCTTCATCCCATGGTACGACAGCTTGATGCACGCCGAGGGTTTGCCGCATTACCTCGACATTGAGACTCCCGACCCGTTTGTGATGCAGAACCGCTACACCACCGACGACGACAGCCAGATGGTCCTGTTGAGCAACAGCCACCGCTACAATTCACACACTACCAAAATCACCTTCAGCAAAGCTCTGACGCACAGGCGACAAGCCCAAATCTGGGACTTGCAAACCGGCGAACGGTATGCCTTGCCCTTGGACGAAGACAACAGCTACACCTTCGACCTCGGACCCGTCGAGTCTGTGCTCATCGTGTTTGAAAACACACGCAAAAAGCTTAACCTTCCCACATGGCAGCCCTTGAATAAAGTCATCGTCGAGATGCCAGCCACCGACCTCTCGGACAACTGGGACGTCACCTTATGCCACAGCCTACTGAACGACACCATAACCACACACTTCGACACCTTGTTTGACCTGAAGGACAGCGTGGAATACCAACATTTCTGCGGGACTATCGTTTATCGGAAAACCATCGATTATCATGGTACAGATGGTGAATGCACCGTCTCTACAATCCTGGATTTAGGTCTGGTAGAAGGCGTTTCCGAGGTGTTTGTCAATGGGCAATCCATTGGTGTACAATATTTTGGAAGACGCATATACGACATCGGGAGCCATCTCCAAGAAGGCCAAAACGACCTTGAGATTCGCGTGACCACCACCATGGGCAACTACCTCAAGACCTTCGGCCGCGACGACAACCTGACCACCTGGGTGTATGTCAACCACCCACGAAGGGAGCAACCTTTGCAGCCCATGGGACTGCTCGGACCAGTGACAATCTATAAACCTGAAATACAATGAAAAAGCAACTCCTAACCCTCTGTTTCACCCTATTGCTGGGCCTCGGTCATATCTTTGCTGAAAGCCAACAGCCCATCTATTATGCCTCCAAGTTCGGCATCCGTAGCGACGGCGTGACGATGAACACCCGCAGCATACAGTTCGCCATCGACTGGATTGCGGAGCAAGGCGGCGGCACCCTGCGCTTTTGGGTGGGACGTTACCTGACAGGCAGCATCCACATGAAGTCCAACGTCACCATCGAACTAATGGAAGGCGCCGTGCTTGTCGGTAGCACCAACCCCTTCGACTACGACCGCCTCAACGCCACCAACGATCATGCCCTCATCCTGGCCGAAGGCGTCGAAAACATACGCCTTATCGGAGTGTACAACAGCGGCGGTGTCGTCGACGGACAAGGCCGAGAGCTTGGCAACAACTGCACCGATCTGGTGCACAAAGGTCTGATGACTGACCGCTTGAGCAACGACCGCGTGGGTGAAGGCTTCCGTCCCCGTCTGCTGATCTTCAGGGAATGCAAGAACGTGGAGGTCGACAATGTCACCTTCCGTAATGCCGCCAACTGGGTCACGATGTACGACCAGTGCGAGAACGTCACGGTCAACAATGTGCGCATCCAAAGCACCGCGTTTTGGAACAACGACGGCATCGACATCGTGGATTGCGACGGCTTCCTGCTGACCAACAGCTACATCGACGCCAGCGACGACGCAATCTGCCTCAAGTCGCACAGCAACAAAAAGTTATGCCAAAACATCGAGGTGCGTAACTGCGTCGCCCGAAGCAGTGCCAGCGGCATCAAGTTCGGGACCATGGGCGCAGGCGGTTTCAGGAATGTGCGTATCATCAACAACACGGTCTACGACACCTACCGCAGCGCCATCACCATACAAAGCGTCGACGGCGGCATCTGCGAGAACATCCTCGTCGATTCGCTTCGCGCCACCAATGTGGGCAACGCCATCTACCTCAACATCGGCGCGCGACGCGACAAACAGAGCTTCATGAACGGTATCACCATCCGCAACCTCTATTGCGAAGTGGCCGCCACCAAACCCGATGCGGGCTACGAATACGAGGGCCCCATCGAAGACCTGCCGCGCAACATCTCACCTTGCGGCATCATTGGACTGAGAGACAGCAAGATAATGAATGTCACTTTAGAGAATATCGAGATCGTCTTCCCTGGCGGCGGCGATCCGCACTATGCCTATGTCGGCCTCGACCAGTTGGACAAAGTGCCCGAGATGCCCAAGGCCTATCCCGAATTCTCGCAACACATGGAACTGCCCGCCTGGGGTTTCTTCATCCGCCATGTCGACGGTCTGGTGATGAACAACATCACATTGAGGGCCTTGAAGAAAGACTACCGCACCGCCATCGTCATGGACGACGTGCAACATCACACCATCACCGGTCTGACTGTTGAAGAACCGGATAGCGAGGGAAAAGAATCGGTTTTCGAAAGAGAATGAATCCCGTCTTATTTGGGATTTTGCTTCACAAACTGCCTTGTTGACACTCCATCAACCGTATGGATTCTGATGAGGTAAACGGCTGGTTCATAATCACCTATATTAATCTGAAGCACTCTTGACCCTTCAGTTTCAACGGCATCCACAAGCTGGCCCATCACATTGAAGACCTCCACTTTACTGATGCCTTCTCCTTCCACAAACACCGTGTTTTCGGCGGGATTGGGGTAAACAGTTGGAGCAAGGGCTTCTTCCGGCACATGTTCATAGCCTTCCAATCCAAGGATGATTTGGTTCTTGTAGGTCAAAAGAGCTCCGGTATAGTCCTGTGGCGCCAACGGATCGTATGGGTTGTTGTCGTTATAAGCCCTGATGGCTTGGTTGCCATTGGCTTCATATGTACGGCAGGCCATGTGCTGGTTGGCCCACGTGCCTGTGTTATCGACAACGACGATGGCAAGGTTGGACGTGCCGTTATATTCGAAAGGCACATCAAGGAAGATGTCGTTCCAGCTGTTCACATAGAAGGTGACCGTACCCGAAAACACCTTGTCGGCCTCTGTGACTACAATCCAATCAGTATTGTTATCAAAGGCCTCTTTACGGGTTTGTACCATATAGATGGTCAAGTCGCGTGTCTTCTCGTAGGTGGTATTGAAAAAGGCCACACTCATGATGTTGCAGGCTTGTCCGATCTCATCAGCGGTAAAGATTTGCTGCGTCAGCGAGTAGTTGTAATAGGAATAGGTGGGCAACAAGGTATGCGCGGTAGGACACTGGCCTACGACGATGCTGTTTGCAGGTACTTTCTCGAAGTTGGCCAGCAAAACCGAAACGCCTTCCACGATGAAGCTATAGTCACCGTAATACCACATCACCGAGTCATAAAGCGTCCAGTTGGTGAACAGATAGCCATCGTTGGCCGTGGCAGTGACCGAGCAAGGCTGGCCGAGCCCATAGCCACCGCTGCCCGTTGTTGTGCCGCCCTCTTCAGGATTAGCCATTACCGTGACATCAAGCGCGGGACCGAAGTAAGCGACCAGATTCCTGTTGGCCGTCACCTGGAATGAGTAGGTAGCATCGGCAGAGACCCGCTCACCGTTATCTGCCCAGTAATAAAACACGTTGTCGCCAATCGGAGTGGCCGTGGCAGTGCAAAGTTGACCATAGTAGAAGGGACCTTCGTCGACAGTCACCAGTCCTTCTTCCGGGTTGGACGAAACATTTACCGTGTAGTCGTAGCTCGCAACACCAAAAATGACCTGGTTCCTCGAATCGGAGAGGGTGCCCGTATAACCCGACGGGTTGAAGGGATCAAAATTAAGGTTGTCGTTATAGACATAGAGCGTCCGGTTAAGTGACGACGAGGTGCGGCACAGCATGCCCCGCGAATAGCTCCCTGTGTTGTCGTCAACAATTAAGGCAACGTTGGAATGACCGTCGTAAGTGAAGGCTGAGTTGAAATAGATTGTCGTCATCCCTACAGCCATGTTCACGCTGCCCGTAAACACCTTGTCGGCCTCCCTTGGGACAATCCAATCAGTGGTGTTTTGAAAGTAAGACTTGTCGGTATTGACCATATAGATAGTCAAATTGCGTGTCTTGGCCGTACCTGTGTTGTAGAATGTCACGCTCGACAAGTCGGTAGCCGTAGTCAAACCCAACTCGTTGGCCGAAAAAATCTGCTGCGTGAGGCTGTATTTGTAATAAGAGTTGGTTGGCAGCGGTTCCTCCGTCGAGGTAGGCTGACCGATAACAATGCTGCTGCTCGGAATCTCAGTGAATCTTGCGACATAGGAAGCATCGCCTTCAACGGTAAAGCTATAAGGGCTGAGATGCGACTCCACTTCGGTTTGCTTCCAGTTCAAGAAGAAATAGCCTGGATTGGCAGTGGCCGTCAACGTGGCAGTGCTGCCGTTCTCATAGGTGCCGCCACCGGTTGCTGTACCGCTCCCCTCGGGATCGACCGAAACTGTGATGACAGAGACATCTGTGGGGGCTAGCTGTCCTTTGTCGATTTGGGCAAAACCACACAACACCGACAAAGCCAAAAAAAGAGATGCTGCTATCTTCTTCATATCGCTTATTTTTTGCATAGTTCGTGATTATCGCCAACAAAAGTATGGCCTTCAATGGATAAAAACAAGAAAAACGAGTTTTTTTTGCACTTCGAATGTTGAAAAGCCGCGGCCACAAAAATGATTACGGGCATTTCTGTCTCATTTATTTCCTTATATTTGCAATCGTTTAAACAAACCCATCAAAACAAACAAAAGTAAGACCAATTCATTATGTACCAAATTTTTAAAGACCAACTCGAAAAGTCAAGACTCATCATTTCAGGAGTCAAGCGCAACCAGCGCCTCGGACGCGATGCCGGCGTTGAAGAAAGCGTTTTGCAGAAGATGGAGGAAGACTGTAAGCGTTTGGAATCCATCTCGGCCGAAATCGACAAACTTCACGAAGAGCTACGAAAGAAGAGTGATGAAGCCCATGCAGCCTTAACCACCCTGAAAAACAGGACCCAAACTGTGAAGAAAGCCGTTAAATCGAAGTATGACCAGACTTGGTGGACCAAGTTCGGTATCCCTGATAGGAGATAATCCTCTTATTTGTTACACTTACGAAACCGCTTCCGACGAAGCGGTTTTTTTTGTTCGTATGACGACCTTCTCCTCCCCTCTCAAGGTGGTGGCAAACAAGAAGATGGCATCACCATCGGCGATTTTCAATGCCTTTCGCACCTCGGCCACAGAAAGCGGGAAATTACGCACGGCAATGCTGGCTTTGTCGACATCACGAAGCAGCGTTTGCTTCACCTTTTTGTTATAGGGAGCCCAGCCTTCCACCTCAAAGATGCGGCCAGGGAAGTCGGGAACCAAACGCTCGGAAGTGTACAAATTGCTGTTCTTATGCAACTTGAGAACATCAAAACGCGAGGTCAGCAGCTTATAGCATCCTGCTTTCATCACGGCAGGATTGGGTTCATAAAGGTACTTCAACACGCCGTCGGCAAGTCTACCCTGACTATCGTGTTCTTCCTGCTGGGTAAAATGCAATATGGGTTGATTCGTCAATAGATTGACGCAGGTGAACCGTGTCTCGCCCTGATAGTCACGTTCCAAAACAAAGTCCAGCTCCTTGCATTCGTTGGCCACAGCCACCACATGCACTTCCTTCACATGATGTAGTTCCTCCAAGGCTTTGCTGATGTCAAGCATGGGCGAGAGCTTGACCATCACTGTTTCGGCCTTTTCAAGAAGCGCCTCCTGCAAACCCGCCACATCAGGGGTACAGTCGCCGATGGAAACGGTCTTACGGCCATGCTCATCCCTTCGGGCTGGGTCGATGAAGATGCAGTCTTTGCGGTCGCAATGGTTCAAATACTCTTCTGCTGTTTCATTCCAGACCTTGACATCAGCCTTCAGAACCTCGAAATTATGTCGTGCCAAGTCGCAAAGCTCGGTCTGGCGTTCTACGTAGTCGGTTTGCTGGAAATGCTGTGAGATATAATAAGTGTCGATGCCCATGCCACCAGTCAAATCCAGGAAGGACTGGCCATCTACCAGACTGGCCTTGTATTTCGCGGCAGCCTCAGAGGAGCATTGCTCGACGGAAAGATGCATCGGGAAAAGCAAGTCCTCGTTTCCAGCCCATTGCGGCACTTTCTTCAGCAAGAGCTGTCGAGCGGCTATCTGCCGCAAGGCCAATGAAACGTCAGTGCCGACGGGCGCCTTTTTCAAGGCGAGCGTCGGCACGTCGGCATTCAGGTTTTCCCTGATGTATTGTTTTGTCGTTTCGTTCAAATCTTCTTCAGCTTTGACACCTCGAGGTCGGTGAGGAAACGCCACTCGCCACGAGGAAGTTTGTACTTGTCGAGACCAGCAAACATCACGCGGTCGAGCTTGGTCACTTCGTAGACGAGGTGTTCGAAGATACGGCGGACGATGCGGTTGCGGCCCGAGTGAAGCTCGACGCCGATGCTCTTCTTGCTGTCGTCGTCCTGGTCGTAGGCGATGTTGTCGGCGGCGATGGGACCGTCGTCCAGCTCGATGCCTTCGGAGATGCGCAACATGTCATTCTTGGTCAAAGGCTTGTCAAGGACAACATGATAGAGCTTCGCGACCTCGCTGCTCGGATGGGTCAACTTCTTGGCCAAGTCGCCGTCGTTGGTGAACAGCAAAAGGCCAGTGGTCTGCTTGTCGAGACGGCCAACGGGATAGACGCGCTCTGGGCAGGCATTCTGCACGAGTTGCATCACGGTGTCGCGCTCATACGGGTCGTCGGAAGTGGTGATAAAGCCTTTAGGCTTGTTGAGCAGGATGTAACGGAGCTTCTCGCGGTTGAGGGTCTGGCCTCCGTACACCACCTTGTCGTCGGTCTTCACCTTGTAGCCCATCGTGGTGATCACCTCGTCGTTCACCATGACGCAGCCAGCCTTGATAAGGTCGTCGGCTTCACGGCGCGAGCAGATGCCACAGTCGGCCAGATATTTGTTCAGGCGAATCTCGCCAGTGGCTTTCGGGCGGTCGTACAGCGGGTCTTTCTCGCGGACATAGCCCTTACGGCCACGACGCGGCGCCTCATCGTCGTCGAAACGACGGCGGGGACGGTCGTCGAAGCGGCGGCCACCACCACGCGGTCTATCATCGTCAAAGCGACGACGTGGTCTGTCTTCATCATCAAAGCGACGGCGCGGACGATCGTCGTCAAATTTGCGACGCGGACGGTCGTCGTCGTGGAAACGGCGCTCACGCGGCTTGTCGTCGTCGAAACGACGGCGCGGACGCTCGTCATCGTCGAATCTGCGGCGCGGACGGTCGTCGAAGCGGCGTTCGCCACGAGGTTTGTCATCATCAAAACGGCGACGTGGTCTGTCTTCGTCGTCAAATCTGCGACGCGGACGGTCGTCGTCGTGGAAACGGCGCTCACGCGGCTTGTCGTCGTCGAAACGACGGCGCGGACGCTCGTCATCATCGAATCTGCGGCGCGGACGGTCGTCGCGACGGTCATCGCCATGTTCGTCATCGAAACGGCGGCGGGGACGGTCACCGAACTTACGGTCGCCGAACCTACGGTCGCCACGGTTGTCGTCAAATCGGCGCTCACCTCTCGGCTTGTCGCCAAAGTTTCTCTCTTCTCTTCCTTCCTCGTCACCGTCACGGTGATACAACTTGAAGGACCTTCTCTGCTGGAATTCTTCCTCAGCAGGCTTTCTGGTGCGCGGACGCTTGCCAGATCTTTCGTTTTCAGTCATTTATAATAATGTATTAGTGATAAAAAAATTCATTCCGTCGCGGAATGGGCGGCAAAAGTACGAATATTTTGGGAAACAATACCGTTTTAGGAAATAATTATTACTTTTGCAGCTGAAACAATTCAAAAAAGAATGACAACAATAACTCTGAGATATGATGAGAGCAATCAGACCGTGATTGACACCATTGGAAACTTGATTAGTTCGGGTCTCGCATCCGTTGACGAAACCATACCCGAAGGCAGCATGACTGTTTCACAATTCAGTGCTTTGTTGAAAAACGGCATCAGAAAACATTATGAAAATCAGAGAAGTAATCATTCTTCCGCAAGTCAGGAATGACCTTGCCGAAATCATCGAGTTCATCACCTACAATACTTCGGAAGAAAATGCACTACGTTATGCCGATGAACTCATTGACGAAATAAATGAATTGTCCTATCTAGCCGATGCCATGGCTATGATTCCTTCCAAAACCTTATCACAATATCATCCTCTTGCACAAAGACTACTGAGCAACAACCGAAAATGGTGTATTATATTTCATAAGACTGAGAAATATGTCTTTGTGCATAAAATCATTCCTTCATCAGCGGTTATTTGGTAGCAGTTTTATCCCTTTGTTCCCTCCATTCCGTAAAGCATTTGAAAAAATCATAATCCAAAATATCGCAGATTTTCAGCAGTAAATCTGTATAAATCCATTTTCGGTTGAAAATCTTATAGGCGTTTTGCCGCGAACAACCCAGTTGCTCTGCAAGCCAAGTGATGGTGCGTCCTTGCCGATGAAGTTCTTCTTTAATAAGATGGCCGATATGCAGTTCTTCTTCCATTGCGTTTGCCTTTCGGGGAGCCTTGCGCGGTGGGTAAACAAAATGGGCGGAACCATTTTTACTTACCCGTCTTGAAGGCATCGGCAAACGCCCTGACAAAGAATAAGCAAAACAACTCACGCCCAAAGACGTGAGCCTTTCGCAAACTTATTCTTCTTTGTCAAAATTTTGCCGATTTTTCAAGACAAAGAATAAGAGCGTAAAGCTCGGTGTGGTTATGTCAATACTTTAGTTTCTACCTATAGTTCTTCCTGTTTTTAGTTTGGGGACAAAGGTACAAAAAAAGCACCTCAAAACGCATTAAACATAAAAAGTTCTTTTGTCCGTAAACAAAAGAACTTATTCTCTCAAATAATAGATGTTGTTATTTCCCTTCTGTAAGATGGAATTCACCCGCTACTTTGACAATTGAATATACAGTAGTTGAACTTGTTAACAACCTCTTCAAAGCAGCTTCATAATCTCCTTCGATTGCAAGACGGACTGCACCATTAATACCACATGCTGCCCGTACAACTTTATATGCGGTGCAAGTGTAGACATCTCCACCGAATGCACAGTACAAAGTAAGTCCAGTATCTACCCAACTACCATTAAAGTAATTACAGAACTCATCAACTGCATCACTGGCTTTTACCAGTATTTCAATTGTTGATGATTCAGCTTCTGATGGATAAATGGCCACAATCTCAAAACCATGCACTTCATTTACTTTTTCATTTTCAGCAAAAGTAAAACTTGTAAACAGGAATAACAATCCCATTATTAATAATAAACCTTTTTTCATTTTTCTTTTTTGCCAAATTATATCCCATTAGGCTCGTCGGTTTAAAAACAAGTTACCTTAAAGGCTTTACATCGTTTTAATAACGATTATTAGATTATTGTGTTATCAGTTTTAGTAGCTCCCATAAGTCTGTTTCACAATATTATTAGTGTACCATGTTTCTCCTTCGTAAATGACCCTATAACGATAGCCACATTCCCAACAATCATCACTTGAAAATCTGCCGTACCTCGTATTCTCTTCTATTTCATGGTAATATCTCCCATCCTTTATTGCCCGTGTTCCTTCAGAATTGCGATAAACTTGGACAGTTTGGTCAACCTTTGAATTCGCGCCAACTTTCTTTGATATCACGGTTGTTCCAATTGGCGTCCAATCATCACTTGACTTAATTTGTTCTGTTTGATCGTGGGATTTATCAGTATTACTATTATTAAATCCCATTGAAACAAAAGGCATAAAAGCCATTGCAATAATAATTACAACTATTTTCTTCATTTTCATTGTTGCCAAGTTATATCCCATTAGGCGCGTCGGTTCTACATCAATATTAGTATCTGTATTCAGCTGGTGCTGTTGAATTCCATCCTTGTCTGAATCCTTCTTGGAAAGCAGGATCTGAAAGTGTCGCACATGATGACAGAATTGACATCACGAAAGCTGCGATAATTGCAATGATAAGTAATCTTTTTTTCTTCATTTTATTTCCGCCCAGTTTTATCCCATCGGGCGCATCGGTTTTAAGGTTTGCATAATACTTCGCAAAAGTAAAAACAACCCACCTATGGCGCTCATTTTCAGCGTCAACCAGTTGGCGCGAAAGATTGTCTTTTTTTGTTGTCGGAAATGTAAACGGATAGTTACAATGTTTGGTTAGGAGACGCGATGAATCGCGTCTCTACAAGGTTGGATAATTATTTAAAAGATTGACGTTTATTAATCGATGTGTGGTTTGTAGAGACGCCGATTTATCGCGTCTCGAAATAACAGGAAAAACGACCTATTCGCCTAAATTCTCCAAACAAACCTTCGGAAAATCCCTTTTCAAACCACTGATTTTCTCCTCTTTCATTAATTCAAACTTCTTGAAAGCCTCGCTCTCGGGAAACAAGGGCCTATGTTGCAGCATCTGCTTCAATTCGGCGGCGGCTTTCATGGCAGGCTTGTCCTTTGCGTCGATGGCAAAGTCCGCAAAGCGTTCCCAGATGTAACGCACCGCCTGCTCGGTAGGGTGCACCATGTCCTCCTTGTAGAAACGATAGTCGCGCAACTCATCCAAGAGGATTTCGTAGGCAGGGAAATAATGTGCGTTGCCGAATTGTTTGCACACTTGGTCGACAGCCAACAGCAAAGCCGCTTTGCTCAGCTGGTTCTCGTGCAGACCGTCCTTCAGATGCCGCAAGGGCGAGACGGTGAAGATGAACTGCTTTTCGGGATGGGCTTTCAGCATCTGGGTAAGATAGTCCAATGACTGTTCTACCGTGAGGAATTGCCTTTCAAACTGGTTGGCAGGCAACTTATGGCAATTGGAGACCACCTGTTGCGTTGCCCTATGCCTAAAGACCCACGAAGTGCCCAAACTGACAACGACCCATTTGGCCCTCAAAAAATGCCCGTGAGCCTTGGCAAGGCTCTCGTTGACCTGCTCCAGCAAAGCCGTCTCAGAAAGGTTCCAGAAGGCCGTATTGTGGCTAAAGGTACAATAATGCCCTTCTCCTACCACAATCACATCTTCATGTGCAAAAGGCTTGCCTTTGCCCAAGCGTTCCACCGACTGCGCAATGCTGGCTGGATTGTATAGCACACCAAAGGGATTCACCAATGCATCGAAGCCCAAGCCACGGCAAATGCCACCCACCTCATCGGCGAAGCAGGAACCTAAGAAGAGCAGGCCGTCGCCGTATGTGACGGTCTGCTCTATGGGTTGGATTTTTATTGCGGTCTGAAGGATCATTTGTTGGCCATCAGGAAACGTTCCACCTCAATCCCCGCCATGGCACCCGTGCCGGCAGCCACGATGGCTTGGCGGTAGATGCGGTCCTGGCAGTCGCCGCAAGCGAAAATGCCTTCCACATTGGTGGCCGTCGACTTCGGCTTGGTGATGATATAACCTTCCTCATCCATGTCGAGGATGCCCTTGAAAGGCTCGGTGTTGGGCGTGTGGCCGATGGCCTCGAAGAAACCGTCCACATAGATGGTACGCTCTTCCTTGGTATCGCTATGATACAGGACTGCCCCTTTCAGCTTCTTCATGAAGCCTTGCTGCTCGCCGAAGAGTTCTTTGGTCTGGTGCTTCCACAACACTTCGATGTTGGGCGTGTTGAGCACACGGTGTTGCATGGCTTTGGAAGCACGCAACACGTCGCGACGCACGATGAGATAGACTTTGTTGCAGAGCTTGGCCAGATAGGTGGCGTCCTCGCAGGCGGTATCGCCACCGCCCACTACTGCGACGTCCTTGCCTTTATAGAAGAAACCGTCGCAAGTGGCACATGCCGACACGCCGCCGCCCTTGAACTCCTCTTCGGTGGGCAGGCCGAGATAACGTGCTGCCGCACCCGTGGAGACGATGATAGAGTCGGCCAGAAGATCGCCGTCGTATTCCGTCGTCACCTTGAAGGGCCTTTGACTGACGTCGATGGCAGTGACCTCGCCCTCGCGGATCTCAGCACCGAAACGCAACGCTTGCTGACGGATGTCTTCCATCATATCGGGGCCATTAATGCCTTTCGGATAACCCGGGAAGTTTTCAATTTCGGTGGTCTGGGTGAGCTGTCCGCCCGGTTGCATTCCTTCATAGACAACGGTTTTCACATCGGCGCGGCAGGTGTAGATGGCAGCAGTGTAGCCCGCAGGGCCTGAGCCAATTATCAGACATTCAATATGTTCCATTTTCTTTAGTTTAGAGTTTAGGGTTTAGAGATTAGAGTTATTTCATTGCAAAGGTAACTTTTTTTTCGCAAAATGAACAATTGTATGAAAAACATTCGTATCTTTGCAGCCGCAAATCGAAAGATTGACATGCAATCGGGGTGTGGTGCAGTTGGCTAGCATTCTTGCATGGGGTGCAAGCGGTCGCCCGTTCGAGTCGGGCCACTCCGACAAAAAAGCAGCAGACATTTCTGCTGCTTTTTTTGTTTACTACATAAAGGCAAAAAAAAAGGACGTCTTCGGACGTCCTTTTTCATTGTCATTGGCAAACCATCAATATTCCCAGAGGCTCTGCTCGAAGTCGAACATTTCGTTCTTGATGCGCTCTGATTCGTAGAGGGCGTCAATATTAAAAGCATAGGAGTTGATGTAACGGTCGTAAACGTTCTCTTCCTTGATGATATAGCTATCGAAGATACGTTTTTGGAAGACTTCGTCGTAGGTACGGCGTTGGGCCGAGTTGTTGCGGTTGAAGGCAAATGCCCTGGCCAACACGGGACGCGACTCCTCGTAAGGAATCCAGCACACCTGCGAGAGGCCACCGTCATCGTCGACGACGATGGGGCCCAAGGCGATGATGCGGACGAGGAACTGCGACAATTTCTTGTCGAAATACCAGTCTTCCTTGACTCTCAGACGGGTCACGTTGATCATACGGTCCTTGAACGGAATCTCGTTGGGCACTTCCTCACCGTCTCTCCAGATGACCGGCGGGTCGCCAATCTTCGTGTTTTCCTTTTCGAAATCGGCCAGAGTCAGAGGCGTCACCATGTCATCGATGTTGTTCTCGACGCGGTACACCGTGAGTTCACCACTTTGGATGGCATCGTAGATGACAGTGATGAAGTTCCTCAAGTCCTCGGTCGGATTGATCGGATAATAGAACGCTTGGTTGATCTTCTGGCGGAAGTCGATTTCCCTGATCACCGTCTTCTTCCACATGATATTGGATTCGTCGATGATCGGAAGCGGCGACGGAGTCCTTTCGTTCATGATTTGCTGTTGGCCGGAGAGGATGCTATTGCGCGGGGGCGTGATGTCGACTGATTGAGCCGACAGGCTGACGCTGCCAAAGAGCACCGCAAGGGTCAACATGGAAACAAGTGCCTTTTTCATTTTATAAAGGTTTTAGTTGTTTTTTACTTGATTTCAACACCGATAGGCGTTTCAAGGGTCTTCACCCTACCGTCGTTACCTCTCACCTGGATGGCGGTGAACACAAACATGTCGCCGACATTGGCTTGTTGGATGGCATTTCTCATCTCATCGGTGAAGTTACCGCTAGTGGCCTTGGCTTCCTTGGTGGTACCAGCCTTGGTCTTGTAACGCATGGTGAAGCCGACCACGTCATAATGCACACCGTCGAAGTCGAAGTCCTTCATCTCAGCGATCATACCGCCAGCGGCAAGCAGAGCGCTCTTCGACACCACGCCGTTCACCACGTTACGGATGAGGGCAGTGGGCTTCGGCAGGTCTTTCACGCGGAACTTCATGCTACCGAGGTTGGAGCCACCCGAAGTGACGCTCACCGTCACCTCGTTGGCCTCACCGGGACGGAGGTTGTAAGTGCCGTTACCCGTACGGACCAAAGTACCGCCCGAGCAAGTGGCGTTGATTTCACCACCGACACCACCACCGACGGCGATCGGGTTGTCGATACCACGATACACCACGTTCATCTTGGTGGCCGAGACGCTCACCGCAGGCGGAGCCACGGTGAAGGAGTTCTCGAACGGATAGTCCTCAAGTTCGTTGGTGGTAGGATTGAGCATCTTGATATAACCCGTATATCTGTGCTGACCCACGCCGCAGTTGAAGTCGAGGTTGATGACACCTTGACCGTCGCTGAGGTATTCCTTCTCAGGACCGCCGTCCAACTTGACGTAGGCTCTGGTCTGCGAGTTCTTCCATGCGGTCACCATGGCCTGGGCCTTATAGGTCTGGCCGGAGAGGAGATAACTGCTCTCGGCGAACACCTTGGCACCGATCTCATCGAAGGTGTAGTCGCTGGCGTGGATGTTCGTCATCAGTTGGGTGACGGCATTCAGCTCAGCAGTCTGGGCCTCGGAGATAATTTTGTTCAGCAGGGTCACGTCGGCAACCAACACGGTGTGGTGGAAGTTGTGGTATTCCCAGCCTTTCTGGATGGCGTCGTTGGAAGTGGGGTCATAGTCCATCTTGGCGCCAAAGTATTCCTTGCCGTCCTTAACGAAACGCTGCAAGGCACTCTCGGGCAGACCCGTCTGTTCCATGACAAACTCCTTAGGTCCAAAGATACTGTCGGTGACAAGACCGAGTTCTTGGATGTGCTCCACGCCCATGGCAGACACCACAGAGCGACGGAATTGTCTAATCTTCTCAGAGAGTTCGAAAGCTACACCATTGCCTTCAGGTTCACCCATCATGTATGCGGTAGGCTTGTTGTAGTTGTCTCTCGTCTTGATTCTCGAGGTATTAATGTCGTAGACTCTACGGCCGTTGCGAATGGTGTCGGCTGATTTCAGCAGACCTTCTTCAAGGGCAGTGGCGACATCCTTATCCTCAATTTGCTTCACCAAATCCCATTTCAGAGCCTCAATGTAGTTGATGAGGTCGGTGGCTTCGTCTCTCAAAGCCTGGGCCTGCTCCCAGTAGGGACCTACCTTTTCCTGGTCCAAGCCATATTGCTCTTCGAAGGAAACGTATTTCTGGCTGATCTGTTGCGAAAGGGTGATGTTGGTGGTTTGAACACCGGTATTCACTGTGTCGAAGGCATCCAAGATGTCCTTCGAGACATTCATGGCTAACAAGGCAGTATAGACCAGGTACATCATACCGATCATTTTCTGTCTTGGGGTTTCTTTTGCGCCTGACATAATCTTACTCCTTTTTTATGTTATACAATAGATTTGAGTAGAATTATGCCTTGATATTCATTGCTGACAACATTCCACCATAGACATTGTTCAGAGCGGTGAGGCGCTGTGACAACTGGGTCAACTGCTGGTTGAGTTGGCCGGCATTCTGTGATGAAGCGTTGAGATTATCCATGTACTTGTTCATAGTTTCGGTCAAGGCCTTGCTGGCGGCTGAAGTCTGCTCGGCACCTTGCAGTTGCAGCTCGTAGATCGAGTTGAGTGACTGCATGCTGGCGGCCACCTTCTTGATGGTGTTACCGTCGAGGGCGCTGAAGTCGAGCTTACCCAGCGAGTCGGAAAGCTTTTGGTTGGTCTGGACGTAGGCGTTGGAAAAGTCGGAGATGGACTTCGTGGCGCGGTCCATGGCATTGGCATAGTTGGTAGTGGCGGCCATGGCATTCGAGATGTCAGCCATCTGACCGGCGTTGGCGGCCAACTTGTCAAGGCCTCTGCCAATCTTGTTGAAGGTTTCTTCGCTGACGTTCATCTTTTCGAACATCTTAGCCAACATGGCTTCTTCCATATCGGTGGGGGCAGCACCATTCTTGGCGGCACCCGTAGTGGCAAACTGCGTTCTCTGAACGCCGTCCCAGTCTTCTTCCAACTCTACAAACACGTTGTCCCATGCATAATCGACATGCTGGGGCTCAAAAGCCGACATGAAGAAGATCAATGCTTCGATACCCAGACCGAGAGCCAGCATGAAGTCAGCACCAGGAATGTGGGTCAGTTTAAAATATGCACCGATCATAACGACGGAGGCACCCCAACCGTAGAGGTATCCCATGAAGGTTTTGAACTTTCTCGAAACGAGGAATTGTTGGAATTTGCTAAGTTCTTTCTTTGCCATGACAATTGAAAATTTAGATGATTTGAATTATTTGTTAATTTATTGATTATTCTGAATTTATCTATAAACCCTTGACATTCTCGGGTTGTCGCCTCTGTTACGGCCGAGGTAAGGCTGGATGCAACGGAAGCCTGTGTAGCAGTTGGCTGAATCCTGATACTGGTAGTCGCGGGTGGTGACTTGCAGATAGTAGGACACATCCTTCCAGGAGCCGCCACGGACAACCTTACGCTTCATGACCGGCGGGTCGTCTTCCTTGGCGTTGTAGGTGTAGTTGGGGTTCATGTCCCAAGTGAAGTTGTAGGAGTTGGGGTCGTAGGCCGTGTTGGTCCACTCAGCCACGTTACCGGCCATGTCATAGAGGCCCCAGCCGTTAGGCGGATAGCAACCCACCACGAGGGTGCGCAGGCCACCGTCGGCGAGGTAGTTGCCTCTTCTGGGCTTGAAGTTGGCCAAGAAGCATCCCTTGGCGTTGCTGGCATTGGGACCACCCCACGGATAGGGGTTCAACATCTTGCCGCCACGGGCAGCCCATTCCCATTCGGCCTCGGTGGGCAGACGGAACTCCGACAGGTCGACGTCCCTATGGGTGCGCAGGTAGGCATTGAGCAACTCGGTGCGCCACACACAGAAAGCGCGGGCCTGCTGCCAAGTGACACCCACCACCGGATAGTTGTCGTAAGCCGGATGCCAGAAGTACTTCTCCGTCATCGGGTCGTTGAACGAATAGCTGTAGTCGTGGATCCAGCACAAGGTGTCGGGATAGACGTTGATGACCTCGGCGCGGGCATAGACCGAACGGTCGCTATAGCCCTGCCTACGGTTCGACCAGGCGCCTCTGCGGTCGACATTGATGCCGGCATCGGCTTCGCCAAGCGAATAGTCGTTGTTCACCAACTGACCGTCGGCAAAGTCTTTTCTTGCGGCAGCCACCATATCAAACCAGAAATAGGAATAATACAGCTTTCTCGTGTCGATTTCCTTCCTGCGGAAATATCTCTCGTGCTCAGGAAGATACATCGGCTCAAGCGCTTCGCGGATATCTTGGTCTCTGCTGTTCCACTCGATTTTCTCCTTCCAATTCAGCCTCGGCGGGTCGTAAACCTCACCCGTCTTGCTCTCGGTGATGGCATACCTGTCAGGGAAGTTGTCGGCAAGAATTCTTCTTGCGATGGAGTCTCTGACCCAATATACGAATTGGCGATACTCGTTGTTGGTGATTTCGGTCTCATCCATGAAAAATGCCGAAACTGACACCGTCTTAGGCTCATTGAGGTAGGAACCGGTGATGTCTTCACCACCGACACCCATGGTGTAGCTACCCTGAGGGACAAACACCATCCCATAAGGGTCGGGCTGATTAAAGGTCTTGTTGGTCCTTCTCACACCAACCAGCTCGCCTTGGTTTGAATTGCCGCAGGCTGTGAGCAGCAGCGCCACGGAAAACACGAACAATAGTCTTTTCATCTTCTTGACAATGATATGATTACTATTTTATTTCTTTTATTTCTTTAATTTCTTACCAGAAAATCGTTGCCTATTTTAGACAGCAATTCCTTATAAAAACCGCCAAAATTATAAAATATTATGTTCCACCCACACTTTTTTTACACTTTTTTTCTCAATTTGGCCTTCAAATCAACAAAAAATCGGCCCGAATCAACTCCTACTCTCTCCCCAAAAAACTACAGATAACGGACGCTTCGATAGTCGCGAGGCGTACGGTCGAGGTCCAACTTGAAACAATAACTCAATCCTATCTCATGTGAGCCCGGCAGCAAGCCCGTCGTATTAATATCGTATGAATAGGCAATGGTCAGGTCCTTAATGGTGACGCCCGCCATCAAGCCGATAGATTCCTGAAAACGGTAGTTGACACCCAAGGAAAACGCATTGTTATAGATGACGCGCGCGCTGGCGTTGAACTGCGTGGAGGCGATGTCGCTCATCACCCCGATCGAAGGAATGAAGGTCAGGTAAGGGATGTCCTCGATTTGGAAGGGATAGCCCGCCACGGCGTAGAAGGTGCGGTCGGTGACGAAGCTTGCACTCGATTCCGAGTTGTCGTTAAGCGCGTGGCCCATGCTTTCGAGGACGTTGACCACCGACAAACCGACATAGAACGACTCGGGGATCTGCCAAAACAGACCCACGTTGAAGTCGAACAGCATGTCGCTCTCCTCGCCCAAGCCTTGGATGAGGGGGTCGCCCTCCACACCAGGATGCAGCTGCCCGAAGTCGACAGTGCGGTTAAGCAAGGTGCCCGCCAGACCGACGCCAAGGGTCGAGCCTCCCAAGTCGACATGGAAGGAATAGCCCAAACCTATGTTGACGTTGTTCTCGAAACCCAGCTTGTCCTGCATGATGGAAAACTCGATGCCGCCGTGTAACATGCGAATAGGCATGTCGCCCGTAAGCAGGAAAGTGGTCGGCGCCACTTCGTTGCCATCCATGTCAGTGAAACCCGCCCATTGCATGCGGTACAAACCCAACACATTAATGCCCTCGCTCATGCCGGCAAAGCCAGCATTGGCGTAGGCATACGAATTGGAATAGTTGGTGAAGATGGGCGCCTGCTGTGCCTTGGCACCAACGACGGTGACCAACGAGAGAGCCAGGAGAAGGACTATATGTATGACTTTCGTCTTCAAATTGGGCAAAACTTATCGTGATTGAAACCGCGAATTTACGAAAATAGTATCTATTTCAACAAATTAATTTTTATTCAATTCTGTTAAAACACTGGCATTCAGAGCAATATTTTTTACCTAAACAGCCTGATGATGTCGTTGCCGTTGGCCAAGATAACCAAACCCAGCACGATGATGAGACCCACCGTCTCGGCAATCTCCATGAACTTGTCGGAGGGCTTGCGACGCGTGATGATCTCGAACAGCAGGAAGAGGATGTGACCGCCGTCCAAAGCCGGGATGGGAAGGATGTTCATCACGGCAAGGGCGATGGAGAGGAAGGCCGTCATGCGCCAAAAGATGCTCCAAATCCATTGGTCGGGGAAGATCTTGCCGATGGAAATGAAGCCGCCCACGCTCTCGTAAGCCTTGGTCTTAGGCGTGAAGATGAGCTTGACCTGCTTCCAATAGTCGCTCAATTCGCTGAAGGTCTTGGAGAACCCCGCGGGGATGGCTTGGAAGAAGGTGTATTCCTTGGTCTCCAACTCGAAATAGTCGGTCAGATAGGTCTGGCAGTATGCGCCAATCACGCCTTCATCAGGAAGATGCATCGCCAAGGCAAGGGTGTCGGCATCACGCAGCACAATGACGTCGATATCTTGGTTCCTAAACTGCTTGATATTCTTTACAAAATCTTGGTAATAAGGCGTTTGTATCTCATTAATGCCAATGATGACATCGCCGCTCTTCAAGCCTCCTGCTTGGGCGGCGGAGTTGTCCATCACATCGGCCACCACGAAAGGTGTACGATAGCTGATGAAGTTCGCATCTTGTGAGCCAAGCAGCTTGGTCACGGCATCCTCAGGGAGATTAATGACGACGTCCTTCCCGTCGCGCTCGACCTCGACGGTCTTGGCCTTGTCGAGGATGATCTGCATGGGAATCTGTCCGAAGTTTTCCACATATTCACCGTCGATGGCCAGGATCTTGTCGCCATCGCGGAAGCCCAGCTCATAGCCCAGGCTATCGACCGAGATGCCGTATTTGTTGACCTCGGAGGTAGGCAGATACTGCTCGCCTTCCTTGGCCAGCAGGCCGATATAGATGGCGACGGCCAGCACCACGTTCATGAACACGCCAGCCACCATGATGATGAAACGCTGCCAGGCAGGCTTGCTGCGGAACTCCCACGCCTTGGGAGGCTGCTGCATTTGCGACTTATCCATCGACTCGTCGATCATGCCGGCAATCTTGTTGTAGCCGCCCAGCGGGAACCAGCCGATGCCGTATTCCGTCTCGTCGCTGCGGCGCCAGTCATCCTCAGGCAAGGTGTGGAGGTCGATGGGGTCGTAGTTCTTCTGTTTCTTTCCCGCGGCATCCTTGTATTCGGTGACGGTGTACTTCTCAGGGACATTCTTCGAGAAGAACTTGAAGCGCCACTTGCCGTTCACCTTCTTGCAGCGGAAGAGCGAGAAGCCCCAGTCGAAGAAAAGGTAGAACTTCTCGACACGGGTCTTGAAGGCCTTGGCGGCAAGGAAATGGCCCAATTCGTGGACGAAAATCAGGATGGAAAGGGAAAGGAAAAACTGCAATACCTTTATTAATATAGTCATTTTGCGTTTCTATTTGATGGTTGAAAAAGTGTGCAAAGATAGTGGTTTTTTAGTTACCTTCGGGATTAATTATGGTCATATAGTCGGCGGGGTTGATGGCGATGCCGTTGCGCCACAACTCGAAATGCAGATGCTTGACCTGATGCGACTCGCCCGACTCGCCCAAGATGGCGATGGCCTCCCCTGCCTTGACGTAGTCGCCTTCCTTCTTCAGCAATGTGGCATTGTGCTTATACACGGAGAAATAGCTGTCGGCATGCTGAATGCCGATGCAATAGCCGTTGTTCATGCTCCAGGAAGAGAAAACGACGGTACCATCCAAGGTGGCGTTGATGATTTGGTCGCCGTCGGAAGCGATGTCGACACCAAAATGCCCTTCGTCGGGATTGAAGGCATTAATGACAGTGCCGTTGAGGGGGACGAAGAAGTTCTTCACCAACGAGCTTGGTTTCGCAGGCGGCAGGTAGTCGGCTCCAAAAAGATTGTATTGGTTTTGGGCCTCAAACTCGGCGCGCAGGATGCTGTCCTGCTCCGATTTTCTCAGCGTAATGGTATCGGTGACCCTCGAAGGCAGCGGCTCGTAAATGTTCAGAGAGGCCAAAGCGCTGTCGGCAGCGAAGTCGTAGCCTTCCACGATTTTCCTCATATTGTCGAAATAGACATCCCTCTTGTTCATCTCCTTTTCAAGCGAGTCGGCGCGGAGGCTGAGCAGGTAGACCTCGCGATTAAGACGGGTGTCGGTGTAGCCAGGGATGTACTCACGCAAGGGCGTGAAAGCAATGATGAAGGTGGTGACAATGATGAGCAACAGGGCGATGCCGATGATCACCAAGATCAGATTCAATAGGTTGAGCCTGAAATTAAGTATGGGTCGTCCACTCTCGCCGTGCGACATCAGGAAGCCGTATTTCCGGTTCAGTTTCTTCAACGACACGTTGCGGAGGCTGAACTTCCTTGGGGTTTTATCTTTCGGGTCTGGCATTTTGCGATGTTATAGTGATTCTCTAACGATAAGGCATGGGTCATTCGACGTCGTCTTCACCCCGACGCTGACGCCTCAGCAGGTAATAGCCGGCCATGCCCGTCAGCAACAGCAGCCCATCTCCTATCGGAATGTACTGGTCGTGGGGCACGTCTTGCGACGGCACCATGACATGGAAGTCGTTGACATCCCTCACCTGACGGTTGAAGTTTTCATCGTCCTCCAAGATTACAATCTGTGACATGCATGGCACCACCGCCATGAACAACATCGTCAATATCGTTATGATTCTCTTCTTCATCGCTGAATGATCGTCTATATGTTTCATTTTCATTTCACTATCACTTTTTGGGTTCTGACACTGTTGTTCGTGGCCAAGCGGATGATATACACGCCCTTGGCGAGGCCGCTGGTGGAGACGGTGTGCATACCTTCCGGACAAACGGTGCTATACAACACACGGCCCAACACATCGACCAACTGCAAAGTCGCGCCATTTTGCGCCTCTACCTTGATGATGATATTGTCGTTGCTGATGTAGGCGAAATGACCACCTCCAGAGCCTCCGCTGTCGTCGTACTCGTCGACGCCCGTGCATTCGTAGGTGATGTAGAAGCGCGAGGCGTAGTCGGTGATGCGGGCATGGAAGAAATAGCTGTCGTGGGTCAACATGTCGTAGGTGACACCCAAGAGGTTGTCGACAAGGTAAAGCTGAGAGAAGATGCCGTTGTAGTAACTCCACGTCAGCGTGATGTCGTCGTCCTCTTCGGTCTTGAAGTGCACGGGGATGCGCTCCAAGTCGTCGGTGGAGAAGAGGATGCCGTAGCTGGTGCCGTTATGGTGCGCTGCAAGGCTGAACGGCGCCGTATTCATAGAGACATACTTGAGGGCACCACCAATCTCGGGACGATGGAACTCGACCACCGTGAGGTCGCGCTGGCCTAGGCTGTTCTCGGCGAAGAGGTTCACCAAGGGATAGTTGATGGCATCTTCGCGATAGTATGAAGCCCCATTCGACGTGGTGGTAGCCATGCTCTGCGTAAAGGTCATCGTCTCGCCATTAGTGTCGGTGTGCACGAAGAAGGCCTGGTGCGGGTGGATGTACTGCGACACGATGGCAGGATTCTCCGACGCGGTAGCGGCGAAGGGAAGGTAGAGGCCTTGGTCGGCATCGTAGGTGTAGATGGGGCTTCTGCCTATCAAGTCGAGGTTAAGGTAAGCTTGATAGGGGTTACCCACGAGGTTCCAGCCTTTGGCATATTGGATGTCGGCGGGTTCCTGGTTGGTCAGCGTGATGGACACATTGCCACGGTTGAGTGTGCCCGTGGCATTCATGAAGGTGTTCTGGCTGATGGCCATCATGTAGCCCTTGCCAGGGATGTAGTATGCGGTGCCGTTCCCGGCGTCTTGGTCGGCCTCGTTATACACAATCGGTGCTCCACCGTCGTAATGATAGTGGTTGTTCTTGTTGCGTTTCAGGTTGATCCAGTGGTATTGCGGCTCGTAGTAGCTATAGAAGTCCCATAGGATGCTGCCACCTATGGCAGGATTGCCTTGGGTAATGAGGTTGTTGGGGAAGTAGCCACCGATGCCCGTGATGTCGACAGCCGAGTTAGGATCGCCACTGGAGTTGTAACTGCCGTGCGTAGCACCTGTCAAGGGACTATTGAGCGGCGTGGATAAGAGGTGCCAGTCGTAGCTGAGCGTATTGCCCCAGAAGTCTTGGGCATGAGTACCGTGGTCGGAGTTGTCGAAGGTGACGCCCACGGTAGTGTTGTTGAAGGCACCTGGATCAGGGCTTGCGGCCTGCAGCAGCACGGCGTCCTCTTGGACAAATACGTGGACGTTGGCGCCAGGCGTTTGAGTAACACCCGTGGCAGTGCCATAGTGGAAGATATAGGCCGTATTGCTGGCATGGTCGGAGAGCAGACGGTCAAGGCTTGGGTTATATTGCAAATACTTGACATTGGTGGTCGCCAGAGCATTGTCCTTCGGGAAGGCCAACACCGGCAGGTCGCCGTTGATGTTGGTGGTCATCGGGCGGTACCACGACGTGAGGCCGCTGATGCTCCTGGGGTTGGCGCGCACCCATTGGTTCAGGGCGCTCAAGAGGCCGTTCCACACGGGGATATGGTTGCTGACATAGCCTGTCACGCCCGAACCACCTACATAGGTATTGGTGTTAGCGGGGATGATATTGTCGCGGAACATATAGTCCAAATGCTTGATGTCGGACTGTACAGCACCGAACAAGCCTGAGCCAACGGGCCCCGTACCGCTAGCCAGGCCACTGCCTTGGGCGTCAGCATAGCAATAACGGATGGTGCCGCTGTTGGAGGCGGCAAAGGCATAGACACCGCTAACGATGCCTGCGGCATAGCAGTTCTCGATGTATTTGCCTGAGTTGTTGACACCCGCCAAGCCGCCTTTGTAAGTGGCTGAGCCGCTGAAGGTGCAGTTGCTGTAGCAGTTGTAGAGGTTGCCGCTATTGCTACCCACCAGGCCGCCCATGTTGGTGGCTGAGCCGCTGAGGGTGGCTGCGGCGAACGACGAGTGGAGCGTGCCGTTGGTCATTCTACCCACGATGCCGCCCGCGTTGGTGGAAGAGCTGCTGATGGTGCCGGCGCCTTCCACGTTGGAGATGATGCCCGAGCTAGCGAAGGTGCCCACCACGGCGCCCACCGAGGTGCTGGTGCCGCTGAGCGTGGCATTGACGATGAGGTTCTGAATGTTGCCCGAGCCGCTCACATAGCCGAAGAGACCTTTGTCAGTGACATTGGCGGAGTGGGTATAGTTGACGACATGGCCATTGCCCTCGAAGGTGCCTTGGAATGGTGTCGACGAGGTGCCGACGGGCGCAGTGGTGGTAACCGTGATGTCAGCGTCGAGATAGGCGGTCCGGCCACTATAGTTGAAGCCATCATTGACAACGGTGCTGAACTCGTTCCACTGGGTAGCATTGGCGATGTGCAGCGGGGCGAAGTAAGCCACAAGGCTGGTGTTGCTGCTCAAGGTGAAGGTGTAGCTCGAGCTGGTGCTGACCACGGTGGAGCCGTTCTTCCAGAAGGCGAAGACGTAGTTGCTGTTGGTGGTTGAGGCAGTTACGGTGCGCGATGTACCCGCGTTGAATGTGCCGCCACCCGAGGCGGTGAAGCCTGAGCCAGAGGGGCTGGTCGACACGTTTAAGGTACATTGCACCGTTACAGTAACCGCCCTGGCGTCTGATTCACAACCAGGAGAATATAGAGTGATGCGGGCGTAGCCATCGCCTTCGCGACCGGTCATCGTGCCGCCGCTCGGGTTGGGCATGCTAGAGTTACCACCAATGGTTTGTGCATCGGAGAGATAGTAGAAAGCGGGAACGCTGTATCCAGAAGGAGCATATTGCGCAGAAGCAGACGTCCACACATAACCAGAGCCACCAGAACCACCAGAGCAATCGTCAGTACTATTGGAGGATGGGATGGTTTGTGAACCACCATTACAGCCGCCACCGTACCAGCCTCCACCACCGGCACCACCATCACGAGGTGAGCTGGCACCAGATCCAAAGACAGCGCCACCGCTACAAGAATTTTGGGTTCCTGGATAGCTACTACTATTACCGCCGCCACCTGATGTACCGCCACCATAACCGCCTTGGTCGCTGGAGTCTTCTCCACCGCCACCGCCGCCACCGGCAACAATAATACGATGATAGAGTGTATTGCCGTTCAAGCGGATGTCGGTACCGCCGCCACCACCACCAGCAGGTTCGCTGTTACTTGAGGCATATGTAGTACCACCACCATTAAAGCCGCCATAGGCAAGACCGCTACTTGAATAACCGCCTATTCCGCCCACATAAACATATAGTGTTTCTCCTCCTAAAACAGGCATCGTTCCCACAGAATAGCCACCCTTGCCGCCAAAGCCAGCATATGTATTTCCACTTGAGCGTTGCCCGCCACCTTCGGCACCCCAAACTTCGAGTTTTATCTGGGAAATACCGGCAGGAATGGTATAGGGTCGCTCCGCACCCTCAAATGTGAACGGTATCTCCAATCCATCTAAATCAATGCCTTCTGACATAGCCTTAACATAGTAAGTGGTCGTGTTTGTTAACGTAGGAGTATTCAGTGTTGGGCCGGTTGCTACCAGCTGGGTGCATGCCGCATCGCTATACCATTTGTATATCACGCCACTCAATCCAGTAGCGGTCAGCGTGGTGCTACTACCGCTAGTAATGGTGGTTGTACCAGACACTGTGATGTCATTCGCGGAGAGCGGATTCACTGTGACAGTAACTGCTTTGGCTGCAGATTCACATCCCAACACAATATTATAAGGCGTGATACGAGCGTAGCCGTCGCCTTCACGACCTGTCATCGTGCCACCGTTCGGATCGGGCATAGAGAGGTTACCAGCGATGGTTTGGGCTCTGGTGATAAAGGGGTTCAGATAGCCAGAGCCACCACCACCTGCATAATTTTCGGATGTGGCACTATATCCACCATAGTAGCCTCCACCGCCACCACCGCATTCGCCTCCAGTATAAGTGCAATCGGTGGCATAGCCCCATGCACTACCTGACGATTGTGTACCTGGCGCACATCCACCAGTGCCACTTCCTTGGATACCCTCTGTTCCACCTCCTGCACCACCACTTCCATTATCTGATGCACCGCCACCGCCACCTGCAACAACAAGAACATCAGATTGGTTGGAATCATAGTATCTTAACTGGTAATCAGAACCCGATGACGGGGCAGCATTTGCAATATGCGTTGCACCGCCACCGCCAGCACCATTATGACTACTGGAGCCCCATCCGCGACCTGCACCTCCACCATTCCAACCACCAGGCAACAAGACACTATTACCAGCATTGCTGTCAGAAGTTCCTTGTCCTCCTACACAAACATACAATGTTCCCGATGGAGACGATAGTGTTCCAACTGAATAACCGCCCTTGCCCCCAGAGCGTGAGCCTGCATTTCCTCCTTGCGCTCCCCAAACTTCCAATTTCAAAAAACCATAACCCGAGGGAACGGAATATGTTTCCTCGTAACCTCTGTAAGAGAACGACGCTGGCGTTCCTTCAACGATATTTTCTTCCACAGCCTTAACATAGTATGTGGTGGTGTTTGATAGTATTGGGGTTGTCAGTGTCGGGCCGGTTGCCACCAACTGGGTACATGCCGCATCGCTGTACCAGTTGTATATCACGCCACTCAATCCATTAGCGGTCAGCACGGTGCTATTACCGCAAGAAATGGTGGTTGTACCTGTCACCGTGATGTCGTTCACATCCACCTGTGGCTCAAAGTTAGCCACGAGGTCACGGTTGCCCGTCACCGTGAAGGTATAGGAGGCATTGGTGCTCACCTGTGATCCGTTCACCGTCCAGTTGACAAAACTATAACAACTATTATTGGGTGTGGCCGTTACCGTGCAACTTGTTCCGTCACAATAACTACCGCCGCCACTCACCGTGCCGTATGAAGCATTGTTGGCCGACACGCTGATGGTGTATGGGGTGTCTGTGGTGAAAGACTCAAGATCGCTCGGGTCGGAGTTGTTGCCTTTCACCGTGACATAATAGGTAGTGTTTTCGGTGAGGCCAGTGATTGTGTAACTGCTACCAGTAAGATTTGGCACAGAAGTGCCTGTCTTGGGTTGGGCAGTGACGAGAACGTCGTCGACGCCGATACCATAACCATAATCGTCCGTATATTTGAATCCAATTTGGACATAGGACGCACTTGGGAGATCCAACTCCTCCGTTTGAGTCCACGATCCATGGGCTGCAGTGGTCTCAAACAAAGTCTGCCACTCACCGGAACTGCTGGTGCGGTAATAGATGCCAAAATCATCAATGTCGCCTTGCCACGAAGGATTGATATACCAACAAGTGAGTTTAGCGTTTGCATAGGTACTCAAATCCATTGAGGGCGAGACAAGATAGCATTCCCCTGTTCCATCGTCGGAAGGCGCACTATTGACTGCATTGTAACTGCCGCCATGTGCGCTACCCGTATGATTACCATTATTATCATAATAACCAGTGTTAACTGTCCAACTATTGGTTCCTCCGCTTACATTGCTCCAACCCGAAGGCATGGAACCTCCTTCAAAGTCTTGAGAAAGTATATTTTGCGCAGTACCCAACTGCCCATACCACACCGTATACGTGCTGCTGTTTCCCGTCCAATTAACGGTGGCGCTGGTACACGATGGAACGATTGAGGTGATTTCGGGGGTTACCGGCGGCGGCGTATAGGACACGTTGAAATCGTCGAAGTACCATGAGTCCTCACCGCTTTGGGCGAATCTAATAGCCAAACGGTAGTTCGAATTGGAAGGCGCGCTTGCGGAAAAGTTGGAAGTGTATTGGCTGTGACTCGTGCCTGAAGGTGTAGAAACCGTTTCAAGCACAACAAATGTGCTTGCATCGCTAGGATTGGTCACATAGCCAACTTCAACAGTATACCCACTTGAAGAATTGCCTCGTTTCCTATAGAACGAAAGAGTAAGCGTATTTAGCGGCTTGTCAAATAGAGGCAACACCGCCATACAACTGTTGCCGTTCGCCTCGCGCATCTCAAGTGCACGATTGCCAGCATGTGGATTCCATTGCACGACTTGTGGATTGACGCCAAACCTCGTTGGCGTGGCCCATGTACCAGGAAGGCGCTCTGCATAGCCGTAACTTTCAAAAGTTTCCGTCCATGGTGTGGAGGCTGTTATAGAAATGGGGGTAGTGGAAGTGAAGTTGGCTTGGTAGGAGGCGTTGGATGTCACGTTGGTTAACGACAAAGATGGGCTGGAAGACACCACATTGCCGTCGCTGCCCGTCCAGTTCACGAACTGGTAGCCCGACGCTGCCGTTGCAGTGAGCGTGGTGCTGCCGCCCGAGGGCACGGTGGTCGTCCCGCTCACCGAGCCGCCGCCAGACGGCCAAACGCTAGTGGTGATGGTGTAGTTGATGGTACATGTCCTAGAAATATTAAATGTTCCTGTGCTAGTACCACTACTGCTATAATGCGCCACATAAGCATAATAATACTTGCCGTTAATTGGGGTGAAAGTATACGTTTCAGGATCATCTTCCTCAGTCACATGTACAATACCACTACATGGACTGTCAGAATAAGCAATTTCAAGTGCAACATCATAGGATTCATCTGTGACAGTAATAGTCGTTTCGTTTCCATCACCTATAAAGGTATACCAAACGCCGTAGTTTGAAATGCTTGCACCAGAAATGTTGTGTACTATGCCTGGTGTTCCCACCGTTGTTCCTGCAAGGTTGTTGGTGCCACATGGCAGCGAGGTTGCAGTGGCGCAGGTTGAATTTGAGGGACCAGGGAGGGTATAGGTGAATTTCACATTTGGCCGAGAAGTGGAACGACTATAGTTTGAGGAGTTAGTAATGTCTGCATAAGAGTCAGTGTCAGAAGATCTATATAAGTAAACATAATTATTATAACCTGTGGTATACTGATAGCCAAAATTAGTACTACTCCACTTGTCATTGGAAACACCTCTACAAACAATTACCATAAGGTTATTACTTCCATTGTAAGAAAAAACGTCATCGAATTGATAAGTCTCCCAGCCAGCACTGCTACCGCCAATGGTGAGGCTGGAACCCGTGTAAACGCAGGTGGCAGAGGTAAGAGGGCTAGTTGTTTCCACATAGGAACTTGAATAATGAGCGAGGTAAATCTTTAAACTGACAGGATTTAAAGAACCACCATTGTTATGGTAAAAACTAATTGATGTAAGCGTTTTTGCCGACCCCATTTCGGCACTGGTATAAAGAATCTGCGTTGTGGATTGCTCATAATAAGTATTTCCAAAAGGACTAGCGACTCCATCAACGTTACTTGAACCTGATTGGGAATAATTTGTTCCCGTTCCAATAGGTCCTAACTCGAGATCCCTGTTTCCCCTTTCTCCACCACAATCGTCGAAGCTACCGATAACCAGTTCGCCTTCATTGGTAGTGTATGCTGTTTGTCCCCATCCCGTCAAAGGCAATCCCATCATCACCGCCATCACTACGATTGCGGCGTATTTAAGGAGGCCGTTGAGGAGGCTGTGGAGCGGGCTTGTCGCTGTGTTAAAGCGTGTATGGTGTTGCTTCATATTGCTGTTGTTTTTCCGTTTGAAAGTCAAAGGGTTATAAAATTTTGCAAAAATAGGGATTTTTGGGGAATTACAAATAAAAATAAAAAATAATAATGTGGATGGATGTTTTCTTAGGAAGGGTTGCGGGACGGGGAAATAATATAAAAATATGGATTATAATCCAAAAAAAATAGGTATTTTTTAGACTATAATCCAAAAAACAAGAAATTGATTTAATAGAGGAGTCCGATGGTCAAATGACCGCATTCGAAATGAAATGGAATCCTACAAAAAAAGCACAATTCCCAAAAGTTTCTTAGAAGCTTATCCCGTCAAAGAAACCGTCATTGTCACTCCTGAAAACTATTTGGATTATTTGATATAGGATCTTACGAAAAAAGGCCAACCTCTTCCGAGATTGGCCTTTTGCTCGTTTCCGTTATTTCTGTGGTTTGTAGGGCTGTCACACCGTGGCAGCCGCGTTCAATTGCGGCTGTCGTAATACGGCAGCCCTACAACCAATGGATTACATCATGCCGTCCATTCCGCCGCCCATAGGCATCGGAGGCGTAGGAGGCGTGGGCTCCTTGTGGTTACTGATGACACACTCGGTGGTCAGCAGCATGCCAGCGATGGAAGCAGCGTTCTCCAAGGCGACTCTCGACACCTTGACGGGGTCGATGACACCGGTCTGCAAGAGGTTCTCGTAGACCTCGGTGCGGGCGTTGAAGCCGAAATCACCCTTGCCTTCCTTCACCTTGTTGACGACGACGGAGCCTTCGAGGCCGGCGTTCTCAACGATCTGGCGCAGCGGCTCCTCCAGAGCTCTCTTGATGATGGCGATACCCGTGGTCTCGTCCTCGTTGTCGCCCTTCATCTTCTCGATGGCCTTGATGGCACGGATGAAGCCAACACCACCGCCGGGGATGATACCCTCTTCGATGGCGGCACGAGTGGCATTCAAGGCATCCTCGACGCGGTCTTTCTTCTCCTTCATCTCGACCTCAGAGGCGGCACCCACGTAGATGACTGCCACGCCGCCAGCCAACTTGGCCAGACGCTCTTGCAGTTTCTCGCGGTCGTAGTCGCTCGTGGTGGTCTTAATCTGGGCCTTGATCTGGGCGGTGCGGGCCTCGATGTCCTTCTTGGTGCCGTGGCCGTTCACGATGGTGGTGTTGTCCTTGTTGATGCTGACCTTGTCGGCCTGGCCGAGCATTTGCAGGTTGGCATCTTCGAGCTTGTAGCCCTTCTCTTCGCTGATGACGGTACCACCTGTCAGGATGGCGATGTCTTCCAGCATCTCCTTACGACGATCACCGAAGCCAGGAGCCTTGACGGCAGCGACTTTCAGTGAGCCACGCAGGCGGTTGACTACCAAGGTAGCCAGCGCCTCACCGTCGATGTCCTCAGCGATGATGATGAGGGCACGGCCGGTTTGCAGGGTCTGTTCGAGCACGGGCAGCAGGTCTTTCATGACCGAGATCTTCTTGTCGTAGATGAGGATGTAAGGATTCTCATACACGGCTTCCATCTTCTCGGTGTTGGTGACGAAGTAAGGCGAGATGTAGCCACGGTC
>Ga0265301_10000394_pt1 | contig 65285 bp, 106 predicted proteins | sample AusTroGonzalo_MG_2_FD_193488 | JGI IMG/M metagenome (GOLD analysis project Ga0265301, IMG submission 193488) | Bovine rumen microbial communities from tropical cattle in Woodstock, Queensland, Australia - Gonzalo_04 | ecosystem: Host-associated > Mammals > Digestive system > Stomach > Rumen ... | reverse complement strand
TAGTTAGCCTTATAATCTCTCATAGTACATTCACCAAAAAATACTCTACGGACATACTTTCGTCCATCTGCCCTGTTACAATATCTTTTTGTATCTTCTGGATAAGTCTTAACATACCTACTAGTTCGCCTATATAATACTTACCCATACGTTCTTTAGCACATTTAACTTGCCATGCGGTTAACCCTGTTGCTTGTGCTATGTCACGGCTTTCACAACTTTGCACCTGTAACGTTTGTTTAGCCGTTGTATATAACACAGACAATATAGCCACATTACTTTCACCGACTGCATAACATTGTTCTAATAGATTATATGCTCTTCCAACCTGTCTACGCAATACTGCATCCACAAAATCAAAGATTGCATCTTTTGGCGGAGAATATATTACGCCCTGCTCGACAAGTTCTTTAAATGCCTTATCTACACCATTCGTTGCATACCGCTTTATTTTATCTATCTCCAACAATATTCTTGAATAATCATTTTCGCATAACTCTATTAAGTGCTTTATATCGCTTGTATTTAGTGCTATTTCGCGTTGGACATATTTAATGAGTACATCTGTGCTTAAATGTTCAAACGTGATTATAGCGTCTTTAAACGTCTTATAGAGTATTGTTCTTTTATCGACACTAGTTAACAAGATAATCAGTATGTTACCATTAAGCACATCTTCCTGTAATTGCTTTTGCAAGGTTGTATTAGAGTTAAAGTCCTTATCGTCACGCACCACGTAAACGTGCTTTTCATCTATCAATGAAGGTCTAGTCATTGTGTACCATATATCTGATATACTATTAGCCCTGACTACTGACATATTGGCCACTTCGGCTATCTTGTTTATGTATATGCGTTGAACCTCTATTTCTTCTCCCGTGAAGATGTAAAAGGAAGATAAAGACTTTTCCTTTATCTGCTTTTTAACATCTGTTATATTCACGACCATGCACTCCTTACATCAAGCAACCATGTATCAAACAACATCTGTTTGTTTATGGACTTTATGTTAAGGTCTGCTAATATGTTTCCGGTAATAGCAACGGCCTTAGCAAACTTCAAACTATTGTTTACATCTTTGTCCATCATATAATCAACGCAAATACTGGAAAACGCCTTTAAGAATAACTTTAAGTCATATCCTTCGTCACTCTTAATACAAATCTTATCCGCTATTTTAAAAGCATTTGCACCAGACACAGACGCAACATTCTCTATTACCTTAAATATAAAGTTCCTAAATTCCTCAATATCATACTTATTAAGTTCCTCAATGTCGCCAGGTGTCTCACAAACGGACATTACAAAGTCAGTTACCTCATAACCGCGCTCCTCACAAAAATCGCATAACTCGTCCTGTGTGTATTCGTCAAACTGATATACCACTGCCCTACTTCTTATTGTTGTTGGAACATTCTCGATATTCTCACAAGTGGCTATGATTGTATTATCATCATGTTCTTCTGCAATTTTCAGAAGTGCATTACACCCGGCCTGAGATAAACTGTCAATGTTGTTTATACTGTAAACCACGTCACTTGACCTGTTGATTAAGTATTGTAACTCTCTTACGCCATCAACTGTTGTTGGAATTTCACTAAAAATAAGGTTATTGTCTTTAACAATCTCCTTTATCATTGTTCGCTTACCACAACCCCTCGGTCCCACAAAGATAGCAAAAGAGGGAAACTTATCTGTCTCCCATTGTCTCTCTATTTGCTCCTTTAATCTTGTTTGTCCAATCACGTTTCAATCCTCCTACTAAACATAATTAATGTTGCCTCTATCACGGACTTTGGTGAACTGTCCCACTTTATCGCTACGCCTAACTTAATTAATTCATCAAGTAAGTCCATCGTTGCGTCAAAGTATTCACTACTCTCTTCCGTAAGTTGTCTAATCTCGGCAATGTCAGGTAACTTTGTGTATTTAACATCACCAAGTAGATACAACTTGTTTATATCCAGGATAAAATCTGTGTACTGTCTTATAAACAACTTCAGGTCTTTTCCTTCGCTATGAAGTATATTTATTGTGCCTACAATGCGCTTTAACTCTTTACTCAGGATACTATTTGTAAGGTCAAGCATAGTAACAATATTAGCCGTTCCTAACGCACTAGAGACATTGTCCAGTGTTAACTTAGTTGAATATGCTAAGCACTTATCCAACATTGTGATTGCGTCACGCATACCACCTTCCGCCAATCTAGCGATATACTTTAAAGCCTCGTCAACAATAGCACATTCTTCCTTAGTATCACCGCCAACATTCTCCTCGCTAACAATAAGTGAAAGCCTATTAACAATACCTTCTTGACTTATCCTCTTAAAGTCAAACCTCTGCACTCTCGACAAGATTGTATTAGGTATCTTTTGTGGGTCAGTAGTACACATTATAAATACAGACTTCTTTGGCGGCTCCTCAAGTATCTTCAACATAGCCTGCCAAGCACTATTAGACAATGCGTGAACCTCGTCCATTATAAACACTTTGTACTCACTATCAATACTTGCGGATTGAGCCTGCTCTATAAGTTTCCTTACATCATCAACCGAGTTATTACTAGCCGCGTCTAACTCTATCGGTGTTCCAACGTGCTTATTTATTTCATTCGCAAAAATGCGAGCGCAGGTGGTCTTGCCCGTTCCTGCACCGCCGCAAAAGAGATAAGCATTTTTAATCTCACCAGTATCCAATTGGTTTTGCAAAATTGTCTTTGTAGCACTCTGCTCAACCACATCGCTCCACGTTTTTGGACGATATTTAATTGCTAAACTTTCCATTTATTTATTCCTTCTCACCGATATACTTATAAACTCCGTAACGTGTTACTCTGCCATATCTATTAACACCACCTGTCATAACGGTTGAAATCTTATACTTCTTACGAAGCCTGAAAATTATATCACCGAGCCTTGTTGCTCCGTATAAGTTTGTTGCCTCGATATTTGTAATCGTCTTACCAGATTGTAAGTGTTTAAGCACCATCAACGTCTGCGTATCCATTACTCATCCTCCTTATCTTTCTTACCGAACAACTTTTCTTCTATCTTGTCTGCTATAACCGGAACTGCCATAGCCAAAAGAAATGAGGCCTTGCTAGTATCTCTGCCTAATTTATCTTTAGGAGGATTGGCAACAAAATCAGCCATAACGTCCACGGCTACGTCGTGAAAATCGTCCCTAGAAAGCGTAATATTTTCCTGTGATAAAGATACTTCTTTGAAGTCCTCTATCTCTTGTTCTCCTTCTTCACCCTTCTCCAATAATGCCTCTGTATAAAGATAATTACCTTTGCCAGCAACTTTGTATATGTTAGCGGTTTTTGCTTGATATGCGTCCACTATCGTACGAAAACCTTTAAAGTTCATATCTGATACTACGGTATCTCTATCTATTTGAGGAACATCTTTAGGGTCTCTAAGCCTCACCTTATCACCGACTTTAAACTTACAATCATTCATTGTTCACCCTCCTTACAAAACTGTTTGAACACCTCGTTGTAGTTGCCTTTATTGCCAAAATGCTTTTTAGCAATACACATGGCGAGGCCCAGTTCTTTTGAAAATTTATCTCCATCTTGTATCTTAACTACTGTCTTTGTATCATCTGTCCAAATAACAATAGTTGCAGGCTTATTGAAGATAACCTTCTTAATACCGAACTTATACGCTTGACTCTTTTCCTTGTCAAGAAGGTCAAACGCCTCCGGATTTACTGTAAACCTATCATAACAAGTGCTTGTACGGTCACCGTTTATACCCTTCTGAAAACAATGTCCTTCAACATCTATCCATTTGTCGTACACATCTACTACTCTTCCTACCCAGCCCTTCGTTGTATAGTTATTGCGATACAACTCTGTTGCCACGTCATTACCAATAACTAAGTCTCCAACTTTATACTTTCCGCTTGATGGGCATATGGTTACCTTAGTAAACGCTCTTGGGTCCCAATCAAAAGGTATATGTTCACCTCCAAGAGTTTCAACGTTATACCCTTCTCCTAAGTCTACCACTTTGCGGATACGAACAAGTTTACCTTCCCACTCCTGCATATGGTCAGTATAACCATGAAAAAATAGCGGTATCTCGTTCAAAAACTTCTTAACTCTAACAATGTCACCGACCCCAAACTTTGACATAGTCAAAACCCTCCTATCTTAATATCGTCCTTAGACTGTATCTCATTTCTTAACCTCGCATTTTCTTCTTGTATGCGATTGTTAATCTCTCTGAGGTCGTCCTGTTGCTCTTTGAGGATTTTCATATCCTCACTTCTTTGCAAATACATACCAAAGATTGCGCCAAAGAAGAAACTGGCGATAAACATTATCGCCACGAAAATAATCATCTGCCAAGTCATATGAGCCTCCTTGTATCAATGTAATACAATCCAGAACCTGCGTCTTGATGAAGTGTATATTCACCTCTATGTTCTCTAGCCCATTCAACAAACTTATCGTCTGATATTTGTGATGTGGCCATCCTCTTATCCTCACACTTCGCGGACATTTTAAATCCAGAAGTTGAGTCACTCTCGGCAAAGTAAAGCCTATCACCGTCAATACCGAACATAACGTAATTGGAATTACTTATCCTCTTTGCGGCAAAGTTGTGAAAGTGAACCATCGCCCTTTCACGTTTACAGTTACCGCTTGCTCTCGCTATCGAAATAGCAATATCATTTTCAATTTTACACCAATTCTTACTCTTTGTTACCCAAGTAAACTTACTCAGGTCCTTGTTACCTTTTTCAAACGTCTGCATAATTAAACCTCCAATTTAATTTGATTGTAGCACTTCACTACTATAAATATTATACAACACAATACAAATAAAGTCAACTCTTATTTATAAGTTCCTTAAATGTTTTTTCGTCTACCAGATAAAACTGTTCGCCATCTCCAAAGTCTATCACTAGCGCATTATAGGGTTTACGCATAGCGAAAGCCTCTTCTCTGTTCTTGTCTATCCATTCTCTCTTAATGGAAAAGGACTTCTTTAATGTAGTACACGTTTTTGCCTCAAAAAGCCATTCATCAGTGGTTACATCACCTTTGTAGAACGCGGTCGCACCGCTGTTGGCAGTTCTTTTACCTCCCAATGCTTTTGCGATATGTTCTTCCTGTTTCTTTGAGTAAAAACGTGTGGGTCTTATTGGTTTATCCACTATCGTTCTCCTTTCCAAAATCTATTAGATTTATTGCCTTACAAGAATGGCACTTTATTTCAAGTTTGCCGCCACAAGTATCGCATATGTCCACTACTTTCATAAGTTTATGTCCACAAGACTTGCAACGAACCCACTCATCCTTATTTTTTATCTTTTCCATCTTCAAGTGCCTCCTTGACAATATTAGGCTCATACTTTCCATCAATCAAGTTAGTGCTTGACACATAATGGGCATTCTCTCCAAACATTTCTTTTACAATAAGATTTCTGGTATAAGTTGAAAAATCTCTAAAAAAGTCCCCACCTCTACCAGAACCCAGGTCTCTCGTAATCGGAGATTTGCCCTGCCAGTCAAATCCAATAACTCTAAAAAACGCAGGATGTATTAAGGAAAAACTCATTCGCTTAATGTCCAAAGGTTTGTCGCTAGATTTCACCTTTACACATAAGAAATCCACAGTACCGCTAGAATATCTAGGATAACTTTGTACCGCGTACATATTAAACCTATAGCCTTGCTTTTCAAGTCCAATTATCACAGAAAGCAGAACTTTGCCCGCCTTAAGAAAATCATCAACAGTTTTACTGTAGGTTGAGGACATATCATAATACAGGTCAATAACTCGGGCTGCAGGAACATTTCTATCCACTGTGAGCATACACTCAGGAAGGTTTTTTAACGCGAGGGGAACAGACGGCATAAATCCCTGTACTGCATTAACTACTGCGGTTTTCTTTTCTGTTCTGGTCTTACTTTTCAAAGTTGACTTGAGTTGTTCAACTATCGGCTTATATCCGTCTCTCAGCAACTCTAAAGCCTCATTCCAGTTATCAACGCCGTGCCAACTCTTGTGTATATCGGAGTCCTTCATTTCATAACCACTTATTCTGGTAGTTCTTGACTTTAGGTCGTCAAGAACACTTTTTGTAGAGTTATATAGTTCGGCATGGACTGAATACTTTTTACCATCTAAGGTAATATCTTTTTCTTTTATGACCGACATATTATCCCTCCATACTGGCGTACAAGTTGTCAAGTGCGTCCTTATACTTTGACCACCCTAACTCCAAAAGTATCTGATGTAAATCGTCCTTCTCTAAGTCTTTTACAAGACAGTACTTCAATGCGTCCTCAAGTGTCATTATTGGTATCATCTTAGCAAGTCTTTCAATGGCACGATAAGAAACAATGGTACTAATACCTGCCTTCTTACTAGCATTTCTAAACTCTCGGCAGAAATCAGCCAATTCTATGTTACCTGCGAGACCGTCCTCGATTGCCTTACTGTAATCAATGCTTACCAAAGCAAATCTATCCAAACTTGCTCCGTCAAGATGATTACGACCAATGTACTCATAATCTGCGCCATGACCTGTTGTATTACCCGCGGCTACAACTCTAAAGTCAGGGTGTGCCTCTCTGTATCCGATAGGTGCTGGAAAATCAAAATACTTGTTGGCAATAGCCGCATTAAGAATGACAAGAACTTCAGGAATACTTGCGTCTACCTCGTCAAGCATAAACAAACCGCCCTTAGTAAACGCCTGAAAGAACTGTGTCTGCTGGTACTTACCCATTGCGTCTGTAAAGCCTGTCAACTTGTACTCTTGTGTAATTGCGTTGGAAAAGTAAAACTTCAAGCCCAAAGACTCTGCAACCTGCTTACAGATATAGTTCTTACCTGAACCTGCAGGACCTGACAAGAACACAGGCTCATTGTTTGATACGAACTTGAGAACCGTATCAAACTTCTCGTGGAGATAGCCTTTGAGTTCTTTGTGCTTTCCGTCTACGTTAAGGGTGATTGTTCTCTTTATGGGCCCGTATTCTGTGGAAATGAAGTTACGAACTTCCTGTTTAATGCCCTCAAGCATTACTCCGAACCCTGTTTCGAGTTCTGCAAAACCTGCGGGCTTAGAATTTGCAGGTATTAGCACTGCCGATGTTACTTCTTTGGTACTCTTTTTCGTGGTACTCATACTTTTTGTCCTCCATTGGAATCTTTTTATTTATAATATAGTCTTTTTGACTACACAATCATTATACTACACGATTATATAAATGTCAAGTAGAAGTTCTCTCCAACTTATGCTTTTCTGTTGCCTTCTCTTATTGCTCTTGTTATATCAGAAACGGCATAAAACATCATCATATTGTGAATACATTGTGCCACAAGAACCACGCATACAAAAATCTCAAATCGTGACATATCTCCCTCCATTAAAGTTCCTCAAACTCTTTTTTCAATGCGGCCTTTCTTTCGTCAACAACACTTAACACCGCCGTTTTAAATTTTTCCCAAGTAACTGTATCTAAGTCAGCGAACCAAACCTCTCTGTAACTATCAGTCATTTTAGGAAAACCGGACTTCATAATACCGCCTAAGAGATTTAAGGTCTCTAAGTTCTTTTGTATTTGCTTACCTCTTTTTAAATCTTTTTCTGTCATTGTTTCCTCCTTAATCTGTAATTAGCCACTATATGTTCTAGTGCCTCATACATTTCGATTATCTCCATATCCTTCTGCACTAGATTACAGTTAGCACAATCTCTATTACACCGCTCCAGAACGTTCTGTAATACACATAGCCTCTCTATTGCTAATAGTTCTAACAGCCTATCTGTTGTCATACTTCTTTAAGAAACCTCTTTTAGCCTCACTTAATGTACTTGTTGTTATTACTCCGTTATGCGCCTCAACAGGATTTTGAACGGCATACACATACGTTATAAACTCATTCAATAAGGTTTCTATATCATTGTCCTTAGTGGCAAGTTCACATATGCCTTTTGCACACATACTGTCGGGGAAAAATATTTGTGCCTCTTCACCTATTTGCCATTCCGGCACATCTACTTTAATTATTGCTTTTACCTTCATTTCTTTTTACCTTTCTTCTTTTCTTCTTCTGTAGGCTTTACTCCAAGAAAATCAAGTAGTTTCAAATAACACTCAGGACAAATATCCATTGTGCTAACATTACTTCTTTTAATAACGTAATCTCTGTCCCAACTTAATTCATATGGATAATACTTCTTACACCTATCACATTGTTTTGCGTCTGCCATTATTCTTTCTCCTCAATATAAACATCAATTTCTAACGGATGTTTTAACTGTCCGACTAAACTCTTTATCTCAAGATTATAATTCTTTAAAACCTCATCCAGTTTTTCAACAAGTTCATCCCACTGTTCAAACTCTGTAATTTCGTTACTCATTCGCAAACACCTCCTCTATATCTAATACTTCTCGTTTAAGACAAGTATCTTTAATGAATGTGGTTTCTAATTCATACTCCACATACTCAGTAGCAAGATACCTTGTAAATACAAATCCCTTCTTTATTAAATCTAGTGCGTCCTGTAATGAATACCAATGAGTTAAGTCTTCTTTACGACTACAACTAGAAAACCAATTTCTGCCGTCTTTGTGATAACGTATATCATAGCCCATAGGCAGATATTTTGTAGTACATTCAGACAATTCGCCTATACCCCAAACTAACTCTCCTTTTGTGTTATACCAAAGACCGTTATCTTCATTAAGACTTTCTAATCTATATAGCCACTTACTCATTTGTCTTTTAGATTCCTCCTCAATTAGAATTCTACTCCATAACCGTAATCGTATTCACACTTCCATACAGTACCATCAGGTTCAATCATTTCTGCAACATAAGGATTATTAGTGTTGTATCCTGAAGTAAATCTGAACTTGTAGTCATTGTACTCAAACTCAACTTCACCATAATCCCACCAATCCATTTCGTCGGTTTTATACGAAATCTCTTTGATTCCGTCTTCGGTGAGTTCGTAGATTTCAGGAAGACCTTGTTTGTGGCAAAGAACACGAATGTTTCCATCACCCAAAATTCCATGATGGATATGGTCTATCCAATCTATAAGAATTTCGTTACTTTTAAAAGTCCCTTCATTGGGTTTAAACAATGGAACATCTTCTTTATCTTTGCGACGTTCACCGTTCTTGTAAACAAAAGCACCATAATCGCAATAAGCCATATTATTCCTCCTCTTCTTGCCTTGCGTCAATCTGTCCCTGCTTATATCCGTTGTTATAGGCAAATTCTAAGTCGTCTGCCATTTCCTGTCCTAGTTCTTCGGCAAGTTTAATCTTATCTTCCGTAATATCAACTGTCGGGGCATTGTCGATAATGTTACATATTGCTTTATATTCCCAATCTTCAATAAAAGGTCTATTCAAATCCTTTTTCAACGCCTCACGGCTTATCAAGTCGCCTGTGTCGTTGTATGGCGTGCCGTTTCCAATAATCTTGTTCAATGACGGCAAATCGCCACCTAACAAAAGATTGTTTTTTGCGTTCCAGCGTATGTGTTCGGGAATGTCAATTATATACTTCATTCTTTATCACCTCTTCTTTTAATACCTTCATAAATCATACAAGCAAGCCAACCTGCAAAGAATGTTAAAGCCCATTCCATAATATTACCTCCAACTAGCCTACTACCTTTATCTGCTTCATCCACAATGCTAGAAGTTTAGTGCCAAATGCCTTATCTTCATTGTTGTCTATACACTCACTTTCAGCAAAAAACTTTTGGGTTTTTCCAAACTGATGTATTACATATTCTCCGAAACCAATATCTGAACTCCATCGAATGATAATTGTATCACCCAGTATATGCACGCTCTCAATGGCAAGATTTATTTCATCAAGGTTAATCCTTTTCATAAATCACTCCTCACTTTTTAATTACATCATTTATTACTCAATTACATCATTTTGAACCAAATGACGTAATTGACTACTTATCATTTTTTCCATCCTTCCAAAGAATAAAAAAGAATGAACCAACAACTGCTACCACTACTGATATTAAAATTATCTCAACCATACTTTATCTTCCTTTCTTTTCTCCTTTCTTTAAAGGGCACGTTCCTTGTTGTTGTCTTAACGCGCAAGAAAGTTTAGTTTTACCACAGAAGATTATTCCATTATCTTCCTTCTTTTCTTTACAGGTCGCCATCTTCTTCCTCTACTTCTTCAAAGTCTGCCTCTCCACAGTATGGGCAACAATGCCAATGCTCACTATAATCTACTTCTCCGTGATATTCAGTATGAACAGCAGGCTCGTCAAATTCCTGTTTACAACAATAGCACTTATACATCGGTCTACCATCCTTCTATGACGTTTCCATTCTCGTCAAGAATACCTCTCTCCTGAAGATACTTACGTTCAATATTGGCACTATACACAAGCCCTTCAGGCCCTGTGAAGTCTACCATAATGTCCATAAGTCTCTTGACTATGTTTGTGTATAAGTCAATATCTAATTGGTTCTCTGCCAGAAGGTTTGTCAACTTATGTATCTTCATAAGACCTTCTTTCTGATTATCTGTCAACATAATTACTCCTCCTTATTAGACGCCCTATCTGTAAGAAATTCTGCGAATACCTGTCCAGAAATATCAACTGCATCACAGCCTGTGATTTCACAAAAACCGTGTATCAAAGTGCAAAGTGTAGCATGAAATGCTGCCACACTACCGTCCTTTCCGTGCTTTATTGTTAATTCTTCTAATGGCTTTCTAATTTCGTTATACTCCATAATCAAACTTCTCCTCTCTTTATTTCTTCAATATGGTCTTCGATAGCCTCGTGAATAATTTGTGATACTGCTATCGGATTAACCTTTGCCTCTCTGCAATAGTTAACCAGTGTCATTGTGAAACAGGCGATTACTCCGTTAGTATCTACCTTCAACATGGCCTCCTGAAGTGCTTTAGCGCACCCCAACATCTGCTCTTCCGCGGATGTGACTTTTGATACGATTTTTCCTGTAACTTCTTTTGCCATTTAAAATTCCTCCTTTAAAATTTCATCCTCTGTTATAGCACTCTTAATAACCCAACCATCCCAAGTCACGTTACGAAGTTGCTTCCTATATTCTGCAACCGCGGCCTGTAATTCTTCTTTTGAGTAGAACGGGTTAACGTAGTTATGTCCTCCGCACTCAGGACCTATTCCAAAATACTGTGATACTGGATTTGTTAATGTTCTTCCACAGCACATACACCTCATTGTTCTTTCCTCTGTGATGTCGGCGTGAAGTTTCATATAATACATTCCAGGAGTCTCTTTTTCTATTGTACCAATCATTGTGCGATACGGCATTGGTACATCTTTGTTCATCCTAAGCATAAAGTCAAAATCAACTGTCGCAGGACGTGTCATATATGCTTTGACTGTTATCTTATGTATTTCCTTGCGCTCTAGTGCGTCTATTTCGCGTTCTCTTGCGTTGTCGTGCTTAGATAATAATCTAATACATACAGAACCGCCTGACGATTTAAACGTGTTTATTGCGCTTGAAATATCATCATACATAGTGCCGTTAATTTCGACTTTACCTTTATGCTCTGTCATTAGAGATAACATCACTTAACCTCCTATCTGATTTGTTGTAGTACATCTTCACTACTGTAAACATTATACAACATCATTCATACATTGTCAATAACTTTTTCATAAAAGTAGTACGGCACTATTACAATGCCGTACTACTTCATATAAGAGGTATAATTATGAATTATGATTTGGTTATTAACGCAATAATGTGAGTAACCGAACCATCTACTAACTTTATACACATTTTGTTTCCAAAATGCAACTCCACAATATCTGACGCATAAGACTTAATATGCGGCAAAAGAAGTGTTACATCAATCCTTATGTCAAATGGAGATACCTTCATAAACTCTGTATAGTCTATACTTTCAACCGCGCTGTTCTTCAAGGAACTAATCTTCATTGAGGTATCATCAAAGGATATATCAATGCTATTATTATCATACTTTGAACAGAATAAGGACATACGATTTAAGGTATTAAGCAATTCAGACTTCTTAACCTTACACATAGACGGAAAATCAATTTTCAACATCTTCTCCGTAGCCGCTTCATCAAACTCATTGAGTGCTCCGTTACTGCTTGTCACTATTTCGGTGCCCCATTCATCTGTTGCGTAAATGTGGTCATCAAAGAAATACAATTCAACACTAGGTCCTGTCAATGTCAACAGGTCTACGAACTGTCTGCCTAAAAGATAATGCTTATCACCTTCCTTGAAACTTGCATTATCTAAGAATACCGCCCTTGTTCTGTCTGTTGAAATAATCTTTTCGGAAACAAGATAGTTCGTGTAACAACTTTCGGCGACATCAGTAGCAAGTGCAGGCTTACAACTTGCAATCATATCTTTAATGGTGTCTATGAGCAACTCACAAACAACCGCGTTACTCTTATCACCTATTTTACTGTCAAGGTCAAGATATTTAATTACTTCACCATCTTCATTAAGCGGTAACTCAAGTTTATAAGAACCTACACTCTTTACACCTTGATATGCAAGTACATTAAGAATAGGTCTTTCTTTGTCCGTTTCAAATGAAATCAAGGAGCAGTCAGATAACTTGGAAATAAGTCCTATAAACATATCTGCATTTACAGTAACCTCACCATCTTCAATATCTTGTCCACTGGCAATCGCTTTAACTCTCAATAAGTTAGAACCGTCAAAACTTGACAGGGCTACAACATTACCCAGATACTTAATGCCTATCATACTAGTAATAGGAAGAAGTTTATTGTTACCTACTCCTTTTGATACATCAGACACCAGGTCCAACATTGTTTTTGCATTAATACTAAATCTCATAATTTATGCCTCCTATTTATAAATGTATTAATATTATACTACACAATTATTTGGTTTTCAAACACTTTCTGTTTTTCCCTTTATTACGGCTAAATCATCCCAATACTCATCGGCACTTATTTTTCTTGACTCTGAATATCCGTATCGTATTAATCTCTCTGGAATATTTTCATTAACTGCGTCAAAACTTATGCCCCAATTAGAGCATGCCTTAATAGCCTCATCTAATAACTCACCACACCTACAAGACCACAAGATTATTTTTGTGCCATTACGTTTTTCTTCTTTTAGCGCCTCAATAACTTCTAAGTTAGGCTCACCAATATCTGGCCAGGCAAACTTGCAAATACAACCATCAAAATCAACAGCAATAACCTTAGGATCCGAGGCAGATTTTTGAACATTACCACCTATAATATCTGATTTTAATTTTGTGCTACTCATTGTGTGGTTTCTTGACAAATAATAAACTTCTTTACCAAGATTTTTAAGTAACTCTTTTCCCTCAAACGGCTTATTTATATAATCTGAACCTAAAAAGTACACATCAAATTTTAATGAAAGTATCACCCTGTGCGCATCTGCCTCATCTTCGTACGGTATTACTTCATCCACATACTTAACCGCACTTAATTGGGTATATCTCTCAAAAATACTTTGAACAATGTTTGGCTTTCTTTTTGGCAAACAGTATAGTGCCACAATCAAATAATCACAGTGTTCCTTTGCCTCTTTCATAGCAAGTATGTGTCCAGCGTGCATAACATCTGCAACCATTGGAAATAATCCTATTTTCATAAATATTTGTCCTCCTATTTTTTATATTTATCGCTTATTATCTTTGGTACCGCATTATTCCAAGAAATACTATGGTGTATTCGATAATTACCGTCCCCCATAACATCTATTGATACTGCACTTGGTTCTAACATAACCGAATAAAAAGACTTAACATATGTACCATACTTTAAATAATTCTCAGTAATGCCTCCCTTATTTACTTGGGTAGGCAATGTGTCCATTATAGCGTCACGAAAAGTTATCAACAAATATCCTACTTTTCCTGCGTGTACATAGGCATTAACATCATCATTAAATCTGCCCACATACTGTATTGGATTTGATACCCTAACAAAAAAACCCTGCATGGCTTTTCTAAGAAATATCTTGGAAAATAATTTAGATTGTTTTCCTCCTATTAAATCGCCAGTTTGTCCGAATGCTAAAATATCAATTGGCGCACTATCCATATATTCTAAGTAGGCAGTAATTACTTCATCCATATTTTGTATATAAACTGTTTTTAACGAGCCAGTATCGTCAACAACCCTAAATCTAAAATTTACTAAATCATCATCTGCCTCAAAAAAATATTTTAAACCTAGTTTCTTAGCAATATCATATACGGCATTTCTAGCAAATGTGGGCACCTGTCTGCCAGTAAAATTGTCCATTATATCAAATGTTTTACCGACTTCCCTCTTATTAAAGACTATAATATGTTCTTCTCCCCAAACTTGAATATACTCGTTTATTTGATTGTCCTCATCATCTACAATTATATACCATCGACCTGTGTAGTTTTTACTTAGCAGGGTTGGAATGGTTTTTAATGTGCTGGCTCTTCCATGACTTAACACAAACACCGCAAAATCTGAACGCATCATTATTTACCTTCTATTATCTTTTTCATTGTGGAACTTAATCTAACATATCCATTTGCTATGGCGTCGTCAACATCAATAATAACTAAAGCGGACTGTTCCATTAACTCCTGAACTGTTTTATCGGCGTGAGCATAGTAATCCGCAATTTTTGCATAATTAAACACCAGGTGTCGAGTTGCAGCCAACTTTAAAAACTCTTTGTCCTCATCTGATATGTTGGCTGTGTTTATGCTTGCCATTAACTTTGTGTAACGTGACTTATCCACTAATTCAAAGGGTTTTGGTTCAACCTCTGATGGCAAATATTGTGGCACCTGAATTTTCTTTGTATAATGAGAGTTATCATTAACCTCAGGTTTTCCAAAAAGTTCATACTGTGTCTGCATATTATTTCTCCTTTCTATATGAACTACTAAGTATTTTTGGATAACATTTATCCACATGGCGTAACAATGTTGTAGTTTTTACGTTGTTTATATTATTAATGTCCTCGCACTTTATCTGTATGGTAGATGGCATGTACTTTACCTCAGTAAAACATCCCTCATATCTACCATTTTTCTGATATAATTCAACATTACCTCCTTTACCTCGAACATTTGTAAACTCTGACGGCACTTGCTGAACATACGGTATTGATAACCATAGGTTTCCTGATAAACTGTCACACAAAACAGTAATATCATCTTCAAATGTCCACGCCCGCCAACTAACTTTGTACGAGCCGTTTCTTATGAAGAAATTTGTAACTATCACCCTCTTATTCATTTTTTCTGGAGAAAATGCAATTGCTCCACCAAAATAAGAATTTGCTCTTCCAAATCCAACACACGCAACACCGCAGTCTAGTATATCTAAATATGCCTCTATTATACCATCGAAGTTTGTTATTTTAAACCTTTTCAAACTATTATTTATGGGATAGCGAATGACAAAATCCAATATATCGTCGTCTGCCACGGCAAAATACTTTAGTCCTAAATGAACTGCAATGTCCTCAACGGCACGTCTAGCATATACGGCACTAGCAAACACTTCTTTACAATCACCATTATCATACTCTGCGGAATTAATATAGTGGTTTTTATTAAAGATATAGATATTATCTGCTCCAAACAAATCTATATATTGTTGTATGGTATCGTCTGTATCGTCAAGGACAAAATACACCTGACCTGTATATCCACAGCGCAATAAAGAAGAATAAGTGTGTTGTAATTCTGGTCGCCTGTGCGTGATAATAAATATGGCAAACTCTCTCATACTGTCACACTTTCTCCGTACCAACATTCTGTTATTTCAACATCACACTTGATAGGCATTTCTAATATTTTTTCTGCCGCTTTTGACATTGTTTCGGCTAACAATCTTGCACACTCTTTTGCATTTTTCTTAGGACAAGTTCCTATTACCTCGTCGTGTATTTGTAACAACAATTTAAAACCTAATTTGGTCAACTTTCCGTTATTTAATAATTCTATCATAGCAAGTTTGGTTAAGTCAGCGGCACTACCTTGTATTCTACTATTAACACATTGTCTTGTAGCCTCACTTATCTTCTTACGATTGTCTACTATCCAAACACCGTCCTGCTTGTTCGCCTGCTCAAATATCTTTCTACGGTCTTTAAACGAGGCCCTCGATATTCTATATATCCACTTGTCTTGTATTGACTGTGGCACTTCATTTGATAAATCATCAAAGTCTAATGCGTCACCAGAACCTGCAGTTTCATCTGCCCACCTAACCTCATAATCATCAAGCATTAAGTCAGGCAATCTTCTCTTACGTCCGCAAACTGTTGTAACATACCCATTATAATATGCAAAGTCAAGTGAGTCCTTTTCAAACTTGCGTATAGCAGGAAAACCTTTAAACACACTTTCTTTAATAGCCCTAGCCTCTTCTATACTACAATTAAGTTGTTCGGCAATACTCTCTTCTCCTCTTCCGTACAACACACTAAGTAGGATTATTTTTGCTTGCCCTCTACGTTCTTTACCATCTTTATTAGTAGAGCCATCAGGTCTAAACTCTAAACACTCCTCATAAGACTTATGAAAAGACTTACTGGCAAGTTCACTATATATGTCTTTGCCCGCCATAAATGTATCATACATCTGTGGGTCACCGTCTCGTTTACATAAAGCGGCTAAACACTTAGGTTCTTGCTGTGAGAAGTCACTGGACAAAAGAACATAGCCTTCATCTGCCACAAACATCTTACGAATGTCTTTATTATGAGAAGGAATATTCTGCATATTTGGGTCGCTAGAACTATATCTACCTGTATCTGCTCCGTACTGATTAAACTTACAATGTATCTTACCATCGCTTTCAACACAGTTAGGCATTTTATCAATATATGTGGTTATAAGTTTCTCGACCTTACGATACTCCATTAACAACTTAATTATTGGATTATCTATTTGTGCTAATATATCTTCACCGGTGCCTCTAGGCTTCTTTTCATCAATAACACCCACATTAAGCACATCATAAATAAGACTGGCTAATTGTGAAGGGCTATTTATGTTTATTGGAGTGTCTATCTTTATACCTCTTAAACGTAACTTATCAAGTTGAGGCTCATACTGCTCTAACTCCACATAGAACTTATCAAGTATATCATCCTCTATTTTATGATACTTCTCGGATAATTCTTGTTGATACTCTATGTCAAGACTAATGCCATTTTCCTCCATTTCAATAGTACAGTCTATACACGGCATTTCTATATTGAAAAATGTCCATGCAACCCCATTCATACCATTCCTAGCACTAAAATCTTCAGCCTCTTCATAATAAAGGTATCTTCTCTGAAAATCTGCTAATTCAGTTGTTACAACGGAGTCGTGAGCCGCATAAAGTGTTGCTATATCTATTGGAACTTTATCAAAACCTATGTTATTGAATATATCGCCGAATGAAAATTCATCCTCTTGTCCGTTAAGCACATATTTTGAGTGAAGTGGCTTTAAACCATTTAAACTCTTTGGCTCATTTTCATTCATCATTCTTGACGCAATAGAGGCGTCCCAAGTGCATGGAAAATCTATTCCTATATTATGTCTTATTACTCTACGGTCAAATGCCGCATTGAACATATCACAATCAAGGTCTAACATTCTCTCAAGTTCGGGACGTATCTGCTCGGGTTCAAGTTGATTATCTAATCTCTCCATAGTCACATATGAAACGTGATTAATTGGTATATATGCAGGCTTATTATTTTTGGAATGTAAACTTATGCCCACAATCTTATCTCTATATACATTAAGACCTGTTGTCTCTGTATCAAGTGCAAGTCTACCATCTTCTATACAAGTATCCACGTAACTATGTAAGGTCTCTATGTCTCTAATACAAAGATACTGGTCTTTATACTTACCTAAATGCTTTTCAACAAATTTACGGATAAACTCTATTCGAGCAAGTAGCCCACCACCTTTTACAGTAGTGGGCGCTTTCTTACTTGATTTTGACTTTTTTGCTATTGCCATATCAGATTGTTTATCAGATGGGCGAACAATATCGCCAAACAACGACTGTTGCATATAGCAGTCCTCCTAAAAATCAAAATCTATCTGTACCTCTTGCAGGTGTTCTTCTGCCGCCTCTACGGGGGGTGGGTGCATCCTCCTCAAACGGTACTTCAGAAGTATCCGGCGGATTAGAATTACGTCTGCGAACAGGAACATCATTGTCAGGAAATGCCCCATTATCAAGATAGTAGTCCATATCCCTAGCACTTTTATCAAGAATGATTGTTCCTATAGGTGAAGGCATTTCGTCGAACCCAAGGTCATCAAGAATATCTTGAATTGTTGTGCCGTCAGGGTCATCTACTGGATAGAAGGAATAATCAGTCTTTGTATCATCCTTAACACCATTACGTTCAATTTCAAACGTTCTTGATACGATATTCTTATACCTGCTAACAAGGCCTGAAATCTTACCGTAGAATGTTCTGCCTCTTTCCCAAAATTGAAACTGTTGTGCGTCCTCATTGTATAAAGGAATATACAACTTTGCGTAGGTCTTCATCTTTGCCTGACAGAACGGGCACTTATCAATCGGGTCATTATATTCCCTAAGACAGTTAACGTACTTCCTCTTACCGTTAATTTGTACTTCGTGAACTGACAGACCATCAATCTCGTCGGCGCTCTCATAAAGAATACGAACCTTTGCCGTATCTTTATCGTCCTTTAACTGAAAGAATCCTGTTTTTCTTTCGTCATTGGAGTAACTGTACTTGTCAAAGTCTTTTCCACTAAATCTTGCCATTTGTTCTAAATCCTTTCTATCGGTTTATTGTTGTGCCTTATACACAATATTATTATATAACACAATCACTAGGTTGTCAAGTGCCTTTAAAAGATTTCTTTCAGGTTCAAAAGTTCTTCATCAGTACACTCCCCAACATCTTTACGACCTTTCGGTAACTCTACCTCAGTTATTAGTTTACCTTTTATTAGACTACGCAATCGAGCATTTGCCTTTCTTCCTGCTTCATCATTGTCCGTCGCTAAAATGAGTTTCCTTGTTGGCAAACTGTTTAGTTGCTCTATTTGTTGCTTATTAAATAAACATCCAAAACCTGCTACTGCGTGTCTATTGTTACACCATAATCTAAGACAATCGAATAATCCTTCACATACATATACTTCATTTAACCAGTCACCACTAGCACTAAATGATAAATTATCTACTTCATACAATCCATAAAGTGGCTTATCTATTCCTTTTGGTAAATTAAACCGCTTACGACCAACTGAACGCTTAGCCACAAACAAAACAGTACCATCTTTATCACGGACGGGGAATGTAATACTGTCCGTAGCAATATCATATCCGATGTCAAACAAATCAATAACAGTATCATTTAAACCTCTCTTATACATATATGGGTGAGTATATCTATAACTATCCAATTCTTCCTTGCTTACGCCATCAGATTTAGAATAATTACGATTAACCAAAATATTGCTCTTATTGGAAATGTTATCACGCGCCAAATTAATCTTAATACTTTCACGATTTTCTACTCCTACATTACTAAAATATCTGCATAGCCATTTATATCCTTCTTTACCTAATGGGTCATTATATCCTAAACAGTAACTAATGACTTCGGGCAACGAATGTGTTTCACCACACGCAAGACAATGAAACAGTCCATCTGATTTTCGTATGCCTGCACTCGGTCTTCTTTCTTGACCTTCTTTATGATACGGACAACATATCATAATATCACTGCCGCTATCTTGTATTTTGTTAAGTAGCGGTATATGATTAACGATTAATTGTGACCTAAGTTCTTGTATAATCGTTCTCAGGTCAACAGCAAACATGGTATCATTGATTATCATATTTCCCAATTCTCCGGGTCGTCATTTCTTAAAATGCACTCACCATCAACAACTGTTTCCCCAATTCGAAGTGTCCTATAAAATATACATCCGACACATTTACCCGTATGTGTACTGCAATACTCCTTAATTTCTTCCGCATACTCTCTTAACATTTCTTCGTCCATAATAATTCCTCCTTAGAACATATCAGTCTTTTCTATATTTTTACGTTCACGGCGTATCTGTCTTTCCGTATGTTCTTCTTCTTGTGTATCATCATACTCAGGAACAAACTCAAATATTCCTTTGTCAATATTCCAAGAATACTTTAACTTACCACCGACAGCCCCGAAACGTTGTTTCTTAATTCCCATTTCAAGCATACCATCTTTATCTTGTCTTATAGATAAAACTTTACTGGCGTTATGAGATATGCCGTCACTATCTCTTATACTCTCTAGGTCGGGTGTTCCTCCTTTCTCTGCGTCAACTACGCCAGTTCTATTTGCTTGTACTACTACAAGTATAGGTATCTTTAACTCAATACTTAACATCATTAGGTCCTCACTTATGTTGGTCAATGATGTTGTTTTATTATCACCCCTTTTCATTCTCTCGTCCGTCATATATGTTATTCCGTCTATTGCTATTGCGTCAAGTTTATTTATTTGCGCCCAACGCCTTAATTTGCTTACTGTTATCTTCCTGTCAAAATCTATTGGTGTAGAACAGATAAAGGAGTTTTTATGTTCTTTTAGACCTTCAATATATTCTTCATATGCTTCCAAATCAACATCACTATTGCCCCAAAGAAGTCCTTTATTAGAATAATTACAATTTAGAGTATCGAACCTATAACCTATACTATCAGCACTCATTTCGGGAGATATATATCCCACATTAAAACCTGTCTGCCATATATGCGTCATTATCTTCTCTAACACCCAGGACTTACCTTGATTTGTTCTAGCAAAGATAACAAACAATTCTTCGCCTCTTTGTATTCCGTGTATTACATCATCAAGTTCTTTAAACCCTGTTGTAAAATACCAATCATCTTGATTTTCTAGTCTGTCCTTAAAATGTTCTAAACGTTGCTCTCCCTGTGATATTAAATCTACTCCGCTTAAATCATAATTGGGTTGCAAATCTTTTATGGCTTGTATCATATATTCACTAGCCGCATTTGCGTCAGTTTGCAACAACTCGGCAACACGTTGTACTATGGGCACAGCCTTACGATATAGTTTTTCCTCTCTAAAAGTATCAATGAGATACTTATCGGAGTCCTGAACTTCCACTATTTCAAACTCAGGAAACTTAGACAAGAATGTTGTCTTATCTGGAACATTCCCATACTTTTTATAATGACTTGTTATAAACTCATACTCTTCCTCATATCCTGTTCCTTTAAAATCTTCGTCTGTTATCAGATTATTATCAAAGAATCCATATTCCCCTGTATTAAGGACTTTACTTATTATCTGAACTACTACTACGGCCACGCCAGTCACCACCTTTTATTTCAACTATCTCACTAGTGCACCAAACTCTGCTCGCTAATCTCTCTCCCAAAGATTTAATAAGTGTGTCTTTATCGGTGCAGTTTGATGTAAATATATTGGATTTCTCATTCAATATCCTTTTATCTATAATCGTAAATAACTGGTTATAATCATACGTTGACATTCCAGACACCGCTATATCGTCCCAAATAACTAAATCTGCATTTATTAGATTGTCCTTATACTCTTGAGGTAAAGGGTTCTGAAAATCTTTTAATTGTAACAGCAATTCTGTGGTAGATACAAACATTCCAATTACACGCCCGTGATTACCTACTGCCATGTAATGAAAGTATGTCTGTAACATCTTAATTGCCCAAGATGTTTTTCCCGTACCAGGTGTACTGCCACATATGTATAAGTTTTTCCCGTCCTTAACAAACTGGTTTATACTTTTTCTTATTCCTGCTAACTGCACAAATACAGAACGTGTCTCTTTTGTGGCGGTTAACTGTATGGGTTTATATTTTGCTTTGGGCAATCCACTATTATCAAATTGCCACTTCATCTGTTTATATATTAGACAGCCTGTGCAATCATCTTCACAAGCACTAACATACCAACATTCAGAATTTCTCTCCATTTAACATAGCCTCCTCATATTCTTCGTCGGTTATTTCTCTCTTTTCTCCTGCGCTAATAATTTCAGGACAAGTGTATTCTCTCGTATATCTTGGCTTATTTAATGGATAAAATGACGGATAACTTCTATCTATACTTTGTTGAATAATTTGTAGAACTTCTTTTTTAGATGTGGTTAACTCACGAAGTTTATTTAAACTTCCCTTAAAAGACGCTTTGCCTAACGGAATATCTTTTCTTTCTAATCTTACCTTAAAATATTCCTTTAACTTATTTCTTACTTCTTCATCCTGAGTAAATTCATCTATTAAAAGCATACACCCTTCATAAAGCGAAACTTTTTTCTTTTTAGGCTTCGCTATTAAAGAGGGTGTATCAAAGAATGTATCTGTTTTAATCGGCTCGTCCGATGATATTACGTTAGTAATATCTTTTTTTAATATATCGCTAGATATATTAATATTATCTATATTATTGGTACAACTCAGTTGTATAGTATGCAACTCAGTTGTATAGGTCACACTATTTCTATCAACTGCCTCATATTCACAAAGTTTAATTCCTTTAACTTCAATATCGTGCTTAATTATTAATCCCCTATCAATTAAGTTCTTTAAATTTTTTTGAATACCTTGCTTAGTACAAGAACACCAGTCCGCTAAATATTGCAAACTTCCAGTGAATTTTTGATTTTTAGTTTGAGAAAATCCATAGATAATTGCATACACAAGTAAGTCATTCCCTTTTAAATGGAGGTCTGTTATCATCCACCCCTGTATTGAAAAATAGTTATCAGAACCAACATTATTTGTTTTTGGCATATATACCTCCAATTTTAAGTAATAAAAAACTTGCGCATAGAACTATTGTGCGGAAAGTTCTATTTGCAAGTCTTTTTTACTTGGTTGCTTTGTTAGTTATATAGGTCAGTTATATCCCGCACTATATAACTAACGATTGTCTTTGTCAACACTTAACATTATATAACTACCTGTTGTTTCTGTCAAGTAGTTATCTTTGTGTTCCGTAAAGTTCTTTAATGTCAAGTATTTGGTTATCACACTCTCCATTAACAACATCCCACAAAATTTTGCGTTCCTCTTCAATGTTTACTCCTTCAATTTCAGGGATAACTCTCTCCTCAGAATACTCTACTGTGAAATAATTATCACGAACTTTAACGGATGCTCTTGAAGTCGCTCTAATTGTCGTTATTTTCGCTTGGCTCTCATATTTAGTATCGTTACTCATTTATTCGCTCCTATCGTTTTTAGACGTATTTTCGTGCGTTTTAGATGTATGCCCCAAAGCATATATTAAAATCGTCACGAAAAAGATAAGCATTTCCGCAAAAATTACACATAAAACACCTGCCCAAAATGCCGGTATAGTCATAAACTCACCCTTTCTTAATAGTTAATGTAACAACATCTTTAGGTTTATTACACGTTCCAAGTTTTTCGACAGTATCTCTATCAATGGCCTCATTATATAGTTTCTTTTCCAATATATCTGTATTAACATATTCTTTAAGACCTATACAATCAAGATTTCCGGATGCCTTAAGAATAGATAGTGCCCGTTCTTCATCAAACTCTGTTCTATGTTGAACCGTATATTTTACAACACCTAGAGAACAATGTGCCTCTGTCTGGTCTTGCTCTTTCATAAGTTCTTTAAGGCGCTTATTCACCGCCTCAAGTTCTTTTTTCAACAAAGACTCCTCTTGTTTTAATTTAATATACCTGTTCGCATAATCTTCTAATGTAAACTCTGGGTCTTTATTCTGATTTTCCATTCTTTACATACCTCTGTGTTATTACTCCCATTGTACCCTTACATCCTTTAGGAATAGCCCTTTTAAAAGCAACGAACTTTTGAATATCATTCTTATCCCAAAGGCGTAATTGTCTTTCGCCTGATTGTTGATAATCAGGCAACATCTTTGCGTACTCATTATCAGGCTCTGCTCTCTTAAAAGCATACCAGTTGTTTATAGTTTGAACTGATACCCCAATGAGTACCGCAACCTCTTCTATTTTTAACAATGTTTTCATACTTGTCCTCCAAACATTTATTATAGTACACTAATATTATACTACGAAACATTTAAGATAGCAAGAAGTTTATGAGGTCAGTCTTACTTCCTTCTATTTTTCCATCCACTAAAATCTTTGACATCTCTCCCTTCTTTGTTACTAATTCGTTTATTCTCTCGTCAATGGTATCCTTACACATTAACGTATAAACTGTGAGGTTGTTGTTTTGTCCAATTCTATGACACCTATCAACTGCCTGTTCTTTGAGAGCCATGTTCCAAGGCTCATCTAAGAATATTTCTACGGTACCTGCGGTAAGTGTAAGACCTGTTCCCATAGCGCCAATCGTGCCCAAAATAAATTTACAGTTGTCGTCATTCTGGAACTTATCAACGTAAGCCTGTCTATCACTATCAGGGGTATCACCTGTTATAACTGCTCCACTATACTTCTTTGATAATCTCCTGTATGCCGGGCCAGTGATTTGTGTCCAATTAGAGAAGATAACGACTTTCTTTCCGTTTTCTACTGCGTCCTCTACAATCTCTTCCATTCTATCGAGTTTTGCGCTCTCTTTAACAGAGGTTGACAAAATTCCTGTATAGCCTGTTGCCTGACGTAATCTAATTAATTGTGAAAGAGGATTATTTGCTGCCACTATTTTATCTATGTTATTGCGAACATCTGCCATAGCCTCTATATAAATAGCATTTTGCTTTTCATTCATTTCCACATACTCATTAATATAAGTCTTTTCAGGTAAATCAAGTACGTCCTCTTTTAATCTACGCAACATAACCTCATCAAGTGTCTGCGATAATTCATCAAGGTTCTTATAACCTATAACTGAATATCCACCATACCCGCCCATTTCACAATGGTGCATTTTAAACTGATAGAAACTATGCTTTTCAAAACCTAACCAGTGCAACGGAACGTATAAGTCAAGCGGCTGGTTCATAAGAGGAGTTCCTGTCATGGCGATTTCAAGAGGTGCCTCGAGACTAAGCATTTGCTGTGCCTGGTCTGCGTCAGGGTTCTTACACTTATGGGCCTCGTCAATAGCAATCATTCCAATTTCGCCTTTATTAACGAGTTCCTGTATCTTATCTGTAATCGGATAGCAATATTCCTCAACTAATTCCCACTTACCTTTTACTCGCTTTTTAACCATGTTTCCTGTCTTTGCCTTATATCTAAGTGTTTCCACATTAGTAATGATAAAGTACGGAAGTTCGTCTATATGCTTTAAATCCTCAAGTCTATCTGCATTACTGCCAATAGCAATCTTTCCATTTGCTTTTGTCTGCTGACCAAGTATCCATGCACCTTCGTTAGAGTGAGTATGAACTTCGTTTCTCCAGTTCCACTTTAGAGAATTTACACAACAAATAATAAGACAATGCTTTACCTTTCTTGCTACCGCAATATCAATAACTTGCTTTGTCTTACCTAATCCCTGTTCATCTCCTAGTAGCCACTTATCGTGTGAAAGCCCAAATTTAAATCCATCTACTTGATGTAAAAAAGGCTTTGTCTTAAATTCAAAATCAGAGGGAATTTCCACTTCTTCTTTTTGCATTGAAGTATATTCATCACTGGTAATTTCCATATCATAATTATCCAATGCTTTTATAACATTATTTAACTGATTAAAAGGCAGTTCCCACGTTTTATTGTTCATATCATAATAACGTGTGGGAAATCCTTTTATTGTACTTACTATACTCATATCATAATCAAATGATACGAATAGTGCTAAATCTCCGTTGCACTTGTTTGCTCTTTCAATCCTAATATTTATCATTCTCCTATGCTCTCTTTCTGTGTGATATTTTGCTTTACTGTAAACATTATATAACACGTTTATTGATATGTCAATACTATTTTTTTTTACAAAAGAAAATGCCGACATATTTGCCGACATTTTCAGTAAGTTAATACTCACTTGAGGTGTATTTGTGATGTATTAATATAATAGCACAAAGGTTAAAGTTGTTCAAGAACTCTGCGGATACTTTCACGTTCTTGTTCAGAACCTGCTTTTCTCATCATTTGTTCCAACTTCTCTTTCGTACTATCGTGACCGCTATAACCTCCATCACGATAAGAACTACCACGTTCACTATATCTGCCATCACCGTCACCATCACGACCGTATCTAGCATAAGAACGTCCTCCATAACTCATAGGATAATCATCGTAATCTCTGGAATATCTATGTTCTTTCATAGCCTCAATAGTTGCAATATCTTTGCAAATATCTACCATTTTAAAAACATTATCGAGGTCTGTCTCATTGAGTTCGTCTTTTTTGGATATATCCTTAAGTTCTTCCTCAATTAAATCTTTAATGTCGTATAAAGAACGCATATTATTCCTCCTTTCTTAACATTAAGTTGTTGTAGGAGCATTAGGATTTGCTACAATATAAGCAGGAACCGGTACAGGTGCTAAATAACGTTCAAGAGCATTGGTCTGTGCGTCATTATTAGCCAAGATTGTAGCCGTTTGAGCGTTCTGACTTGCAGAAAGACTAGCCATGGTAAGTTGTCTTTCAAGGTCTGCAATCTTCTCATTCTTGGCGTCAATCTTATCCTGACACATCTGGTCAAGTATCTTCTGTGTATTAGCCAGGTTAGCAGTAAGAACATCCCTCAATGCGTCATTTACTGTTGCCCTGCTAGCACAAGCCTCTGTTGCGATAGTGTACTTAACATCTGCAATAGAGGCACGGTTCTCACAACAACAATTCTGTAATCCCATAGCGAGATTATTTAACTGTCCTGTAAGTGTCGTTACATCTGCAAACCTCTGGTTCATACTTGCAATCTGATTGTTGTAAGCGGTCTGCATAGAGTCCATTGCTCTGCCACAATCTGCAACCTCAGACGTTGCAAAGCCTGTTGTAATTGCGCTCTGTATGCCATTTAACTGACCTGAAATCGCCGCAGTATCAAATCCTCTCTGTACGGAATTATCTGTATTATTGGACAGATAATAAGGAACAAAAGAGTTGTTACCGTTGCAACCACCAAATCCATTACCCCATCCGCCCATAAGAGCAAAGAGGAAAAGAATTATCCACCAGCCGTCTCCACCGAAGTTACCGAAACCACCTTCTCCGTAACCCATAGGTGATACTGGCATAACTAAGCCGTTGTTGTTTTCTGAAATAGCCATAATAAGCCTCCGTTAAAAAATTATTTATCCAAAACTTGCGCGCCTAGTTATTGAATATCAATGTAATTTAATTCCCATTTGTGACGCCATCTGTGACAGTTGGTTGAAGTTAGCCTGTGTCATTTTTCCCGAATTAAGAAGATACTGAATGGCGTCTTTAGGGTTATTCAAATATTGTTGTGGTATGTTTATGTTCCTACTCATTAGAAACTGCATAGGGTTCTGTTGAAATGTTTGGAACTGTGACATAATACCATTATTGTTTAATGAATTGTATAAAGGATTACTCATAACTTACCTCATTTCTTTTGCGGAGCAGGTTTAACTGTTTCTTTTACGGGTTCAGTAAGTTTAGCGAAACGTTCCTCAAACTCTTCCCTTGTTATAAAGTTAGATGTATCTATTTGTTGAACAACGGGCGCAACTTCTTTTTTGCCTGTTTCCTCAGTATATGTAAACTTACGAATGGGCTGAGGTATTCCACTACTGTCCGTTGTCTTAATGTAAAAGTAAGAACCTTCACTATCCATAAGCAACACAGAATTACCAGCCGCTACAGGATATGCTTTAGCGCCTGCCTCACCTTGTACCCAAATAATACCTGTATTGCTCTGTGCTTGTGCCACAGGTTGATACTGTTGCTGTGCAAATTGAAGGGGTTGATAGTTCATCGGAAAATAATTATAAGCCATTAGATAGCCTCCTTCTGCCAATAATATATCGGCGTTTCATCTTTAGAGTTCCACGTATCGTAGTGGTCTCCGTCTATTACTGTAATAACGTGGGTGCCTGTTGCTAGGATATATAACCCATCTGGATACTCGTCACAAAAGTCTTCCACGGAATAACAAGCACCACACGTTGTTGGTAAAATATATCTGTGATAGCCTTTATCTTTAAGATATTCTCCCCAAACATCATTAGAAGATGGCATATCACACATTTCAAAACCTTTGGCACAAAGAGATACAAACACATCTTCCCAGTTTGTGTTTTCGGCTATTGATATTGCTCTAATAACACAATCGCCCACAAGCGTCTTGCAAGGATTAGGATTTCTAAAAATAAACATATAAACCTCACTTTCTGTTCATATGTTTGCAAGTGTAACAAAAATAGCGCACCTGTACTGCTACAAATGCGCTATTTTTCTACTAAAAAACTACTATAAAACTACTAAAAATCTACTACTTTTCTACTCAAGATTTTCTGTTCCAGGGAGTTTAACCCTTCGTATCTTTGCTTTTACACTTGTTGCCAATCTAGCAACTTTACCTTGACTACAAATCATTTTCACGGCTATTTCGTGATGGCTATAATGCTGCGCCCGATAATTAAAGAACGTCATTTCATCCTCAGAGAAATTACAGTTCTCACGGAAGTAATCAAGTTCAGGCTTTATAAAGTTGTATATTCTCATATAATCTCTGTGCCCTCGCCTGCGTAAAGTTCAATAGTTGAGTTAGTGTCCTCTCTACCTGTAAAGTAGTATCTGTCTGCAACGTTAAACTTGCCAATCATCTGCGCCGTATCAACAAAACCCCCTGTAAGATTAAAGGTTCTTTGCGTAAACATTGACACAAAACCATCTAAGTCTTGAACCGGGTTTTCCACATATCTTGAGTAATCCATACTAATTTCTGTCGCATAATGCTGAACCTGTAATGACAGGTTTGTGCTGTTGTGATACTCGTATATTGTTTGTGCCAATGCTCTTGCGGAGGTATCGTTACATAGTGTAGTGTTATACTCCTCTATCTTTTCTAACTCACCATCAGCAGGCTCACGTTTAATAACCACGCTTTTTTGTGTTTCTATCGTTTCATACCCACGAATAGTTACTGTTACCGCGTCTGCCAATACTTCAAATGTTACACAACTAGCCGAGTTGTTTATAACCCTATAATTAGGCTCCACATAGGTGCCATAATAATAAAGTTTATCAAATATAACAGTATATACACCCTTATTGTACACATCATTGACTAGCGTGGTAAGTTCCTCTGACTGCCTATAAGTAGAATAATTTAACCTCACCCCAGTTACAGGTTCTGTGCCACATACTTTTGTAAAAATTTTATTAGACCTGTCTAATCCCGTAATAACGGTGTCTGAATATTTATAAATTTTTATTTTATTTGGATTACTAGTATCAATAACAGAATGACAAGCAAATAAAACCTCTCTTAATGCCTCACGACAACTCATTGGCTTAATTACACCATAAACAAATTGGTGTAAAGTTTCTTCGTCAATTTCATAATCATCTGAAGTTAATCCTGCAGTAAGAAAAATATCCTCTATTAAATAACTTATTGATGATGTACTCTGTGAACCTTTGTAATGTATTTTATCCATAACACCTAGAAAAGATGTTGCTTGTACTTTGCCAACATTTCCTTCGGTTGTAAAAGTATTGAGATAAAATTTGCCAAGTGGAAGTATCTGCCCATCAAGAACTTCATAAGGATACATAGCCTGATTTCTTTTAAGTAACGTATGAAGTCCTTTAGGGTTACCAAAGTTCATTGAGTTAGATGTATCGACCAATTCAAACGTAAGTGTGTCAACGGAAAGCATATTAGAAAGCCTGTCGCAGCCTTTTACCATTGTTGCGCTCTTAACAATAGTTTCGTCCCAATGCATTGTTGTACCAAACTCTATGCGTTCAAGTTTAATATATCTATCAGGTAATGCCTCTAAAAACTCTATCGTAATCTTATCGTACGCCTCGATAGGATACTGTATCTCACAGACGGTGTCATTAGGGTTTATTTCCTTTATCATACCGTACATAACTGCTGTTCCAAGATACCACTTAACCTCTATCTGTGTCGGTGCGTCCTCTACAAATTTAAGAGATAACACATAGGAAGTATGTTGTGAGGAAAATGTAGCCGTAATCATAGGATTGGTGGCAAAGTGTCCTGTACTATCACTCTTGTTGGCACTAATAAATCCAAACAAGCCATCTATTTCGTCATATGAGCCATCAAGCACAACAAAATTATGCTCTTTAGAAAAAGCATTATTGATTTCTAATCCCTCTGGTAATGACGATAAGTTTGATAAGTTACCTGCACCTGTGGCGCTTATCGTTGCGTCGTCCTGCGCGTCGTCATTGTCCAAAGCATAGTCAACATAAAAATTAGTATAATTAGCCATTTGCATACCTCGAAGGAAGTTTACATACTACATTACAAGTGAGTTTCGCATAATGCGTTGTTTCTCCATCTGTATATGATACTTTATCCTGAACACTACCAAAATACATCTTAGCGGGCTCATTTTGTCCTGGTAATTGTACTTCGTGAAACGGCACAGGTTCGGTAAGCACCCAAAATAACCTGTCATAAAGTGCTGTATCATTTCCTGGGCGGATTTCCAAAGAGAAGTTATAGTAAGTGCCTATTACTTCTCTATGCAAATCACCATCTTCTGTACGGTTAGCCGTCTTATCAAGTATATCACCCTTACGTTTCATCTCAATAATACCGACAGGATATTCTATACCATCAATTATAAGATACTTGCCCATATCAAGCCTCCAATATCTTTATGTTGTAACCTAATCTACCAAGTTCACTAACAATATAAGGTGTCATAAGTCTTGCAAATACTTGACCATCTACTACCATAGACTGATTTCCTGTCTCTACCTGCAGGCTTCCCATAACCTCTCTAAATGCGTCTACTATTGTATCAAGAGGTGCCTCAATGTTTGTGCCACTCTTCTGGTCACCGAGCACAGCAAGGAACTCTTTGTTAGGCGGGATAACAGCACCCTTAGCCAATCTAGGAATTGTTATTTCCTTGAAATTAGGTATGTTAGTATATTCAAAGCCAAGGGCCTCGGCACCTGTCTTACCCCAAGTATTGAGTTTATCAATAAAACTATTGAGTCCTTGTAAAATCTTATTGAGCAATTTCTCAACAACTCCAAGAACATCATTGAAGGAGTCTTTAACTGCTGCGGCGATTCCATCAAACAGTTTAACAATAGGACTTATAACGTGTTCATCAAACCAACTACTTGCAGCCTCCCAAACATCACAAATATCAGACCACAAATCAGAAAAATATTTGTATGCTTTATCATATACGCCTTTAAAAAAGTCCACAACCGGGCTAATGACATTCTCGTTAAACCAGTCAGACACTTTTATCCAGATACTCTTAATTCCCTCCCATAATTTAGAGAAAAATTCAGATACCTTATCCACTATCGGAGCAAAGAACTCAATTATAGGTTGAACAACAGTTTCGTTAAACCAATCAGCCGCGGTTATCCAGATACCTACGATTATTGCCAGCATTGTCTTAAAAATCGTACTTACTGTATTTACTATCGGTTTAAAGAAGTTAACAATGGGTTGTATAACGTGGTCATTAAACCATTCACCTATTCCTGTAAATACTTCTTTTATCTTTTCAATCGCTAACGTGAACGGATGTGTTAACGTGTCACGAATTGAAGATGTTGCCTTTTCAAGGTCAGACTTACTTGCACCAAGCGCCTCTAATATGCCTTCAGCAAACGGGAAACCTGAATTATTCATCATCCAGTTAAGTAATGTATCGCCAGTTAAGAACCTGAAAATATCTTTGAAAATTTCCTCTACTGAATGTTCTTCAAAATATGCCTGTAAGTCTTTTATTAACTCTTCGCCTATTCCTACCGCCAGGTCGGCAATCGCTTTTATTATATATCCGACTACCTTACCTAGACTCTTATTTAAACCTGCAAAATCAAAGTTTGTAATAAAAGATTTTATTCCTTTATATAAACTTTTTCCTAATGACTTCCAATTTACGCCATCAAGAAACCCTGAAATCGTATCAGGAAGACTTTTAAGAACACTAGAGAGCGCACCAGCAAGTTGTCCAATATCTAAGTTAGTAAAAAATGAAGTAAATCCTTCGCCCACAGACTTTGCGTTGTTAAAGAAGTCTATCTCGGTAAAGAACTGCTTAATAGCGCCAGTTAAGGTGTTTAAGCCATCTGCCATTGTTCTACCCGCAGACGCAAATAATCCAGGTGACTGTATAAATCCATTTATGAAGGACGTAACACTAGAAATTCCCTTAGATACATTTTCTCTAATATCTGCCCAGTTAATACTGTTAAAGGAGTCTCTTATTTTTTCACCAGCAAGTTTACCTAATCCTGAGAAGTCTTGATTTTTCCAAGCCTCTTTAATCATATCAGCCAAATTACTTTCTGTCTGAATACGTTTAAACATCTCATTAGGGTCTGGCAACATATCATCAAGACCACCGCCGCCTCCGCCTGAGCCAGAAGTGTCTTTATCTTTATCAACGCCAAGAACCTGTAAATCATCAAACGGAGCAAGTCTATCGTGCAAGTCCTTTGCCTTTTTAGCCGCACCACCTGCCGCAGAACCTGTTTTCTTTAAACTGTCTGCGTAGTCTCCCATATCAACCTTTACAGCCTGTAATACAGTTGCTTGTCCTGTTAATTGCGCAAAGAACCTAGCAATGGCATTACCAACTTGTGCTAATGTATCAATAAGCGAAGTAAGTAATGGCATTACATAGTTTATAATAGGAGCAAATGCGGCCGCCCAGGCATTCTTTACAAACAGTAAGGAAGACCTGAGTTCAGATATGGACTTATTAGTCTCGTTATTAGCACTATCAAATTGTACTAAGTTCTCTAATCCTTCTTTTATTGCGGAACGAAGTTTACGAACTAAGAAGAACAATGACCTAAAACCGAGAACGTATTTCATTATTGATTTAAGTCCGTGAGTCATTTTGGACTTAATGCTCTTTGTAACACCAGAAACCGCGTCACCAAGTTTTGACATATTTTTCTTTGCGTCGTTTAATCCATCAGATAAAGACTTTACCTGATGTGCTAATTCACGTTTACTCTTTGCGCTCTTTGTTTCAATACCAAGGGATTTCCTTGTTTCGTTCAAATATTCCTTAGACTTTAACTTTAAAGCCTCTAACAATCTGTTAAGATTTTGGTATTCAGCGTCCAATTCAGGAGGTACAGCCGTACTACCTCTTAACTGTTCAAGTCCATCTTTAATTGCGTCAATTGTTTGGTCTACCATTAACCAACTAACTTGTAAGTTCTTGTTAGTCGCAATAGTGGTATTTTCCACATAAACAGTTTCTTCGAGTTTTTCAATAAGTTGGTTAATATTATTAACTAAACCATTATACGTATCAATCGTGCCCTTATCATCAAAGGCAATTGCTTTAGCCATATCCAGACTATTTATTTGTTCTTGAACTGCCTTTATCTCATTTAGTTGCTCTATAATAGGTCCAAAAGTTTCTTCGCCCTTTGGAGTAATCTCTGATAAATAATGTCCTAATAATTCTGCACCATCTTTTGCTTTTATAAGTTCACTAGACAGGTGCTTAAATATATCTTCTGGCAATGCGCCAGAAAAGTGTAACTCACTAATCTTGCGCGTCACTTCATCAATGGTTTTGGCAGCATCCTCAGAGCCTTTCACCAAATCATTAAGTTTATCATTGTATTGCTCAACATCAGAACCATCTATTTTTCCACCACGAGATAAAACATCTTTTGCCTTTGATAAGTCACTAGACATTCTTTTGGCGTCAAAGGTTAAGTCGTTAAGTTTTCTTTGCGTATTCCACAAAGTATCATCAATACTTTTATATGCACTTTTTTGAGTGTGTGCGGCTGCCGCGGCTGCCTCTTGTGCTTTTTTCTGTGCAGCGGCCTGAGCCTCTAATGTGTTTGTTATTTTTGTTTGTGTGTCTGTTACAACCACTTTGGCATTTTTGGCTTTTTCGCTAAGTGCGTCATAGTCAATAGGCATAAACTCTTTGCCGTCAGAACGCAACTTTCCCATTTCACGACCAAATTCATTTTGCACCTGTCTTGCCAGATGAATTTGGGCGGTTAATTCACCATAAGACTTATTTAACTTATCTAAGGTGGGTTGTAAATTTTTATCTATTGCTTTGCCTGTTTCCGGGTCAACCGCAATCTTGCTTAATTTTACCGCGAGTGTATCAAGTTCTGTCTTATATTTTTTAATTTCTGGTATCTGGTCATGCCACTTTTTACTCCAAGAAGCAAACTCTGGAGTTTGTACTTTTTGAGAGGCCCGTTCAATGTCTCTTAAAGTTCTTGCGGCGCTATCACCCTCTTTAACAAAATCTTTAATAGACCTGTCCGATAAATCAATAGTCTTTTTAAACGCCTCAAAATCTGCTATGGCTTTTTTAAGTTCGTCTAAACCCTCTACTGTGGTTTTTACATTTACATTAAAGCCGTCATTACCTGGCATTTATGGCACCTCCTCACCGGTCCATATTTTCCTAATCCACTCATCTTCTTCTTTTTGTTCCTCAGTACGTGAGTCCCAATTAAAGTATTGCGGATTATCCCGAACAAACTCATTCTCGTACTTCTCAAGTTTCTTTCCTTTTACCATCTTTGTCCTTATACTGACTATGGTAGATAGTGCAGACTCTCCTATTGCGGAGAAATATCCCATAAATGTCCACCAATGCAGATAAGGTAATGCACGAACCTCAGTTCCTGCTACTTTATTTATTGCGGAACAGATAAGTTGTTCATCTTGTTTCCAATCTAGCGCCTTATAGTTGGTCTTAGACGCATTATTATCTGCCCCGCAAGAAATAAAATCAAACATCGCCTCAACCAGATTTATTAGTTCGTCTTCCTTTACTTTAAGTATATCATCAAATTCGGCAAAATCCTCATAAAATATATAAATTGCCACTAATATTCTTTCTGATTGGCTTAATTCCGTATCATTTAAAACTTCAAAACAATCTAAGACTATCCGAAAGTCACCAGACCTTCGGATAGCATACTCACGATTATTTACTGTTAATACCTTAGGTAAATCAAACATTACTTCTTGCTTTTCCTACTGTACTTCTTTGTATATTTAGCCGTCCTATCTTTAAGTGCCGTATATTCTTTATTAATGTTCTCGGAATATAATCCGATAAGTGCCTCAATGATATACTCATATCTAAATGTTCCATTAAACATATCGTACATAGTTCCTTCAGGAGCACACACCTTAGAAACACCATCACCAAATATCTCATCTATTAAGGCACGCATTTTCTGGTCGATTTCCTTCAGCGCCTCACCAAGTTTTACAACCGCCTCTGAACTATCCTCATCAGAAATACCCTCAATCTTAGATTGCGCCTCAGTAAGTAGTTCCTGTAACTTAGGCTCAACGTCTGCTAACCTTGATACGATTCCCATATCAGAAAGATTTAACCAGATTACTCTGTCAGGGTCATTATTTACAGAAAAACGTGTTTTATTTGTCATTGACAGGTCAATTGTCTTGATTTCTTTTTCGTCCATTTAAGAGTCCTCCATTTAATAAAAAGGGGAGGGGAACATCCCTCTCCCCTTATGAGATACGTTAGTCACCTACGTTTACGTTACTGTCTGCCGAGAACGTGAAATCAGGTGTTAACTTGTCTACTGTACCAAGAGTGATGTCATTGGAGAAGTAAACAGAAATAGGGAAGTTAACATTACTGTCGCCACCCATTGAGTTGTAGTTAATCGTGCAGTTTGCATGCCTTTCAGCCGCATAGCCATTTGTACTATCACCAATAAATGCGGTAATGATATACATTGTGAACTGGCTAAGTTCTGTAAGAGCATTCCTACGCCTGATGTCATTAAGCAACTCGGAGAACTTGTCGCCGCCCAGAATAAGGTGTGGGTCAAAGTCCTGCTGAGGCTGTGTCTTATTGATGTCAGTATAGTTAATACCAAGAATGTCAGTAGATGTCTCCTGGTCAGGGTTGTACTCAATGCTTGAGTCCTCTGTACGTCTACCGAGCAATTCACGATTAACTCTGGCATAATAAGTATTTGCAGACCAAGTAGGTGCAGATGTGCCTGTTACCGGGGAGTACACTCCAGAACTCTCTGTGTAGTAACTCGTGTAGTTGGTATCCCAATCACCTGGCTTGCTTAATGTGAGAGTGTAGTATTCACCTGCGGCGTCCTGCCACTCTGCAACAGTAATAAGTAACTTACGAGCCGCCCTTTCGTGGGTAGCGGCATTAAGATTAAAAGTTTTACTTACTGCCATAAATTGCTCCTTTCGTCTTACGACCAAATTGTTTTACTGTAATCTATATAATCAATCCTTATCGCTATGGAGTACATAGCCAATGCAGGACTAACGCCCGAATTTATTCCCTCAAACACAGGGGTATCTGATAGTGTTTCCATCTTATCTATCTCTATTTTATCACCAAACTCAGGATATGTGTGGTCATCTTCTTGCTCTTCAATCCAATCTATAATTTCCTGTAACTCTGCAAGGTCCTCTATATTTTCGTTATTTTCTCCCTCATCTATAATCTCATTACTTGTAACACTACGGAAAAGAATAAGCCTAAATACAAACTGTCGTCTAACACTTCCATCAATGAACGGTGTAGTGCTTTTTCCTTCATTGGTCTCTGTGATAAATTGAGTGTCATTGTCCGTTTCATCTGCGAAATTAAAGTATGTGGGATTATCTTTAACAACGGGGCACGTTGATAAAAATGTTAACATGGCTTTGTTCTTATCTACCTTAGTCATTGTTCTTTTACTTTCCTTTTTAACATAGCAGTTATCTTTTGTCCAATACTTCTCTTATTGTTATCATACGCATATTTTAACCACTCTGCGTGTGAGGTACTTTTGCTATAACCCAATTTCCATTCAAAGCCGTAATTGTCATAAAAAGTTGCTTTTACGGCGCCTATGGCTCTACCCGTAGGATGTTTACTTCCCTCACCTGGAGGAGAACGCCAGCCCATCTTATCAACAGGTTCATGGTTTTGCCAGTAATAACACATCCAGTTATCCCCGTAAATCTCACCCCAATACTGATAACGTGCATAGGCTAGTGTGTATCTAACACCATTCTTTTGTGCTTTACCGTCCCGCATTAACGAGCCTTCACCTATAGGAATATATCGTTTATTTTTTGCCTCATCTAGTAAAATTTGATTTATTTCGACCTTAAAATCGTCGGACTTTAATGCTGCCATTAAAGCCTCTTGTGTCTTATTTGGGCTCCAACCTCTTCGGGTTTCAATTATGCACCCAACATTTCTGGCCATCAAATTCCTCCTAAACGATAATGCTCTGAATTAAGAACGTCACCCGTATTGTCTGTAAACACCTCTATTTGAAAAGCAAGATTAACCTCACGATACTTATTAAGCACATCTGAGGCACGTTGTCCTTTTGTGTACTCGTCTATCACATCATTAACTTCGCCATATACAACAAAATCTCCCGTATGTAGAGTAAACTTACCTGTTTTATCTTCGAGTGTTTTCCACTCTAGGTATGGCACATAATTGTCTTGCTCAGGTATTCTACAAATAACCTCTTTGGTCTGCATTTTAACATTATCAACATACTTGGTTTCATTGATGTATTTCCAGAAACAACCAGAAATTACCGTGCTTTGCCAAGATACCTTGCCATCATCAGCGGTAATCTTATTATATATCGTAATTGTTTTGTCCCACCAAATCGGATATGTATTACTCACCTGGATATAAACCTCTATACAATAACTTCCTACCTAAACTGTTCGTAACACCGTTAAGATAACGTTTTACGGCCTCGTCCATCTCTTTCTTACTATTAGTATATAACATATCTCCGTGCAAAGTGCTATAAGTAATTGTAACGCCATCATTGGACTGTGACTCCATCTTGGCATTAATCCCTCCACTGCTTTCACCGTTTGCACTAGGGAAAACTAAGCCTGCTTTTGTCTGTGCCAACTTAATGAGATAGAATACACATTGTTTTACTCTGTCAGGTATTTCTGTTTCACCGTGAAGTCTGTCAAACGTATACCAATCTATATAACATTCCACATCATAGCGATAAAAGTTAAAGGTGGGTTCGTCTAAATCTCCACCCATACTCCGATATTCTTCATATGTTAAATACATAGATTTCCCACCTTTCGCTTTAATCGTCAGACTTTCTACGCCTCTTCGGCTTTTCTACAACAGGCTCGTTCTCGACGACTTTCTCTTTAGCAGGCTCTTTCTTAGAGGATAATTCCTTAATCTTTGCGTCTGCCTCAGCAAGTTGCTTCCTAAGTCTGTTGTTAATGTCCTTGAGTTGTGTTACTTCCTCAGATAACTTCTTGAACTCGGCTTTGAGTTGAGTGTTATCTGTGGGCACAGCCCTAAGAAGGACTGCGCCCGTTTCGTCGATAACATCATAGCCAATATCCAGATAGTGTCCAACCAAAGTATCATTAACTCTGAGGATTTCATTACTTCTTCTGACTATTGCCATATTGATTTACCTCGTCACTCGCGGCAGTTAAGTCTGTCAAGAGCCCACATTCTCGAAGATGTTACACCGTTAATCGTTGTCTGGATAACGAAGTCCTGCGTGTACTGTTGTGTAACCTTCATAACTACGTTATGGTCAGGGTCATCCTTAATCTCTACAAGACCTGTGCCTGCAGAAGGACTGAGACCTACCTTAACGGAGTCATATACACTCCAATCACTTGCGGTTAACTTCAATGCTAAGAAGTAGCCGTCACCTGCGAGAGGTCCAGATGCAGAAAGACCGCCCTCAACAAAGTCAAGATTACCCTGAATGTCTGTGCCAGTTACAACAATGTTGCTCTGGAAGTCAGCAGGCTTCTTGTCTGTCCAAGGATATGTGGCGTCAGGTGCATCAGGTCCAAGAGCAATAGGACTAACATCAGCAGCCGTGATGTTGAACTGAATTGCGTCAGACTTCTTGTTAAGGATGAATACGTCCTCGAAAGACTCCTCGTAGTAGAGATACTTACCTTCTGTAACAGCAGACGGAGAAGAAAGGTCTGCGAACTCATAAGTTATAGGAGTGATAACTGCGATAGGGTGAACAAGGAACATATTAATCTGGGCAGCACCGATACCCGGCTTCCAACCCTCTGTGAAGTCATAAATGGTCTTCATCAACTCAGCAGGAACAGGCTTAACCTGAACCTCGTCAAGTCTGTTTACTCTACGGTCGATAGCATTAGGACCAGATGTGATATCCATCTGACGAGAAATACCATCAGCCTTCTTGAGTAACTTATTGATTTCATTTGTGACATAGAGGATACGTCCTGTTACAGGAACCCTTGCATTGTCCATCTTGAGCATAAGTGCGTCAAATACGTCAAGGATGTTAGCAACTGTGAGAACAGTCGTATCAGCAACGTGGAGATTGCCATCTTCACCTGCAACAGATATCCAGTCAGAATAAATCTTGGAAATCGTGTAGCAGTCCATTTCAGGGAACTTCTGTGTCTCATTGAATACCTGAGTGATATTGGAAATGGCCGCAACGTAGTTGGTCTCGTCAATATCTCTAGGGTGAACAAGAGTAGACCACTTTCTGTGTCTAGCAAGGGTCTTAGGCTCCCACGCATTGTCATAATTCCTCTGTGCAGTACCGATAGAGTCACGGTCGCCGTTTGTACGGCCAGATGTACTGATAGAAGGAATTTCGATTGTCTTAGAACCAGTCCAACGATAACGATTGTTGTTCGGTGTAGCATAGAGGTCACCAAACATCAATACTCTAGGAAACCATTGAGACAGTTCGCTTAAATATTCGGTAGCATACTTTAATGTAGCCATTTTAGTTACCGTCCTTTCGTTTACTTATTGTCGCCTCTTACTGGAGTAAAACTAAAGTTGAAGAGGCTTTTACCTTCACTTGATGGTGTCTTAGGTGTTGTGGATTTTGCAAACTGAGGCTTAGGCTCTGCAGGCGGTGTTTCTTCAGGCTTTTCAACCACAAATGCGTCTGCATTATCCTCACCATAATTCTTTACAAAGTCCTCTGCACCTACAATTCTTTGCTTATCGTCAAAAGTCAGTTTTGCACCAAGCATTGAACTAATAAAGTCCCTTTTAGCCGCATTAGAAGTGAATTTCTTGCTGTTAGCAAATTCCTTAACCGCGAACTCATACTGTTGGTCAGCCAGTTTAGTTTGATAAGTCTTGATGTCATCCTCATACTTCTTTTGAAGTGAGGAAAAATTACCTTGCAATTCAGATAATTTTGTGGCGTCGGTTCCTGCACTTGCAAGTTGTTCATTCAAGCCCTTTAAATCCACATCCCTCTGTGCGATGGTTTTATTGAGTTCCTCAATAGATGTATCCTTAATCTTAATGTCGTCCTCATATTTGGACTTTGATACGTACTTACCTTCGGAGAGGTCTGTAAACTTTGCGTCGCTTTCCTTAGCAATCTGCTCAAACTGTTCAAAAGTCAAAGTTCCGTTTTCTGCTTTAGCAAAAATGTCTTTAATGTTCATAAAAGTTCCTCCAAAACATTCTATTATATCTGCTAAATTTATAAATCCGCATAAGCAGTTCTGCGGTGAATGTGCCTTATTTAAACGTCCTTAGGCTAGACTATATAACCTCAGTTCTTAGAACTGTTGTTAATCTTATATTTTGCGCTCGATATACCAATAAGAGCGCCAAGAAATACTGTAATTGCTCCCAAAGTTGCTCCGATAGGTTCTGCATACGGAAAGTGCCATATACTTGCTAACGTAAGCCAAAGTGTTGTAATTGCAGGGAGAAAAATAGTTACCACATACTTGAGAATATCATAAGCCTTATTCGACATTATCTGATACCTCCTCTGTTGAGTTAAGAAGTACCTCAATCTGCGTTGCTCCGACAATCTTCCATTGTGCGATTGTCCTGCTCTCAAGCGCATTATCAAGACTAGCATATCCGCTAACCTTTAATGAGATAAGTTCTGTTCCTGACGTTACATCTTTAATAACTGCGGTAACGTTTGTTGTAGTTAATGTGGAAAGAAATTCGCTTAAAGTCATCTTTTACCTCCTCGTAAGTCTGCCACATCTTTCTCAAGATATTCTATTTTTTGTTCTAACTTCGGTATCCTTTCTGCGAAGTTATTATGTTTCTTAACCTCGTCGGTTAAACTATCTAGTCGGGTTTCTGTAACGGCTTGATTTATCTGCAACATATTTTGAGTCCTTTTGTTGCTTCCCAAGATTGTTAATACAGTTGCGGTAATTGACGCAATACCGCTTATAATTGCTACAACGACGCCCGGTTCCATAGTTTTACTCTCCTAATCCTTTTCTTGACTTGATTATATAATATTATGTAACAACAATCAATAGCCATCAACCTTTATTCGTTCATACATAATTGGTAACTTACAAGCATTACTAAATGCTTTGTATTGTCTGGAATAGTCACGAACCTTTCCCTTATACTCATTTTCTTTTGTAGTGTCTTTACATATTTTGGCTAATATACTTTTTTCCTTATTTTCTCTTATTTTACGTTCATACCCTCTTTGTATTTGGGTACATTCGTATAAGGTATAATGTCTTCCATCAGAAGTTGTATAGCCTCTTTCATTATCTTCCAATATTTTATTAAGTTCATAGTCGCTATGTTCAGGCTTATCTTTACCAATCTTTATGGGCTTAATGTAGTGCTTACAATTCCAAGCCATTATTGGACGTTCAAAACCCGCATACACGTTTCCTCTAACATCTGTAAAACTTGCACCACTTTGCATTTTTTCAAACTCCTCGTTAGAAAATTGTTTGCCTTGCACGGGTGCATGGTCGGGAGCAGGGCAAATATGCGCAGACAACTCCACACCATCAGATTTAAACTTCTTTGTAATAAAATTTGTAGTTTTTTCAATAATATTCTTAATGCTAGATAATACACTTAATCTAAGCGTGTTTATAGCACTTATAACGCGATTTTCATTAGTTTCTGTGTCTTTATACTCAAACATACTCCTCGCGTTTACAAAGCGATTTAGAGCGTTCCTTACAGACTTGATACCACTCATATCGTGTGTCATAAACACTTCATTAGTTAGTACATTATAAATGCCCGTTGGAGTATAGTTTTTATTGTTCATAACAAACACTGGCCTATTAATTAACGCCAATAATGCTAACTTCTCTTTTTCAATCTCCGTCTTTACACTTTGGGGCATTACATAAAGTTCTTCACCAATATTTTTTCTGGAATCAGCAAAAACAATATATGAGATTTGGGACAGGTCTTTACCTAGTTCAGATACTTGTGTTGTAACCATCTGTACTTGAAGGTTTCTTATCTTGTTTAAATCTTGTTCCGTTTTAAACGTTTCAAGCAACGTAAAAGGAGTATTCGCAGACCGTATACCCGTAATATGTTTTATCTTAGTCGCCAAAATTTCTCCTATGCCTTGAACGAAATCATCATGGCGCTTAGAATATTTAAACAGATAATTTTCAATATCTACCTCAGTAAGCATTATTTAGCCTCGCTATATTGATTATCCCCACTCTTAAAATTATTTCCGCCTTCTTCATTTTTAGGGCTCTCTTTCTTCTTGGAGTCAGGTGTTTCGCCCATAAGTTGCATATTGGCAATATTATCTTCAACTGCCTGCACATTTTCCTGTTGAACGACTTTAAGTGCCTCAACTGCCTGTTGCTTAGTCTCTCCGTGCATCCACATTCTTGTTTCAAGTTTACTATCAATACCATTTTGAATGCAAAGGATACGATTTTGAAGTTCTATATTCTTATCTGTAATAATACTATCGTCCCATTCAAACGATACATTATATTTGCCAGCAGGTGTAATTTCATATAAATCACAAAGAGCGTTCATTACATAAACTGTGTCCTTGAGTGCGCTCTCGATGGCTTTTTGTATCCTTGCATTTGTCTGATAAGACCTTTGCTTAATAATCTTTAACTCCGTAGCCGTTTTAGCCTCTGTTGAAACTATGTTAGCAATAGAGCCTCTTGAAAGACCACAAATATCCTCAATCTTTGTAAGAATAGTATTAAGCCCGTTAATAAGAGATTGGTCACGAAGATTGGGAGAAAACACGTTGTAAGTATTCTCCTCGTTTAAATCTACCTTACGATAAAGTCTCTGCTGTCCTCTTGACATAACAGAATGTCCGTGATTAGGGTCTTTAGGATCCTCCAAGAACCTAAGTGCTTGTCTATCAATATCAATAGCAAGTTCGCCGCCCTCAAACTCCCATAACATTCTGGAATACTGCTCGTCTGCATCCCTGATTAAATCAATAGCCTTATCAAAACCACTAACACCAAGAGGAGAATGACTATCAATAGTATTAGCCTCAGGCATTTTAAAGTATGCAAACATAAGCCTGTTAACGTGTTCTATCTTTGTTTCTTCCTCAAGATTAGCCCACTCAGGAACGGAAGAAAGTGCTATCTGCTGTCCCAAGTCAGTAGCATTGTAAGACGTTGTGCTTGATTTATAAGCCTTATTGATAACGGTTACTGTTGTATCCACTAACTTATGGTATTCTAACCGCGTATATACTATATCTTTATCTACCTTGCGCTCAACAAATGCGGCCTCAGTCATTTTACCGCTACCATTAAATGATAACGGGAAAAATTCGTTAGCCTGAACATAGTCAAAACAAATTTCATATTCACTTTGCGGAACTTCCCCACCACTAAGCATATTAGTATTGGCATTTACGGGAACACTTGCTATACTATCATGCTTTACAATGTAGGGTTTAATTACAAGACCACCCTTAGCAATTCCGTACTCTATCTGTGTCTGTAAATCATCCTTCAATGCACTATATTGCATATTAAGATAATCTGCACGTTTTGTAGAGCCTTCTGGTTTAGTATCGGCCACAACGTGTGTTGATGTTACGGGTTCAGGAGCACCATCTGTTCCTATATTGTTAGGGTTCATATAATTAGGGGTTACAGGTTCAGCCTCTTTTACAGGAGTAGTGATTTCAGACTTAAATTCCAAAAGTGCTATCCTAGCCTTTTCGCTAGCAATGAACTGTGGAAGTCCTAAAGAACGAACAGATAAAGGGTCTGACTCACTGGGCTCGTGCAACCACGGAGCACGTCCTTCATATAACTCTGTCCACTCGTCTATTGCCTTCATCATTTTATCGGAGACTGCAGGAACAATGTGCAATTCCTTTTCAATAGTTTGCTTACCAATCATTTTGTTAACTATCTCCTTTATCTTATTTGAAATAGTGCTCCATATAGACATTTAGGTCACCTCTTACTTAATCTTCCTAGCCTTCCATTGACCGCTTTTGTCTTTTAATACTTGTATAATAGAGTCCTCATACCTTACGGCGTTACCAGCCGCTCTAAATTTACTATCATCATAAAATCCTCTAAAATCCTTTGCAACGGTCTTAGCGACCTCATCTGCGCTTGCATTAGCGTTTTTAGAGAAGTTGTTAACATTGTTATCCAAATCTGTCTGAACCATCTGAGCAGTCAAAACACCATTTTTGAAAGGAGGCATTTTCTTATTTCTGATTGTTGGTTCTTCTTCTTTAGTTGTTACTTTTTTACTATATGAACTACCACCCATTATTCTTCACCTTGAGGTCCTTTCTCTTGTTGATATTTTATGTAATGCACTGGTCCTTTATAATCGTCAAATATATGTCCAAAGAATAATACTTCTTTTGGTTGCAATCTCGTGAGCATTTCATTATACCCTTCCTTAAACAATGCTCTTAATTCCTTATTATCCATAGCGCCCACGTTAGACACGGCTACTATGCCGCCTTCAGGCTCTCCATCAAAACACCACTCATAACTATCTTTAAATGCCCACCTTATTGTAGGTATTACTGTTACGCCATTCATTTGCCAAAACGCACCGCACCAATGTCTCCTATAGTGTTGAAAGACCTGGACGGCCTTTGGGAAGTCCAGATACATACTAAAATCTGGACTCAAAACTGCGCCAAATTCTTTTAATCTGTCTGCGTACCTTTTCGGATAGTTCCATACTCTTTCAAATTGATGGTCATATAAGAAGAACTGTACGCCTGTTACCTCTCTATGTTTCTTCGTTGTTGCTACATAATTGAACTGAATCCAGTCTTTGATGAACAACTCGGTTGTGGGGAGTATCTTTGGTATTCGATACTCGCCCACACCTTCGAATAATGCGTCACTTAGATTTAAAAACTCACTCATACTTGAAGTTTATCATATATGTAGATGAGGTCAAGTGCTTTAACTAAATATGAATAATCCCATGGGCAAATTGTTTGCGGCTTTATAAGAAATGTTAGCCAAGTCACCCAACTTACCTATACGAACACTATAATACCCGTGATTTTGCGCTGTACGACCTTCAAGTATTGTCGCGCTACTAAGGTTTTTATTTTGAGCGTCCCTGTTGTATGACATATTAGATATTAATGTGGCACTACTAGTATTAGCCGTTGCCGCACAAAAAACTGCCAGTGCTTCAATATTTGGATTAGTCGGTAATGTGTTATACAAAAAACTATCAGAGGAACCATCACTTGCCGCGTAAACTGTGGCTGAAGGAGTAAACGGCAAATCCAACTTAAACACCATCATTACTGCTGGCAGTTGACCGCCTGGAAACCTTGCGGCTTGTATATTTATCGGCACATCCTCAGAACCAAAAGAATAAACAATTGCCTCCGCCCATTGTGTTCTGTTACCCCGTAAGGGAGTAATCCCGCTTACAAGCACAAAATTAGTAGATGATGGATTTATCGCATTGTAACTCGTGGCTAACATTAACAATAAATATGTTCCAGCCTCTGTTATTTGAATGGATTGATTATTAAGGGCTGTCGCAAGAGTTCCTTCTATTGAACCAACAAGTGTAGCCTTAACTGACTCACCTGCAAAACTGCCTGATACACCGTTAATAGTTACTCCGTTCTTTATATTACCTGCAACCAAATTTTCGTGCTTGTTAATTGTTACCGAAGAAAGTGCGTCATACCCACTATCTGAACGAACAACAACACTATCCGCACCAGAAAAATCAGGAGTAATTGCTTTTTCTTGATATGTGCCGCCACCTGAACCGCCCGCAATCTTCTTAGCCATTACTAAGGCTTTAATGTCTTTACTATCCATTAAGCCTCACCGCCAATCCAGTTCCAAGTTCCGTCACTCTTTAAGAAAGCAATATCGCCATCTGCGGTGATAACAGAACTACCAAAAGCAGGCTCAATTCCTTCAGGAAGTCCTATAACAACCATTCCAGAGGTGATTTCCTCTTTTGTGTCGGCAAATAAAGTTACATCTGCCTTAGTACCGGGACCTTGCTTGATTTCTGTTACTTTAATCATATATTTTAACCTCCTTGTTATAAAATATCCTACTACTATTATTATATCACGATATTTAACCTTAACGCAATTAGTTTCCTCTTCTATTGCAATATGTTTCCATAGCATAACGCACAGCGTCAATACTGTGGTTGTCTTTGTCAGGATAGGCGCTTATAAAGTTTCCATCGCGGTCACGTTCATATTCATAATTAATAAACTCATAATATGTTTCAGGGCAACGCCTTTTGTCTATATAAATATGTCTAAGACCTTGTAACCACTTAATACCGTATCTAACACTATCGGGTCCCTTCTTTGCGCCTCTTATAAATGCGCCATAGGCTCTAAAGTCTGCTACTGATTTTTCTTCTGCCGAGTCCGCAGTTACTAACTCGCTATAATCCAACTTATGCTCCTCCTCATATAATCTATTGAAGTTATCTTGGTTTCTTGTCTTATACGCAGTCATTTCATCAAAGATATATAAGTCCAAATGTTTAGGGTCGAAGTGCATACGAACAAACCTGAATGGGTCTCTGGCAAAACCCCAGTCAATGCCGTTATAGATTTTATCGAATGTCTGCCACATAGGCTTCTCTCGTATAATCTGATTTCCTTCTTGATAAGGTTCCACAGGTACTAACTGTGACATATCCAAATCACAGGCATTAGCAAACACATCACCACCTGTACCTGTTGCAACGCCCATATATTCGTGTTCATATGCTCTAGGATTAATCTCCTTAAGTTCGTTAGCCTCATCAAAGAAAGGCTGTCCGAGCCATATAGCAGGCACATCTAAATAAGTATTACGAATAACCACAGTATTTCCATTACGCATTTCCATCTTATCTGCGTATGTATTAGCCCAATTATTTTTCGATATTGGCGGGTTAAAAGAACGAAAATCCCAGAACGTGTCGCCGCCACGCATTGTAGATTGTGTTACTGTTCTTAACTCATTTTCACCTGCAAATTGGTCTAACTCTTCAAACCACGTAATTCCGATATATCCAAAAGTAGGTTTGATAGATTTAATCTTTTGCGGATTGTCGAGCCCTAAAAAGTATATACATTGTCCTGTAGGCCTATACATAATCGGGTTACTATATGTTTTAGGTATTGAGAATAAATCTTGTACGCCTAGTTTATATATCGCCCACTCTATTTGCGCCCTAATTGAGTTCTGTATCGTATTTCCTACTTTTCTAAAGCAACAGGCGTGAATATTAGGAAAGTGCATTATCAATAGCACAATCATTATACTAATGAAAGATGATTTTGTACTACCACGTCCTCCTGGGAATACATAGTGAACGTGTTTATGCGTCATAATGTCATAGCACACGTCCCTAAACCTCTTAATAATACATTGAGTAAGATTAATATTTCTTTCTTCCGACATAATTATCCTTTCTATTAAGAACACTTCTATCTCAGACGGAGGACGGTCCTTGATAGAAGTGTATGGGAGAAGTTAGTCAAGTGTCTTAATTACCACGCAACATAGCATTTACCCTGTTTTGAATTATCTGATAATCGTAACCCAAACGTTTAAGTGCCTTCTTTCTTGCGTCTCCATTTCCATATCTGCCTTTAATAACAGCCTTAGCAATCTCATCTACGGTAGTGCCGTTAAGGATGCAATTGACCCACGTTTGAACTTCGGCATAATTATAACCTGCGGCTGTGAGTTTACTCTTTCTATCATCTCCATTACCCCACTTTCCTTCAATGACTTCCTTAGCGACTTCTCTAGCAGTCATTGATTGTAAAGGTAATTCGGGTGAAGGTGTTACAGATATTGTCTTATACTTAGGAACACCAAATCCTCTTATGTATCTTGCGTCAACGGCAATAACACGGTAGCCTACTGCGTCATTCTTATTGCCCTCGATAACTCTCATATTCTTACCATCACAGTATTCTACAATACCTACGTGGTCTGACCAGCCCTTGTTGTCACCTTTTCCGCTATCTTGCCAGTCATAATAGATAATATCTCCGGCCTCAGGAACGTATGCGTCATTTTCAATCCATTCACCGAGTTTCTTAAACAAGTCTATCTGTCTTTCGCATCCACATTCTGTAGGAATAATGTCAGTTATACCTAATCTAATTGCAAGAAAAGATATGAATGTAGCGCACCAAGGGTCGTTATACGTCATTCTGTATCCTCTAGCAACGGGCTTATGACTATTATAAACGTCAATAATCTCCTTGTGAGAACTGTCACCCTCTTTAATTCCTACACAACTCTTTGCCAACTCTACAATTTTGTTTCTCATGGATTAATACCCCCAAACTAATACATCTAATCTTGTTATTGTTCCTGTAAAGGACGGGTCTGTTATACATTTAATGGTAAACGTTGCAGTACTCGGTGTTGCGTTTGTTAAAATCGCTCCAAACAAGTTTGAACCGCCTTCAGGAGTTACTGTAAGCCCCCAAACGCGAGAGTCCAAAACGTCACTACAATCTACTGTAAGGCCTTCAGTCACGCCGCCACTCATAGCAAAATTAGTAAAACTTATAAATTTACTCTTTGCTCTTTTACCAAAACCTTCATTTACCATAGCCTGAGTAGTTTGCATATCTCTGGTTAAAGAATTAATGGCATTATTTGTGCTATTAGCCAGCGCAGTAACTCTGTTGTTAGTAGTGGTTACACTCGTTGCGACGGTTCCAATGGATGCCTGTTGAGTAGCAAGCGCACTTCTTATGGAGTCGCATTCCGACTTAATACGGGTTTCAAGGTCATTCATATTTTCTGCCGAAAATGCGTCACCTTCTTCTGTTACTGTTCCTTCTGCTCTTGAAACAGTATAAAGAGCCGCGTCACCTTCCTCGACAGGAGTTAAAAGCCTTCTTCTTGGATACTGCGACTCACGGTCTTTCCAAGTTTTCTTGTTAAACATTATTCCTCCTCCTCTACTATTTCAAATTTATTAATATCAAAATTATATTTATTCCAAAAATACTTATCTTGTATCTGCATTTTTGGTATTTCTTGTGTTCCAAAATACAGTTTTGTCTTGCCATCAAATTTATTTGGTACGCTCCTACGCCTTACAAGCGGGGTATCCGCCTCAACAGTAAACTTACTATCATCACTACAAGGATAAAACGTATTTGAAAGAGTTTCAAGCATACCTTTATGGTTATTAACTATCTTCGGTAAGAAGTTCATTATAAGGTCGTCATTCTCATCATAAATGCTTATACGATAAACCTTAGTACAGTTATCAGTTATTAATCCGGAATTAATCATAGGAGTATTAGCCGTTCTATAATCCATAGCATTTAGTAAGAAAAATCCCCCACTAGTTCCTCTTTTTACATCACCAGAAGGACCTGATGGTGGAGTAAAGTTCCTATTAACGACAGTAAATACGTTACGGGTAGCATAATAATCGGTTAAATCATTTTGACCAAAAATACGGGATTCTGTCCAACTGGAGCCGTACCCTATGTTTAAAACAACAAGCCCTGTGAGATAGCCTTTACTGCTATTATATCTATCAAACCTTGTTGAACAAATAAATAAACCATTCGGCGTATCTCCGGGATAAGAAGGGTATTCACTTCGTATATTCCAAGAACCGCCTATAAAGCAAGAAGCATACCCTAAAGGTCTGACAGGTATAACACAATCAATTTCATATTTATAGTTGGTGTACAACTCACCCTGGTCTAATACAGGAATATACCCACAATTAGCAATACCATATCTATCATACACAGACGCAATATATAATTCAGGCTCTACCTGATTATCATATATTATATCCTCTCCACGGTATAGTCTTTTTACCCTAGAAGAACCGTCTCCTAAATATGCACCTATTATCTTCATAATCATCCCTCCACGATTACATAGAGAGTATCCTGACTATATGAACTTAAATTGTCATATTCGCTTTGAGTGCCTATCCATAAAAGTACAGGAGCATTAGAGATTAAATAAAACTTACGGTCATACTCCTGTAATGCGTCATACTGCGCTTGCGTACCTACCCATATATCGTTAGTAGCAAAGGCGTATAACTCATTAATAGCACCACTAACAGATTTATCACGGGTATTAAGAGAATTAACCTGTGTTTCACAAATTCCTTCCACTAACTTGTCAACAGGGACCAGATTTGCGTCATTGCCGTTGTCTACCACCACGCCAGCGGCACCAACAGGTATATTTGTAAGAGTATCTAACTCGCCAATCTGTTTAATAGCCATTTAATAGTCCTCCTATTAACGTTCTTCCTCTACATATTCATATCCTAACATATTTTCTATGTCCTCTAAAGTCTGAATGATAGAATAACCATCAAAAACAGATAACGGACACTTGCTCCATTGCTCTACTGTGCTTACATATGGAGTTCCTTGATACGCATAAATGAAAGGATAGACTAAATTATTCTCCCTTATAGTCAATTCAGGACCAAAATATTCAAATCTTGACGTCCTGATGTCAAAATTATCCCATAAAATCTTCTCTAAATCGTTCCATTTCTGCCAAGTATTGAGTGGCCTAGCAGGAATTACGGGACTTATCGCTAATTGATAGCCACATTCCTTAATAATTTCAAGATTTTCTATCCAAGAAGTGAAAAAAGTCGAGTCAGGAAAGTCAGGAATAGTGGCCACAGTCAATGTTTCAGCGTCCAAAACACCTAAACTGGTAAATGCGTCCAGCACTCTTTGAATATCAGACACATTTAAACAGCCTTTTAAGTCCTCATTTGCGCTGGCGCGACCACTAGCCTTAAGATTTTTAGCATAATCCACGTCAGCCTGAGTACGGTCAAACACAAATTTGTTCGTATTTTGAGTGATATTCTTATTAACTGTACTAATAATCGTACTAGAGGAGTCATAAAAATTAAGAATACACGCATAGGTGCTATTTTCCTCGCAAGAACAAAGGCACAGCCCACTAATTATCGTATCTGCGATAAAAACGGTATCTGCGCCATTAACAGTTCCAGTAATATATTCATAACCATTAGGTATAGTAACCTCAGGTATAAGTAAAATCACATTGTCTGCTCCTCATTAGAAACTTCATCACCGAAGAATACTTTGACCTTAACTTCATTGTCTTTAGCCTTCTCCAGCATATTCTCCATATCTATTCTACGTTTAGCAAGAGCCTCAGCCGCTTTCATTCTATCAGCCAGTGTTGCGTCAAGTCCGAACTGGTCTTTAATCTCGCCTCTCATAGCCTTAGTAAAGAACTCCATGATTTCTGAATTAGAAGCCACAAACTCGTCCCTTAAAGCACCGAGTTGCAGTCGCATTTCTTCTTTAATCTTTGCTTTACCAAGAAGTTTACGCCCATAAGGTCCTGGCGCAGTGGTTTTATAGCCAGCGGCTTGAACTGCCTCAGCCGTCTTACCTGTTTCAATGTAGGCGGCCACAAACTTAATCTCTTGTGCAGAAAGTTTATTTTCCGCGCCTTTTTCTCGTCCTTTAGCCATAATCACTTATCCTTAAAGTATTCTGCTTTGATTTGATTCCATACTTCATTATCAGTAGGAACCTCATAACCCTTTAACTCATAATAATAATCCCTAAGAAAAAGGGTAATTTGAATTTGACTACACGAACTGAACAATTCCAGTTGCGTAGACTTATTCCTGTTTTCATCACTCTGCACCTGTTTCTTAACATGGTACCTAGTAATGACCTTATGTTTATCTATACTATAAAACTGACTTGTGGAGATAAGTATCAACTCACCTTCGAGTTCCAACGCTCTCTGCAACGTTCTTATAGTCTTAGATTGTGCTCCAGACGGCATAAATTAAAATACCTCCGGGTTGTTAAAAGTCTTAGAAATTAAGTGATTTGTCGCCTACTCCCGTCGTTCCTACTCGTCCTCAGGACCATTTCAGAGACCCCCGTATCTGTCACCGTATCTCTTAATCTCTAACATAAGAATATCAACTACCTTACATATTGTCAATAAGTAACAGCCAAAATTACTTTTTTCCTTGGCGTACAAATACGCCCTATAAGATATTTTTTGGCTCCCTTTATTCCCAAACAACATCTAGTATATTCTTTATGTGCGTATATATACAAACAACCGCGCCCGTACTTTATCTACATACCTCGCAGTTCAAATTTCGTACTCGCTCTGGAAATCCTTTAAAAAACGAGCCCCCGAAGGAGCCCGTGTGTAGTATCTCAATTTATGACTGGACGGGCGCGCTGGCCTTCTCCTCGTGCTCTTTACGAACCTTCTCGATAGCGGCCTGCTGGAGAGCCAACATTTCCGCTCTTGTATCAGATGCGCTGGACGTTCTTGCTGGAGTCTCCGACTTTGCTTTGGATCCTTCGCTCTTTGCTGGAGTGGGGTTCTTTGCTTCGGACTTCGCTTTTGACTTCTCGGACTTTTCTTTTTCCTGTCGTGCGATAACTTTAGTCCCGAGTGATTCCAACTTTGCAAGGAGCGTCTCAATCTTTACATTTACAGGGACGTCCATCTTTGCAAAAAATGCGTCCTTGGGGTTCTTAATATGCGTCGGATTTTCTTTAATGTACTGTCCGAGCGTCTTCCCGAAGTCGGCCTGAAGTTTATCAAGGTCCTGTCCCATGCGCTTAGGAAGATATACGGTCGTATGCTTTTTCCCCTCTTTGATACAGGCAAGGACGACGTCGTTTAACTTATATGCGTATGACCCATTAGGACGTACGGACTTTGTTCCCTGAAGTTCTACTGTTTTCTTTGTATTCTTTGCCATAATTAAAATCTCCTTTTTTCTTTGTTAGATTTGATTTATTAGTAGCACTCTTTAATTTGGCGCTGTGCTCTTCGCTCTTTGTAATTCTAGTATAGCGCCATTGCAGCGAAGTACAATAGTACATTTGCACAAATATGTAGTACAATATTCACTTATTTGTGTACACGTTGCACAAAAGGCACTAAAAATTCTTACAAATTTAACTCAAATTTCTATTGACTTTTCGAATTTTTTGTGATTTTCCCAGATTTTTGACTTTCGGAAATGTCAAATTTCTTTGACATCATATCAAATTTATTGTTTTTTATGCGGGAAAATATCACATTCATTGTCAAATTTAACTAGTATGCTAGTACGATAATCTAATGAATGTGACATAAAAACAATGAATATGATATAAGGAATGTGAACAAAATGTGAAAAGCCAGCGAACTTTTTGTGAAAGATTTGTAAACTTTTTGTAAACAATTGGAGCATAAAAAAGGGGACCTCCGCGAGGGGAAGTCCCGTATTCTATCCTTTGGGAAAACTATTTTTCAGGTTATTTTCCGTAATTGGAAAACCAATCTTGTGCCTCATGGACATTGTCCGTTGACCAGTCCCAATAACCTTCATCCTTGGTTTGTGTGCTGTCATAGGTAAATATATGTCTTACCCAAGTTCCAAAACGGTTAGTATGATACTGCTTATACCAGCGATACTTGACCTTAGAGCCATCATAATTCTCCTCATCCAAAGTCTTTACCCTAAATAACTTGGCATAAACCCTTAACTCCGGCTCCTCATCCTTATACCAATAAGCAAGCCAATCCTTTGCGTCATCTAACTCCTGAAAATAATGTCCCTGTACCCAGGTCATTGTTTCCTCATCCAATAACCAACAAACTACAATTGGCTGAAAGGCAGTTCCTCTATCAATAATAGTATGCTCCGTACCTGTGCGCTCAATAACCTTATAATTTTTTACCTTTGCCATAATCCTAAATCTCCTTTCTATTTGCGAACCAAACCTCAAATACCGGTCCGTATGCCTTTTTAAGTTCTGCGGAAGAGAAGATTGTTAAGAGAACTTCTCCATACCTCTCTAACGTGCTCCTTATGCCCAAAAACTCACAACGAAGTTCCTCATCTACATAAGTCATGGTCTTGTTCTCTGGGTTCATATTGCCATCTCCTTATTTGAAATCATCCCATTTTCCCGACAGAGCGGCCTCACCATATTCCAACTCTATGTCTGCTACGCAGTTCTTGACCTTCGGGTTGTCCTTATCCTGTACATACCCTAACTTCTCAAACTCCTTTTCCAGTGCGATAACCTGATGATGATAAGAACCGAACTCCCTGTTAAAAAATCCGTGGCGGTAAGTAAATAATCCTATACGCCCACCCATTTTAATGAAGTTGATTAGGGATAAACCCTCGTCGTGAATAGCCATTCTCCACATATCAAATGCCTGAAAAAATGCCTCTTCGGTGAAATCGTAGGTATCATACTCATCCTTAATGGAGTAATATACCTGAACCTTAATCTTTTTACGTGCCATAATAATAACCTCCTAATGATTTGATTTGGATAGCCACATCACTATCTTACTGTAAACATTATATCACGAGGATTTTTGGGATTACAAGCACTTTTTCTGTCCAGTTTTTCTATCCGATTTTCCCCTTTGAATAGCCATAACTTCTTCCATAACGCCATCAAACTCATCTAATTGTTCATCAGACCATTCAGGCTCAGGTGACATATAAGTACATTCCTGTATTGGCAATCCTAACAATATACTAAATGTAACACTTGTAGGACTTTCGTTTGTGGCCTCAGGAAATCGTTCAAAATATTCCTTTACCACTTCCGTAAACTCCTTGTCCATCTTTGTAATCTCCTTTCTTATTAGCAATAGATTGCAGGACGTTCGTGAATGCCTATTTTAGTTTCTGGATAGATTTCTGAGTGGTAATCCAATCCGTTATCATGGATTAATACAAATGAGGAATAATCCTCTGGAATAGGACCATCATCCTGTTCTTCGTGATTAGCACAAAGAGGGTTAACCTTATCATACACTAGGAGTATATGAACACCTATTTCCTTATCATCATATGATTTAATAAATCCCCATTCCGTTTCCTTAGTATGCATTTTCTCAAATTTGGTGCCCTCGCCAAACCAATCACACGCGGAATAGAAGATAGAAAGAAGTCTGGATAAAGCCCTTGAGGCGTCTGCCTCTTCATAAGACTTAATAACCTTTCTACCGTTTAAGATACACCCACCTTCTGCAGGGTGCCATTCCTTATATCTCTCATATTCCGTAACATAAAAATTTGCCATATTGTCAACTCCTTTCATCTACATAGGTCAAATGCCTTGCCTGTTCTGTTCTACTATGTCCATTGTGTTCTCAACCACTTCTTCCTCAAAAGCCTCAAGTTCATCTGCCATAGCCCTCAAGGCGATATCCATCTTGATATACTGAGTGTGCGTAAGCCACATGGACAAACACTTCTTGGCGTAACAGTCTGAAATGGAATAATCAAACTCGTCCACACCATACGCCTCGTCCTGAATAATCTTAATCATTGGACGCAACATACGCCACATCCTACTTGAAACTGTCCAACTGTACCAGTTCTTCTCTACCTTTGCCATATTATGTCACCTCTTCCTTAATACGCTGGTCACGATAATACCTTGAAGATGTGAGTGCCCAATCCTTTTCAGGTATTTCGATTACCTTACCACGAACTTTACACCAAGGATTTATCTCACCTTCGGCAAATCGTCTTGCCATTGTTTTATTAGGTGCCCACACTCGATAATACTTACCAAACCCACCCTTAATGGGCACGGCATATTCCTTCCACCGGTCATATGGAATATTCCAAGACCTTTCCACAAATTCTCTACTTGGCATAATTTTTTCTCCTTTGATTTGATTTTCAGGATAGACTATCTCTATCTAACATTATTATACATGTTGGACTTACGGATTACAATAGTGGACATAGAAATATTTTTATCCGCTAATAACAAAAAAGCAGACGGAGAGCAAATGAACCTCTCCGCCTGCCTTATTAAAACCTTATACGGCTACTTCCAATTTTCCGTCACGATATTCGTACACATTGTAGGAAAGTCTCATATTCTCCGAAACCTTGCTGTCGTTGACGGTCTTAACCATTTCCTTAAGCATATCAACATCATCAACTGCATCCTTAGGAATTGCGATAATATCATCAATACTGGATGGAAGGATATAGCAATCTGAATACTTGGTCATAACCTCAGGATGAAGTGCCATGGCCGCGCCTTTTGACTTGAACCTGTTGGAAATCATTGTCATAGGTCCCATAGACAGGTCTTCATACGTCTCCAAGGAAAGATTAATCATAGAGCGTCCTAATACCTCTTCAGGAGATACATCCCAGGACTCAAGCAAATCCTGTGTTACAAGACCTTCACCAAAGCCGTCGTCATTCTCAAACATACGAATACCAAACACAATCAACAGGTCTGCCACTTCTGTATGTGGCAACGCAAGATATTGATCCTTCTTTGGTACAAGTCTCGGGAAAATAAAATGATTTACCTTGTCGTAATTGATTGTCTCCTCAGGATCAAAATTCAAGCCCTCAGGCGTAGCATTTTCCTCAAAGATGTTGCACACCTCGTCTACAACGGTCGTAACCGATGATCCGTTATTATAGTTCTCGTAAAAGGCATTGAGATTAACCACCGGTGCAAGTGTTCTACCTCTTACCGCAATGCCTGTGTACTTCTCTCCTGCTGACCTCGTTATCTCTGTAAGTTCAAGTGTAAGGTCAGGTCTTGCGTCCTTAACTTTTGTAAATACCTCATCCTTAAATTCTTCAAATGTCATAGTCATTCCTCCTCGTCGTAATCTTCTCCAGCGGCGTCATTAGCCATCTGGACATAAGTGTCACATACTGCTATCAGGTGATAGTAATCACCTTCAGTAGCCTTCTTCTGCATTTCAGGAACAAGGTCTCCAAGTCCCTCATTCTTCAATGCCCGAGCCGTATAGCCCATTAATGCAAATGCGTTTCCATCCTGTCCTACTAAATCGTACTTTGGCACAAAAATCACCTCCTTAAATCTCGTATAACTGTGCCATATGGTTTCTATAAAGTGTCTCCGAGTATATCTTTGAAGCCACTTCCTTACTGTTTACTACAAAAGACTTATTTAGGTCCATATCCACAACCTTATATCTTTTGTTTACTCCGTCTGGAGGAGCATATCTAAACATATATTTCTTACGGTATGCCCCTTCCAACCTTTCATAGACTAAATCTTGTCTCCACTCATTCTTCATCCAACACCTCGTGACTACTAAATACAGTCTTGCCGTCCTTCATTGCGCTAACCATGATATAATGACAATCAGGTTCATCACACCATGCCATATCAATGTAAGTTATATCCAGTCCTTTGTCCTTAACTGTATTTACTACGTCCCTGACCATATCATGGACAATTTTCTTTAATTCCTCGTTCATATTAAGCCTCCTCAAACGCAAGTATTGCCAAAATGGTTGTGAATATGATATAGAGCATACCCATCAAGATATATCCTAACATTTCTATTATTCCACCTCCTCAATATCAGTAAGCGGCGCATACCAATCCTTGCTCGCCGTGATATACATAAAGATAAGTTCACCTGTTTCCGGGTCCAGTCCTTCAAAACCGCAAGAGAAGAAACACGAATTATGTCCTATAATCCTAAGACCAGTTCCTGTAAACTTACTCTCTAGTTCCTTGCAATACTCCCAAGCATTAGCCTTTGCCTGCGAATACCTGCCGTAAACGTGATACAGTTCACAATCCGAACTTCTCTCCCATCTCCTATGTGCGTATGCGAGTTCACGAAGTTGGGACTTCCTTGTTACCTTAATTGCCATACAAACACATCCTTAACACAATACGGCCTGAATGGCGCTATCAACGGAGTAACCACACTCTATTCTCGCGAGAATTTCCTCAACCTCTTCGCGTGTACAACCTTCGTTGTAAAGTTCCTTTGCCAACTGAATTAATTCCTTTTTTGTCATTTTCCATGACCTCCTTGATTTGATGTGGATAGAACACTTCTATCTAATATTATACTACATGATAGGCTTACGGATGTCAAGTAAAAGTTTTCACCAAAACAAGCGTGTCCTTATCCCAATGTTCAATCGTCCACTCCTCGTGTTCCTCTAAGTGAGTTGACACAAAATTCTCAACCTCTTCCTGTGTTTCAAACCACTGATAGTGATTTATATCCTCGTCATCCACACCAATGGCATACCAACCATTACGCATATATCCGTGCCAATGTGCCATTACATCACCTCCAAATCACGTCCGCACCTCGGACAATACTTAATCTTCTGGTTAAATTCCATTATGGTCTCACCGGCTAAGTCAACTGTGTACCATAAACCTCCGTGTCCGTACTTATTCCAAACCCAAACATCTAACTCAACAGAAATAGGTCCTAACTTCCTAGACGAATGAATAAGTGGAGTACCCAACTCCCCGTCCTTATTAACACAATACTTACACACGGCTAAACCTCCTCTCTATTGTCAGGATACTCCATTTCCGTACAATCGTATAACTGTGATAGTTGCTTTTGGTTGTACCCGTGCAGTTTACACCCGCCGTTCTCATAGTGGCGACAATCATGGCAAAATATCCACTGTTCCGGCTCCGCGACATATTCCTCAAAATGAGGACAACCCGGTTCATCATAAGTAAAATGCTGCTCCAACTCGCCCTCCGTGATTTCCGGACACAAACAATCCACGTCTCCGACGGAGTCATCCCTCCAGTAATGCTTACACCGACTACAATTATTACCGAACATCACTCCACCCCCTTCCAGCCAAAACTGTCGCAGTAGAAAGGCTCTTCGTCCAAGACTACAATATCCGATACTGAAAGAGACCTAGCCTCATAATCCTTTGGGTGGTCCACATTAAAGATATGAAACAGTAATTCAAGGGCGTCCCTTATGTTATCAATCTCAGCCGCGTCAAGGTCGCCTTCATATACCTTTTCATAATGACCTTGCCAATTGTTTGCAAAGTCCTCAACCTTCCTCTGTGCGAACTCATAATCCCTAAATACGAAAGGCTCTTCAACCGGAGCCTGCCAAATCTGATATGTCATGCTACTACCTCCTCCTTAACCTCTTCCTTGTAAAGTTCGATATCCAACTCATCAAACGCCTTGACCAACATACTGATAAGTTTGCTAGTATGGGGATAACGTGACTTATCCAGCCTTATCTTCTTCAGAACCGTAAACCCGTCTACGAAGATATTGGAGCAACCCTTTGTCAACCCCAAACAGTTCTTGGCGTGTGCCTCGTCCGCAAAGAACGAATGAAGATTATACATATTGTGCTCCACTCCGTCCTTGTCTGTTTCCTTGTACTCATTGATGAAAATGAGGAACGCATTTCCCTGATACAAGTTGATGTTGTAAACCTTACCTTCAACGTTCTCGAAGATTGCCTCACCAACCTTCTTTTCCCAATCCCAGTATAGTGCCATACGAATAGCCTCCTTTAAATGATTTGATTTCTATGGTAGAGCCTAACTATATACTACTCTACTGTAAACATTATACAACACGTTATAATGGAATGCAATACGTGGTAAATAAAAAAATAGCACCCATAAAATATAGGTGCTACTGTATTATGATATATAGTAGTATATTTATATATTTATGCAGGCATTTACCCGTATTTCCACTTCCTCACGAAGTTCTCTGTTTTCGGAAAGAATATCATACATCTTAAATATTCCTTGTACCTTTTCTATAACCTCGCCGTTAGTATCAATATAAGAATACCACGAGCCCGACTTCTCTATGACATTATATTTAATTGCAACATCTATTAAGTCATAAAGATAATCAACTCCAATGTCGTAGCGGAGTATGTATTCTCCTGTACGCCTTGTAGGCGGAGCACTCTTAATTTTTTCGATACTCATTTTAACGTGATTGCCTGCAGGAGACTCCGCACTTCTTGTTAAGTCAGTGTAATTTTTATCAAAGAAAGCCCCTCTGGTAAATCGTAATCTTACCATGCACAGATGTTTCCATGCTTTTCCACCAGGCGTTGTATATCCGCCCCAAGGATTATTCATGTCATCACGCACCTGATTAATACCTATACCAGTCACGTTATACTTCTTCATTAGCAGGTTAGCCTTCTTACAGAACTTAGTAAGTGCCATGGAAATCCCTGCATAGGTTGAGTCCTCGATATCCTTATCAAGTTCCTGCTTACTAATCATGGCACCTATACTATCAATAACAAACAAACCACACTCCCCTGTTTCTATTACTGAAAGAATAAGGTCAAATATTTCTCCTGCGCTCTGTTCCTTGGGTTGAAGTACATACATACTATCAACATCAACACCTAACTTACGAGCCCATTCTTCATTCAAAGCATTTTCACAATCACAATACAAAACGGACCTTTCTACATAGTTCGTATCATCTTCTGCCCGTCTACGTTCCATTTCCTGAAAGTTTGCGACAATGTCCAATGCGCTTGTGGTTTTACCACCATGCTCTTCTCCAAAGAACTCTGTGAACTTGCCCACAGGAATACCGCCAAACGTGCAATAGTTCATTCTAGGAGATGTGAATGGTATCTTGTCATAACCATCAAACGAGTTTATGCCTTTGGAAATGATTTCTTCTTTTGCCTTTTTGTTTAAATCTGCCATTAAACTATCTAACTTAAATCCCATAAATACTTCTCCTTAATTATTTATTATATGCGTAAGACTTTGCTCCTGCATCCTTCGAGATAATACTTTCTTACACGAAGATAAAAGTTCCTGTGCGTTCTCGACTTTAGATTTAACTATCTTGTATGCCCTAGCATAACAAATAGACACCAGTTGTTCTTGTTGGGAATCCAACTCTGCTTTACTATTCTTGTCGTTGATTGTGCCCGAATGGCTGTCTCTTGAAGAGTTATAAACTTCCTTGTAAACTGCCTTGGCAATATCATCACGGATACCTAACTGTTCGCACATTCCGCCCGCAAAGTAAATATAGGCAGAAAGGTTCATACAGAAATCCTCTAACTCTGTATCAGTAGGTGGGTTCTCTCCGTCTTTAAGACAGTCCTTAATAAACAACACATACTTATCAAGGTCTCTAACATATGGTTGAATAATCTCGTCAACGATTGTATCCATTAATGTTGAATTGTCCTCAACGTGAAGTTTAATACTGCTAACCTTTTCAAGGTCTAAATCATCATAAATGCTCACGGTTTGTCCTCCTTGTACATATTTTCTAAAGAGTTAAAAAATCTCTCCATATCATAATCAAAATAAATCAACTTCTTTTTGCCCTTTATCTTACAATAATAGTCCGCCCAATCGCTTATCCTTTCATCTAAGGACCAATGCTCATCATAAGAAATAGACTTGTATCCTTCTTGACGCATACACTCTAATAGGCGTATATCTACAAATATCGTGACGTCCTTTGCATAGAACCAGATTACAACACCGGCAGATACTCCGTATATTCGTGACTTCTCTAACAAGGCTTGCCATTGAGTAATATTATCAAAAGATAAAGAAGTGCAGGAAGTGGTCTTACATTCAAAATAATATTGTCTTGGATATTTATATGTAATAAAATCAGAAACGTTCTTACTACCTTTATATCTTGTAGTTTGGTCGTGTATTCTGTCTATTGACACATTTGGAACTTGTTGAATAGCCTCTTTAAAAATCTCCTCAAACTTTTTTCCCTTAGTAACTTTCTTAGTAATCGTAATCACCGTCCTTTTTACATCTGTCTTTAAAGCCACAATAAGCACATTGACTAGTTGGTAAGTCTTGTTGCTTAGGTGGAGTTTGTTGCTTATCAACGTAACTTTGTACTTCGTCTATAAGTGCTTTAATTTGCGTTCTCTCGCGTTCCGTTACAACATACATATAACTTTTCATATCTACTATGTCCCTGTTGATATAGACGAAAATAACGCTATCTAATTTAAGTTCCAAACTATACGTTCTTGCTTGATTATAATGCTTAGGGTCCACACCCTTTCTATCTTTCCATTTAAAAGAACTTTCGGTTTTAAATTCTACGATATAATACTTGCCTTGATACTTGATTATACCGTCACAAAGAAAACTAATATTCCTCTCCTTGTCATAAAGTTTTGTTTCATTACCTTGCTTTTCTACTATATCAAGATAACTGTCCAATCCCCTTGACTTCACATAATCACCCACATCTACATAGGTGCAATCAAATCCGTTGTCCTTCATCTGAGAAATGGCGTTCTGTATTCTTTCGTGCCGGTCAGAACCAGCCTCACAAATACCTATCATTGTATAATTACTCTCATTTGCCGCCTCATAGCCCATAACTGTATAGTACATTTGCCTTTTACAGTTCATAGAACTAGGCTTGTATGATTGTGATGGTTTCCTTGCGTTCTTCTGGTCTGATATTTCTATTGACTTTTTTAAATCGTCCAAAAACTGCTGTTCAATGGGAACATCTTTGTTCGCCCTGTCCAGCAGTTTTATAACATTATTCAAACTTTTTCTAGCCATTGTTTTTCTCCTTTATATGACGGCAGGCCTGTCAGAAAACCTGCCGTCAAAAACAAATTTTAAAAAGGAGGTGACACTATGTGGAGGTGTCTCCTGGTGCTTACTGTGGGAGTCGGACCCACACTATCAGAATTTTAAGTCCTGTGCCTCTGCCGATTGGGCTAAGTAAGCATTTTGACTGTTAGATACTTCTTCTTGTGGGAGCAGAGGTGGGAGTCGAACCCACTATCTCAGAGGTTATGAGCCTCGAATGATTTTCCGTTTCACTCCTCTGCACATATTGTTGGAAGATAGCCGCTAAACTATCTTCCAACAAATTGAGAATGTGCCTCAACTAGCCGCTTGTACTTCACTTCTAGCCTCGAACACTTATCAACCACTAAATTTAAGCCCTCGTCAGAACCTAAACTTATTGACCAATCACCCATTCTCAATGAGTAGGCGGTTTAGAGTTAACCTCACACTCTAAAACTATCACGGCTTTTTCCTCCCGCTACCTTGCTTGAAAACGCCGTGTCCGAAAAAGTCACCTAGGGCTACATCCCGTTTTTCTGTTTTACAACTTGCAATTTGCCAGGCGCAGAAAAATGGCAAGTACCATTGTCTATAAAATAAGCCTGTTCCACTTTTACGGGCCTCGAACCCGCTCTTGTGTCTTAGCGAACGACTACCGCGCAATAAAGTTGCTAACTTCATTACCGATAGGCGTCCAACACCGTGCTACCCGTCGCACACTCAAAAGTGCTAAGTGTCGGTGATTATTTATCCACGCCGCCGACAACGTGTCAAATCAAATCAGAAAGGAGATATTCTATGGAACACAACACATAGAAATCTCTGGCTGAACATTTAAGGTTCGAACTTAAACTAATTGCTCCAAAGGCAATTGTGCTACCATTACACTAATGTTCAATATTAAAATGTTTTTATTAAAAACTCCTTTTGCAAATATAGATGCACTTTAACAACCTGTTAACCATATCTTATTCACTTTAACGGACAACTAAGGGAAATTGATTTATATTTATGCGGGCTAAACGCCAATGGAAATGAGAAAATGAACTTGTTGATATCCTTAGTCCCCGAGGGAGTTTATTCCTATTTAATAGCAGGTAAGGATTTGCACCTTACATGACCGTGTCTTTTCGCTTTCAGGTTCTCGCACAGCCTCACGCCTCAATGTCTACCTATTCCATCACTGCTAAATATTCTGTTGTCAAGGTACAGTAGAGAAGTAGTTACCGCCGATACAAGCATAAGGGGTTCCTAATCCGTTATATCCTATACAGTTAAAGTATATAACGTTCGGCGCATTGCCTTCTTGTATTCGTATGTAAGCCTCTACGACCGCTTGGTCTGATAAAGAATTACTTCCTACATCTTTATATGTTCCCTCATAGTAGACTTGAAACTGTCCGCTTTGAGTTATAACACCTGTAACTGTGTCAGGCCAATCGTCGCTATTTACTCTATTCCAGATTGTCATAGCAACAAATACTTTTGCCTCTAAGTTATCTGACCTGTCACTCTCTGCCTCTGTTACGGCAGACATCAGATTAAATTCCTCAACTGATATACCACACATATTCGCTTGTGCTGTGGTAGAGAGGGCTACCTGCTCGTCATTCGATAGCCCCCTCCATAAAACCACAGGAAAAAAGCAAAATGTCACAACCTGTAACACAAGCACTAAGTTTATTACCGAAGGCTTAGTCAGTAGTGCGATAATAATACCCAATATCTTCGTCACTAAATCCTGCCTCCTCAGTTATGAAGGTACAACACTTTTTCCATAATTCATCATAAACTCTGGACAAATCTTCATTTGTCCGGTAATGCTCCCAAATCTTCCAATTTAGCGCCATAGACAACTCTGTAAGATAAATAATATTATCCTTCCATTCATTAAACAGCCGCTTATATGTATCTTTTACTGCGGCTATCCCGAACGGTTCTGCTAAAGAGAAATCCATGTAAACTGTTGTCTTGGGATCATATCCCGTTTTTTCTGCGATATTCCAGTCCTTGAATGTCATTGTACTACTCCTTTCTATGATTTGATGTTCTGTAAATGGCATATCTCATTTACACTATTATTATATAACACGATAAACAGGTTGTCAAGTAGTATTTTCAAACCTTTTAAAATAATTTATTTGCCTGTGTTCTATCACGTTTCTCCCAACAAACTACTCCGTAACCACGTTGTTTGGCCTCATAGGTGCGTAACAATCTACCACATCTTATACAATGCGTAAACAAAGTTGGTACAACTTCTACCTTACCGCTGTCTGTTAGTTTAGCCTTATAATCTCTCATAGTACATTCACCAAAAAATACTCTACGGACATACTTTCGTCCATCTGCCCTGTTACAATATCTTTTTGTATCTTCTGGATAAGTCTTAACATACCTACTGGTTCGCCTATATAATTC
>Ga0265301_10000389_pt1 | contig 65595 bp, 61 predicted proteins | sample AusTroGonzalo_MG_2_FD_193488 | JGI IMG/M metagenome (GOLD analysis project Ga0265301, IMG submission 193488) | Bovine rumen microbial communities from tropical cattle in Woodstock, Queensland, Australia - Gonzalo_04 | ecosystem: Host-associated > Mammals > Digestive system > Stomach > Rumen ... | reverse complement strand
CTGCGCAGGTTAATGCTGACTGGAATTCTTCTTCTGGTGTAAGCGAGATTCTTAATAAGCCTAATCTTGCAACTGTAGCTACAACTGGTTCTTATAACGACCTTTCTAATACTCCGACTATACCAGACGGTGTGCCAGCGGTTACATCTTCTGATAACGGAAAGGTTCTTAAGGCTACATATAGTGGTGGAACTGGTTCTTATAGCTGGGAAACTGAAAGTGGTGGCGGTGGTGGTGGCACTCAAGTTCAGTCTAACTGGACAGAGTCCGACACTACGGCTGTAAGCTACATTCAGAATAAACCTAACCTTGCAACGGTGGCTACAAGTGGGTCTTATAATGATCTTACTAATACACCAACAATTCCTGCTGCTCAAGTCAATGCAGACTGGAACTCTTCTTCTGGTGTAAGCGAGATTCTTAATAAGCCTAATCTTGCCACGGTCGCTACAAGTGGGTCTTATAATGACTTAAGCAATAAGCCTACTATACCAGACGGAGTGCCTACTGTAACAAGTAATGACGACGGAAAGGTTCTCACTGCCGTATATAGTGGCGGAGCAGGTTCTTATGGATGGGCTACTGCTAGTGGAGGTGGTGGTTCTAGTCCTACATATGATTCTGATTGGACTAGTGTAACTATAACAGGTTCTGGTACTACTCATCATTATGATATAGATAATACGAATACGAATAATTTCTTTTTAAGGAATATATCTGGAAGTTATCCATCTCATACCTGTAGAATTTCTTTATCTGATAATGCACTAAATTCTGATGGTATAATAAAAATTCCATCTGTACAAAATAGAAACGGTGTAACAATTTATCTATTAGATAAAAATTTAAATAGTATATTTACTACTTCTAAGTTATATTTTTTATACACTACAAAAAATATTCAAACAGGATCTAATAATTCATATCCATCCTCATGGTCTCCTACTACTCATATGAGTATACCACAAGTAGGAAATAGTTATACTACCCAAACATTCTCTACAGGCACTACAACTGCTTTTAATGGTTATATGGATATATTTGTCTATAAGAAAGGCATTGTATTTGAAATAATCTCAACTAGTTTCTTAACCTAATATATAGATGCTATATTGGCAATAAGGAAAGCATATATGAATAATTACATATCAAGAGATAATTATATGCTATTTAACAGCGGCAAGGTACTTTCCGAGCCGCTGCCTTCTATAGCACCTTATACTTTAAGATTCTTATTCTTAGATGACAGTAAGTATTATAACCCATTGAATGATGTCTTTGATTATGGAACATGGACTCAACGGTCTGATACTATATGGGATTGGACTTATAACGATCCTATATGGACTCTGCCTTCTAACCTAACAAGTTCTGATACGAATAATAATTATAGAAGTATATTTTCCAAAAATGGAAGTAATCGATTAGAAAATGTTAAGTGCAAGATTATAGACAGCGAAACGTCTAATGTAACTAACATGCGTGGATTATTCTATAACATGGATAGACTAGAAGGCGTTGAAAAGATAGATACAAGCAATGTAACTGATGCTGCATCTATGTTTAGGACAGCTGTATCCAGCGCAGCTACAGGCGTAGGCTCCGTAAAGTACGTTAACAGCACCTTAGATTTTAGAAAGGTTAAGTACTATAATGGTACTACATGCCATGGATCATTAGATCATTTATTCTATACACAAGGATATTCTAACGCACCTTATAGGTTGACTACAGTGCCTACAATTCTTTGGCCTGATATTGAGACAGTTGGTTATATAGTAAATTTTAGTTATATGTTTACAAATCAAAGAAATATTACTAATAACTATGCAGGTGTAGTATATCCTACATATTGGCAACAACTTCAAACTCATAGCAGCTGGACAGATGCTTGCTATAGATGTGGTGATCTTGGAAATGCTACTGCATATGCAAATATACCTTCAGATTTAAAGTGAGGACTTATGGATGAGAATGTAAATATAACCTATAATGGACGTCCATTATATTATGGGCTTAATGATAGTCGTTTAAAATTGTCTGATAGTAGCGAACGATTTACGAGTCCTTATTCTATAAGATTCAAATTTGGTACAGACAGAAATACTAACGAGCTATTTAATCCATTAGATTATTCATGGAGTAAAGGTACATGGCATCATGTATCTGGATCTGTATGGGAATGGACATACGAAAATACTGTATGGAATAATAATGGTTCACCTATATTTGGAATAAATCCTCATTTTAATCATATATCATATACAGACGTTATAAGTATAAATGCAAGTGAAGTAACTAATATGGATAAGTTATTCTATAATATTAATCCTACCCCACATGACGGACAAGCATTTTACTATACAGCAGGTTTACAATTTGCTAACGTAACGTCTATGGAAGAGATGTTTTATAAAACACCAGTGAGTTTAGATTTTCAATACTTGAATGTTCCTAAAGTTAGAAATATGAAAAACTTTATGAATCTTACAGGTGTGGATCTTACTAGATGGGATGATGAGTCTACATGGAATTATCCACGTGGATTTACAGGAATAAATATTGCAGTAGATCCTTGGGATGAAAAACCTTATTTAAGATATTGCGATCTTACTAATGCATTTAAGGGATGTATAAATCTAACAGGTGAAACTGCATATGCAATGTATACAGGACTATCTTTAGTCAGCCAGTCTGCTACAGATGGATGCTTTGAAAACTGTGCGGTAACAGACCCGGATCCATATTCACAAAGCCTATATAGGCAGATCCCTTCTTCTTGGAAATAGTGGAGGTATACATGAAGGACATTATGGGAGCATTAGATAGTATAGGCAAGAAGGTAGGTACAGCCGCTGCAGTGTTAGCGGCTTATCTATTCTTTCAAGTTCAAGAGCTTAACGAGAAAGTCGATAAGCTAGAATCTAAGACTGAAGCGATCACTGAAATTAAAGCCGACTTAGCTTCGATCAAAACTAGTGTTGACTTAATATTGAAGTATAACCTTAAAGAAATTAAAATGAAGGAGTAATATGTCTACACATACTAGTGTACTATGGACTACTGACCAAGGGTTAACCACTACCCAAAAGGCTCAAGCCAGACGAAATATTGACGCTGCATCTAGTGCAGATGTATTAGCCGCAAAGACCGAAGTTGTACAAGGCACTGGCGTAAATGTCAGCGAAGCTACAGGTGCAAACGGACAAAAGGTATATACTATATCTAACGCCTATGAAGCCCCGGTACAGAGTGACTGGAATGAAAGCGATAATACTAAGCAGGATTATATTAAGAATAAACCTGCCAATCTAGTGCAGGATGCTTCTTATGTACATACCGACAATAACTTTACCAACACGCTTAAATCTAAGCTTGAAGGTATTGAAGCCGGAGCAGAAGTAAATGTACAGAGCGACTGGAATCAAAGCGATAATACCGCAGATGATTACATTAAGAATAAGCCTTCTAATTTAGTGCAGGATGCTTCTTATGTACACACGGATAATAACTTTACTACGACACTTAAGAATAAATTAGATGGTATCGCTGCTTGCGCAGAAGTAAACGTTCAATCCGACTGGAACCAGACTAATAGTTCTGCTGATGATTACATTAAGAACAAGCCATCTAATCTGGTACAAGACGCTTCTTATGTACATACAGATAATAACTTTACCAACACGCTTAAATCTAAACTAGATGGGATTGCAGCTGGTGCTGAGGTGAATGTACAAAGCAACTGGAATCAAACTGATTCTACGGCTGATGATTATATTAAGAATAAGCCTGAAAACCTAGTACAAGATGCTTCTTATGTACACACGGATAATAACTTTACTACGACGCTTAAGAATAAATTAGATGGTATCGCTGCTGGCGCAGAGGTGAATGTTCAATCTGATTGGAACCAGACTAATACTAGTGCAGATGATTATATAAAGAATAAGCCATCTAACTTAGTGCAGGATGCATCCTATGTCCATACAGATAATAACTTCACCACTACCCTTAAGAATAAATTAGATGGCATAGCTGCTGGAGCTGAAGTAAATGTACAAAGCGATTGGAATCAAACGACTACAACCGCTGATGATTATATTAAGAATAAGCCTACGATCCCTGAAGTGGTAATGATACAGAATACCCAAGGTGGAGCCTCTGAATCTACGGCATCTAAACTGTCTATAGACCAGGACTTTACAACTGTATCTCTTAAGATAGATTCAACTGATGTAGGTGTAGGATATCTTGTACCTAATGCTCCGCAGGGTGCTACCACCAAGAAGATCCTAAATCTTCCTAATGGTCAAGGCAATCCGCTTTGGACTGATCCGGATCCGACTATCGTCTACGTAAGCACTAGCGACACCTACGCTACGGTTAATGGATACCGTCAGGCTGGCTACGAGGTTATCTTGCGTGTCTATCCGACCGCAGACAACCCACTCCATCAGGACTTCAGGCTTTCTCAGTACAATCCTGACGGAAGCATGGAGTTCGAGTGCATCCGATCTGGTTCAGGCTACGTCGTCGCTTACAAGTACGGGCTTAACTCTAGTGGAGTGTGGACTCGTACGGACACTAGTGTGTCTCAGTATACTGGCATCCAGATTGATGGCGTTGGTCGTAACCTACATCTTAACCAGAATAACTATATACAGACCAACCTTCCGGGTGGAGTATTTAACGCCCCGGTATCTGCTGGTAATAGCTTCGAGCGTCTCTCCGGCGCAGACTTTGCTGGAGCTTACATGCTTGCTTGTCGCCATAATGTTAGCGGAACGTACGAAATCGCCATTGCTTATACAGCCTCCGGCACGTCTAGCACGTACTGGTTCCTTGGTACAGAAACCATTGTCGCAACAGACAATACGGTCACTACCAAGCAGGCTGTCTACAACGCAACAGCTTATTATACTCCGTCTAATAGATTTGGCGGCACACAGTCTACAGCATTTGATCCGAATAGCCACAAGGCCATCATCTATAATGGTATCGGCTTGATCGGCCCGTGCTCTGACTGCAAGATCGTTATCTATAACGACAACGGCACAGTTAAGCTTGCATTTACTGCTATCGAAGTTGGTAAGGTTGGCTCAACCAACTAAATATTACCTATCACTCAAACGGAGATATAATCTCTAATAAATAATCCCTATACCACGAAGGTATAGGGATTATTAACTTACCAAAAGGATTACAATGAATCTCGATGCTAGTCTATTTATAGACAGTCTAGCAGTTGTCTATTAGAACTTAAAGTTCTCTTTCTTAAATCTGTATCTTACATACTCGTTAAAGTTATGTTCCGTTTTCCACTTGTTATAAATAAAACCACGTTCAAGTTTACTGAACTGCTTTAGATATAGATATACATCGATAGGAAGATTCCTCAACCAGGACTTATTACCTGTATCGATGCAGATCATTGCAAGGGATCGACTCTTAGTGCGTTCCCAGTAAGACGGAACTTCTTCAGAGTTAGATACGAAATACTTACGATTAGTGTTAGCCATATATTTATACCTCATTAATTTTAAATGGTCCACAATAGTAAGTTAGTTTAATTTTGCGAAAAATCCTTAAAAAGAATTTTGCAACTCTCTTCATTCATTTTATCATATTCATCACGGGACATAAACCGGCTATACACGCGTTCAAACATAAGGTCGGTATTACAGATCGTAGGTCGATGATCATATATAGCACATCTATTTTCTGCGTCTAGATGTTTACATATACCATCGCCACGATCATAATCTTTCATGAATGAAAAAGAATTAACATGCCTACAGCATTGTGCTTTACATTCAGGATTACATTTAATCGGCATAATAAAATCCAGAGGGTTAAAACGCTTTTAATTTTCTATACCTGCGTTGATATTCATTCTTGTCATCACAGTACCTAACGCCATATTTATTAATGCTACGATATACCTTTAAATTATTATCAGCATTCATTTTTGCGTTAACCCATCTTAAATTAGAAGGCCTATTATCATCACGTATTCTATTTATATGATCTACCTGATCATAATTATCAGGCTTACTATGGAAAGCAAGTGCTATAAGCCTATGTATTCTAAATGTTTTATCTATGCCATTTATTCTCTTTTGAATTACTCTATAGCCTTTCGTAGTAATAGTACCTTTCTTACGGCATAGCTTACCATTAGAATCAATATATTCTACTGTACCATCATCATAGCAATAGAATATATTACCTTCTAAATTCAAGGTTCGTTGTATATTATTCATCTTTAATTTCAATCCAGAAATCATTAAACAAATCGCCCTGACTAGGTACCCAAGGAATAAGCTTTCCTTGTGCGTTATGCAAATATAGATAAGGACACTGCATCTTGCTGAATTCATCAGGATATTGTGCAGCCACCCACTGGTTCTTTCCATTCCAAGTAATTGCCGCCATCTTACGACCAAGTTTAATAAGTTCTAATGCAGCACTAAAGCTATATGTTTCTACGTTGATTTGTGCGTTCATACTTCTGCATATACCTCTTTTAAAGATTCATGGATTACTTGAATAATATCTACTATATTAGAACCATTACATTCAATAGATTGAGCGCACGGATCTTTAAAATTTTCATCATAGATATTAGAAAAGTATTTTACGTTTTCAATATTATAAAGCCTATTAAGCCATACACCCCTTTGCTTTTGAGTCATAGGCTTAAAGAACTTTAGTTGAGCAGGGGATAATTTCCCACTCCGGGTATTTCTACCTTTAGAATTGATGTATATAATTGTATCAGGTTTAAGGCTCATATGTTACTCCATAAAGAAATAATTATCTTCAGGGTCAGGAAATGCACCAAGCATATATGCTTGCATTATATCTAACAACGGTTTAGAATGTCTAATTTCAGCCCGTCTAGCTATGCTACACATAGCATCAGATATAGCAAGTACTATACGCAACAACTGCGGTTTAGATATATTATCCTGTGGATATTCAGGGAGCTTTAATACCTTAGCATATTTATACAAATAAGTAGGAATCATTTTATGGATGATAAACACCCATGTTTTAAAAGAGAAGAGGTGCCTAACCCTTTTAAACGGTCCTAGACAACTGCTATTATACCATTCAGAAAGAATAGGCAACACTTCTATATTAGACAATCTAGGGATACAAGCTTTAACATCCCAAGATATATGGATACGGATTCGTTCGGCTAGTACAGACCTGTAATCGGAGAGAGCATTCTGCGATTGAGCGTAATAAGACGCTTCAATATCACTTGCAGAAGTCTGCATAGCCCTATTATATAAGTCGCTATTAGCGGAGTATATAACGTTTTGACTAAGATTTGGTTGGTCAAACCAGTGTTCGATTTCTAATTGTCGATTCATAGTATACCTCTACATTTTAATGTTATCACATTAGGATAATCATTTCACATGAGAGAGTATATTATTCTTTAATCTACTAAGAAGAACACTAAGAACAAGACATAGATTAAATGTAAGTATAAATATAGTATTATGCTTCATCAGCATAAATTCTTATAGCCTATACATTCAAGAAAGGTTCTATATAGACGAGGGATAGCACCTATCGACTTCGTGAGTCTCATGCTGATGCTCTATCTATATAGAAAGCTTCTATCTATATAGGTATAAACTTTAATGGACTAGGATCATATATCGTCAAGTACAGGTTATATATTAAGCTGTGCCAGGAAGGTTCTAATGGTTCAACGTGGTCTCGGCTTTATAACCTGTATCTATCAGGTATATAATCAAAGATCTAGTGACTCATATTCTATTATCTAATCCTCAATCTAATGCCATACAGCCGCAAGTGTCCAGTGGTATCAGGAAGCTGCTGGGGATTAAACATAGTTGGATAAGATTCAAATACCGAATGCTATAATCTTGCCATCGCATTTAAGAGTTAAAATGCTAGAATATATGCCAAATGAAAAGTGGTTAGAAGTCCATATAGAACTTCTAACCAAATCTACAGACGTCTTCTAGAGATCGCCTTTACATATAGGAATATGTACTATGCATCACATTGCAATAATAGGTTCATTGCATAGAATAACCACTTTGCTCCTATCTTCTTTCCTTAATGGTTTTCCCTTAATGGTACTTTCCCCCTTAAACCCCTATCCCCTTAATCCTATTCCTTAATTCTATCATCTATCCTATTGTTAATTAGGATAAATAATCATCCTGAAAAGATTAATAGTAAAAATAATCCTATTTAAATTAAAAAATATAAAGACAATAATTAGTTATAACTTTTATATTGAATTAGATTTAAATTTTATTTACACTATTTTAAAGAATATTATACTTCAATTAGGAAAGTATATATTTAATCCAATTAACAGTTAAATGAGAGAGCTTATGAAACTAAAAATATCTATACCTATAGATGTAATTTATATTATAGCTATAGTGTTAATAACAATTAGAGGTATATATGGGTTTTAATAACCATAAAACGAAAGAAATTACAGTTGATAATTCTAGATCGAAGGGTGATTATATTTATCTTTCCAATCCTAGAGGTATTAGGGTTAATAAAGATGCTATGATTATCGAGGTCTATGACAGAAAGCTTGAAGATTATAAGCCTGCTAAATTTACTAAGGCTGGAATGAAAGGTAATTATTATCCTGCTGTATTGGTTAATAAGAATCTTTATAATGCTATTCGTATTATTGCTACCTTATTCGTTCCTAATCCTAATAACTATAACTATGTCTATAGTCCTAATCATTCATTAGATCCTAACCTAATGCAGTGGATCCCTACTCCTTGTAAATCATTTGCTAAACAGTTCGTTACTTCTAATGAAGCTAGAAATGAATTATCTAAATATGCTCCGGGTTCTAAGGAATATACTGATGCTTATAATAAGCTTAAAGGTTCTGATGGGCTTACTAATTCTCAAAGATTCATTAAGCGAATGAAGGATGCAGGATATGTATTGCTTAATAAGAAATACAGTCCTACTAGAAGATCTGTATGGGTTACACCTACTATTAAGTCTAAAGTGATTACTGCATTTAATGCTGGATTGCTTAATAATAAAACTATGGCTCAAATCTTTATCGATGAAATTAATGCATTGCCTAAGCATAATAAACCTTATAAGGATACTACTTCATTTGAAGCTAGAAAAAAGATTATCCTAAAGGGTTGGAATCAATAATTGATTATGATAATCCTATTATGTAGGATTATCATAACTCATTCATTGAATATTCATTCATGAGGTATTTATGTCTAAAAGTTTAACCGAAGAAGCTATGGAACTATTCTATCTGGATAATCCTAAGTATCATCCAGTGACACACGAATTAATGGGTTATGTATTGCCTGATCCTGAAGTCCTTAAACAAAAGGTCAAAGATGCAAAGTGCAACGGCTTAATTAAAAAACGTGCGTTAGAATTGCTTCCTGAAATTCTTTGTAAGATTGAAATTGAACAGAGAAAGGAAGCTAAACATGACTCCATCATTAATGAAGTATGCAAACACAGTTAATGCTATTGATCGAGCCAACGGTAAAAAGCTTGTTAGAGTCTTTAAAGCTAACCCGTCTTGTTGTCCGCAATGTAGAGCAATGAACGGTAGGACTGTAACGGTTGATAACCCGCAGCTCTGTACACATCCACATTGTAGATGTAGTATAACCAAAGAATATAAATAACCATTCATGTATAGAGGTATATATGAGCACCAAATCAAAATCTCCGTCTGCTAATGCTCAACAGACTCCCCCTACAGGTTATGCAAAGCTTCTTCAAGATATGTCTGCCCTTAAATCTAGGGTTGATATTCTTGAACAGCAAGTAAAATCTATTCTAGATAACCCTTCAAGGTCTGTTGATGACGAACAGAAAAAATTTCTGAAGGAGTTATTTAGTAATGTCCACGGAAATTAAACAAGAAGATCTTAAGCCTAATGAATGTATAATTGAAGATCTAGGTATGAAGGGTAAACCTAAATACCTTAAGCATTATGTAAATATTATATTCAAAGACTTAAGACTTGATAATGTAGTTTATGGTGAAAGTACTAAACGGTATTGGATAGCACCATATTGTAAGGGCCGGAAATATTGGGTCAAAGAAGAAGACTTATATAAGACTATATTCGAAGGGTTTATTCCAGACTACCATGAAGGTAAAGTCAACCAAGGTAAACACCAGCATGGTAAGACTACCTTAAAAACTAAAGTAGCTGTAGACCATACCGCAGATATTACTGCCCGTAGATCTTCAACTTGTATTAATTATCTATGGAAAAATATTAGGGATCCTAAGATAGATGCTCGTAATCCTATAGATAATGACCGCTATCATACTTATGATATATCAATGCTTCTTATATCATGTAAAACTATTGGTCAATTTATGGATGAGGTTCAAGCCTTCTTGCCTGACCTTATTAAAACGCCTAGTGAATTTGACTGGTACTATTTAGACGATCCTGACCATCAGGATACTTCTAATGATATTAAGCTTAAGACTTGGTATACTAGACAAAGGGCTAAGTGTAAAGTAATCTTATCTAAGCTTCAATTATGCTATGGTGGCCTTCAAAAGAATGGTTATCAATTCTTCTTAACATCTTGCTTTACTAAAGAATTTGGTAAGCCTGAAACCATTAAAAAGACTAATGTAAGTGTGGAAACTAAATCTGAAAAGGTTAAGGCTGAAGAAGAATTAATTGCAGATACCACACCCCCTGTAGTGAATATTAATTTCTGCGAAGAGGTATCACATGGCTAGAGTCCTTAATATAACGGACTTTAAGCTATTACCCCATCAACGAAAGGTATATAATTCTACAGCTGAAGATATAATATTCTTTGGCGGACGCGGCTGTGGCAAGACTTTCCTAGCTTCTAGATATATTGCAAAGTATCTGGTTGAAGGAAAGAATGTAATCTGCGCCGCACAAACCTTTAAGACACTTAAGAAAGTTCTATTCAAAGAAATTATTAGGTGCCTAACGAAATGGAATATACGGTTTAAAGTCAATCAAACCGATATGACCATTACTACGGAGTTTAGAAGCGAATGTTATTGCTTTACTTACTCCGAAGGGTCTGTAGATAATGTCCGTGGTTTAACTGGTATATCATTAATTGTAATCGATGAAGCAGCATTATGCTCTAAAGAATTTTATGAAGTATGCTTGGCATGTTGCCGTGGCGTTGATAACTGGGGCCGTCCTGTAGGCGCTCCTCATAGCCTATTAATTTCTACTCCTAAAGCTCATTCATATCTTAATCAAAGAATTAAAGAAGCTTTACCGGGTGAAGTTGAAATTGTAACCGCTACTACATTTGACAACACAACGTTAGATGATAGATATGTACAAAGACTTATTAAGGACTATGGAAATACTTCATTCTTACAGCAAGAAGTCTATGCACAATTAATTGATGACACTGCACCTGATCAGTTAATGTCTTGGATTGATATTGATGCTATGCTTAATAGACAAGCATCGATATATGGTGATAGAATCCTTGGTATAGACCTGGCTAGATATGGCGATGACTCTAATTCTTGTTGGTATAGACACGGTACTTTATTAAGGCGTGATTGGAAGATTCAAAATATTGATAGTATAAATATGTATAATATGATTGCTTCTCAATATAAACCTTCTGATCTAGATATGATTAACCTAGATGGTACAGGTGGATTTGCTTCTGGTATAGCTGATTTACTTAGGCATGGTGGATATCCTGTATCTGAAATTAATCTTGGCCAAAGATTAGGTCCTGATTCTAAATACCTTAATAGACGAGCTTTGATGTATGCTTGTACTGAACAAGCTGTAAGATCTAATTTATCTATTCAACTTGTAGATGACATAGATAAGGTTAAAGAAGAATTAGCAGCCCAAAGAATTATAGTTAGGGAAACGGATAGTAAGATTGCTGTCCTACCTAAAGATATTATTAAGAAAGCTATAGGTCGAAGCCCTGACGATTCTGACGGTATAGCTTTAACCTTTGCTCATGCCCATCCTGATAATGATATTTATAGGGTATTTACTTCTATTGAAGTTCAATCTTCTAATGTAAACGATATTATGGCACAATTAAATTCCTCAACCTCTTGGAGTAATTAACAATGATTGAAGTGGAAGATGATAAGAGCGTCATAGACCGAATGAAAAAATTCGGTAAACGTAGCTCTGATAAATATAAAACTATTATCGAAAGAATCAAATATGAACGAGCATTTGCGTGTGGCGTTCAATGGGATGATCGAGATAATAATAACCGTGGAGCTGATAGAGCTAGGTTCGTATTCAATATAGTTGACAACCAGATTAATTCCGCTGTCAATCCGTTTAATGCACATCCTTATAAGATTTCTTATGAATCTTTAGTGCAGACTCCGGGGGATTTAATTGAAAAATTAAATCTATATGCGCAGAATATATCTAAAACTGATTCAACTAAAACCGCTGCGGAACTAGCTTTGAAGAGTATGGCTACAGCCGGGTATGGATATTTCTATGTAACCACCGACCTTGACGCTAATAAGAAAGCTATTGTAGCAATTTATCCTATTGAAGATACCACGCTCGTTATTCCAGACCCTGATTCTACTGCCCTTGACGGTAGCGATTCTAGGGCTATGGCTATTATCGAACACATGTCTAAAAATAAAGCTAAAGCTTTATATGGAAATGATGTAATCGAAGATGGATATAGCGGTGGAAATAATTGCTTGGTCAAAGACTTTGGCGATGCATGGAACAGCCCGGAAGATTGTATTGCATTAGTAACCTACTATGAAATGACTGATAGTAGAAATGCTTGTGTAATTACAAAGATGATTGGAAATAAGATTATATCTTCTGTAACCTTAAATATTACTCATATCCCTATTGTAACCTTTAAGGGATCTATATCTTATGATTCTAAAGGCGATACTGAATATGTAGGTCTAGTACATAAGGTAATTGATTCGCAGAGAATTATTAACTATGCTGAATCACAGCTTGTAGAAAGATTATCTAATGCCCCTGTACCTGTAATGACCATCCCGTCTGAAGGGATTGACGGTAATATTGACCAGTATAAAAATATTAATAAGCGACTTAATCCTGTAATTGTAACCAAGCAATATACTAAGGATGGAAAGGAAATTAGAGAACCTAAACGTGTCGATAATACTTTCCCTACATCTGATATAGGTGCTATCCTTGGTCAACAGAAAGCTATCATGACTGAAGTGTCTGGTATGCCTTTGACTGGATTGATTGACGCACAGGAACAGGAAACGGCTACATCTATTCTTCTTAGAAGTAAGAGTGTTGCAAATAATATTTCTCACTTTACTAGCCACGCTAAAACCAGTATGAAATTCCTTGGAATTCTTCTATTAGAATTCTATAAGATATTAAATACTGATCCTGCGTTGGATACTTCTTTGGTCGTAACTAACGTAACTGAAGGCCCTGAAGATATCTTTAATGCTGATGAAGCTAAATCTAAATTAATTGCTATAGCTAATTTCCTACCGCCGGAAGCTAAAAGCGTAATTGCTTATAATCTATGCCAGTTAGATATTAACCCTGATGTTAAGAAAGTTGGTGAAATGATTAAGCAACTTCTACCGCCACAAGCCTTAAGCGATAACGGACAGGCTATGATGCTCCAGCAGCAGATTCAAATGATGCAGGAAAAATTCAAAGAAGCTATGCTTGCAAAGGATAAGCAGATTAATGATCTTAACCAGCAGGTATTAAGCTTACAGCTTAGAAGTAATTCTGATGTAGCTATACAGCGTATGAAGTCTACTACTGAACTGGCTAAGGCTGAAATGGATATTCAAGCTGATAGTCAAAAGCAGCAGTTAGATATTGCAGCTAAAGCTAATCTTGAAAATGCAAAGCTTGCAGCCCAGGCTCAACGTGATAGGGAAAAGCTTATTGCAGACGCTATGAAGTTGCAGTCTAGTGAAAATAATTTCTATAATCAATTCATGTAATTTAAATCCTTATACCTAAATTTGGTATAAGGATTTATAACTAATTCATTGAATATAAGAATATATTCCCGATAGACACGGCATTGTCAATATGAGAGGTAAACTACCATGATTGATCGTTTAGATGAGATCATCGATTCTATGGGTAATGAGTCTGAAAATACAGAACAGCCCACGTCCACTCCTGACACGACGGCTTCTACAGAGTCTAACACTTCGACGGAAGTACAGTCTACTGAAGATAACCCTAGTGTAGAACAGAACACTAATACACAGCCTTCTAACGCTACTGAAGAACAGGCTAGCAATTCTTCTACAGCTACTGAAGCTCAACCTAGTGCTACTGAAACCCCTAAACAGGAAGGGTCTAACAACCGGAACAAAAATAAGTACACACATGAAGAACAAGTCGCTTATGCATTCAATAAGCTTAACTCTAAGTTCTCTCGTACTAAGAAAGATCTTGCAGAAGCTCTTAAGCAGATCGAAGAACTTAAGAAAGCTCAAGCCGCAAGACCCCCGGTAAATGAATCTAAAGCTCTTGGACCTGAATCTTTTTCATCCCAAGAAGAATACTTTAAGTATATTGCTAACCAGTCCATCATTGAACAGCTCCAGAAAGCTGCTGAACAGAAAAGATCTAATGATGCGCAGTCGCAAGCTCTTAAGGAATCGCAGGATAGGTTTAATTCTAAAGCCTTGGAAATTTATAATACCCCAGAAGCTATTGAAGAATACAATACTGTCGTGGGGAAAGCTATAAATGAAGATGGCTTGGCTGATACAATTTCTAATGATCCTGTCATTCATGATTTCCTTAATTCTTCTAACATCGCACCTAGACTTGTATATCACTTCGCAGCTATTCCAGAAGATCTAGAACGCATTACAGCTATTAAGGATCCGACTGATAAACGATTTGCTTTGAATATTCTACAGCATAAGATTCAAACTGTATTCTCTAACATGGCTAAACAAGCTGCACCTAACTCGCAGCCTAATAGCCAACCTGCATCTAATAATTCTCAACCGTCCTCTGTACCTATCGTTGGAAAGGCTGGCACGGGTGGGGCTAGTAGCGCAGGCACAACTGAACTATCCATGGACGACGTAATGGCTAATTTACGGAGTCACATCTATTAGGAGGCCTTACAATGGCTGCATCTAATCTCGCTGGTCCAGGCGCTGGACTGACCAATCTCAAACTCAAGTACTTTGCTGCGGCTGTGCTTGACTCTCTCCCGTATATCCGTCTCTCTCGCTCTTACTTCAAGGATGATGTTAAGGGTAAGAAAGCTGGTATGACCTATAAGTTCTATGTACCTGATCCGGGTATTGCTGAAGCAGGTACTGCTGACCTTAATGTCGCTGGCATGAATGGTGATGTGTGGGAACTCCCCGTGTCTATCACTCTCGTTGAAGGTAAGACCAAGGTCAACCTTAACGACTGGAATAAACTCACTGCTATCGAAGACTTCGTACGCGATATTGCAGAACCTCATGGTCGCACTCTCGGTGCTTCTATCGAAAAGAAGATCATCGAACAGAACGTGTTCCGTGCTGACTCCGCTATCGTTGACAAGTCCGGCACTCCTTCTACCAAGGTCTTCGCTCTCCTCGCTGGTAAGCTTCGTGCTATTCGTGCGGCTGGTACTAAGGTCGGCTTTGCTCACCCGGACGTGTTCGCTGCTCTCGGCGATGCATTGCTCGGTAAGTTCCTGCCGTCTGAAGTTATGAAGAAGATCTATGGCGACACGGTTATTGCTCATGCTTTCGGTTCTGAATGGATTGAAGAAAACTACATGCCGTTCGTTACCTTCGCTGGCACTGAAACGATCACTGCTGTCAACTTCTCTACTGGTGTGGTTACTGGTACTGGCTTGTTCAATGGCTTGCCGTTCACTGTCACTGGTGGCGATGGCAATAAGGTTAAGACCGTTGACCTTAACGGTATCCAGACCAATGAAGACTTCGTGTTCATTGTTACGGACGTTAACGCTGCCGGAACTTCTGGTAAGCTCCAGATCGACGCTGAAGCTCTCCGCTTTATGAATGGTCCGACTAGCGACACCGTTGCTACGATTAAGGATTACTCTAACCCGACCATTGGTTATAAGCGTTATGCTTCTGATGGCACGGACTACCTTGGCACGCTCGGTTCTTCTTCTGGCAACTTTAGTGTTACCATGCTCTTCAATGCAGATGGTGTAACTTCTAATGCTGCTGGTACCTATGCAATCGTGCAGGTCCGCGACCGCGACGCTCTCGAATTCGACTCTTACGAATTCCCGGACGTTGAAGGTGCTAAGAACGGTAAGATGAAGGCTGCTGAAATCAACGTCCAGACAGCTGAACAGGGCAACATCGCTGACCGTACGTCTATCATGCGTGTTGACGTGCCGTACATGGCTAAGCTCGTTCTTACGAAGCTTGCTCGTGTGGCCTACATCAAGGTTGCTTAACATAAAAATGTAAATCCTCTAATACCTCGGAGGTGAATAAATCCTATACTCTTCGGAGTATAGGATTTATATTTAACTCAATCATTGAATATAAACACGGAGACAATATGGCTCAATTAATTACTACTGTAAAAGACTTACTTACATCTGCATATAGATATGCAGGGGTACTCGGAGAAGGCGCAGACCTCTCTGGTGATAGAACCACTATGGGTCTACATATATTGAATCAATTAATTACTCAAGCTAACATGGAAGTATTTATCCCGTTTGCTCAAGTAATTAAAGATCTTCCTAGTGGATATAATCTATACATATTATCTGACGATGAAGAATTCTTAAATGAAAATATTATCCCGGCAGAATTATCTACATGGGGTCATGGTATAATTATTGAAGCCATTCAACCAAAGATTATTAACTCTGTAGGATATAAAACTGGCATTCAATATACCGCCCTAAAGCGTATAGGCACGGCTGAAATGATGCGTTATACTTTACCTGTATCTAGTGCACCTAACTTCTATGCCTATGAAGAATGGTCTAGCTTTACAGCTCTTCTATTAGACCGTCCTACTGCTTTCCCATTAAGAGTTACTTATTCTAAGAATATAGAGTTGGCTAACTATGATGATAAGCTTAATATGCCTATGCAGTATGTTGAATATTTAATGTATGGATTGGCATATAGACTTGCAATTAAATACCAGCAGCCTTTGGAAAGTATTTCCGGGATTAAATCCTTATTTGATGCTGCACATGAATCCATTGTAAGCATTAATAAGAACGATCAGACTATAACTTGGGGTGATCTTCCTAATGGAACTAACGGTTGGTTCGGGGAAATCTACGCACCACATAACTGGTAAGAGGTACTAATGCCAAACGGAGTTTTAAAACCAGATTTCATTGGGGGTTCTTATCAACTAGACGTGTTAATGGCTAGCCCTGAACTCTCGGAAAATATGTATGTAGAAGCTATAGGATCTAAAGATGCTTCATCCTATACAAATAAGATTCTTAGATCCATCGACGGAAATAAAGCTGTATTAACTTTCCCTGAAGGGGTTATAGGATGCCGTGGCCTTACTACTGTAGGTGCAGGACCTGATTATGCCCCAGATATGTATGCAGTATTTAATGATACCTTATATAGAATCAATGCAGACTTATCTAAAATTGCTGTAGGAAAGATAGGTGCGACTAATACACCAGTTAGATTTACGGAGTCTGGTGGTGTAAATTCTCATTTGTGTTTAGTTAACGGACAGAGAGAAATGCGCGTATGTTCTGTACATGCATTAGATGAGGAAGTTGCAGATACATTTGATTCTATACCGCTACCTAAAAACCCTTATGATACTAGAAACCAAGATTATGACGACCTAGATGATGGGATATCTATTAATGCCACTCATATTATTACTATGGGCGAACGTGTTATAGTTAATGATTCTGAAAGTGGATTCATATTCTTATCTAGACCGGGTGCGTTCCAAGGTGGTACTTATAAGGCATTTGAAACTACAACTGAAATAGATTCTTATGGCGATGAAGTCCTAAAGATTGTATATGAAGCTGATGGTGTAACGCCTAAGTATAAGACTGTAACGGACGCTTCATGGGGATGGAAAGATAGATTTGGTCGATATCAATTCCAGCATGTAATGTCCGCTAATGGCGATGTAGTTAAGGCTATTGAAACTATTAACGCACAAGAACTATGGGTGTTCGGAAATAAATCTTTCGATATATGGGGCTTAAGCTCTGATGAAGAAGGTAATTATTCTTTAACTAGAACTGGTATGGGTACAAACATCGGTATATCCGCACCTCAATCCTTGGCCAAGATTCAAAATAAAATCTGCTGGTTAGGATCTGGTGGCGACGGTGATAATGCTGTATGGGCTGCAACTCAATCTGCTCAACCGCAAAGAATATCTACTCCGGCATTAGAAAGATATATTGCTAAAGTTAAATCCACTGATGCTTTTGGCTTTGCATATAATTATAGTGGACATGCATTCTATGTATTAAGCTTGCCTACTGCAAATAGAACTTTCTGTTATGATTTTACAACTGGTATGTGGCATAATAGAAGTACAAGGGATGCTAATACAAATACCTTAGAAATGTGGTATCCATCTTTCGCCTGTAACTTTAACGGTGAAGTTTATTTTGGTACATATAAAGCTAATGCATTAGTGGTGATGGATCAAAATAAACACACTGAATGGGATGGTCGAAGGATTAGACGCCTTAGAAGAAGCCCTGTAATTGTAAGTGATATGTCTAATATTATTGTAGATATGTTTAGAATTGAATGTGGCACTGGTTTAACTACAGAGCTACAACCTACTGAACCTATCGGAAATAATATGGAGCGTACTAAACAAGGATTCAACCCTAAAGTATCTATGCGGTATTCATATGACGGTGGAAATACATGGAGCTTCTATGGAGAAAGCACTCTAGGAAGAGCCGGACAGTATAACGCCCAGTGTGAATATTATGGATTAGGGATGGGTAGACTCTTTGTTATAGAAGTATCTTGTGATGACCCTGTAGATTTTGTAATTACAACTGCAAAGATTAAGGCTAGAAATACAAGGAGCTTCTAATATGAATGCAAAAGATTATCAACAACCTATTAGTGTACAATTAGGAGGGGTGCAGAATAATAACACCCCTTCTAATGTATCTACTGTAACGGTTAATGCCGTACAGAGTTGTAAGGATATTACTAACTTTTCTATATTCAATGCATTAAACGCAGTTGAAGGATCATGGGGAAATTACTCCGCACCTTCTATTAATGTAACTTATATAGGAAAACTTTGTATATGGAATAAGATTGGATCTGGGTCGCAGACCTTTGATATTCCAATTTGTAAGTCTTATGATTATATGGCTATGATTCTTACTACTACTTCATGTAAGGGTATTATAGTTAAACAAGGCTTACAGCAACTTTCTATAGATATGCCTGATGATGTTGCATGGCAGGTCTCTGGATGTTTCACTCTAATTTCAAAGGACTAACACATTATGGTTCCAGCTCTAATTGTAGGTGGTGCTCTCGCCGCCGCTAGTATTGCTAACAATATGTATAATGCCAGCCAGCAGGAGAAGGCTGCAAAGCGTGCTGAAGAAGGCGCTTTGATGGCTGCTGGTAGCGTGGCTGATGCTTGGGGTAATACTAAGAAATCTTATGATGAAAATAAAGGCTATATAGATAAATTCGGAAATAAGATTACAGATCTATATGGTGATGAAGCAGCTGTAAAAGAATATGCTACTAAGTATAAAGACCTATTATCGCAGGATATGTCTGACGCGATTTATAATCCTACTGATTTTAATTATCAGGGATCTATCGAACAATTCTACGATAAAGGTTGGAAGCTTAATAACCAGATGCAGCTTGATGCATTAGAAAATAGTGCATCTAATGCTGGTAATCTTTATTCGTCCGGCTTAATTAACCAGATGTCTACAACCGCTTCTGCAAACGCTGAAAAGGCTTATAAGGACGCTCTTGAAGCCTATATGAAAGATAAGCAGATCGAAGCAGATATTTGGGGAACTGAAGAAGGCAATAAGCAAGCCGCAGCTAAGCAGTATCTTGATCTTTATAGAGGTCAGCTTGATGCTTATGGTAAGTATATGGGCGATGCAATGGGAGCTTGGGGTGATTATACTTCTGCACTCATTAACAACAACAATTCTAAGGCTAATACTTACGCTAACTATGTTGGTAACTACACTAACCTTCTTGCAAATGCTGGCGGAGCTTCTGGTCAGCCTCTCAATTACTAAGGAGTTATACAATGGCTATTACTATTAATCCTACTAATATTAATCCTAACGTTGGCGACGTATATGCTATGCGTTATAAAACTGAAATGGCTAAACTAGAACCTTGGATGAAGGCTCGTACACAGGCTATTAAAGATATTGGTGATGTAGCTAAGATTGCCTTCATGGGTAAATGGGGCGCAGCAAGCGATGCAGTAAATCCTTACGACCAGTTCGATATGGATGATGGAACGATCGATGAATATGATACTAACATGGTATCTAGTGGAATTGATCCTAAGCTATTTAATGCTATGAACCGCTATAATGAAGCCACGTCTAATTATAGATCTATGTTTGGAAATGAAGACCTATGGGGAGATTAACCTATGGCTGTAGATACAATCAATCTTAATGAAGAACAAAAACGAATGGCTGAAGCTAATGATAAAGCCCGTAAGGATAAAGAACAAGCCTTGCTTATAGCTCAAGCTAAGAAGATGCAGAGTCTTCTAAGTGAGATGGGTTATAATGAAGATTCTATTAAAGCATTTATGGATAGAAATGAATTCAATTCTGCATGGAATGCTAATAATAAAGAACTTAAACCTAAGCCAGAAGATACCCCGGAATCATTAGAATATTATGGTCAACCGGCTGATAGTTCTTTTAATCATATTAACCCTATATATAAAGAAGCCGGACAAGCTGGTTATGCATATAATAAGGATAGAGGCCCTACAGCTAATGGTCCTATTCCGCCGGGTTATAAAGGTAAGCTATCTACTCCGCCACATTATTACAATGTAGATATCGGAGAAAAACCAGTGGAAAAAACCTTTGCATCTAATTATCCATTTAGAAATGATTTGGATAAAAAGCCAGAAGAAGTTCCAGCTGATAATACAAAGGCTGTACCTGAAAACTGGTGGCTGAAGCAACTTACTCCAGAAGTTAATTCTGCTTTAGAAGCTATTGCAAAGCGTGATCCTGAAGCTATGATGCTCCCTGAAGTGAGAGAGCTATTGCAGCGCAGCCGTGATGGATATAATAAACAGATTGGTATTGCAGCTGTAGCTCCGTGGACTAATAATCCTGAACAGACTATGACTCTCGCAAATTTCTTTAGGGAACAGGGCGACAAGAACCTTATGGATGCAGCTGATAATCTAGAAAAAATTAGAACTAGACAGTTAGATGCAACTAAGGCTATGGCTGATGACCTTACTAGACAGAAGGGTAATCTTGCAGGACTCGGAAGTTCCGTTCTTAATATGCAAGGACAAGGCTTAATGAGCCTCCCGGCTGTATATGAAGGTGCTCGTGAAGCTATGACTGAAGCAAATAGGGTTCATGAAACTGGTGATGCAAGACTTAAGTCCGCACAAGCTTCTTTAAATAGTTTTCTTGGTTCTTCTATTGATGCTATGCTTAAGACTGATAAGAAGAATAAGGCTGCAGGTATACAGAAGCTACAGGAAATTAATGACCTAGTAAATTCTAATGGTACTTCTGAATCGGCATGGTATGATACAGTCGATCCTGAAACTAATGAAAAGAAAGTAGGGTTGATTTCTAAGCTTAATGAACTTAAACCTTATCTTAACCAGAACTCTCAAGCAGATCTTACTAAAAGAATTGATGCTATGAATGAAGATCTGGCGGCATATAAAGCTGCTATGGCAACAGAGAAGCAGCATAGGGCAACTGCATTTAACGCAGAGATGCGTGGCAACCAGGTATTTAATACCCTTGCAAATGTAGGACAGTCCTTTAAAATGCCGTTGACGGAGATTAGTCCTATTAGTTCTGAAGTAGGTGAATTAGAAGAAGCCTATGGAAAGTCTAACCAGAATGATTATAAGAATAATGGTTATAATTCTGGTAATGAACAATTTGAGCTTCATGGTGATAATAAAATTATTAAGAAGAATGGTGGAAATAATGGTGGGCCACCGCCTGTACCTAAAGGAAATAAGGCTGAAGCATCCTATAAGCGTGGTATAGATGTTCTTAATAGATATAGATCCGCTAGACTTGCAGCGGCTAATGTTCAAGCTGCATTGCAAGAAGGAAATACTACTGAAGCCGCTTTAACTAGGGCTAATGCTGAACTGGAAAAGAGAGCTTTAGAAGCTAAAAATCTTATTACTGGTTTGGCTACACAGGCTTATGGTGGTAATGATACTGCATATGTTGTACTTGGAGCATTAAGATCTTCGCCGTTTGGCCCAGAAGTAATGGAGCTAGGTAAGCTTTATACAGGACAGATTACTACTGGTGTTGGTAAATTCAACCAGAAGAATGATATCCTAGATAAGCAAAATGCAGAAATTCAAAAGTACCTTAGAGAATTAAATTTAGGGCTTTAAATTTATATATCCATATGTGTAAAGCATATGGATATATATCTTCTAAACTCATTCATTGAATATAAATTTAAGGAGACGATATGGCTACTCAAGATAAAACAGCCGTAAAGCTTATAAGCCCGTTTGAGTTTTCTAATGCTCAAAGACAAGGGTCTGGTATCCCATATAGCGAACTTGTAAAAGCTTATCTTGATGTATATCCTGAAAGACGAGAAGCGTTTGGAAAGAAATCTTCTCTTGGTCAGGCTATGGAATTGATGGATAATCTTAATCCTGATGCTGAAGATGTTCAAACTAGTAATAAGATGGCTTCTAAAGCATTGTATAATATTCATAGACTTCCTGCTGGATATACTGATAGACGTGATGCTCTTCCATTGTCCGCTGATATAACGAATGATTCTTTATATGCCGGGGCGGAACCTGTAAATCCTGAAATTAGATATAATCCATTTGATTATAAAGCTGTACTTAGAAATACAGCTAATGAGCTAGCATCCAGAATTGGTCAACTAAAATCTATGACCAAGCCTGAAGTAACGCTTCAAAAGCTTAAGGAAAAGTCTGGCAAGGATTATATTAGTGATAAGGACTTCTTAGAAGGTAATGATCCTTATTCAAAGGCACCTGATTATAATATTGTAGATACTGTAGCCCTACAGGAAACTCCGCAGCGTAAGCATATGTATGATGTAACTAGGGATTCTACAATTTATAATTTCCCCGGAAACATTGTAAGTCCTGAAGATAGTACTAAAGCAGTTGAAAGAGCTAAAGCAAAGAAAGAATATCAAGAAGGTTTTCATCCTATTGATATAGGCCTAAAGTTTACTCCGCTTAGTCCTATTGCCGTTGCAGCGGAAAATGGTGAACCGTTATCTAGAGGGTTGGCTGGTGCAGGTACATCTATTGCAGGTGCAGTAGGTGGGGTTCTTGCCTCTCCGTTTATTACACCAGTGGGTGGTGCGGCTCTCGCAGGTGCGTCTAATGCCCTTGGCGATGAAATAGCTCGTGGGGAAAGACCAGATGAACTTTCTACATTCGAAACAACCTCTTCATATGGTATACCTACTCTTGTAGGTGGTGGAATGGGTGCCGCCGGTGGTGCAGTAGGAAATAAAGTTTCTAAATATCTTAAGGATAAAAAGCTTAAAGGATTAGAAGCCGAATCTAAAGCTGCCGAAGATGCATATCAAATTGCTAAGCAAGATTATAAGAATGCAAATCAATATATGTATAAGGGTATGCCTTATGATCCTACAAAGCTTGGTAAGACCGCTGAAGAAGAAGCCGCAGAAGAATCTACATCTAAAGTAATGGCACTTATTAAGCAGGGTAAGTTTAATGAATTAGATCCTGTAGATATCGATAATCTAATTCTTAACCCAGACCGTGCAGAAGCTATATCTAATGCCCTTGCTTTACAAAAAGAATCATTTGCAAATGAAGACGCAAGACTTGCTCTTTTACAGAAGTTAAATTCTGATCCTAGATTTATTAGAAAAGTAAATCAAGTTTTAGAAACTGAAGGTGTTGATCCTGCATATACTGAATATGGATCTGATGATCTTGTTAAGATGGCTAGAGGTGAAGCTAGACAGGATCTTAATAACACTACTGATCTTAATAATGAAATTGCATCTTTGGTTAATCCTGATAATGCTGAAAGGTATTATTATAACCCTTCTGCACAAGACATTGCAGCTTCTAAGCTTGTATACTCTGAAGCTAATTTGCCTAAGACCGCAGACCAAGTTATCTTTAATAAGTCTGGTTATGACCAGTGGGGTAAAGCCCCTGTAACTGGTACTGATATGCCTTATAGAGCTAGAGGGCTATGGGATAACGGAAAGGGTTTATTGATTAAAGAAGTTAATGCATCTATGCCTAATGCAGATGACGCAGTAAAGTCTAAAGTAATTAATCCTTTCATTAGTCAATATATAGACCATCGTACTGCACCAGGAATTTCCTTTGGAAGAGGTGCGCAGATACAGGCACAGTCCTATGTTGAAGAAGCTGCTGAAGGTATTCTAGATAGGACTATAAAAGATGCTGATGGACTTAATAGAGTATTTGATGAATATAAAAAGTGGCGACTCCCGGCTGTACATACTCAGGCTGATGAAGATGCAATAAAGAGAGAGTTCGTAGCTAATATTAAGATAGCATTAAATAAACCGGGTGCTGGATATGCATACAAAGATCCTTCTACTATGTCTACAAATGATATAGCTAATAGAGGTAAAGATGTATTAAGAGCCATTAGAAATCCTGCTACATCTGAACTTCATAGTAGCGATCCTTATGGAAGATTATCTTTTAACCAGTTAAGGACTATGTATGATCCTAATAGATCGCCTGAAAATTTCTTAGATGATATTGCTACAATGCTTGACCATAATAATATTAGACTTCGTGCTGGTGAGATTCAAGGTGACCCTGCATTTGGTTGGGCTGGTGGCTTTGAAAGACCGTCTAAAGAAGCTATAGGTGCATTTACTGGTCGTAAAGATAAGAACCGTTTTAGGTATACTATTCAACCTGCCTTAGAAGAAGTAATGAGAACTAATCCTACTGCAACTAAAGCTGCTGTAATTGAAAAGGGTAAAGCCGCAGATATTGCAGAAGATAAAGCTAAGAAAGCTAGAGAGATAGTAAATATCTTTAGGGATTCTAGACCGAAGAATGTAGCAACTTATAGTACACCTGTTATTGTATCTCCATTTATTAATACATATGAAAGTGGGTCATTCATAAATAATCCATATGGTTTATCTAATACTGAAGAAGCTACTCGTAAAGAAGAAAGAGGTGTAGATAAGACTAATGAATTAAAATATAATGCTTTGAATATGATACCATTGATTAATAAAGCTTATAAACCAAAGGCATCTGAAGCAAAGTATAGAGGCAACTTTATGCCATTTAATTATCAATACCAAGATAAATATAAGAAGAAGCCTCAATAACAAATAACTTATAGCCCTATACCTTAATGGTATAGGGTTAAACTTACTCATTGAATATATATTCTAGGAGATCCTATGATTACTGATTTACAAGTATATACCCTTCATGATGCTCTCCCTACCTTTCTAGATACAAATGGAAAGCCGGTTATAGGGAGAATAATCTTCTATGAAGCAGATGGTACAACCTTTAAGGCGATTTATTCCGACCAGAATTATAATGTAGAGCTACCTAACCCGTTGCTTACTAATCTAGCCGGACAGCCTGAAGCTCAACCGTTCCTTAAGAACGGAGTATATAGGGTTGTAGTAGAAAAATTCATCGGCAATAATCTAGCTGATATGGCTGATTATCAATATGAAAGATTAGATCCTGAACACCTTGGCGAAGTAAGCCACTGGGAATTTGATAAAGAATTTGTAATCGACTCTGGAAGAATCGATGAAGAACAGACCACGCAAGCTTATATTGCAACGGTTGAAACGATTGCTGAACTTAGACAGTTATCTTTTAATGAATATAAGTATGCTACTGTAATCGATTATGATGAAAATATAAAGGGCATTACACCTAGAACTTATGTATGGAACGCTAATAGTTCTAGAAATGAAGACTATGGTGCGACGATTATATCTAGCCTTAGTGATGTAGGACGATGGGAACTTCTAGAATCCGCTACATTAGATTCTACTACATTTGGTGTAAGTCCTTATACTGATATGGGTGTGCTTCAATCTAGATTGAACGGTCTAGCAAATTATACTATGTCTAATTATAGAAAGGCACAGATGATTTACTGGAAACCGGGTGTATATCGATTAGATAACGGCGCAAATATTTCCATTGGTATTCCTGTAACGTGTTATGGACAGCTTAAGTTTATGACACCTAATGGTCTATCTAGAATTTCTTTCCAAGGTGGTATAGAATATCCTAGAAAGTCCGCGCTTGTAGATGAAAATACCACGCTTGTAATTAGACAAGATGTTGTACATTCTAGTTGGTTTACACCTACACCTAACCATAATCTAACCTTTGATGGTAATACCGCTTTATTTAATACCATCATTGCAGACAATGTTGTACATCCTAGACAGACATTTAGAAATCTTAATGTACAAGTTGAAGATCCTACGCAGGTTGTAATTGCTAATAACTGTAATATACAGCTTAATACTAACCTTACATCTAACGGTAGCGTGTTTTCTAACTGTAGGTTTGACCAAGGCGTGGGTAAGTTTGTAGGTGAACCTGTATCTATAAATGGTACGACTACAATTTATCCTTGGATGTTTGCTAATAACTATAATGTATATGCAATTAATCTTGGTCAGGATGTTACATATAGCGTTGAAGACTGGGGCGCACAAAGATATGCAGACCTTAAGCTCAATCAAGATAAACACCTGATAGGTAATCTTAATGAAGGCACTATTGATATTACATTTAGATATCCAAGCGATGATGCATCCGACGTCTATGTAATTGAAAATGGTATGGGTACTATTGACTTAGATAGTAAGTATATTAACCTAGAGCTTCATAACTTCTCTGGTACCATTAAGAATGTAAGATATCCTAGCACCTTAAACCTTATCGATTGTTGGGTTAATATTGAAGGCGATGGTGTAGATACTTTGGCTCTCCGTCGTGGATCTATATCTAAAGCTTCTGGTGGTATAGCTATACAATCTGCATTGTTAGTTGAAAATGGTGATATAAATTTAGAGCTTGGTACAATGACTGCATCTTCTGTAGTGATTAGAAATTCTAGAATTTATAAATCCATTATAGCAAATTCCATAGAGCTTAGAGATAATTCTATCTATGCAATTATCGCTGCAAAGAATGTAGAACTTACACACAACCAGATCTATGCTACAATCGACCAGTCTGATATTGAAGGTGTAATTACCGTTAATTGTACTGGTAATATGTTCCATCTAGATTCTGGTAATAATCCTGCAAGACATTATATCCATTCATTTACTCCTAATGCAGTTGTAAATGGTATGTGGGCAAATAATGGATCCAGTTATGATACAATCCACTGGATTAGAATCGACCGTACTAACCTTAAGCTGCAAGATAATGATCATCATTATAGCTATATGAATAATGCAGAACCATTCTTGCAGAAGTATAGTGGAAGAAATCATCCTATGCGATTCCCGTTATATTCTGGATCTAGGTTTTCTGGTCGTGGTGTATTTGCAACTACTAGTATGCCTTTCTCTTTCATCAATAGATTGACTAAGGAAATCTTTGTTGTACCTAGAAGTATATACTGGAAATGCTTTACAGTTGGTCGTGGCTATTTAGCTAGAAGCGGTACAATTCGTTGTAGCTGGAGTCAAGGTATTTTTGAAGACGACTACGTTGAACACCACACTGGCGATATTACTGGTATATATACATGGGGTAGTAGCCTTGTGGTATCAAACCAGTATGTTAATAACGGTCAAAGAACTGGATATGGCATGATGGTATCTCGTGATGCAGACGGAGAAGCTGAATATAATGTAAGCTTTGAAGCGGAAAATGCAGATCATACTACATCTGAATTTAGTAATGGTGTATTGATAGGCTACATCGACAGAGACCCTTATGATGGATGGAACGAAAACTTCGCAGTCTATCCTGCAAGTCCTATGAGCACATTTAATATCTTCGTTTATATGGACAATAATTTTATATCTGGAGTAACTACTCCTATGAATTACGATAATGTCTAATTAAAATTCCCTATGTTTATCATAGGGAATTTTTATCAAAACTCATTCATTGAATATTCAAACGGAGACATATATGGCTTTAACTCAATCTTATCCAAGCGCATATTGGCAGCAGTTCTTTGATGAAGATGGAAATCCTTTATCTAACGGCTCGATAAAGACTTATTATGCCAGCGATCATTCTATGCCTGTACAGACATATACATATCCTGGTAGTGGGATTAAGCATCCTACAATTATAATGCTTGATGCAGCTGGTCGTTGTACCTTTGCATTAGAAGCTGGTATAGCTTATTACATCGAAGTCTATGATAGGGATAATAACCTTAAGGGTACATTTGATAATGTAACCGCCGGAGGTGGCGAAGGCGGAGTTGTACCAGTAGGCGATAATGAAATTGTATATGTATCTACGGAAGATACATATTCTACAATTACGCAGATTATAAATAGCGGAAAGCTTCCTGTATTAAAAATAGGAAACGATGAATGGATCTTTGCTCAATCTGCAATCAACCAAGCTATTCCATCTGAAGAAACAGAAGATATTATTCGTCGCTATAGCTATATATTTACTCGTGGCCCTCACGGTGTGATTGAAGAATCTATAAACGATGTAGATACAATCACTGCGGTAACTAGTGATATATATGAACTAACGCAGAATAATGCATGGATTAGACATGACCAGTTCCTTGCTACATATGATTTGTCTAAAGCAATCTATAGTGAATTTATTGACTACAAGACTGAAGTAGATAATATCTTAACTAATAAACAAGATAAACTTGTAGCTGGCGATAATATTACAATCAATGGAAATACTATTAGTGCGATTGTGCCTAATAGGGTTCAATCAGACTGGGCAGAAGCTAACACCTTAAGTCCGGCTTATATCAAAAATAAACCAGAACTCTCTGAAGCATATTTCCATGCTATAAGCTCTGTACAGGTCTATACTGGAACTGATCTTAATGCATCTTTAGCTGAAGCAGACCATAAGGGGTTTGATATATATCTAGAAGCTGGTGTCCTTAAATTTAAGAAAGGATACTATCATGTAGACGTGGATGTAAAGATTACTGGTGCGACTGTAGATGTAAACGATTATCAAGTTATCTTAAGTGGATATGGATATTCTAAGCTTAGACAGACGTATGATAATACTTATGCCCACGATGAAATCATTCATTTCTCTTATGATCTAATCGCATTGAATGATGATTATGCATTACCGTTGACGGTATCCCATTCTATTCCTAATGCAAGCGTCTATATTGAAAGCATTCAAGCCTTTGACGTTCTTGCTTGGACTGTAAATGGTTTAACAATCCCGGTGGATTCTGAATTATCTTTAGAGAGTGAAAACCCGGTACAGAATAAGGTTGTAACTGCTGCATTAAATTCTAAAGCAGATGCTAGCTCTCTTGCAACCGTGGCTACGACTGGTGATTATAATGACTTACTTAATAAGCCTAATATCCCGGCTATGCAGGTTCAAAGTGACTGGACTGAAACGGATAATACAAAGAAATCCTATATTAAGAATAAACCTGAACTTGCAACGGTAGCTATTACTGGATCTTATAATGATCTTATAGATAGACCACCAAGCCAGATTGTTGGCTTTACAACTGATGCAGAAGCAAATAGTATCATAGCTGATTTCGTATAGGAGAAATTATGGCTAACTTTAATGGCGAACATGTAACTAAACTTACTCAACTTTACAACATGCTCATGGGCTTGTGGAACAGTGCAAAGGGCTTGTTTGCTACTCAAGCGGAACTAACCCGTGTTGAGCAGTCTATTCCTGATGCTCAAGTTCAAAGCGACTGGGATGAAACTGATACTGATTCAAAGGCATATATTAAGCATAAGCCTAATATTCCTGAAATGCAGGTTCAAAGCGACTGGACGGAGACTGATACTTCTTCTAAAGCTTATATTAAACATAAGCCGGAAAATCTAGTACAGGACGCTTCTTATGTGCATACTGATAATAACTTCACTACAGCGGAAAAGAATAAATTAAGTGGTATTGAAGCTGGGGCGCAAGTTAATGTACAAGCGGACTGGAACCAGTCTAATAGTTCCGCAGATGATTATATTAAGAATAAGCCGGAGAATCTTGTACAGGATGCAGACTATGTACATACAGACAATAACTTTACTACGGCTGAAAAGTCTAAATTAGAAGGTATTGAAGCTGGTGCTGAAGTAAACGTTCAAGCAGACTGGAACCAGACTAATAGTTCCGCTGATGATTACATTAAGAACAAGCCTGAAAATTTAGTTCAAGATGCTTCTTATGTACATACAGATAATAACTTTACTACGGCTGAAAAGAATAAATTAAGTGGTATAGAAGCTGGTGCAGAAGTAAATGTACAAGCAGACTGGAGTCAAAGCGATACTACTGCAGATGATTACATTAAGAATAAACCGTCTAATGCAACTATAACTACAGATGGCTTTATGTCCGCTGCAGATAAGACGAAGCTTAATGGTATTGCAGCTGGAGCTGAAGTAAACGTTCAATCCGACTGGACACAAAATGATACCTCTGCTGATGACTATATCAAACATAAACCAGAATTGTATGGATTGATTTCCGGCACTGGTATTAATCTCGAACTTAATGAAAGTGAACAAGTGGTAATTAGTGCAAATAATGATCCACAAGTTCAATCTGACTGGACGGAAACTAATACCTCTTCTAAGGCTTATATACAGAATAAACCTAGCTTTGCTGCGGTGGCTTATACTGGTTCATATAGCTCTTTGACGGGCAAGCCTGATATTAGAAATGTTCCTGATGTAGCAAGTGCTGATAATGGAAAGGTTCTAACCGCCGAATATAGTGGTGGAGTTGGATCTTATTCTTGGCAGGTTGCTCCTATAAGCCTTCCTCCGTCTACATCTTCTGATGAAGGAAAAACTCTTGTTGTAGATTCTAATGGTGATCCATCTTGGGATATTATTCAATCTGATTGGAGCCAGTCTGATAACACTGCAAATGATTATATTAAGAATAAACCGACTAACATGCCGCTTAAAGCTGGTAATAGAATTACATTTGCTTATGTAGATGACCAGCTAGAGATCAGTGCAGCTGCCGCCTCTCAGGTTCAAGCTGACTGGAGTCAGGCAGATTCCAGTGCAATAGATTATATTAAGAATAAACCTTCTATTCCTGTTATAGGAACTATTACTTTATAAGGAGACTTTATGTCAACTACTTTTGCAAACACTATTGACAGCAATCCTATATATGCTCAACGAGCCGAGCAGGATAAAGATGGAAATAGAATTGATACCACCTATGCCAAATCATCTTCATTGGCTACGGTGGCCACTTCTGGTTCTTATGATGATCTTAGTAATAAACCTACGATCCCGGCTGCGCAGGTTCAATCTGATTATGCTCAGACTGATTCTTCGGCTGTCGATTATATTAAGAATAAGCCCACACTCTTTAGTGGAAATTATAACGATCTTACAAACAAGCCTGATCTTAGCATCTATGCAGAGTCTAGCAATCTTGCTTCTGTGGCTACTTCAGGATCGTATAATGATTTAAGTAATAAACCTACTATACCAGCTGCGCAGGTTAATGCTGACTGGAATTCTTCTTCTGGTGTAAGCGAGATTCTTAATAAGCCTAATCTTGCAACTGTAGCTACAACTGGTTCTTATAACGACCTTTCTAATACTCCGACTATACCAGATGGTGTTCCGACTGTAACATCCTCTGATAATGGAAAGGTTCTTAAGGCTACATATAGTGGTGGAGCTGGTTCTTATAGTTGGGAAACTGAAAGTGGTGGCGGCGGTGGTGGCACTCAAGTTCAGTCTAACTGGATGGAGACTGATCCTACTGCTGTAAGCTATATTCAGAATAAACCTAACCTTGCAACGGTGGCTACAAGTGGGTCTTATAATGATCTTAGTAACACACCTACTATACCGACCGTTGACCAGACTTATAATGCTTCTTCTACAAACGCTCAAAGCGGTGTTGCAGTTGCAAGTGCTATAATCGGAAAGCAAGATACTATTTCTGCAGGAAATATGATAAGTATTTCAAGTAATGCCGTCGGAGTAAGTACAACTGCAGGTATAACTGATATAGTAAAGGTTCAAGCCTTACCAGCTAACCCGGTTGCAACTGTTCTATATTTAATAGAGGAATAAATATATGGGTATTAATTTGAATGGGTCGATAGGTTCTCTCTATCTTGGTAGCACTAAGATAGTGGAGGCCTATTTAGGCTCCGTTAAAGTATTTGGGTCTAGTCAACCCGTTATAGTTTTACCTGCTAAAACGATTAGATTTAAATTTAGTAATACTAATTATCAGCCAACAACTGGTAGTGGAAGCAATAATACTTCTACAATAGGTACTTGGACAGTTGTAAATGCTTCGCAGGGTATATGGGATTGGTATTATAATAATACCAGTTGGGGAAGTGATGCTCGTAAATTTAATCTTAATAGCACTACTATAGGTGGAACAGTTGATATTCTTGCAGGAAATCTTGATGGGGTTACATCTACATTAAGACTATTCTGGGGAACAAGTGCTTTGCCTAATGATGGATTAAATACTGTATCTGGTATTTATAATACTACAAGCCTTTTAGATATGGGAAGTATGTTTGAATATTGCACTGGTATTACAAGCATAGCGTTATTTGATACCAGTAATGTTACTTCATGGTACTTTACTTTTGCACGATTAGCAAATCTTACTAGCTTACCATTATTTAATACTTCTAGTTGTGTTGATTTTAATTCAGCTCTAAAAGAATGTCACTCGTTGACGCATATACCAGCTTTAGATTTTAGTTCATGTAATGATGCAAATAATCTATTCCTAAATAGTTATATGATTGATAATGCAAAGCATTTATTTAATGAAATATGTATGTCTCCGGCTGGCTTAAATGGAAATTATAATACTAATACATTTAAACTTACTGGTAGCAATTCTGAAAATGATCAAAGAGCAAGAATACCTACTATAATTGGCGGAACTAAGGTTGGCGTATCTGCTGCTAGTAGTAGCGGATCTTTAGGAAGAAGTAAAGCGGTAAGTCTCGAAATACATCCTGGATATGCTATGAGCGCAAGTGTTACAAGATACACAGGAAGTACTGCATCTACTGCAACAGTTAGTATAACTAATAATACGACAGAGGATAAGATAAATATGATTAATGTAAGTGCTACTGCTAATAGATCATCTAATTCTAAATCAGTAAGTACTAATGCGTATTTAGGTTATGATTATTCTCATACGAATAATGTTAATTTTAGTTGGTCTAATTCTGCATATGCATCTGGTAATGGTTCATGGTCTTATTCTGCAACTAAATACGAATATGATCTATTAGACTAAAGAGGAAAGCATATATGAATAATTACATATCGAGAGATAACTATATGCTATTTAACAGCGGCAAGGTACTTTCCGAGCCGCTGCCTTCTATAGCACCCTATACTTTAAGATTCTTATTCTTAGATGAAGATAAGTATTATAACCCGTTGAATTATAGATTCGATTATGGTACATGGACGCAACGGTCTGATACTATATGGGATTGGACTTATAATGATCCTATATGGACTTACCCTACGAATCTTACAAACACTGATAAAAATATTCATGCTAGTATTTTTAACTGTGTTGATGGTAGATTTTGTGATCTTAGAGAAGCTAAATGTAAGATTATAGATAGTGAAACCTCTGGTGTTACAAATATGAGAGGATTATTTTCAGGTCTTTTTAAATTAGAAGGCGTTGAAAAGATCGATACAAGTAATATTACTGATGCTTCTTATATGTTTTATTTTAACGGATCTGCAGTACAAGGCCATGGTTCCGTTAGATATGTCAATTGCACTTTAGATTTTAGTAAAGTAAAATATTATAATGGAACATCTTGTCATGGTGGACTTAGATATTTATTCCATACCAGCGGCGCTGATTCTACGCAGCAATATAGACTTACAACTGCTCCTAATATAATTTGGCCTGATACTTCTGAAGTTGGAAATAATGTGGATCTTACTAACTTATTCTACAACCAAAGAAATATTACGAATAATTATGCCGGTGTAGTATATCCGACATACTGGCAGCAGATTAGTGGTGTTGGTGCTTCTTATACTGACGCTTGCTATAGATGCGGCGATCTTGGAAATCCTGCTGAATATGCAAATATTCCGGGTGATTTAAAGTGAGGTATGTATGACTGATAATCAAATATCATTCAATGGAAAAATATTACACTATGATGCAAGCTCTGAAGAATATCCTAATACAAGAATTTTACCACTTGGAAAAGGAAATACTACTATATTCGTGCCTGAAAATTCTTTAAGGTTTATATTTGGTATAGACCCTGCTACAAACGAATACTTTAATCCGCTTGGATATAGTTGGTATGCAGGAACTTGGACTCATGTATCAGGACGAGTTTGGGATTGGACCTATAATAATCCTATATGGAGTATATATGGCACATCTCCTTTTAAGGGTTCGGCATCACCATTTAATAATCTAAGCTTTGTAAAGCTTATAGGTGCTAATTGTAGTGGCGTTACTAATATGAATTATCTATTCAAGAACCTTACTACTTTAGATATAGACTATAACGATGTATATATGGATACTAGATCTGTTACGTCTATGGAAAGTATGTTTGAAAATTGCAAAAACATTCGTGGTGTACCTCTTATGGTTCTTACTAGTGTACTTAATTTTAAATATGCTTTTAAAGGTTCCAGCTTTACTAGAGATAGCCTTGTAGGATATAACCATTTAGAAACTGACTGGAAAGTGCCTTCTTCATGCGATCTTAGTAATACTTGTGATAGCTGCACAGGATTAAGTGGCGAAGGATGTAAGTTGTTATATGACATATGGAGTCCTAATCATACTGGCAATCATTCTGGATGCTTTAGAAATTGTGCGGTATATGACCCGGACCCATATTCACAAAGCTTATATCGAAACATTCCATCATCTTGGAAGTAAATGGAGGCAACATGGCAACTACAAGCGTGATGAATGCTTTAGATGAAATAGGTAAGAAAGTGGGTACTGCTGCTGCAGTGTTGGCAGCGTACCTTTTCTTTCAGGTTCAAGAACTTAACGAGAAAGTTGATAAATTAGATAAAACGACAGAATCGATTACGGAGATTAAAGCCGACATGTCAAAGATTCGTGGTCAATTAGATCTAATTATAAAATTAAACATGAAGGAGATTGAGAATGTCAATTTCAAGAAATAGCGCAGTGCTATGGAACCAAGCTCAAGGTTTACAAGTTGGCGAACAAGACCAAGCTAGAGCTAATATTGATGCAGCTAAGAATGCTACGGCTACTCAATCCTCTAATGGTTTAATGTCCGCAGCAGATAAAACCAAGTTAGATGGTATTGCAGAAGGCGCAGGAGCTAATGTACAATCAGACTGGACGCAGACTAATTCTTCTGCAGCTGATTACATTAAGAATAAACCTGGTAATGCCACGCAGTCTACTGATGGCTTTATGTCCGCAGCTGATAAGACTAAATTAGACGGTATTCAATCTGGCGCAGAAGTAAATGTACAAGCTGATTGGAACCAGTCTAATTCAAGTGCTGATGATTACATAAAGAATAAACCGTCTAATCTTGTACAAGACGCATCCTATGTACATACTGATAATAATTTCACTAACACTCTTAAAACGAAATTAGATGGTATCGAAGCAGGTGCTGAAGTAAATGTACAAGCGGACTGGAACCAGACTGATAATGCAGAAGATGATTATATAAAGAATAAACCAGAAAATTTAGTACAAGATGCTTCTTACGTTCACACGGATAACAATTTCACTAATACACTTAAGACGAAATTAGATGGAATAGCAGCTGGTGCTGAAGTAAATGTACAAAGCGATTGGAATCAATCTAATACTAGTGCGGACGATTATATAAAAAATAAGCCCTCTAACCTTGTACAAGACGCTTCTTATGTACACACAGATAATAATTTCACTAATACACTTAAGAATAAATTAGATGGTATAGCATCTGGCGCAGAAGTAAACGTTCAATCGGATTGGAACCAGACTAATACTAGTGCGGATGATTATATAAAGAATAAACCCGGTAATGCAACTTCATCTACCGCAGGATTTATGTCCGCAGCTGATAAGACTAAATTAGACGGTATTCAATCTGGCGCAGAAGCTAATGTACAAGCAGACTGGTCGCAGACTAATTCTGCATATGATGATTACATTAAGAATAAACCCGGTAATGCAACTGCATCTACTGCTGGTTTAATGTCCTCTGGAGATAAAACCAAGTTAGACGGTATTCAATCTGGTGCTGAAGCTAATGTACAATCTAACTGGACACAGACTAATACCAGTGCAGATGATTATATAAAGAATAAACCGACTGTTCCTGAATTATCATGGACGCAGACTACCCAAGGTTCTTCAACAACTTATGTTGAATCTACATTAAATATAGATCAAGATAATTTGGCTTTAAAGCTTGGGACTAATGAACTTGGAAGCCTTGTGCCTATTCCTCCGAGTGCTCCGGCTTCTGATAAATATCTAAAGCTTGTAGCAAATAATGATATCCCTATATGGGCTGATGCTCCGACAGAAGTCTTTATAGCTACATACGGACAGACTTCATTTAGTAGCATGTCTAGTGCTTTAAATGAAGGGAAACTGGTTATTCTAAGGTATAATAGTTCTGTATATGCATTACCTAGCCGTATAGCACCTACGTATATTTACTTTACTGCTACAATTATGACCGGAAATTTATTTACCGCAGGTGTAAGGCACTTTATATGTGATGATACAACTGGCTGGAGAATGAATCCGTTTAGTCTAAATGGTACAATGGATGCAAATCTTCCGTCAGTAATGACTAATAGAGTTACAACAACTCTTCAAGATTCATATGATGACTGGTTGACTATTGGAGCTATTAAGATTGGCGGTCATGGTACATCAAGTGGAAATATTCAAGTTGGTATTAAATCCTCTAGTTCTTCTATGACTAATTCTTTCGTATATGATATTGTACATAGAACATCTTCTACGAGTGAAATTGATAATAAAATAACATATGATACTATTAGCACTACTGCTAACTATCAACTCTTCTTTCAATTCACTCAATACGATGGAACGTCAACTGTAGACTGTTCATATATTATTAACCTATATGACACTACAAGTACAACACCTTCGCATTATAGAATCTACATTAGAAAGACGTTTATGAATCAAAGCACCACTTTGTTCCTAACCGGGGAACATATTTGGGGTGATGTAACATAGACATTCTATTGCATGAGAGTTATAATATTTTGGGCGGTTATAATCTTCGAGGCTATAACCGCTTTATATTTATTCTTTAAAATCTAATTCACATTAACAAGGAGAAATCTATAATGATTACCCCGTCTGAAGAAGCTAAATATGTACCGTTCCCGGCTGAAAGTATTGACAGAGCTTGCGGTGATTCTCACCAGAAGTTTACTGTCTCTGTAAGTATTTCCGGGAGTAATGTAACCGCTGTATCGCCTGAATCTAAATCAGTTGGCGAGTGGCAGTCTGCTACATTTACTCTAACGTTCGCATCTGAAAAGGACGCAGATGATATTACCGTAACTGGTGGTGATGTCTCTGGCACGACCCTCACCGTATCGAATGTTACAAAGAATACTACGGTAACTATTGCTGATAAGGTATAATTTATATATGTAACATTCTATTACGAGAATACGTACATAAATTACCTTGTAAGTTAAGTTGATTAATCTCATATACCACATGGTATATGAGATTAATTTTATTTAAAGAATTTATCATGGATGTAATTTATAGATATGCTTATAACACATCCAACTAAAACACCTATAAATATACACTTTATAACTTCATAGGGTTCCATACTAAATTCCCTTTTCGATTCTATATCTAATGAATTCATAGAAATTATGTGTGCGCTTCCATTTATCGAACAATAAACCACGTTCATATTTAGAATACTTATACAAATATTTCTTAACATCCAAAGGCACCTTCCATAAAGTTGAAAGCTTCCCGGTTTCGATATTAATCAATTTGATACAAGTTCCACGGCTCTTAGTTCTATATTCACACGCAATAGCTTCTTGGTGTTCTACCTTGTGCTTGTATGGCAATAGTTCTTTAACCTTAGCGTTAGTGGCTTTAATCATTTCCATAATTCTTTCCTTTAGGATTTGATTAGCCCACCTTCTAAATTCGATACCACGTTTACTTTTAACTCGATACCCGACAGATAGAATTACATCAAGGTTATAGTGTTCAATAGAACGCTCTACTTGACGTTTTCCTTCAGTTTGAACACACAGGAAATTCCTGTTAGTTGAATCTTGACATTCTTCTTTAAGAGCGTTAGCTACATGTTCACTTATAGTCTGCTGACTAACCCCATAAAGAATGGATAATTGCTTCTGGTTCAACCATACATCTTCAACATCAGTAAGAACAGGAAGAATAATTTTTCCATCTTCAGAAGTAAATGTAGACATGATTTCTTTTGACATAAATATACCCTTTAAATATAATCTCCTTATCCCGGATAATCTGCAGTCCAAGGGATAAGGAGATCTAATTAAACTCATTTAGACTGCAAATATTCAATATATAAGTTTATTTAGATTCGCAGTTTTATGAATTTTTAAGTGTACAAGAATGGGTGTTATTCTTTAACTTCAACCCAATCTTCAGAAAGCATGTCCGTCTGACTTGCAAGCCACGGTACACGACCTTTAGGGGCCTTAGGATTAGTCGTTTGAAGTCCTAGGGTATCGATGTAAATATATGGCTGAGTCATTTTAGAATATTCATCCGGCGTTTGAAGGCAAATAAAAATCCCGGTTCCATTCCAACCAAGTCGTTTAATCTTCTTGCCTAGCTTAAGTAGTTCTAGGGCTGCTCCGAAAGAATAGGTTTCGATTTCTGGTTCCATAATATTATTCCTTTTAAATTGAGTTGATTGAAAGGGGAACTTCACCCCAAGAATTATAACCTTTCTTAATAGCTTCAGCGCACTGCAAGAATTCAATGCAAGAAGCTTGGATTTGTAATAGAATATCTACTTCAGCTTTAGGGTCCTTAGATATAATATCTTTCAAAGATTCATCTAATTCAGACTTAAAAGCTGTCACTGATACAATAGCACTATCTAGGTTTTTCATTATTTACCTCTTTAGAATTCGATTCACTAGAATCATTCGTGGTAATAATCTTTAATACTTTTTCATAAATAGTATCTAATTCTTTTTCGCTAATCATTTTATTTCCTCTGTTTAAGTTCTTCACACGCATTTAGATTCATGCGGTCATAGAATTTTCTTGTCATTAATTTTGAAAAGATTAATTTGTACATTAGATCCGTGTTACATACAACTGGTCTATGTTCATATATAGTACATTCATTATTACTATTAAGAAACACACAAGTTCCATCGCCACGGTCTAATGATTTCCCTGCGGGATTTCTATTTACATGCTTGCAGCATAAGCCAGAGCAACCACTACAATCTATCGGCATCACCACCTCTCCAATATTCTTCAGCAAAATGCTTCCATGCTTCTCGTTCAAATTGAATTTCTCTATAAGCATAAGCCATCATCATATATAATACTTCAATCTTTACCTTTATATGCTCATGAGCCTTTGTACCAAAGAACGGATAAGTCTTGGCATTAATCTTATTATGCTTGTATGTACAAGCTTTATCTATAGCCTTTCTTAACTGGTCTGCAAGATATAGTTCATCATCAGTATAACCGTGGAAAGACTTTACCGCAGTAGCAAATGTACTTATATCGTTAATATCTAATCCACATACATGGAATTCAGATGGATCTATTCTTTGCTTTTCTGGTTCTCTTTCGTTGCACATAAATTACCTTTGAAGAAATGAAATCATATATAGATATAACTATAAGTCCTATTATAGCAATAAATAAGGATAAATAACCATCAGCTTTAATGTACCATTTATTCATTTAATTTTACTCCTATGAATTCCATATCAGATGGAACTAAATTTCCGTTATCTAATACTACAAGGATCTTATAATGCTTTCTAAATGCTGCTACCTTAAATACGGAACATACGTTCTTCGGAGTCATATCTTTAATAATCTTTCTTAATTCCTTAGACGGGATCTTACATTCCCATACAATTGGATTTCCATCTAACGCCTTAAATCTATTAGAACGCTTAATAGTTCCATCCATATAAAGATTGTATAACAAGCAATGAAAGAATGACTTAAATATCTTTCCATCTTTAGCTTTATATTCTTTATCGGATAAAGGATTCTCCTTATATGTATCGAAGAAGAAATCGCTTTTAGATTTTTTAATTGTAGCCTTCAAACACTTAGGCATAATAATTTACTCCGAGCTTATGGTTATTAAATGCATCTAGAATCTCTTGGCTATTATCAACACAATCAGCAACAAGATCACTTAGGTCATTATCAGATAAAGCTATATTATACTTTACAAGATGTTCATGAACGATTTCCCTAAAGCGTTTAAGGTTATTAGGCTTACGCATGAAAGATTCTTCATTAAAGCACTTCCAAGCATAATCATTTTCAGGAAGAATAAAGTATACTACATCTTCTAGCGTCACCGGGTCGTCCTGTACTTCGTCCTCTTCCTTTGCAACAGGAATTACTTCTTCGACCTTCTCCACAACGGACTTTCTAGGACGACCAAGCTTAGCCATTTTGCCAACATTGAATGTCTTAAATACTTCTAATACAAGCTTATAACTAATCGAACATACCGGGATATTCAACTCACCCAAAGCATCCTCAGAAGATTTACAAGCGGCATAGATATCCTTACCACTCATAGTTCTTCTATTATCCTGGTCAATATAGCCTACATCCTTAAAGAACTTGTATACATACTTAGCGAGTTCTTGTCTTTCACGTTCATTACGTTCCTTACAAGACTTATAGACATTACTACTGGCATGAATTAATTTATTATAATATACCTCTTTTTTAGAACCATCGGAGAGTTTAATATTACTTTTCTTTCTAATCGGATTAATGATCATAGCCATATCAAACGATACTTTGAATTCTTCATTCATAGAATTCATAAGACCATTAACGATACTTTCGGACTTAATAAAACTGGAAAGAATATTCTTCCATACATTTACTGCATCATCAAAGTCAATAGATAATGCACCCATCATACCCATAAACTTCATGCTTACTGTTTCGTGATGAAGCTTAAATTCTGCAAGCTTAGCAGGAGTATTATTCTTCTTCCAAGCATAGAAGGAATGTTTAACCATGTACAAATCGAGCTTGTTAGATTCACCAATATATACTTCTGCATCATTCATTACACAGGAGAGTTCTGCATAAGTATATTTGCAGGATGAAAGTAAATCGATTGTAATCATGATTAGTCCTTAAAAATAAATGCTCTACACTTATCTTGTGTAGAGCTATTTAAAGTAGTTCTACTACATGGGTCGAATAAAGGATGTGTAGAACCTATAAAAACTTATTCAACCACTACTGTTATTAGATTCACGTATGCTCATACGCAATTCTATCTATCATAGATATGTTAGTTTGCTTAAATAATACACTGACTTCGTAGGGTATAAGAATAATCACTTTACATACAGGAAAAAATGTGCGTAAAATTTCCTGATATAATTTATAATATATACAAATTTTACGCAGATTTTTATTTGAAGACTTTTCTTAATTTGAAAATGTGCGCAAAATTTTATGATATAATTATAATAAATATTATAAATATTTATATATACAAATTTTACGCAGATTTTATTTTCAATAATTTCCTTCATCTAATCTTAAAATTTTAACTATAAATTAGAATTATTATCCACAGAGGAAATTATGACTTATAAGAATAAAACTCATAAAGAAATCAAAGTAAAATCAATCACAGATAAATATGTCTACTATTCTATTCCAGAGAATATTAGATATAATAGGATTACAAAGGAATTTGAAAAGCTTAAGAAGAATGAATGGGTAATTAAAGCTAAATCTAAAACCACTAATAAGCCAGGATCACAGCTTAGAATATTCATTTCTCCGGGTAATACCTTTGCATGTTCAAGATTGATTGCAACTGCCTTAATCCCTAATCCTAATAACTATAGCCAGATTACTTTTAAAGACCATAACTCTTTTAATCTTTCCGAAGATAATCTTGAATGGTCTGAACCTTCAGAGTTCATTCAATTCGCTGAAGGAAATGTTCCATTCACCGAAGAAGAATTTAAGACTCTTAAGGCTATCCCTCAACCGCATAATTTTACTAATAAGGAATATGCATATTTTATGAATCATAGAATTGGTCCTGATGGATTAAATAAAGCTCAAAGATTTGCTATGCGTTCTAAAGGTACTTATGATGAATACCTAAAGGACTATAACACCTTTAAAGCTAAATCAGATAAGGAAAAGTTTAAAATCAAATTGAATAAGGAAAAAGAAGATCTATCTGAATATACTGAAGAAGCCATTAAAACTTTCTTCCTTAATAAGCCAAAGTTTAATCCTATTACTCACTTAGTTGAAGGCTATATTCTTCCAACAAACGATGAATTGGATAAGTATATTAAGGAATCTAATGCTTCTGAAAATGTAAAGCTTAGAGCTAAGCAGCTTCTTCCTGAATTACTTTGTAAAACAATTATGGCTTGTAATAAAGCTGAAAGAGATCTTAAGTCGATTAAATCTAAACCTTAACAGGAGCTATATATGGGCGTTCGTGAAATGCTTTTATCTAGAACACTTGACCAGATGGATTCATCTAATTCAAATGGTAAACGTAAAGTTTATGTATTTAGAGCATCGCCCGGGTGTTGTCCTAGATGCCAAGCTATGAATGGGAAAGTAATTTCATCCGCTCAAGCTTCATTATACTCTCATCCGCATTGTAAGTGCAGTGCAGTTATTGAATATAAATAATCATAACTATTAACACTCAGAGGAAATATGAACGATAAAAAACTTACACAGAACGTTCCTGTACATAATAAACCTGCAACTGGTTATATAGCCTTAAATGCTGATGTAGCCGCCCTTAAAACTAAGTGTGCAACTTTGGAACAGAACGTTTCTACATTGTTTAAGATTGTTGAAGAATTAAAGTCTTCTAAACCACAATCTTCAAATGATAACCATTCCGTTCTCTACGAGTTGTATCATGGCAGATAAAGAAGTTTATCCTTCCGGGGTTAGAATCGAAAGGGAAAACCCTGATGTTCCGGAAGATTTCTTTGGTATAGAATATATCGAAGGATCTAAGAAGCCCGGAGCATTTGAAAAGTGTAATATTCATTTTAGACACTTCTCTATCATGAATGTAAACACGAATAATAAACATAATAAATACTGGCTATTAGCTTATGATCCGGCTAAAGGTCCTAAGTCACCTAGATACTGGATTGATGAAGATAAGATCGAAGCCTTTGTAAATGAAGGGTGGCGACCGCCTAAAGTTCAAAGACCTCCTAATACCACTAAAAAGAATAAAACTAAAGTCATTCAAAAATCTGCACAAATTAAATCTAAAAATTGTAAGGCTATATCTAACAGGTGTTTTATAACCTTTGTAGGATATCTAACGAAATGGTTTACTAAACCAGTATGGAGAGAAATGGTTCCTAATCCGTCAACAGGAAATCTTGATCTTCATGCCCTTACAAATATTATAATCTCCGCAAGATCCCTAGCACAATTTGTAGCAGAAGCAAATGCGTTTATTCCGATTAAGGCTTGTAAGCTTGTCCCGGAATTTGATCCGTCATATCTTGATTTAGATAAAGATGACCCTAATAGACCTGAAGATACTATTACTGAAATTAGATTAAAGCAATGGTATACTGAATTAAGGGCTATGTGTAAAGCTGAACTGACATCCCTTCAATTTAAGTATGGTACTATATCTAAGAATTCTTATGCTTGGCTTCTTGAAAGATGCTTCTCTAAAGAATTCTCCTTAAGGGAACAATCAAAGAAGTCTACATCTATAAATGTAAAAACAGAATCTCCTAAAGATATATCTAAGTCTAAGGAAAAATCAGATAACGAAAAAGTAGATAATCCTGCATTGTGTGATGTACAAATATTCTTCGATGAAGAGGTGAATACATCAGAGGGAGGGTAATCCCATGAGTTTTAAAATTCATGATTTTAAATTACTCCCTCATCAGCAGAAGGTCTATAGGTCTACAGCTGAAGATATAATATTCTTTGGAGGACGAGGTTGCGGTAAGACTTTCCTAGCTGCAAGATATATCTGTAAGTATCTTGTATCTGGTAAGAATTGTATATGTGCAGCTCAAACCTATAAGATCTTAAAGAAGGTTCTATTTAGGGAAATTATTAGAACCCTAAAGAAGTGGCATGTAGCATTTAGGGTCAATCAATCTGACCTTACTATCACTACTCAATTTGGTTCTGAATGCTATTGCTTTACTTATTCCGAAGGTTCTATAGATAATATCCGTGGTATGACTGGTATATCCTTAGTCGTTATCGATGAAGCTGCTTTATGCTCGGAAGAATTTTATGAAGTTGCGATGGCTTGTTGTCGAGGTACTGATAATTGGGGAAGACCTGTAGGTGCGCCACATTCGCTATTAATTTCTACACCTAAAGCACATTCGTTCCTTAATGCTAGAATTAGACTGGCGGAACCTGGTGAGATTGAATTGATCCATGCTACTACTATGGATAATTCTACTCTTGATAAGAAATATATTAATCGTCTAATGAAAGATTATGGTAAGACTTCTTTCGCTAGACAGGAAATCTTTGGTGAATTAATTGAAGATTCAGAACCAGACCAGCTTATAGCTTGGATAGATATTGAATCTATGCTTAATAGAAATCCTGCTAAGCATGGTGATAGAGTCCTTGGTATAGATATGGCTAGATACGGTGATGACTCTAATACCTGTTGGTACCGTGAAGGTTCATATCTTGAAAGAATTTATAAGGTTCAAAATGCAAATACATATACTTTATTTAATCTTATCTATGAACGATTTAAACCTTATGACTTGGATGTAATAAACGTGGATAATACTGGTGGTTATGGCTCTGGATTAATTGACATGCTTATTCATGCAGGTTATAATGTAAGGGAAATTACTTTCTCCCAAGGTTCTCCGGATATTAAATATAAGAATATTCGTGCGTTCATGTATAAAGCTTTATCTATAGCTTCGAGTGCTAATTTAACTCTCCCTAATATTTCTGATATAGAAAGCGTTAAGGAAGAATTAGCGGCACAAAGAGTTATAGTGAGAGAGTCTGATGGAAAAGTTGCATTGCTTCCTAAAGATAAAATTAAAGAAATCCTTGGAAGGTCTTGCGATGATTCTGATGGCATAGCTTTAACGTTCGCTCATATTACAAGACTAAATGAAGATCTATATGTAACGGATCTATATAAGAACCGTATCTATCCTGAAGCTTCTAATTCTAATCTTGCCCAAGAATTAATGGCTGCTTCTGGCTGGTAATAATTATTATCCTTATACTATTACGGTATAAGGATATATTCAACTTCCCATTGTACAATATTTATATAGGAGTAATTATGGCTTCTTTAACAGACGATCAAAAGGACGTTATAGCACGTTTCAAAAAGTTCGGAAAAGCCGCTTCAAAAAAGTTTGATAAGGTTATCAAACGAATGAAGATGGAAAGAGCCTTTGCGAGTGGTTATCAATGGAACGAAGAAGATAATAACCATAGAGGATCTAATAGAGCACAGCTTACATTTAATGTATGCGGTAATCAAATTAATTCCGTGGTTAATCCGTTCTTATCTCACCCGTTTAAAACGCAGTATTCATCTCTGGTTAATACCCCTGGTGATCTTATCGATAAATTAAATCTATATATTCAAAGTATAGATTCTAAGATCGATTCTAAAACGGCTAAAGAATTTGCTATTCGTTCTATGGCTACTATGGGCTATGGATATCTTTATGCTACTACTGATATGGATGAAAATAATAAACCTATTGTAGCAGTATATCCTATTGAAGATGCAACGCTAGTTATCCCTGACCCTGATTCAATTCAAATCGATGGTAGTGATTCTAATAAGATGGCTATCATTGAATATATGTCTAAAACCAAAGCTAAAAACCTTTATGGTGAAGATGTATACGAATCTAATTATACTGGTATTCAATGCCTTGTAGCTGACTTTGGTGATACATGGAAATCACCTGAAGATTATCTAGCTCTCGTTACTTTCTATGAAATGACGGAGTCTAGAAATGCTTGTGTAATTACTAAGATGATTGGTAATAAGGTATTATCTTCTATTACTATTCAACTTACCCATATTCCTATAGTATCTTTTAAGGGTGATATATCCTATGATCCTGATTGTAAAACGGAATATGTAGGGTTAATTCATAAATTAATTGATGGTCAAAAGGTTTTAAACTACGCTGAATCGCAGCTTATTGAACGCCTTGCAAATGCCCCGGTTCCTGTGATGTCTATTCCGACTGAAGGAATTGAAGGTAATGTTGACCAGTATAAGAATATTAATAAACGATTAAACCCGGTTATCGTTACAAAGCAGTGGACTAAAGACGGAAAGGAAATTAGAGAACCACACCGTGTCGATAATTCTTTCCCGACTAATGATATCTCCGAAGTAATTAACCAGCAGAAAGCAGTCATGACGGAAGTGTCTGGTATGCCTTTAACTGGTATGATTGATGCCAAGGAACAGGAAACCGCTACTTCAATTCTTCTTAGAACTAAATCTACTGCAAATAATATCTCTCATTATTTATCACATGCAAAACAGTCTATAAAGTTCTTAGGTAATTTGCTTATAGAATTTTATAAACTTCTTGCAACTGGTCAAATGATTGATACATCACTTGTAGCAGTAACGGTTACTGAAGGTCCAGAAGCTTTATTTAATTCTGAAGAAGCTAAAGCTAAATTAATTGCTATCGCAAATTTCCTCCCGGAAACTATGAAGCCAATTATTGCTTATCAGCTTTGTAATCTAGATGTAAACCCGGACGTTAAGAAAGCTGGTGAAATGCTTAAGCAAATGTTACCGCCACAAGCTCTTTCTGATAATGGTCCGCTTATGGAACTTCAAAAGCAAATGCAAGAAATGCAAATGCAAGCTTCTAAAGTTCTTGAAGATAAGGATAAACAGATTGCAGATCTATCTAATCAAATTATGCAATTACAGCTTAGGGCTAATACAGATTTAAATATCGCTCAAATGAAAACCCAAGCAGATATTGCTAAGGAACAAATGAGGCTTAATGCAGATAATCAAAAACAGCAAATGGATATTGCAGCTAAAGCCAATATAGAAGCTAATAGAATTGCAGCTGAAAACGCTCGTGAGAGAGAAAGATTAACTGCTAAATCTATGGATGCAAATCTTAAAGCTAATATAGAAATCAATAAATTAAAATCACAAGAAGCCCTAGATATGATTGATAGGGGTCTAATGTAAGATATTATCCTATAAGCTATTTACAGCTTATAGGATATATTTATAACTATTTCATTGATTATATAAATTTATAATCGTGAACTTGACACTATCAAGATTTATACAGAGGAAACTAACATGGCTAATCGCTATGATGACATTATTTCACAGATGGATAACGTAGAGTTTGATAATACTCCGAGTCCGTCTTCTCCTGACAACCAGCAGCCGTCTAATGATTCTACTCCCGGTAATGATCAGCCGCCTGAAGAATCTAATGATCAGACCGCAGTTGTAAAGTCTAATGACCAGAATGATAATCCGCCTAGTCCTGATCAGACTCAGACGAATATTCAATCTAATCAGCAGAATCCTTCTAACCAGGAAGAAGGGACAAAGCAGAAGAATAATAGACCTAAATATTCTCATGAAGAGCAGGTTCAATATAGCTTCTCTAAATTGAATTCTAAGCTCTCACAGACTAAACGTGAACTTAAAGAAGCTCTCGCTCAGATTGAAGAATTAAAGAAGGCTAATACTCCGAAGCAAGAAAAACTTGGACCAGAAGCTTTTGGTTCTAATGAAGATTATTTAAAGTATATTGCTAATCAGTCTATAATTGAACAACTCCAGAAAGCCGCAGAAGCTAAAAGGCTCTCAGATGCAGAAGCTCAAGCTAGCAGGGAGACGCAAGATAGATATACTAAGCGTGCCACGGAATTGTTTAAGTCTAAAGAAGATATTGATGCTTATAATCATATCGTTGGAAAGGCTCTTGAAGAAGGGTTGGCAGATGTTCTTGAATCAGATAAGGTTATTTCTGACTTTATTAAGTCTAGTGATTGGGCGCCTAGAATGGTTTTCCACTTCGCAGCTATGCCTGAAGACCTAGATAAGATTGCTAGTATTAAAGATCCTACTGATAAAAGATTTGCTTTGAATATGCTTCAGCAGAGAATCATGACTATCTTCTCTCGTCCGGCTACTCAAACTAATCCTAATAACAATAACTCTACTCAAACTCAATCTAATGAATCTAATCCTCCGCAGGTACCTATTGTCGGTAAGGCTGGTACTGGTGCCGCAGGTGGTACAGGTTCTAATCCAGAAATCTCGATGGATGAAGCTATGGCTAGAATCCGTCGTGGTTACTAAAGGAAATAATTATCATGGCACAGACCGCTTCTTCTAATCTTGGTGGCGTTGTCAACAGTAAACTTAAGTACTTCGCTGCTGCTATTCTTGACTCCGTTCCGTACATCCGTATGGCTAAGTCCTATTTTAAGGATGACGTGAAGGGTAAGAAAGCTGGTATGACTTATCGCTTCTATGTCCCGGACCCGGGTATCGCAGAAGCTGGTACCACTAACCTCGATATCACTAATGATAATAAGGACATTTGGGAACTTCCTGTTGATGTAACGCTTGTTGATGCAAAGACCTCCGTGGCTCTTACTGCATGGAATAAGCTTACTGCTGTCGAAGACTTCATTCGTGATATTTGTGATCCTCATGCTCGTACGCTTGGTGCTGAAATTGAAGCTGACGTGATTAAGAATAACTGGTATCGTGCTGACTCCGCAATCGTTACGGACGGCTCTTCTACGCTCGTTTCTAAGCCGTTCTCTATTCTCGCAGCTAAGCTCCGTGCTATTCGTTCCGCTGGTAAGAAGGTCGGCTTTGCTCATCCGGACGTGTTTGCTTCTTTGTCCGATAACCTCCTCGGCAAGTTCCTTCCGTCTGATGATATGAAGAAGATCTATGGCGATGCAGTGTTCGCTCATGCTTTCGGTTCTGAATGGGTTGAAGAAAACTATATGCCGTTCATTACTGCTCCGGCTACTCTTCCGACCGTTGCAAATATTACGGTTAACTGGAACACTGGTGAAGTTACGGAATCTGGTACTTCTCACCTCTTTGAAGGCTATGCATTTACTTGCTCTGCTACTGCAAATAGTGGTAAGAAGTTTAAGACTGTTGACCTTAACGGTAAGATTACTAACGAAGACTTCGTGTTTATTCTTCATAAGACCGTTGACGATCAGAACCAGGAACACTTCTTTATTCAGCTTGACGAGGATCAGATTCGCTTTGCTCAAGATGGTTCCGGCAATAAGCTCTCTAACCCGACTATCGGTGCAATTCCGGGTGCAATTGACGGAACGACTGGTGCAATGACTGGTATCACTGTCGCAGCTCTCTCCGGCTTGACTGGTGGTAAGACCTATGCAATCGTTCAGGTACGTGATGCAGATGCTCTTGAATTCGATACTTATGAATTCGATGAAGTCGCAGGTGCTAAGAATGATAAGATCAAGGCAATGGAACTTACGGTGCAGACTGTCGAACAGGGCAGCGTTGTGTCTCGTAACTCCATCATGCGTATTGATGTACCGTACATGACTCGCCTCGTCCTCACGAAGCTTGCTCGTGTCCTCTACATTCAGGTCGATTAAAATCTAATTCCAAACCTCTGTGGAATTAATATCCTTATACTCCTAGTGGGTATAAGGATATTCTTAATTCAACTTCCCATTGTACAATATTTATATACAAGGAGCTAACATGGCTAGTAATATTACAACCGTGAAAGACCTCATAAAACAGGCTTATATGTTTTCTGGTACGGGAGCAGAAGGCGCAGAAGTCGAAGGTGATAGATTTCAATTTGGTTTATATTATTTAAACCAGCTTATTACCTCCGCAAATATTCAAGCGTTCTTACCGTTCGCTCAAGTAATCAAAGATCTTCCGGCAGGATATCAAGTGTATATTCTTACCGAAGATGAAGCTCTTGCAAGTAATCAAAATGAAATTCCTGATGAAGTAAAGGATCTTGGTCCGGCTAAGATTATTCAAATTCCACAGCCAAAGATTATTAATTCAGTGGGTTATAAACTTGGCATTCAATTTACTGCACTTAAAAGATTAGGTACGCCTGATATGATGCGGTATACTTTGCCAGTTAAAGCCACACCAGAGTTTTATTCTTATGAAGAATTTCCAAGATATACTATGCTATATTTAAACCGTCCTTCTTCATTTCCTATTAGAATTACATATGCAAAGAATATAGAAATGGTTAATGGTGATGATGCATTAAACGTTCCTATGCAGTATATGGATTATCTATTATTCGGAATGGCTTATAGAATTGCAGTTAAATACCAGCAACCTGTAGAATCTATAGGAAGTATTAAAGCCCTTTGGGATGAAGCTTGTCATAATCTTAAAGAATTAAATAAGAATGATTTGATGATTACATGGGCAGATAATGGAAATCCTGCAGATGGATGGTTCGGGTCTGTATTCGCACCACCTAATTGGTAATCTAAAGGAGATATATTATGGCTAATGGTGTAATGTATCCTAAATTTATAGGCGGTTCATATCAGCTAGACGTAAGAATGGCTAGTCCTGAATTGTCTGAAAATATGTTCGTAGAGAATTTAAGCGAGACTGATTCAAACGGATATACTAATCAAATCCTAAGATCTATAGATGGAAATAGATCAGTAATGACCTTTCCACAAGGTACTATAGGCTGTAGAGGATTAACTACTGTAGGTGCCGGACCAGATTATCGACCAGATATGTATGCAGTATTTAGTGATACTGTATATAGAATCAATGAAGACATGACTAAGATTGCAGTAGGATCTATAGGTGAAACTAATACGCCTGTAAGATTTGCAGAATCTGGTGGTGTGAATTCTCATTTATGTATGGTGAACGGACAGAGAGAAATTAGAATTTGTAGCGTTCATGCGAGTGATGAAGAAGTCGCAACTACTATGGAAGCATGTCCGTTGCCAGTAAATCCTTATGATACAAGGAACCAGGATATAACAGACCTCGATGAAGGTATATGTATTAATGCCACACATATTGTAAACATGGGTGAACGCCTTATTGTTAATGATAGCGAGAGTGGGTTCATATTCTTATCCCGTCCGGGTGCGTTCCAAGGCGGTACATATCTTGCTTATGACTTAGATGCAAATGGAAATATAATCTATGAAGCAGATGGAATGACACCTAAGACACACGAGGAAAATAATAATACTTGGGCTTGGAAAGATCGATACGGTAAGTATAATTATTTCCATGCAGTAAGTGCTAATGGTGATGTAGTTAAAGCTATTGAAACTATAAATGCCCAGGAACTATGGGTATTCGGAAATAAGTCTTTCGATATATATGGATTCTCCTCTGATGAAGATGGGAACTTCAGCTTTACAAGAACAGGGATGGGTACTAATATAGGTATATCTGCTCCTCAAACCTTGGCGAAAATTGCAAATCAACTTTGCTGGTTAGGGTCTGGAGGTGATGGTGATAATGCTATATGGGTAACATCACAGAATGCTCAACCAAGAAGAATATCTACTCCGGCTATAGAAAGATATATTGCAAAGAATAAATCTAACGATGCATTTGGCTTTGCATATAATTATTCTGGTCATGCATTTTATATCATTAGCTTTCCAACTGCTAATAGAACTTTCTGCTATGACTTTACAACTGGTATGTGGCACAATAGGAGTACTAGAGATGTAAATACAAATACTCTCGAAATGTGGTATCCTTCGTTTGCTTGTAATTTTGCAGGTGAAGTATACTTCGGTACTTACAATGCAAATGCTCTCGTTGTAATGGATCAAAGTAAACATACTGAATGGGATGGAAGACCCATTCGAAGATTAAGACGAGGACCAGTTCTAATTAGTGAAATGTCTAATATAATCGTAGACATGTTTAGAATTGAATGTGGAACTGGTTTGACTGATATTCTTCAACCGACTGAAGAATTACCTAATGGATTATCTCGTGAAAGGCAAGGATATAACCCTAAAGTATTGATGAGATATTCTTATGATGGTGGAAATACATGGAGCTTCTATAAGACAAGCAGGTTAGGACAAGCCGGAAAGTATATGACTAACTGCGAATTTTATGGATTAGGCATGGGTAAACTATTTGTAATTGAAGTATCTTGTGATGACCCAGTTGATTTTGTAATTACAACTTCTAAGATTAAAGCAAGAATAACTAGGAGCTTCTAATATGAATGCCAAAGACTATATAGCAGATGAAATGAATAATAAGATGCGTAATCTTTCAACCGTGACAGTAAATGCGGTTCAGAGTACAAATGATATTACTGATTTCTCTATATTCAATGCGTTGAATGCTATCACTGGTTCTTGGGGTTCTTCTAGAAGCTATGATACACAAATAGCTTATATAGGAAAGGTCTGTTTCTGGCGAAAGATAGGTTCAGGAACTATGACCTTTTCTATTCCACCTAATAACCTTGATAATTATTTTGCGGAGTTATTAAATAATACTTCTGCAAAAGGAATCCTTATAAATAAGGGTTTATCACAATTAACCGTGTCTATGTCGGAGAACGAGGCATGGCAAGTAACTGGAATATTCACAATCGTTTCAAAGGACTAAAAGAATATGATCCCTGCTCTAGTTGTAGCCGGAGTTGGTGCTCTTGCCCAAGCCGGTTCGAATATGTATGCTGCTGATAAGGCGGCTGAAGCAAATGAATATGCTCGCCAAGGTGCCGCTAATGCAGCTTATACCATGTCTAAAGGATATGAGAATGTAAAAGGCACTTATGATTCTAATAATGCAAAAATTAAAGAATTAGAAAATAAGCTTAATACTATCTACGGCGATGATGCTATTATTAATAGATATAAATCATTGCTTAATTCTGACATGAGCGATGCTATATATAATCCATCCGCATGGACTGATAAGCATAGCATAGAAGAATATTATGACAAGGCATGGAAGCTTAATAATCAAACACAGTTAGATGCTCTTGAAGCTAGTGCGTCTAATGCAGGTAGGTTATATTCTTCGGGCCTTCAAAACCAGATGTTATCTACTGCCAGTGCGAATGCATCTAAAGCTTATAAGGATGCGATGGAAGCTTACCTAAAAGAAAAGGGTATTGATGTAGATATTTGGAAAGGTGAAGAAGCTAATAAACTTGCATCTTCCCAGCAATACTTGGATAAATATAAGACGCAGCTTAATGCAGCAAGTGATTATACTAAGGCTGGTACTGATCTTTGGAGTGACGTAACCAGTGCTTATATTAATAACGCTAATGCAAAGGCTAATACTTATACTAACTATCTAAGTGAATATGCTAAACAAATTGCAGCAGCTGGTGGTGGTAGTGCCGCCTTGCCTAATTACTAAGGAGAATTAAAAATGGCTTTAAATATTAACGCATACAATACTAAACCCGATGTAGGTGATGCTTATACTTTGGCTTATAGAGCGCATATTAATGCTTCTAAGCCTTGGACTGATTACTGGAAAGGTAATGCAAAGATCGCAGGTGATCTTGGTGCGGCTTATCTTAATGCGCTTGTAGGTGATACTGACTTAGAAGATCCTGAAGTCGAAGTTGAAGGCGGAGATGCAGAACTTTCTATGAATGGTATAGATCCGTTCCTCATGAGAAGATATAAAACCAACATAGATCCTTATAAAGATCTTGCAGGAAACGAAGTCGAGTTCGTAAATCCGTTTGATAGAGGGTAATATGAATTCTAAAATTAGTTTAGATACACAAGAGCAGCTAATGAACCAAGCAAAGGCTGCTTCTAAAGCTAAATATGATAATGCGCTTCTTGCGGAACAAGAGGAAAAGATTAAGAATCTATTGCTTCTTAATAATCTTCAAGATCCCAGTAATTTTAGAACGGAAATGAAGCCACGTAAGGAAAATACTCCGTTTGAAGATAATTTGCCCAAAGGTTTAGATTATAAAGCTATATTAAATAACCCGGAAATTCGTAATGCACTTGCTGAACGTTATAGAAATACTTCAAAGCCTGATAGTAAATTCATTAAAGATCTTCCGAGAAAATATGAAAATCTTCCGTGGAGAAATGATGAAAATACAAAGGATGAAGAACTTCCGTCTATTGCTTTAGAATCTAAAGAACCTTTAACCGACGAAGATAAGAAAAGATTATCAGAAGATGCGGCTAGAGAAATGGCAGGATATAGAGTCAATCCGCAGATCAAATATCCTGAACCTTCTTTAGAAGAAACAGATGTCGATGAAGAACTAGCAAAGGCTTCTTCCTTTAATGCTATTGATTCTATGAAGCGCGCTTCGGCTCGTGATGTTCATGGAAAGCCTATTAATCCTTCTGGAGTAGTAGCTTATCAGGCTAAAGCTGAACCTGAATTTCACGGTGGAGAAAATCCTCGTAAGGATCAGACTATCGACAAGTATAAGACGAATATCTTCTCTAAGCCTGAAGTTCCTGAATCTCCTGAAAATGAATGGAAGAATATGGCATGGCCTGAAGTCAATACTGCTTTAAAGGCTATAGCAGATAGAGATCCTGAATTAATGCAACTTCCTGAAATTCAAGCTCTTCTTAAACGTGGTAAAGCTGGATATGATAAACAGCTAGCTCTAACTACAGTAGCTCCGTTTACATCTAATCCTGAATTGTGGATGAACCAAGCTAAAGCATGGCGTGAACAGGGCGATAAGAACCTTATGGATGCTGCTAATAATCTTGAACTGCTTCGCAATAGACAGCTTGAAGCTGCAAAGTCTGCTGCATCAGATCTTACTGCACAGAAGTCTAATGCAGTAAATATGCACGGACAAGTATTGAACTTTGAAAATTCTCTCGTTCAATCCGCAACTATGCTTAACCAAGAAGCTGCCGCTCTATCACTTGAAGCCGAAAAGGTTCATGAAAATGGTGACGTAGCTATGGATAAAGCCCTTACTAACGCACGATCCTTCTTTGAAAGAGTCGGAGTTGATATGGGTCTTTCCAAAGAAGAAGCAGCTATATTTAATAATATGGCTAATAAGCTTACTAATACTAACCTTAGACAAGCTTTAGATTATATTAGAAAATATGAAAGTAAGATATTTGCACCTATGCGTCCTGTCTTTAATGAAGCTTTAAGGAATATTGAAGCTGGCATAGCGGAGTATGATCGTGCTATGAACGAGTCTGCAAAGCTTAAATCACAAGCTGATTATAAGAATAAAATTGCTGATGACCGTTTATATACTGCATCTACACTTGGCGGAAAGTATAAGATTCCTGAATGGATGGATGCTGATACTTTAAGGCAGTTTAACGAAGTTGTAAATAACGGTAGAGGTTCTAATCTTACGGATACGCAGGGTGGAAATACTTCTGGTGATGTTAATAACGTAAATGCCGATAAAGATATAATTGCAAATCCTGAAGGTATAGAAGCTAAAGAAAATAAAGGTAATGGAAAACCAGGTGGTATTAAACTTATTAAGGCTACTTGGGATTCAATTGTAGATAATAACAATCTTACTGAAGATCAAAAGCTAAATTACTATAAAGATATAGCTAATGCTATGCTTTCCAATTATACCGAAAAAGGTGTGAAAGCTACTAGTATTAAACTGCATAACCAAGAACGTGTTGAAGGTTCTGCTGCTGATACAAGAAAAGATTATTCGCTGCAATTATCTGAAAAGGAAATTCAAAGATTCCTTCAAAGATTAAATAATGCTGATGAAAAGGTATTAAAAGCAGTATTAAATAATCTATCACCTAATGCAAGAACTGGCTTTGGTCAAGCTCTAGAAAATTATCCTAGATATTCTATTCTTAAGAATTTGTATCAAACGATTGTAAATGGTGGTAAGCTTTCATATAATGCAGATGAAGATAATAAAAAGATACAAGATCTTCTAATGCAGGTGTATTATTCTTAATAGAATTATCCTTATACCCTTACACGGTATAAGGATATTCAACTTCCCATTGTACAATAATATATGGAGAATATTATGGCTGAAGAAATAGATATCAGTGTATTGCCGCAAGCGCAAAAAACTGCGAAATCATTTCCATATGAAGCTTTATGGAGATCATATTATGATGGCCTATCAGATAAAGAAAAGAAATCTTTTGGAGAAGCAAATGTATTAGATCAAACCCGAATGATTTCCGACGGTTTACATAGCGATAATTGGAAAAATATTCTTAACGGGGCTTTTAAGTATACTACACAACATGGTGGAAGTACTCTTATAAATCCTTATAATTCTGCTGGTACTCAGGTCGATCTAAAATTTGATGAAAGACCTTTGACTGATCATCTAATGCTTAGAAAACAAGCTATAGACGACCTTTATGATAGAGGTAAATGGCTTTCTACAATGACTCAAAAGGCTTTAGATACCCAGAAATTTAAAGAGACTATGGGTGTTGGAAACCTTACTGATGAAGAATTTACTAAGTGGCTTCAAAATGAACCACTATATAGAGCTGGTGAAACAAACTTTACTCTAGCTGGTGATGCATATAGCATACCTAAAAAGCTTGATGCTCAAGCTAAAAAGAATAGTTATTTAATGCGCACTCCGGAAAATTTTAGAAATAAAAATAGTGCGAATGAAAGAGCTAATGCTTTAAATTATCTTATCAATAAAGAATATTATTATAGCCCGGAAAATACTAAGGAACGAGTTTTAGATAATCTTGGTATTACATTTAGTATTCCATATTTATCCCAAGGAGCAATAGCTCGTCAACAGGGTGAAATTGGTCCTGATGAAACAGGGTTAAATATTAGAAATATTGCTGGTGGAACTATAAATGCAGCAGCTTATCCTGTTATGGGTGGCCTTAAAACTGGTGCAAGTCTTCTTAGAACTTTAGGAACATTAGGCACTGGTGGTGGTTTAATTGGTCTTGGTAATTCCATTGCAAAAGGTGAGAGAGGCGAGACTAACCCGTTTAATTATCTTATTGGCGATTATTTATATGATGCAGGAACGGCTAGTGGAACCGCAGCAGGACTTGGTGGAGCTACAAGCTTTATACCGGGTGTAATTTCTAATGCAGTTAGAAAACTTACAAAAAATCCGCATCCATTAACTAAAGCTCAATCCGAACTTAAATCTGCAACTAATGCAGTTAATGCATATAAGAATGCGGAAAACTACGCACAAGAAAAAATTGACAATCTTGAAAAGCCTTTCTATCCTAATGATAACGCTTATCCGAGAATTAAATCTAACGATGAAGCATATACAAATAAGATTAATGAAGCTATTCAGGGTGGTAAATTATCTAATGTAGATGCAGATGCTTTTGATCCTACAAGAGAAGGTGATAAATATGTAATCTTCCCTCGTCAAATTTGGAAGAATAAAACTGCTATAGATGAACAGGCCAATGCAGCTGAAGCAGAATTAGGTAGAAATAAAGCCTTAAAGAAATATAACGCAGAAAGTGGTAATATTTTATCTGATGACGGTAAATGGTTAATTCCTACTAAAGATGAAGGCGGTTATAATCCTACAATAGAAAAGGCAAGAGAACTTACTGGTACGAGTGGTCCTGCTGAAGTTGAATGGAATAATCCTGAATATTGGGATTATATGGCAAGCAATGAACCGCCAACAACTCTACAAATGATTGCTGATAAGCCTTTATATCCATTTAGGGATAATAATCATCCTATGACTTTATCGCAGTCTATATTTAAAAGTATGGGCTATGATAAAGCTGGTAAGGGCGCACAAAAGGGAAGCGGCACTAATGCTCAATATGAGAAGACTAAAGAAATAATGTCGCAACTTCCTGAAAATCTTCAAAAGTTTATTAGATCTAATTATAATGATAATCCGTTAAATTTTGCAAGAGCAGTTGTAGATGAAAGTGATAAGCTTGTTCAAAGAGCTTATGATCTTCATAGAAACGGAGAGCTTGACGGAAATACCCTTAAAAGTCTAATTGATGAATATATATCATGGAACACTAGTAGTGGAGATAGAACGTCTAATAATAGACTTGCGCAAGAATTCTTATCTAAACTTAATGCAACTAAAAATGCAAAAAGGTTTAATAAAGAATGGGATTACAATCCAAGAGGCACGACTATTCCGGGATATTTAAATGCTGGTAAGGATATGAAAACCTTCTTACAGGATAAAGGTTTTTTAAATGAAGGTAATAAACCAAGACCTAATCCTACACTTGCAGCTATAGGACATAGAGTTAACCCTGATGATATGCTTAACGATTTAGCAAGATCTATTCATGAATATAATACTGGCAAAAGAATCTTAAATAATACTTCTCCTGAAATGGATGCAATTACTCCTGAAGAATGGTCAACTGCCCTTGCATATTATGGTGACCTAGAAGTTCCGAGTAATAGTGCAATCTCTGCAAATATTTCATCTGGTGACAGAGCGAAAATTAAGCAAGTTAAAGAAGCCTTCGATAATTTCTTAAATGAGCATAATATTCCTAAAGAATCTGATGTGCTTAAATCTGAAATTCGTAAGAGAAATATTTCCGATAAGGCTAAACAAGCTGAATCTAAAAAAGAAGATATAGAAAAGATAATTCGATCTTTAAAGAATAATGAAGGAAAGGTTGATTTATTTAGAAAAGAAGATTATAAAGGACCACATAAAGGAATAAATAAGGTGCTATTTCCATTTTATCCGATTGGAAGATTATTCGAATCAAGAATGATTAAGCCCGGTACTTTAGTTGGAGCTGGATATGGAACACAGCTTAATGCCTTATCTGAACCTGAAAAGGAAACCAGAGAAGATATTATAAGATCTAATCCGGCTAACTGGAGTGCAATTACTAAAAAAGTACCTGGGATAATTCCTTATAAGTTTAATTATGGCTCAAAGAAGCGTGGAAATTATGTACCTGAATTTAATCTTAGGTATACAATTCCTGATGATGCCAAGGAAAGAAAATCTGATGATACTAAAGAAAAGAAATAAAATATAAGAATATCCTTATACCTTCATACGGTATAAGGATATCTTCAACTTCCCATTGTACAATATTTATATAAGGATCTTATCATGAGAACAGATTTGTCTTGTTATACCTTATATGATGCTCTTCCGACTTTCCTAGATGAAAACGGAAAAGTTGTCATAGGACGACTAATATTCTTCGAAGCAGATGGCACGACTTATAAGCCAATCTATGCTGACCAGAATTATCAAACGTTATTGTCAAATCCGTTGCTTACGGATATGGCAGGACGACCAGAACACCAAGTATTTCTTAAGAACGGCTTATATAGAGTCGTACTTGAAAAATTTCTTGGTACAAATTATGCAGATATGGGATTATATTTGCATGAAGGTTATGACCCTAATCATACTGGAACCGTATCTCACTGGCAATTTGTAAAAGAATTTGTAATAGATTCTGGTACTGTAGATGAAGCAGAAATTACTGGTGAAAATATTTTCGTGGTTCAGTATATTTCTGAATTACGCTCCACTGATTATTCTAAACACCCTCTCGTAACCGTAATTGATTACGATGAGAATATAAGGAATATTACTCCTAGAACGTATATTTGGGAACCTAACTCTTCTAGGGATGAAGACTACGGTGCTACAATTATATCTAGCCTTAGTAATAGTGGAAGATGGATTCTATTAGAATCTAGTATAATGGAATCGACTACATTTGGTATCAGTCCTTATACTGATCCTGGTGTATTGATGTCTAGACTTAATGGATTAAGTGTATATTCACAAGCTGGATATGGAAAGGCTAATGAAATCTATTTCCAAGGTGGTACATATCCTTTAGTCCGTGGTGCAAATATTAAATTTGGTAAGCATGTTGTATGTAGTGAATCCTTACAATTCACGGTAAGCTCTGATAGTGCTAAAGTAATATTTAATAAGGGCATTACATATACTGGTACGACTACTCTTAATTCAGAAGGTGTAGCTCTTGTAATTAAACAAGATGTAATTCATAGCAAGTGGTTCTATAATGCAGGACCGACTGTATTTGATGGATCTTATGGCTACTGGAAAACAGTAATCCTTGACCATAGATATATGCATAATGTATCTGCTAATGATTTGATTATCGAAATCGAAGATCCGCAGATGATTCTTAATGCGACTAATTGTATTGTAAGGTTTAATGTAGCAGTAGAAAGCAATGGAAGTACTTTTACCGATTGTAAATTTGAAAAGGCAATGGGTAATTTTAAGGGCAGAGCTACATTCACTGGTGATTCGATTATTTATCCGTGGATGTTTAATTCTACTCACGACCTATATAACCTTACACTTGGTCCTAATATTAAATATGACCTTTATGATTGGGGCGCACAAAAATATGCTGACTTAAAAATCGTTCAGGATAATCATGTCATAGGTTCATTAGATGAAGGCGTTATAAATATCACGCTTCTAAGGGATTCAGCTGATGTAAATGATGTATATGTAATCGAGAATGGGTCTGGTACTATTGATTGCCATAGCTTAAATGTAAATATAGAGCTTCATAATTTTAGTGGAACTATATCTAACCTAAATTCTGGTAGTACAATTAACGCAGTTGATAGTTATATTAGCATTATTGGTGTTGGTATTAGTTCTTTACAAATGCAACGAGGAGCTTTACTCCCGACCACTGCATCCGACTTTAATATCTATAACGGCTTATATTTATCCGAAGTAACGGTGAATATGAACTTTATAGCAGCCGGAAGTGGAGCTATAGAAACATTTAATAACTGCACCATCATGCAAAATATTACAGTAAATAATATAGCTACATTTGAAGATTGTAAGATTGAAGCGGTTATTTATACATTAGATGATGCTTCGACAGATGCAACAATCCTAAGATTCTATGAAAATAAATTCTTTAAGAATGTATTTGGAACTAATGGATTAGTATATCTGACTAGCCAGCAAACAGGAATTGTACCAGTTGTTAAGTCGCAATGGGTTGGAAATATTTCTAACCATGATTTTATTAGCGATGCATTCTGGTTGAATTATACTATACCTACTAATAGATTAATTGCACAGTATAAGTACCAAGATAATCATGGTGGATGCCCTGAAGATCATTATGAATATTACACTGCAGAATATCCTCAAATGTATTACTCAGTAATGAACCGCAGTGGCTTTACACTTCAAGATAGTGTGGATTATCTACATAGTCTTGGCGCAAAAATCATGTATGTAGGTTCAATCGAAAACGGTGACTTCAATAAGAACTTCCAGTTCTTTACAAGTAAGTTTACAGAAGATTTCGATTATACTGGTAAGATATTCTATCTACATAATCTTGAACCTCATGCCACTGCATTTGCAACCTTAGAAGCAAGCATAGCCGTTAATGAAGGATGTTGGTCATGGAAAATTGGTGATTACCTTGGTGAGCAGACTTTGAATAAAATTTCTGCTGCTGATGCATCTAGGATCTATGATTATCCATTAACTGATAATCCAGATTATGACGGCAGTCATGGCAACTATGGCTTTAGGGTTATGTTCAGAGAACACGCATGGTGGAATATTCCTGATAGCGGAGCAGCTCCGTTAGGCGGTTGCGAAAGATGTACTACAACCATTAGATACGGCAGAATTAGTTTAAGAGTAAGCCGTGTCTTTGATAAGTAAATATATTATCCTTATACCTTCATAGGGTATAAGGATATATTCAACTTCCCATTGTACAATATTTAATAGGAGACATAATATGGCTCTAGAACAAAGCTATCCTTCTAGCTTTTATTTACAATTTAGCGATAATTACGGAAAACCGTTAGCTAATGGTACTATAAAAACTTTCCTTGCGTCTGACCATTCTTACCCGGTTCAGACCTTTACTTATCCGGGTTCTGAAGTAAAGAATCCGACTAATATTATTCTTGATGAAGCTGGTCGTTGTACTTTCGCTTTAGATAATACTCTCGCTTACTATATTGAGCTTTATGATTCTACTGGTGCATTAGTTGGCACTTGGGATAATGTCACTGCTGGAGGTGGTGGCTCCGGGGTTATGATGCTTAATATAGACAATACGCTTAAGGGTGCAAGCACGGAATCTAATCCGCTTGGAGTGAATGTACCAGCGGTTATTAACGGACTTGTAAGAGGTGCCGTAGGCGAAACTGAAAATGTAAACGTCCGTGTTAAGCAATACTTAAGCGATGGTTCCGTTATCCTTGGAATTTCCGTTAATGCTCCTGAACCATATGAAGGTGGATACGGAATTAATATCGATGGAAATATAATTTCGCTCGATCCTGATGCCGGAATGGATATTGACTATTGGACTGGTAAAGGCTTTAGTGTTGCATCTGGTTCTGATTTAAATACCAATGCTTTAACGGTTCAATATAAAGGCGATAGAATTTATGTAAACGATAATAATCAAATCATGATTAAACCGGGTACATATATTGTACATGCCTTCGTTAGAATCGATAATAATGCAAATGCTATAGATGCAAATATTTATAGATTCAATATCACTGGTGTAAATTCTTTAGGTATTCCTCATAAGACCATAGAATTTAATAACTCTTATCATCACGAAGAAGTATATGAACTCGCTTATTTGACCGTTAATTCTAGTGAAGAAAATGAAGATACCCTTTTATCTTTGCTTACTGATGCAAATGAAGTCCTTCCGGGTTGCCATGTATATCTAGATTATATTCAAATTTATAATCTTAATAAGATCATAGGCTCTGGTATAGATGTAACATCTGAAGATAATAGTGTAACGATTCATACTTCAACGGTTAATGGTGTAAAGGTATTTGACTTAAGTGTACCAGAACAGACACAAGCTGACTGGGATGAAATGAATAGTGAAGATCCGGCTTATATTAAGAATAAACCTAATCTGGCACCAGTTGCTACAAGCGGTTCTTATAATTCTTTAACTGATAAGCCGACTATTCCTGATCCGCAGGTTCAATCTGACTATGCGCAGACTGATTCTTCCGCTGTTGATTATATTAAGAATAAGCCTGTGATTCGAAATGTACCAGAAGTTGAATCTACTGATGATGAAAAGGTTCTAACTGCTTCTTATAGCGGTGGCGAAGGGTCTTTCTCTTGGGAACCTGCTCCTATAAGTCTTCCTCCCTCTACATCTGCTGATGAAGGTAAAGTTCTTACAGTCGATTCTAACGGTGAAGCAGAATGGAGAACGGCTCATCTTGAACAAGAACAAGCCGACTATGCGCAGACTGATTCTTCTGCCGTTGATTATATTAAGAATAAGCCTGATCTAAGCGTATATGCAACTAATACCGCCCTTCAAAATGGTCTTGCAACCAAGCAGGATACAATCAATGATCTTTCAACGATTAGAAGCGGTGCGGCACTTGGTGCGACAGCGGTACAAGATCCTAATTATGTACATACTGATAATAACTTCACGAGTACTCTTAAGGATAAATTAGATGGTATAGAAGCTGGTGCAGAAGTAAATGTACAAGCTGATTGGAACCAGTCTAATTCTTCTGCTGATGATTACATTAAGAATAAACCTGGTAATGCAACTACATCTACTGCTGGTCTAATGTCCGCAGCTGATAAGACTAAATTAGACGGTATTCAATCTGGTGCAGAGGCTAATGTTCAATCTGATTGGACGCAGAATGATTCATCTGCTGATGATTATATTAAGAATAAACCTCTTACTTATGGATTAGTAGCTGGTACTGGTATAGATATTACTGTCAATGAAAACGAAGAAGTTGTGGTTGGCGTTAATAGTAGTATTCCACAAGTTCAGTCTAACTGGGCTGAAACAAATGTTGTGGCGAAATCTTATATTCAGAATAAGCCTAATCTTGCAACAGTAGCTACGACTGGCAACTATAATGATTTGATTAATAAACCAAATACAAATGGTGTGCCGGATGTTACAAGCTCTGATAATGGAAAGGTTCTAGAAGCCACTTATGAAGGTGGTGTTGGGTCTTATTCTTGGCAGGTTGCTCCTATTAGTCTTCCATCCTCTACATCCGCTGATGCAGGAAAAACTCTTGTAGTTAATTCTTCTGGTCGTGGTGCTTGGGCTATGGTTCAATCTGATTGGAATCAAGCTGATAATACATCAAATGAATATATTAAGAATAAGCCGACTAATATGCCACTTAAAGCCGGTAATAGAATTTCATTTGCTTATGTAGATGACCAGCTGGAAATTAGTGCGGCTGCAGCTTCGCAGGTTCAAAGCGACTGGGATCAATCTAATTCTTCTGCAGTGGATTATATTAAGAATAAGCCTACAATTCCTGCAGCTCAAGTTAATGCAGACTGGAATTCTTCTTCTGGTGTAAGTGAAATTCTTAATAAACCTAATCTTTCAACTGTAGCAACCAGCGGAGATTATGATGACCTCACTAACAAGCCTACAATCCCGGCTGCGCAGGTTCAATCTGATTACGCTCAAACTGATTCTACGGCTGTCGATTATATTAAGAATAAGCCCACACTCTTTAGTGGAAATTATAACGATCTTACAAACAAGCCTGATCTTAGCATCTATGCCGAGTCTAGCAATCTTGCTTCTGTGGCTACTTCAGGATCGTATAATGATTTAAGTAATAAACCTACTATACCAGCTGCGCAGGTTAATGCTGACTGGAACGCTTCTAGTGGCGTGGCGGAAATCCTTAATAAGCCTAATCTTGCAACTGTAGCTACAACTGGTTCTTATAACGACCTTTCTAATACTCCGACTATACCAGATGGTGTTCCGACTGTAACATCCTCTGATAATGGAAAGGTTCTTAAGGCTA
>Ga0265301_10000385_pt1 | contig 65834 bp, 68 predicted proteins | sample AusTroGonzalo_MG_2_FD_193488 | JGI IMG/M metagenome (GOLD analysis project Ga0265301, IMG submission 193488) | Bovine rumen microbial communities from tropical cattle in Woodstock, Queensland, Australia - Gonzalo_04 | ecosystem: Host-associated > Mammals > Digestive system > Stomach > Rumen ... | reverse complement strand
TCCCAGCTTTTGTTAAATTATAAAGATTCCCACTGCAATCGGTACAAACATCTCTGTCGTATCCACGTAATGTATACATCGGGTCAGTTGGGGCAGGAATCCATGGTGTAAAAGAGCCTTTTTCTAATTTAAAATTTTTAAAATAATAAGTTCCTACTATACCACTAAAACCTAAATGTAATGAAATATTTCCATAACTAGTTCCAGGTTCATTTCAAGTATTTGTATAATAAACTCTTTGCCAAGTATTTAATTTTAATGTTACTCCACCTAATTGTTTATACGAATTACCGCCATTAATAAATAAAGTTGGAAATACAGTTCCTTCTTCAACTTTAATATCACAAGATATTGTATAAGTATCTCCGACACTTAATTTATTACCAACGTTTGTATTACTATTTTCTAAAAAACCAATAGAGCACCAATTACCATTATCTGAAGTTGATACTATCTTCATACTTCCATCATTCATATAGGTTCTAGTAATTCCAGAAGCTTGACCACCACTAGTAATTACATCACTTCTTAAAATTAAATTTTCACTAGCTTTTGACCCATCTAATTTATAATGTGCAACCAAGCCTTTACTAATTTCTTTTATTTGTTTTTGACTTAAACACTCATCATAAATTCTAAAATCATTCATTTTTTGAGGGGTTTTACCAAAACTAATATAATAAGATTTATCAAAAGTATAAGCAGAAGAAGCATTATTACTTGCTTGCTGTACTCCATTTATATAGACATAAACCTTACTTCCATCAAAAGTGACTGCTATATGAACCCATGTATTCGCGGGAATAACATTACTCAAAGAACCTCCACCTAAAGTTCCCATACTTCAATGAAAATGGTTAGGAGTGCTATAATTAAAAAAATCTCAAATACGAACAGCTCCAGAATCTCCTTCACCATTTCCACTAAATCCACAAATAGCATGGTTTCCAGAAGTAGAATCCGTATTATTATTATATCAAAAACATATTGACATTGCATTATTATTAAAAATTTGCGCAGTATATTCAGCAGGGATTCTAATTTTACCCTCTGACAAACTCTGCGCTCCAAGTTTACCTACAGAATAAACAGGTGTAGACACTGCCTCAATAGGTACATTACTTACACCTTGATTATTTATATTGCCATTAAGAGGCAATCATACTTTTAACGCCATATGATTACCTCCTAAGCAAAGACAAACTCAATACATTTATCTGTTGAGTTATATTGCATTGTTGCTGCAGTGCCACCAACTTGAACAGATTTAGTAGTTAATACACCACTTGTAGCATATACTTCATTATCTGAATAAGTTTGTGGATTTGCTGCTTGGCTTGTAGCACCAATTAAGAATATCTTACTTGATGTATCTGTTGAACCGGCAGTATTTTTTGTATCTGAAGGAGTTGACCAATTGCCCGCTTTATTTAAGTATTGAGTAGTTGTAGATCCATCAGTTCCTAAAGCTGCTTTAACTAAGGTTGCATTAACAACTTTATTAGCAGGTCTTCTATGATATGTTGTAGTAGTGGTTCCTCCATTAACATATTGAGTGATTACATAATCATTGGCAGTTAAATCACTACTTCCTGTGTCTAATAAATTAATCATTGTTGATACATTTGCACTAGTAACTTTAAATTGAGTACCATCTAGTGTTAGACCAGTACCCGCAGTATAAGTTGTATTAGTATAACATCCACTAGGAACTGTCCCACTTAATTTTGCGGCATTTAATGTACTATCCGCAGTTAATGGAGTAATTGTATTACTTCCAAGAGTAATAACTCCACTAGCTATTTTTGCATCTGTGATACCATACCCACTTAATGTAGTTGGATTAGTACCAGCAGTTACGTGTCCTGTAGCATTTACAGTAACACTTCTATATGTACCAGCAGTAACTCCACTATTAGCATGAGATATTGTTCTTTCTCCACTTGTTGTAATTGCGCTTGAACTATCAATAGCAATAGGTGAAGTAGCTTTAATTGTAACACTTGTTACAGTTCCACTTGGTTCATCTCCTGAAGGAATTAATTCCCAAGTATTTGCAGAACTTGTTTTAGTTAAACATATAAATGTGTCTCCAACTTTTGCCGCTTTGCTTGCATAAGTTCCTGCTGTAATAACTTTATAAGTATCTCCAATAGTTGCGCTACCATCAACAGGTAAAGCAGTAATAGTACCGCTTGTACCTAATGAACCTTTAAATACCATTGGCTCAGGTAAATTATCAATAGCAGTATCTACATAAGCAGTAGTCGCAATTTTAGTTGAATTATCTCCTTGAGATTGAGTAGTTGCAGTTACCGCACTAGGTATCGCACCACTTAAAATTGATGCAGGCATTGATGTAATATTAGCAACACCGCTTGTAGCTACGCTAGTACCATTTACCGATACACCTGTAATAGTACCAGTACCTTTACTAGCAGCTAAATCATAGGCCGCCTTTACTGCCTTAGGTGTTGCAGCTAATGCTTCACTTGTACTATCTGTGGCATTACTTAATTTAGTAACACCATATGCACTTGTGCTTGCTGCAGGTATATTAGCAGTTCCACTACTAGCCACATCTGTCCCATTGGCTTGGACTTTTGTTATAGTACCTGTGTTAGAAGTATATCCATTTGGATTGCTTGCCAAATAATAAGTTGTAGTAATGTCATTACCATTTTTATCACCGGTAGCTTTTGTTGCAAGACCATTAACATCACCGACAACATTTCCTTCTCAACCATTAACAGTAATTTTACCTAATAAAGTATCACCACTATCTATAGCACTTCCTGTATGTTTATGAAAATTATATACTCCTCCATACTCATAAAAATCAACTTGGTTATGACCCGAATAACCAAAATCAACAGCATGATAATAAGTTGAGGCATTTCCTTCTCCTCTAAACTTTTGAGATTGAAAATAATTAGCTGCATCAGTTCCCGTATTAATTTGAGGAACTGTTAAAGCTCCTGTCATAGTGTCGCCAGCTTTTTTAACATAAGTATTAGCAATAGCATTTCCACTACCATCATTTGTTGCAGCTCCTGCACTAGTGGCGTAAGGTACAGTAATTGATTGAGCACTACCTGTACTAGGAGTTAATTTAATTTGATTATTTGTAGTATCTGCGCTTAATGTATAAGTTGTATTATTATCACTACCTGGTATACCTAATGCAGTAATATCACTTTTTTGTACTGCAGTTAAAGATTTAATATGTCCTTCTGCAGTTGAAGCAATTTTATATAAACCACTGTCTGTTGCAGTTGTTAGTTTATTACCATCAGAAGCATGGTCATATGCAGTCTTACCGCGATCTCCACGATAAGCTGTGCTACTTGTTTCTCCAAGCGCTAAATTACTAGTTCCATAAGTAGCGCCTTTTGTATATGTAATAGTGTCTCCAGAAACGCTGACACTGGTGACAGCGTTTCCATTTCCACTACTTGTTGTTTTTGTTATTAATTTCCTTGTTTCTCCATCTTTAATATTATCAAGAGAGTCTAATTGATTTAAAACTTTCATATTTAATTATCTCCTCTCTTTATAATTATCCAATACAAACTACTCTATAAACCTTTCCGCTTGCAGGTGCGCTTGCAAATGAAATTGTAGCTGTATTTGTATTTGTTCTTACGATATCAACCATAACTTCATCATAAGAAGAGTTATCATAAACTTGAATAATAACATCTCTACTTGCTAAGTTATGTGTTACAGTAAATGAAGTTTTACTTGCATCTCCTGTTATACTTGTACTATATTTCTTTAATATAGTTACTGCGCTACCATATTCAGAAATATGACCATTTTTGTCAATTTTAATAGGATATACGCCACTTGTTGTTTGTGCTGAAGCTAACACATTAGTGTGTCCAACAGAAATTGTACCACTTGTAGTTACAGGTGTCCCAGAAACTGTTAAACCACCATCTGTAGCATTGCTTACACCAACACTAGTAACAGTACCTGTATTAGTTGTATAACCTTTGTCTTCAGCAGCAGTTACACGTCCATATTTATCAATAGTTAAACCTTGATAAGTACCTGCGCTAACTCCTGATTTTGTTAAATATAATGTACCTGTAGATGTAATTGATCCACCGTCTGAAGAACTATCAGCACCTGTAGTATTTAATCCAGCACCAGCAGTTACTTGTGTTACTCTTGGATCATCACCTGATGGAATGTATGCCCATGTAGGTGTAGTTGCAGTAGCGATGAACATGTCACCAACTTGAGCAGCTTGACTTGCATATGTTCCAGCAGTTATAATTTTATAAGTGTCACCAACTTTTACTCCAGTTGTTGGTAATGCAGTACCTGCAGTTCCGCCTGTACCAATAGTACCTTTAAAGTACATAGCTCCAGCAATTCCACTTAATGCGCTTTGAACGAATTCAGTAGTTGCGATTTGTGTTGTATTAGTTCCTGCTGTTGCAGTTGGAGCAGTAGGTGTCCCACTTAATGATGGGCTAGATAATGGTGCATATGTTGTATCGATTTGATTTCCACTGCCATCTTGTTTTGCTTTTAATGTATACCCTTTTGTTCCATCTGTATAAGTAGTATCACTAAATGCTGTAGCAGGTAATTGCGCATATTTACTAGTTGTTGCATCCCATATATAATCATTACTTGCTACTTTTGTAGAAGTTTGATTTGCGCTACTAAATGCAGGTATGAAACCATCTGCAGTTGCGCTTACAACACCAACAGCAGTTCCATATTCACTAATATGTCCATTTTTATCAATTTTAATTGGGTATACTCCGCTAGTAGTTTGCGCATTAGTTAATACATTGCTATGTCCTATACTAATAGTTCCACTAGTTGTAATTGGACTTCCGCTAACAGATAAACCACCATTTGTATCATTAGAAACAGCTACGCTAGTTACGGTACCAGTACCTTTTTCTAAGTTTACCCACTCACTACCATTATAAACTCTTAATTTATTAACAGCTGTATTATAGTAAATTTGACCGGCTATTCCACTTTCTGGATTACTAGCTAGGTTTTGAATGACACCATTTTGTAATTCATTTTGGTTCAAATTAATGTCAACTAAAAAACTTTTTGCCATAATATTTTTCCTCCTCTATTAATTTAGTGTGGCTGAACCTTTAAAGCCACCTTCGAAACGTAATGTTACTTGATTATTATCATCATAAGTAACATCTCCAATAACTTCATTCCCCGCACTATCGATGACAGTAACAGAAGGATGTTTGTTTAAATTGTGAACAATAACTCATGTATCAGAGGCTATTGTTTGTCTGTGAAAATAGTTTTTATCTTCAACAATATCTAATTCTTCAGATGTTTTATCACCAATTAATGTATGTCCATTAATTTTAGGTTTATTAGATAAAGCATCATAATTATTAGACCAAGCTGAGGCAGAGATATCTGCAATCCCACTTTGTGTTGTAGATAAATTAATATTTGCGCCACTATTTGCTGCAATATCTATGTTAACTGGACTAACAGCTTCTACATCAAGAATTTGAGGCTCGATAATTATTGACATAATTATACACTCCCCTCTTGATAAGCAGCCTCTGGATATAAGATAAATTCTTTAGGTCCGTCTGTCCAATACCCTACAAGAGTATTGATACCATTATATTCTATTTCATACCAATATACAACTGTTCCACTTTTAATTATATTCCCAAGTCTTGTTTCTTCTGATGTTAAAACTATATCAAAAGTCTGACATTCTTCCTCAATAGTAAAGAATTTTTGGAAAATAATATCGCCCGCATTACCTTTTTTCATAACAGAAAAAGCAAGAGTATCACCAATTTGAAATGTTGAATCAGTGTTAGTTAATCTAATAATGCATTGGTCTCCGCGGTTAAGGTGCATATTGTAATTACTATCTATCTTAAACATATGTAAGCCTCCTTTTCTCCAATATTTTAAAATTATTCTTCTAAAAAGATTTCAAAGATAAGCCATCCTAATTATTTTACTTTGTCCAAATAAAAAAGAGCGTAGTTAATTCACTACGCTTCTTTTTCTTCTTCTAACTCGTTTTGTTTTTTAAGTTCAAGATTACCTAATGATAATTTAGCTAACTCGAATATATTTTCAAGTGCTTTTTTACCTTGAACAGTAATCGCGGCAGCCGCAATTCCGAAGATAGCTGCTGTTGATAATGTATTTAATACTGCAGATGATAATAATTCAATATTAAATACTTCTACTACCATTGCATTGACAAAAGGTAGCAAAGTAGACACAACACTCAAAAGAGCGATTCCAAGATAAAACGCAACAGCTTTCCCAATCCCTTGAAGTAATTTTTTCCAAGAAAATGGTTCTCCTTTATTAAGATTGCAGATAATTCCGCACATTGTGTTAACGATTAACAATAATCCAAGAATTACGCCAATCCACATAACGATATTAAGAGTTGCACATACTGCTTCCCACATATTAATACCTCCTAGTATTTAAATCCATATGACTCTGCGCATTTTAAAGTTTTAGGTCCAAAATAACCATCTATAGAGTCATTATAACGTCCTTCATTCTTACCCTTTTCTTGTAATGCCATAACAGCATGTTTAGTAAAGTTGCCGTAATAATCTCCAAGAATACGATTTACTAAGAAAGCATCTATTTTTTCTATATTGCTTCCACTATCTCCAACTTTATAATAACCTCTTGAAGGTAGTTTAACAGATGAGTCTAGACCCTTGTCTTTCATTCTACCTAGAGTGATAGGTCCAATGTTTCCATCTGTTTCAAGTCCGCATTCAACTTGGAATGCTTTAACTCCATATTTAGTATAAGTACCAAAGAAATTACCAGAAGTTTGTTTAGCTAAAAAAGCATCAATTTGTTCAACTTTCTTTCCACTATCGCCTGGTTGGAAATATCCTCTAGCTGGTAAGAATCCACCTGGTGTAGGTGTTGAACCATAATCAATAAATTTTAATTTACCATGATTAGTCCATGTTCTAGTATTATAACCAGATTTTTTACCAATATTGCCAACAGCAGTAATTTGTACGCCATCTTTCCAAATAGGAGTACATTCAACAGCTAAACCATTACCAATGTATACTCCAATATGACCTTTCATATGTACCATTTCTCCAACTTGAATATTAGAGAAGTTAGTTGTTACACCAGTACAATAATTCATTAAGCCATCTGCGCTAGTATCTGGTACACCATTAGAACCATAAACAGCTCCACCATAAGTTGCATTTACATTTCCATTCCAACCCCAAAGAATACCTTTGATTAAGTTTACACAGTCAAAGCCAAATGTATTAGAACTTGCAGCATTAATTTTAGCTTTTCTTGAAGCTTGTCTATTATAATCACAATTGTTTGTATATCTTTGTTTATTTTTTGCACTCATAGGAGCACCAAAACAAGAGTACACATATAATGTTTTATAATTATTAGCTACATTTTTTACTTTGTCTGCTAATTGTTGTCCTGTCATTAAATATGCCATATTATTCTTCCTCCTTTACTATTTCTTCTTCTTCATCTTCTTTAATAGGTTCAACTTCATCATATACATCTTGTGTATCTCCCATTGAAAAAATGAATTCTTCATCATTATCTATGTTGTAATTTTCATCTGTTAAAATGATTTCGTCTTCCATAAATAAACTCCTTTCTATCTATCTATATTAAGCGGATATCCGGTATGGGTTCATATACCGGGTTCGCGCATTAATTAATTCCGCCTGGATATAAATTTAGAATTTTTGGTCCATTCTCATCATATCCAATAAAAGTAGTATCTCCGCATACAGCTTCTCACCAGTATTGAACTGGCTCTGTAATTGGACTATCTAATTGAGTATCACTTCCGCTAACATCGATTGACACCTCTTCTAAAACTGAAACTAACTGACCTGTTGTTCAAGTTTTTATAGGCGCAGTATCCATACCATTAGCTCTATATATATTTACATCTATAGTTTCACCAATTTGGAATGTATGTCCTTCTCATTGTAATGTTAAAACTCCTCCATCACCACGAGTGATGTGAAGTGTATTGCCTGATTTTTTAAACATTTTTAACTCCTCCTATTAAGCATTATCTGGTAATCTTTTTCACATATATACTGTTAAGTATGGTGGTAGTGTTGAACCAGTATTATCTACATAATCTGTTTGACTAATTGAAGAAGCATCTGTAGCACCAGCTAATATAGCACCATAGTTTTCATCTTCATGCCCAGAAGCTTGTCTAGTACCTTTAATAGCAAAGTTATTCTTCCATGTAGGAACAGATTGTTCATTATAGCAGATATAACCAGTTCCATGCATTACTATTTGAGCTCAACCATTTTTACTTAATGTATGTGTATGAGACATAGGATGTCTATGGTTTGAAGCTCCACCTGTACTTCCTGCAGTATATGTGTCTCCAGCTCCTAATAAAAATCTATCTTTTAATTGTTCCCATCTACCACCAAAAAGTGTTTCTGGACTATTTGAATTAGTACTAATATAAATACTTCCAACTGGATATATTACTTTTCACATATCAGTAATAGAAGTTTTTATATCATCTTGTAATGTATTTAAGACAGATGCGCTAAGAGGAGTCGCAGTACTTGGATAATTTTCAAAATCTATTCATCTACTCATATATGTTTACCTCCTCTTAACTTGTTTTTACATATTCTAATATAAAATAGAATGTAAAACCTGACCACGTATCATTAATAATTCTCAAAGTAATACTTGATGTGCTAACCATTACTACACCTGTAAAAGTTGTTGGAGTGCTACTACCATTCATATAAGGAATAATATAAGATGTTCCAGTTCCTTTTGTTACTGCAATTCTAGGAGTTCCTATTTGCATATTAAAATTTGTTATTCCATGGTCTATAGTATAATTATTAGTTGCACTAGATGCGCCAATTGTACCACTTGGAGATCAAGGAATTACTTTTCTATAAATTACACGTCCATCAATTCATGTTCCAATAGCAGTTTCAGTAGTAGAATATGAATTTAATGCGCCCAATGTGTTCTCTAAAGTTGTAGCTCTACTATCACATGACGCTATACCATTTTCTATGTTATTTAAATTATTTGCGCTAATAGCAGGTTGTCCGCCATTAACCCAATTTGTTTTTGTATAAGCCATATTCTACTCACCCTCCTCTGTTGATATTTGCATATATCCAATAACTTCACAAACCGCGTCAATAATACTTGCATATTTTGATATTTTGTTTGCTGCTGTTGCCACAGTATTAGCATAAGTACCAGAGATATCTGCAGGTAATGAATCCGCAGTTTTTAAACAAATATTATATAATCCAGGTCCATTGCTAAACACTGCTGTAGCGTCTCCTTCAAAAACATAATCTTCTGGAGTCCCAGCAGGGAAAGTATGTAAATCAATAGTATTTACACGAGAAAAATTTGGTACACATCCAGTAAGTCATGCAGAACCACCCATATCAAGATAATTAGTTTCTCCTAAATTAGTAGTAGTAAATACGCCTACATTAGTACATGACCCTGGCAATGAATTATTATCCCAAGTAATTGTAGCTGAGCCAGAGTGAGTCATAATTCTTAGTTTTATTGGAATAAAATTATCAGGAATAACAATTGGGAAATTCAAAAACTCATATCAGAAAGTATATCTACTATCATCACTTTCTCCATTAATTCCTACATAATGCAAACTGTTTCCCATTTTTAATGCATATTTTTTAGGATTTTCTCATGCTGAATCATAATATCTAGAACAATCTCAATAATCTCCAACAAAAGTTATATTAGTTAAAATACCTTGCTCAGTAACTAAATTACCATTAATTTTAGCATCCATACATTCCATATTTCCTTCTAAATCAATTTTGAAATTTTGATTAACAGTTGTATAACCTTCAAGAGCAATATTATTAGCTTTAATTTTAATACTTCCAGGACTCATATTAATTTGAGATATTAAATCTAAACTAGAAGTAAAATTAGATGTATAAGGATTATCTATTAAATAAGTTGCTTTATAATTAATTACAGGATTTGCTGAACTATTTGCTCCAACCAATCTCAAAGTAACATCTGATTTTTGTGGAATATAAATAAGTGAATTACTTACTTGAATTTCTTCAGTTCCAACAGTAATAACTGGGTCAACAGGTATTACTGGGTTACGATATTCAATTGTTTCAACAGTACTTCCGCCACTAATTGTTCTACGTATAATTCAACACTTTCCATCTTCATAAACAAATTCATCATAAACATTTACATTTGTTCATATTAATGCATCTATATCTAAATAATATTTATATTTAGTTCCATATGCAGATGAACCGCAATCTACAACTAAAATTATTTCTCTTGGATATAAATCCGTATTAGGATATAAAGATGTACTTGGATATAATCCTTTTACAGATTTAGCTTCCGTATTTCCTGTTGGCGCAATTGTTAATCTATGTAAAGTACCAACATAACAATCTTTTTGGAATGTTATACTAGCGCCATCAACATCGTCAGTTTGCTCTAGATTAAGAACTTGTTCAGATATAAGATTAATTTGGCCTGTATTCCTATCTATATCCATATAAGCATCTGTTACTATATTATCTGGTACAACAGCAGAATATTGATATGTATTATCATCATAAGCAACTTCTTCACTTATATAGTAGGTTCCTCCAGAAATATATCTTGGAGTGTTTGTAGTTCATTGATTTGGTTTTGTATTATTTGAAATATCATCTGCTTGAGCTCCTGTTGACGCTTGATGTGGTGCACTTGGTGGGTCTGGAGGAGCTGTTGTTCCTCTATCAACATAAGCACTTGTTACATATTGCCAATATTTATTAGGAGTAACTCCTTTATCTAAATAATAACAATTATCTACTGGAGTTATTGCTTTGGTGTGTGCACTATCTTCGTAGAAAGTACTTCCGCTCTTATAACCCTCAACTATAACTCTTAAATAATGTAATGGTGTGATAGATTCAATTCCAACTCCAGTTTGACCTTGCATACTTTTAACATATATATAATCATTAGCTCCAGAAGGTTCTGTTGTGCCATCTGAATAAGTATATTTATATCTCTCTCATAAGAAATATCCTGGAGTCCAAGTTGTAATACTACTAATACTATCATACCACGTGCTAGGTGCTGTCGTACTACTTGCAGACATTCCATATTTAATTTCAACACTCGCAATAGCTTTACCATCTTTAAGTTTTACTACTGTAAATGTATCATAAATATAATTATTATTTGCGTCTGTTTCATTTACTTCGCACTTAAACACAATAGACTTATAATTTTTAAATGCAGCAGAACCGCTAGACAAATCACTGACTGCTGCTTTAGTTATTGTTAATGCTTTTGTTGTAGAATTGATTGATACTCCTGTTGGAGGACTACTAGTTAAATCTACTTCTGTTCCTCCACTATTTATATAATACCATTTTCTATAAGTGGTATTTTGAAATCTTGGTGTTAAAACAACGCTGTCTGGTGAATATGTATTTCCTCCATCTGTTGAAGAAAATGTTTGCGGATTTGCAGAAATAAATACCATTTTTCCATCTTCCGCCATAGTTGTTGGAGATGTAAAATTAGTTTTATTGACTGTTACGCTTGCACTTCTACTTGATAAAGAAATAGATGATACGTACAATGGATTACCATCTATTGCTGGTACAGACATGCTCCATCCACCAGTATCTGAAGAGCTTGTTGTACTAAATGAATTACTTGAGAAAGTATAAGTAAGAGTTCCACTATAACTAGCATAAGGTTTGCTAGGTGTAGTATTTGCTCTTTTATACATATTAACAGTAGCTACATTATAACCATCATCACCTGTTGGGCCTTTTAAATCTGTCTCTGCTCCAACCGTTACTTGAGTAGTACCTACCGCAGTAATTGTATATTGATATCTATTTTTACTAATAACTATTTCATCAACTTTTGGCGTTTGTCCTGCTGGGCCATGTAAATTTCCAATAGTAAATTTACTTGATGAAACAGCATCATTTGTTGTCCATATTGAAAAACCATCAGTTCCATTTTGTCCATCTTTAACAATTGCAATAGTCTGTTCATCTATTACAGTATGTGAACTTGCTGAAGAATTTTCTTTAGCTAACTCTATTTTTATTGAAGTTGTTGTTCCAGTAGGAATAGTATATGAATTTGTATAAGGCGAAGTTGTCTCAAGAGCTGTTCAGGTTCCAGAAGGTGTTGCACCATCTGTCGTAATTCTATAACTACCTGCAATAAAATTTTCTACTGCATTACTTCCTGTTTGAGATTTTGCAATAAAAGTAATAGCACTTGGAGTATAACTTCCACTTGCACTTCTTACTGCTGTTACATTGCTTAATTCTAATCAATAAATTGTTGGACTACTTCCTGTATTTCCTTTTTTAGCCAAAGCCCATGAAAAATTCTTATTAAATGTTTTTCCATCAACAACAACAGGTATAGTTAATGTTCCATCTACATCAAGGTTTGCGGTTGCGCTAATTGTAATCACAGAGCCATTTACAGATGCTGTTAATTTATTAGCAACTTGACCTGTAATCTGACTAGCATCAATTGTTGGGGTAACCGCAGTAGAACCTTTATAAGCATATACAGTTACTATTACATCAGTAGCTGCTACTATTTTTGAAATTCCTGCCATAAATGTATGAGATTCATTTGACAATACTACAGAATAAGCATCTCCGCCTGGAGAACCATCTATTGCTTTATAAGAAACACTATATGATGTTGTTGTTGTTGAACTTGGGTCATCATAAACAACAACAGTTTTTGTTCATAAAAACTCTCCATCACTAGGAGAAAGTACTGTATCCTCAGTCCAGTCAGTAACAGTATCGGGATCTTCACCATCAGTAGATGTTCCATAATAAATATGTGTTGCATCTACAGTGACAGAAGAACCATCAGTACCTTTTTTAGTTGTAGTAACTGTGAATGTTTTATTTATTGTAGCTGTTTCATTATTACCTAAATTAATAGTTATTGTAAAAGGAATTTCTTTTGCAATAGATAATGTTTTATTTTGTGCAATAGAAACAGTCAACACATAAGGGTCATTTTCTTTACCTGTTGTATTACCAAAGCTCGCTGAGATAACCCCATCTGGATCAACATAACTAGTTGCTGCGCTAAATATAGCAGTTCCTGAGGCAGGGTTTACAATCTGTTCCCCGCCTCTAAAAACTGTAATAGTCGTTGAGCAAGAAGTTGGTCCAGGAGTTCCGCTTGTTGTTGTTCCTGTAAAAACATAAGAATCTCTTGATAAGTTAACTGAATAATTATCTGTTATATCTGTTAATGTTATTTGATCTCTTGCTTTGATTAATGTTGTCATAAAATCACTCCTTTTAACTCCTTTCTTCTAATTGACAAGTAACATAAGATAAACTATCTACATTACTTGCATTTACCGTGTATGTTTTGCTAGCAGTTCCTATGCTACTACCATCTTTATATCAATAGATAGTTCCTAAAGCACAAGCCCCAGCATCAGTTGTATTATTATATAAATCTGTAGTACCTTGATAAACATGTGCTTGTAAAGTTACTGAGCCAGAGTTATTTTTAAATACAGTCGTGCCAGTTGCAACAATTTTTAAAGTAACCGCATCCTCTCCATCGCTACCATCTTCTGCTATAATATATGGTGTTGACCACTTATTTGCTGCTATGCTAACAGTAGCAGTATTAGCGCTAACACTCGCAGAAGAAACATATAATGGCTTTCCATTTTCTGTACTAGGGATGCTTGCAGCAGTTCTATACCAACCAGTACCTGGATTAGCACTTAATCCTTGAGTAGAGAATGTATAAGTAACCGCACTGCTATATGGCGCAGAAGGCGTTGAAGATGAATCAAATCTACCATACATAGATATAGTAGCTGTATTGTATCCATCAGCTCCATCGTTACCGTCTTGTCCATCTTGGCCATCTTCAGCAATAGCTACTGCCTCAGTCCAACTACTAGATGCAATTGAAACTGTTGCATTTCTACTAGATACAGATACATAAGATACTCATAGAGGATTTCCATCTGTTGTTGGTGCAGTAATAGACCAACCGCTAGGGATAGTATCTAAACTATGAGAACTAAATGTATAAGTCAAATTATTTTGATAAGTTACTGTAGGTTTGTTTTCTGCACGTTGATAAAGACTAATAGTTGCAGTATTATATCCATCATTACCATCAGTACCATTTTGAGCCATTTTAGTAGGTGTTGACCAACTATCATATCCGATATCAACAGTTGCAGTATTAGCAGTAACACTTACCGATGATACTCATAGTGGATTTGTTCCAGTAGGCACTGTTCTGCTCCAACCAGATGGTAAAGTTCCACTTAACGCTTGTGAAGCAAAAGTATAGGTTACAGCACCACTAGAATATGGTTTACTTGGCTGCGCGCTTGCGCTTCTTGTATATAAACTAATAGTAGCTGTATTATTACCGTCGTCGCCATCTTCACCCTTAGCTCCTTTTAAAGATGTAGAATAAGAGAATACTTTATTAATAGTTTCCCCATTTAACGTAATAGGTATTGTTATTTCTCCATTTAAATCACTTGTTGTCGTATTTGCTGCTGTGTCAAAGTATACTCTTAATGTTGAACCAGTAACTGTCCCTGTTGTAGCCTTTGTAGTTCCACCATCGTTAGACACTGATTTAGTAATCCAAGAAGCGCCTCCAGAAATATTATCTACGACAATACTAATATTATCTGTTGCAGCTCCTACATATCCTTTAACGTCTGTATAATAAGACCTATTTCCAATTGCTTTTGTTGTATCTCCAGCAAATACTTGAGCTTCATTTGTTAATATAACATTTAAAGTATCTGCTCCTTTTTCTCCTCATACCGCGATTAAAGAAACAGTTGTTTTATCTGTTATTAATGTATAATCAATAACTTCTTTTTGTCATAAAAATTTATTAGTTGCGCTAAATGTAGTATTTGCTATATTAGTTTCCCATCCAGTCTCACTGGCGTCTGGAGCAGATTGCGTATCTGTAGCCTTATATTTATATGTAATGCTATTAATACCATTTCCGCTTTCACCTATATATTTAGACCAAACGTAGTCTGTATAATGTGTTGGCGCAGTTTCAGAAGGCCCATTATAAACACCAATATATTTAGTAGAACTTGTAGGCGTTGTTTGCATATCAGAGTCTTGAGTGGGCTCGTCAATACTATATCTAACTCACATATTATTAGCATTTGCTAATCTTGTAATAGTTGCTCTATCTTTTATTGTCCCGTCTGAGTTTCTACCTTCAAAAGTTAAACTTTGATAAGAATTAAATTCAGTAGAACTAGGAACAATAGTTAACACATTTGTACTTGTATTTAATGAAACTCCATTAATATTTGTAGCAGAACCGCCACCAGTTGTTGTAATTTGAGTTCCATTATAATACCAAGAACCAAATGTTGTATTTTGTGGATTTGGCGTTAAAGTAATTGAAGTAGGTTCATATGTTGTACCGCCATCCGCAGTTTTAAATAATAATGCAGAAGGCTCAATATTTAATCCTAATGCATCTTTTCCTTTTGTTGTTGTTGAATATGTAAAATAAATTGTTCTATTACTACTTTCTCCACTAACTAAATATTCAATAGCAATTTGCCCTGATTGAGATTGCGGAGTATTAGATTTTGTTTTAAATCAAATTTTATTTGTATATGTACTATCTATTTTAAATTGTAATCAAGATATATTTGTAATATCTGTATAGCTTGTAACACCAGTAGCATTTACATTTCCAACTTTTTGAATTGTAATTGATTGCGCAGTATCACCTCTATAAACATATAGGTCAGTACTAACTTCAACATTACCAATACTTGCTGCAAATGATTGTACTTCATTGGTCAAATATGCTAACAAAGGTGAAGTACCATCGTTTCCATTTGTACCATTTTCTGCTATTGGTTCAGGTGTTGACCAACTACTATTTGAAATTGAAACTATATCTGTATTACCATATGCTACTGCAGAAGAAATATATAACAAAGTTCCTTCGCTAGCAGCTGGAACATTATAATCTCAACCCGTAGGTAAATGCCCTAGTTGGTGTGTACTAAATGTATAAGTATCAGAACCCGCACCAGTATATGGTTTCGAAGGTGCACTCGCCGTACGCTTATATAAATTAACAGTTGCGGTATTATTACCTGCAGGTCCTCTCATATCATAAACATCACTAGTATTAACTTCTACTGTTGTAGAATTTACAACAGATATAGGACATTGATAACGAGAGTCCCAAATAATTATCTCTCCTACAACAGGGGTCTTATTAGGACCATCTAAATCATTTATATTAAATATATATTTACTACTTTGTGTTGTTGGGTCATCAGATGTTACCCAAATCGTATTACCATTAAGTCCTGGCTCACCATTTTTAATTCTTGCAACAGTAATAACATCTCAATAGTATTCATTATTACTATACCTTTCGTTAGCAAGACATTTAAATGATAAAACTGAAATTGAACTAGTATATTCTTCGCAATTATTTGCTATTGTTAATGCTTTTGTATTATTATTATATGTTATACCAGTTGGTAAATCAGCTAAATCTAAATCACTTCAATTAACCCCACCATTACTACTCAACTGCCATTTTTGGAATGTTGTGTTTTGGAAGAATGGAGTTATTGTAATTGAATTAGGACTATAACTACTTCCGCTATTTGAAGAAGTAAATGCTTCTGCACTAGATGTTAAATATAATTGTTTAGCATCTTCTCCATCTGCTCCAGGTGCACCTGGTTCACCTTGGAACTCACCAGCATCATACCAGTCATCAATACTAGTTCCGCCATGGCCAGAATCATTAGTATAAATTCATAACTCTCTATCTATAATATAACTATCTCCAAGAGTTGGAGTAATAGTTCCTTGTGCTACTGCATCAAGCATTGCTGCAGTAGAAGCAAATTCACCCTTAACTGCTATTGAAGTTCCTTTAACTACTAAATTTACATTAAAGATTTTTTCAATAACAAGTCCTGTTGGATAAGTAAATCTAAACTTATATGAAAGAACTGTACTTTCAATATCACTGTTTATATCTACTTCAAAATTAATAGTAGTAACTTGCCCCACTTTACTTATTGTAATATCAATACCATCTCAATCTACTAAATGTTCTGAGTCATGATATGGAACAACATTACCATTATCATCTATTAATTGAACAGTATAATTATCTGTATACTCATCTTTATATTTACATTTACATGTAATACTCTTTGTTTCAGAATGAATTGGATATAATTGTGCGTTTGTTTCAAATTGAACTATATTTGTTGCATATTCTACATCAAATATATTAGTTCCAGGAATATTATAATCTCCTGCTTCAAGTTCTTTAACTGTTACAAATCCAGTAGCATAAACTTGACCATCTGAATCAACTCTGAAATTACCGTTTCCAAATACAATATGAGGGTCATTTAAATCAATTTCTAGACCATCACCATTAACCCACACTCTATCTCCAGCTTTGAATGAATCTCCAATACGATATTCATCATCTGCCAATGGAGTAGTTCCTGCAGGTTTTTGTTTTAATAATATAATGTCTCCATTATTTTTTATTCTAATATATTTAAATCCTTCAGTATAAACTGATTGAGGTGGATTCATTTGGTCTGGAGTAGTATAATCTACTCTAAAATCATCTGAATATATCTTTGCGCTTTCTGCGCCTGGGTCAATTACTATTTGCCCTTGACCTGTTTTACCAAATCTAGCAGAACCATCTTCTGCATCAAGAGCTATAGTTCTTTCACCTTTGTTATATCCAAATAGACCTACCTCTTCAGAACTAGAACCGCCTTCGCGCACAGTTCCCATGAACACACCTGTATAGGCATTGTTACTATCTTTCTTACCTGCGCCTATTTGTGGAGCTAAAATAAAACCACCATTTGAATTAATTTCAACATGATTTCCATCCCAGCCATTTAGCGCAGCATTTCCAAATCTATTTAAGTAGAAATGAACTGGTAAATAAATTCTAACAAATTCAACACCACCATCCGAAACAACACATTTTAAAGCATTGTTTACACTTAACCCGCTAAATTTTTCAATAGGTCTACAATTTGCGGTAGGAGTATCTGTGAAAGCAGACTTTAATATAAAATTATCTTCCGCAACTCAAGTTGTTCCATTATATATTTTTCCTAATTTAAACCAATCATAGTGAACTGAATCAGTAATGTCTGTTTTAACACTATCATAAGTTTCATAAACTTTTAGCGCAAATGGATTACTGCTATCATAAATTGGATTTAATCCATCTGTTGTATACATAACATATCTAAAACCAGTGTTTTCTACCAATTCCATATCATATGTATATCCACTTGCATTAATTGCTTGAACTAATATAATAGGCATTGTGGCATAATATGTTGCCCCATCATAAGTAATTGTAGCTTTAACTATATTTGCCGCTCTATCTAAATCATCATCTAAATCTACATAAGTAAATGCACCAGTACTTGAATTTACTGTAAAACTAGAACTATCTGCTATTGTAATATTATTATATTTTCCATAATTGTTTTTAAGCATTGACCATTCAACTGTAACAGCTTTACTCTCTTGAGATGTACCAGACGCGATACCTGTATATATCTCAATACCATCTTTATAAAGTTGAACTTTAAACCATTTATCAGATTGACCGCTTGGTCTTTCATAGTTCATATCTCCAACTACTGGATTAGTACTCATATTTGCAGTAAAGATAGGATATGTAGGTACTTGCGCATTCTGGTCAACGTTAGGAACTATTCTACATACAAAATCAGTTCCATTAGAACCTATTTCTCCTTCTTTAAGAAATGCTAATTCAGATTGAGTATTTAAAACTCTATCATTATATCTAACTTTTAATTTTATAATATTATTTAAATATTTGCTATTGTAAATAGATGCAATATCAATATTTAATGTTTTTTGTCCTTTATATACATAATAACCATCTTCTTCAGGTAATTCCCCAGAAGGTTTAATAATCATTGTATTGTCTTTAGGTATATACCAAGTAACATCAGTAGCTGCAATTTTATTATCATCCACTTGGTGTCCTAATTCATCATATAACACAAATTGCAAAGGTTTTAAAACAATAGGTCTTTCTAATGATTTATTAGTTGGCGCGATACCTTTTTCGTTATATTTGAAAATCTGGTCGCCATTTTCCATCACTAGCGCATAACTATTGTCTTCTTTATCCCAGCTATTAGTAATGACAATGTCAGCTTTTCCAACAAAATTTTCTTCATCATCAAATGCAGAACACGTAAACTTACTAAAATTAGCAATTGAGCCTAATTGTACGCTATAGGTGTTATTTGTTTCTGTTAAAACCACAGTTCTATTAGAGCTATCAGTTTCTGTTCATACATAAGTATATATCCCTGTTGGACTTACACTACAAGTTAATGTAGGATTACCTTCATTGTATTTAAAATAGTTACCTTGGTCTGACTCAAGAATAACTGTATAAGATGCATTTCTATTATATATAATAATATTTTTTTCTACTTGAATTTCATTATTATAAATTACAACACATTTATATTCATTTTCTTTTGCAGTGTTTTCACTTTTTACAACAGTTAAACTATCTGCATCAGTGATATAATCTCTAACATTATTTGTTTCATCTATAACATTATAACTATTTACACATTCCCATCCAGGTCCGCCAAAAGGTAAATAACCAGGACTAGTAAGCCCTATTTTACTATTTTCTTTAAACCAGTAATATCTTAATAAGCCAGTATTAACAGGTATTACTCTTCTGTTAATTCTAACTTCAGTTTCAATTTTTAAAGTTTCTTCAGTATCACCAGCATGGAAATATGTTCCCTGTTTTGTTATGAATGTTAATGAATTAGTTGCAAGCTCATCTCTTGTTAAAGGCGTCAATCCTTTTAAGATAATATCTTTTACAAAAATATCATCTGTATATGGAGTTGCGCTATGTGGGAAATTCTTACATTCTAATGTAATACTATTTAATCTATAAAAATGTTCTCCATCTATTTCATATACAGCAGTTTGCGTACTACCTAAATTATATGAATATGGATTACCTGTCATTGAATCTATATCAAGTACATATTTTTTATTAGTTATTGTATCTCCGTCTTTAAAATCTATATCAAAAACTAAACCATAATTACCTTGTCTTTTTTGCTCTTCATTCAATTGAGTAGTAAAAGTTCCACCTATTTCAATATATTGCGCTTTTTGGAAGTAAATATTTGCGCCTGTAGTATCTACAGTAACTGGATTAGAACCAGCAGTTCGATCATAAATAGTTTCACTATCTCCTCCAGATTTATAAGAACTAATTCCAGGAATAGTTCCATTAGGAGTTACTATTGATGTACCTATTTCTTGATAAGCAGCATTAGATTCTGATAAGGTGATATATTCAGTTCCTAATTTATCAACAGAACCAAGTATTGTTTTAGTTTGTGACATATCATTGCCAGGTACTAGAACATAGACCGGAGTTCCGCCACTATAAATGGAATCTAAATCGTTACTATATGCATAAAATGTACTATCTTGATACTTTACAACATACTTTCCAGTACTTTCGTTAACGCATTTAGAAACAACAGCTTTAATAGTTTTATCATATCCAGCTTTACTAACTGCATTATCGACTAAAGTTTGAATAGCATCAAGAATTTTATTTTCATAATTGTTATTCATAAACTCCTCATCTCTCCTTTTATTTCATTGTATAATCCTTTATTTTTACTTCATTTTTTACTCCCTAATATTATATAAATTAGTCCAAAATAAAAAAGAGATAGCTCTTCACTATCTCTTATTACTTAGCTTGTGCGCGTTGCGCAGCCATATTAACTAAATTATTTAAAGCATCTTGAATTTCTATTGAACTCTTAACACCTGGGAATGTAGCTTCAATATGTACATTTTGGTCTAATACGTTTCCACTAAATGCGCTACCTAAACTTCCTGCGCTAACGCTAGCCATTCTACTAAGAACATCTGAACCAATATTATCAGTAATTCCTCTCATTATTTCAACTGCATCTAACATATTTGCAGTGTCTTTTTTGTTAAGAACTAATTCTTTTTGATGTAGCATAGCTAATCTGCCTTCATTACCCCATTCACCAGTATAACCACCAGTATCATAACCAATTGAAGATTTTTTAATATATACTGTGCTAGGTCTTAAATCACCATTATAAACTTTCCATAAGTCACCAGAAGTGCTTTTAATTTGAACAGACCTTCCATAGATAGATGGATTTGGATATGGATTTCCATTAGCATCATAAAAATATGTTCCTGTAGGAAGTGAAACCCAACTATTAATATCAGGATATTGTTTAGTTTCTTTTTGTACTAAATTTTCTTGTTGATTATGTTCATATTGTCCAGTTCCACCTGTTGTAGGACCGTTAGCAGTATTATCTGCATATTCTTTAGCTTCTTGTTCTTTAGCTTTCATTATATAGTTATAAGCATCTTCTGCTGCTTGCTTAGCATCATTTGCTGCTTGCTCATATTGATTCATTAAATCTTTTAACGTTGTATACTGTTCAGCAACAGCATCTGTTAATTCTCCATACTTATCAATTAAAGCATCATTACTATCTAACATTTCTTGACTTAATTCAATAATGTCATTTTGCGCATCTGCAATATTATCAAAAGTATTTCCTGCAATTACTTCAGTGTTAGATAATGAACCATTATAGTCATCAATAGCAGTTTTCATTTCATTCATCATACGATTAGACACTTCTTCTATACCGCCTTCTTTAGTTATTTCATCTACAAGAGCTTGATAACCAGAAGTTCATTGAGGAATCATTTGATTTTGAATTGTGTCAATTTGGTCTTGAGTCATATCATGGAATTTTTCAGTGTTTTCAGTATATAAATCAAATACTAAATCAAAAGCGGTTTGATTAGCATTTTCAAATTGATTAAGCGCAAATTTTTGTTGTTCAGTCATTAATTCATAATTTTGTTCATTTTCACCATATAAAGCATTTAATTCTGCAAAAGTAGATTGATTTAATTCTTGCATTGTTCTTTGTAACTGTTCGTGTAAAATACCAATTTTTTCATCATATTGTTGTTTTATTAAAGCTTCTTTTTCAGCTCTAACCTCTGGGTCATTGATTAATGCGGCCTGAGCCATCTTTTCTTGGTATTCTTGCCATGCTTTTGCAGCTTCGTTTAATGTATTTGTATATCTTGCTTTATCAAAATTATATAATTCATTATAAGCACTATATAAATTAGCTTCAGCTTGTTTAATTTCTTCTTCATCTGCAACAAATTGATATCTATAATTACCTTGACTATCTCTTCTTAATCTCATTTTAGATTTATTTTGTTGAGCATCTTCAAGAGCAATTTGAGCTTTAATAATATTAAGTTTCTTTTCAGCTCTTTCTAAATCTTGTTGACTTAGTTTATCAATTGATTTAAGCGATTCTAATTCACTATCACGCAATTGTGCAAGTTTTTGTTGTGCTTTTATACTAGATGTGCTATTAATTGCATCATTATATTTTTTACTTAAGTCTTGCAATCCTTGCATTTTATTAATATTATCTAAAACTAATTCAGTATTAGCACCTAATAAAGTCCATTCTTCATTTAAATAATCTAGACCTTTATTATTAGTTAATTGATTATTTATAGTTTTAAAGATTAAATTGATGTTATTTTCAAACTCTACTCTAGCCGCTTGAATTGTTGTAGTTAATGCTGTAGCCCAAGCATCAGCAGCTGAATTATAATTCTCTTTAGCTTTTTCTCATTCTTTTGAACCTTCTTCAAGAGTAAGTAAATAATTTTCCCAATAATCTTTTTGTTTTGTATAGAAATCTAATTCTTCTTTACGATTTCTAGTTTGCGCAGCATATTGTTCTTTAAGCGCACTATAATCATTTTGATCCGTTAATAAATTTATTAATGTGATATTATGTTCTAATTGTTTATTTATATTTTCAAATGTATTAACCTGTTCAGCAAATTTTTCTTGAGCTTGATCCATCATGTCAAGAAGTTTTTCTTGCATTTCTTCTTCAAGTTCAACAATATCAGTAAGACTACTTCTTATTTTATCATAATATTCTTTTAAATCTTCTAAACTTTTTACACGATTATCTCTATACCAATCTGCGCTACCAGACTCATCTTGTTTACGTAATTCTTCTAGTTGGTCTTGTAAACGTTTTGTAAGAGCTTGGATTTCTGCAGTTCCAGCTTCATTATAGTAAGAATAAAAATCTTTTAATCTAGCTGTAGCTAAACCTAAAATATCTTTTTCTTTTATACCATCTATAACTTTTTGTTTAAATTCATTCCAATCTCTTTCAGCACTAGACATTTCTAAACGAACTTTTATTTCTGCATTGAACTCTTCAATGTACATTTCAGTTTGTTTATCAAAAGCATCTTGAATTTCTTGTTGTAATTGAGGTATTGTATCACCAATTAAATTATCATATTTAGAAATACTTTCTTTAAAAGTCTTCCAACTATCCTCCGCAGATTTAACAACGTCTTGATAATTTTCTTGAGCATTTTTGCTCATATTATTATAATTAGTATATATATCATTTAACTTCGCTTGTTCTTTTTTAAATATCTCTTGGTAATTTGCAATATTATTATCTTTATCAAATTTAATTCCATAACCAGATAGTTTTCTAGCAAGTTCATCTTGTTCATTTGTCGCAATTTTTAATTTTGCATCAGTAACACTTATTTGGTCATTTAATAACTTAATTTGTTTATTTAAATTATCTACTAAATTTCCCCCAAGTAATTTATTTTTTTGTTTATCTAGTTTACTTAATTGTTTAGAAATTTCTTTTAATTGAACATTTACTAATTGATACCTGTCTAATTGTTCTTTATTTAAATCTTTTTTAGAAGGTTTTGCAGTAGAACTTTTACTTGATTTAGTGTTTGAAGGCGCCTTTGCAAAATTAGTATTTGAAGAAGCACTATATTTATTTTTAGTAACTTTTACATTTGTTCAATCTGGAGTAAATACTTTTTCACTTACATCTTGAGTAGTTTCTGTCCATGCATAATCCACTTTCATAGTATCAGCATAGCCATCGTTATTATCATCTCTACCATCTTGGTATGGCATTTCTCCGCTATATTTATGATAAATAGTTTGACCTTTTGTAGAGAAATCATTTTCTTTCATAGTGAAGTTTTTAGTTTTACTATCATCAAATTTAACAGGTATTTCAACTCCAATTTGTTGACCTAATTTTTGAATTTGTTCATAAGATAATTCAGCATCCTCAACCATTGATTGTAATGTTGTACTAAAGTCATCACTAAGACTACCAAATTTACCACCTTCAAATTCAACATTGTTAATCATATCAACAAGAGATTGAATTTTTTCCATATTCTCTGTGACATAATCTTCACCAAACACTGTTTTAAAAGCATCTATTTGACTTAGCTCATATAGTTTTTCATATGCTTCTTGAGCCTCTTCTTCAGTGCCACTCAATAAAGCATTAATTTCTTCAATATGGTCACTAATCGTTTCAGCAGATAAAGATAGGCCCATTTTTTCTAATTCTGTTGCAACGGCAGCAACAGCGTCCGCCGTTTCATAATCTATCTTTGTATTATTTTGCATTGCTTCAGAGAAAGCTTTTAATGCATCTTCATTACTTTGATAAACTTTAACCGCATCATTATATGATTTATTAAATTTGTAAGATTCGGCAATAGCATCTGCAGTTGCGGCAGTATTATTTCCAGTTAATTCACCGGCTCTACGCATTGCTCCGCCATATAATTCTAAGGCTTTTGTAGATGTATCTAACTCTTGAGCTTGAACTTTAAGCTCATCATTATAGCTAATCATATCAGCGGCTCCACGAGCTGCTTCATTAAATTGTCAATCTGCGCTTGCTAATTTTCCTTTATACCATTCTTTTACAAAACCTATTGAAGTATCTGTATTAACATTTTTTGATGCTTCTAATTGTTTTGTAAATTCATCTCTTTCAGCTTGATTCATGATACGAGCATTAAAATCTTTACCCGCAGCAGCAGATACCATTGCATTAGCAATATATTTTTGAGAATCTGTATCAAATCCTTTTGCTACAGATTTTTCAATAGAATCTCTATAAGTTGATGTTAATTTGTTTAATGCTGCCTCAGTAGCATAAACACCAGATTTTTGTTCTTCTATAAGTTTATCAACGTCTCAACCTTCAACTTCTTCAGTAACATCTTTACCATATTGGTCAGTCCATTTACCACCAATACCACCAACAATAGAACTATAAGAATAACCAAGTTCACTGGCTCTTTCAGCTCTATAGCTTTTATCTAATGTATTTTGTCAAACTCTAGGGTTTAATGAAAGAAGATCGTTTATTTGTCCTATATCAGTATATCCATTAATATCACTTATAAGATCTCCAATTCCAGCGTATAAATCTCCAACAAGTGGAATACCAGCAATAAAATCTGAAAAATCATCTAATCAGCCTCTACCGCCACCATAATTAACTTTAGCAGCTCTTTCCATTTCTTCTGAAACATATTCTTGAACGGTTTGTCTTGCATAATCACTCATTTCTCCATATGTTTGAACATCTTCTCGAGCTCCATATCCTCTAATAGCTTGATCTGCCATAGATTTTTTAAGCTCAACCATTTCCGCAACAGCTTGATTATAACTAGCTTGGTATTTAGCTTGAGCATCAGTTAAGTCAGCATAACCATGACCACCAGTTAAGGCACTAACCATCTTTTCCCAAAGACCGCCAGTAAGTTTACTTGCCCAATCATATTCAACTTGACCAGAAGCATTTTGATTTTGTAAAACTTGCTCTGCGCCACTTCTTGTTAATTTATATGTATAACCAGTTTTTTCTCCACTGGCATTAACCATATTAGTTATGGCTTTTTCTCTTCTATAATTAGCTCTTTCTCATCTAGCTTGGCTATTTACGAAAGATGCTTGATAAATTTTTTGTTGTTCAGCAAATTGTTTTGCTTCTAAAGTGTCATCAGAAATAGTAATTAAACCATCCTTACCAACACCATAATCTTTTCCAGCTACTAAATCTAACTCATCAATTAATTTTTGAGCTTCTTCATTAGCTTTCAATATTGCATCATAATATTCAAGAGTTCCTTCTGTTAATTTATCTATTCCATTACGAGCATCTTTGTAATTAGACATTATTTCAGTTAATTCTTCATATTTTTCTTTTGCTTCATTAACCTTTTCTGCCGTTTCTTCTACTTTTTTATTATAATAATTTAAACCTGTATTAGCATCTATTAAAGCAACAATACCTGCGCCGATAGCTACAACCATTGCGCCAATCGCAGCAGCTGCTAATATTCCTAATCCTGAGACATCACCTAATAAAGCTTTTAAAATAGCTAAGGCAACATTCTCACCATTAATTGCTGCAGTATTAACAACATGAGCAAGTGTTTCTGCCCCTAATACTGCAGTACCAATTTTTCTTAATACTGTTTCTATTTTTATTGCTACATTACTTGCAACTTTTGCAGCAACTTCTTTTAATGTAAGTATAACTCCTTTTTGTTTAATGGCTGCTTCAGCCTCTTCTGCGGTTGCATATAATTTTAATTGAACTGTTAATGCTGGTAATAAATTTGCAAGAGAAGAATAGCTAGTTAATAATAGCATTGTTTGAGAAGCAGCGACTCCAAGAAGTCCTTGAAATTTTTCCCATGCAGTTGCGCTTTCATCGGTAAGAATATTTCAACCTGCTTGTAAATTATTTACTGTTCCTAATAGAGCAGTAGTACCTCGAATAATATCATTAATTCTTTGTTGTTCGTCTCCTTTTGTTTTTAAGTCCGAAACATCTTTTGTTAAAGAATCTGCTTCATCTGTTAAGATTTGCTTATTCCCTTCATTTTGTTTAAATTTTTCTTGAGCTTCTTCGATTTCAAAATAATCTTGTTTTATTTTTTCTAAATTATCATCTAATTCTTTTTCTCTTTTATGACCCTCTCTTGTTGAATCTAAGCCTTTTTCTTGCAATTCTTTAATTTCTTTTTGAATTCTTTCTTGCTCTTCTAAGTTTTTAGCTTTTTGTTGTTCAAATTGATTTTCTTGGTCTACAATATTAACCAATTTTTTTCTAATTTCATAAATTCTTTCAATTTTATTTGAGTTTTCTTTATATTGTTCTTCAGAAAGTACTCCTTTAACCTTATCTAAACCTTGCTTATTTTTAAGCAATTCTAAATCAGCATAAGTTTTAGCTTCTGAATCTTCAGGCCTAAACCCATTTTCAAAAATATCTTGATTTAATTCAAACTTTTTTTCATTTTCTGCAATTGCGCGTCTATTTTGAACACCTTTTGCAATTCCATTAGCAATTTGATTACTAAATAAATTAGCACCTAAAGTACCTAACTGACCTAAAACTCCTCCAAGAGCATTAGTATTAAGACCATTTAAATATTTGTTAATAGTTGATAAGCCACCATTAACTATATCAAAGAAACCTTTAACAGTATCTTGGTCAAATAACATTTGATAAGTTTCTTCTGCTGTAGCTTGTAATTGTTTTAAATGAGCTTCAGTACTTTCCATATAAATGTCTTGTTGTTTTTGCAATGTACCTGCGGCATTAGTAGAAGTTTCTAAAGCATCTTGATATTTATCCCAGTTGTCAAATAATGTAAGTAAGTTATTATATTGACGAGTACCAGCCATAATTTGAGCAAGACTAACTTGTTGTTCTCTTGATAAATCAGACCATTTTCCACCAATTTCTTCAATAACTTTACCCATATCTTTAAGATTACCACTAGCATCTAAAACATCAAAACCAAGTTTTTTCATTTTACCAGAGTAGTTACCTAAAGAAACTTCATCATCTAAACCGGCTTTAATATCAGCCATACGTGCATAAATTGTTCTTAATGCAGTACCAACAGATTCTGGCGCTTGTCTAGTAACTGATATAATAGTAGACATTTGTGCCGTTAATTGGTCAATATCAACACCCATAATATTTGCAGCTGATGCTACTTTGCTCATACCTGTTGATAATTCTTCAAGATTAGATGCACTATGAGCAGCTACTGCAGATAATTTATCTACATATTCTTCAAGTTTTTCTCCTGTAACTTGATAACCATTCCATACAGCAGTTAGTTGTTCTGAAACTTCTTGTGCATTTTGTCCAGTAACATTTGCTGCTTTTAATGTAACTTCAGTTCTTTTTTCTACTTCATCAGAAGATAAACCTTGTTGATAATAAATAGTTGCAGCTTTAGTATAATCTAAAGTTGTTTTACCAAGAGCTTGAGCCGCTTTATTAGCACTAATAGCTAATTGCGCCATTTGTTCTGCACTTTGTCCAGATACTATTCTAATATCATTTAAACTTGTATCTAAATTTTTAGTAAAGTCATAGGCTTTTTGCACTGAATTCGTAAAACTATTAAAAATACTTGATGAAATACCATATCTAACAGTGTTTTTAAATGTGACTGCCATTTTATCAAGTAATTTATTAGATTGTTTTAACTGAACATTTGCATTAAGTATACTTGCTGCTACATCATTAAAACAGGCAGCTCCTTGTTGTTGAGCAGCCATAGTAGCTTTTTTGAATTGTCCAATAGTAACATTAGCTTTTTGCATTTCTGTATTTAATTTAGAAACGTTTAATTGTCCAGTGCTATTATTAAAAGCTTTTTCATAAGCTATGCTCATTTTTTCTATAGTTCTAAGTTGAGTTTCTAATTCTTTTTGTCGTTTGGGATCGGTAATATCTAATTTTGTATTGGCAACAGTTCTCATTAATTCTTCTAGTTCTTTATTGATTCTATTAAACTCTTGTCTATTACTTTCGACACCAAGTTCAATAGTATACTTTGCATCTGCCATATCCTTTTCCTCCTTTTTTATTCCAAAATAAAAAAATTCCCTCTATTTACTATCTTTGTAAATTGAGGGAATATAATTAATCTGTTTTGGCCTGCTACTTAATTATTATATAGGTCTATTACCATTAGCTGCTTGCGCAAATTCTATTACATTTTGAAATTGATTAGGGTCAAAAGACTCAGCAATTTCTTTTAATAAGTTTTCTTTTTCACTTAATTGAGTAGAAAAGTCATTAAGCATACCTGCTATTGTTTTACGATATTCTTGATTTTTATCTTCTGTTTCTACTAACATCGTATAAAGATTATTGTATTCATCATCTTCAATAGCGTCTATAATTTTATCTAATATACCATTACTTTGTAATGTATCATATAATTTTTCTTCGTCTTCTTTTTGTTTATCTGTAAAACTAATATTACTATATAAATAAACAAGATTTAGCGCGAATTGCATGTCTAATTTTGCAGGATGATAAATCCCATTTTCATAAGACTTTTCTAAAACGCGATTAATTAAATTATATTTTTCATTAATAGGTAAATATTTTAATACCTCTATAGAAATTCCATTATCTAAATCAATTTTTTTAGTAGATGTGTCTACTTTTAATTTCATACTTGCATAACTTACCATATTAAACTCTCCTTTTTCTCTCTTTATGATATTATATCATAAAATTTTTATATTGTCAATTTTTAATGTATATATGAAAAAATTTCTTTAATTGTTTTATCTATTTCTTTTAATGCAGCTTTATCTATTGGGTTAGATAGTCGTTGTTTATTTACAGAAAAGAATTTAATAAATTGTTCTTGAGGGTCTTCTGAATTAAATGCATTTTGTAAACGTCTAATACCATTTGCAATCATGGTTAAAGAAATAGTTCCTGTATGCATTTTAACCTCAATATTTTTAAATCCTTCTTCTGTTTGTTGAATTGCATCTCCAAGTTTATACATCGTAATAGTATCAGAAGTTCCACCTTTTGCTATATATTTACCTAAAAGAGCATGCAATGAAGTTGTTTCCGTATCGTTTGAAAAATCAACACTCCCTTTTCTTGCAAGCAAATAAATTGCGGCTTCTAATTTTCTATTTTCTGGTAATTGTATTTTATGTTTTTTAACATGTTCGTCAACAAAATCTAAATATGGTTGAACTCCTTTTATTTTTTTCATCTCATTGATGACATTAGTTAACGATAAACCTATTTTACTTAACTCAAATCCCATACCTCGAGTATCTTGACCTATCTTATCAATATATTTTTCTAAAGAATTTGTATAAGTAGGAATCAAGCCACCAACAACTTTTTCAATATCGTCTATTGACAAAGAAAAAATCTCTCCTTGATTTTCAAGATAAATTACAAACTCTTGTCCAGTAAAGAATTTACGAATTTCAAATATTAATTTTAAACTTCTTATAGACAAATCTTGAATTTCTTGGAAATATTGCGTAATTTTATCAATATTTTTTTGATTCTGATAAGGTCTAGGTAAAATATTTGGAGACTGTACTAATTTAAATAAATTAGATAAATGGTTGTCTATCATGTTTTCATCTTTTAATTGTTGTAAAACTTTAGACATTTCTTCCCCTTTGTTTTTTTCTATTTCATATTGCTGCATTAAATAATCAACTTCAGTTTTATAGTAGTTGTATTGTTTACTAATATTTTTTGCCATCTTTACAGATAAAGTTTTCTCGATATTTTTCATATTATCAACTCCTATAAAAATTTTTTATATACAAAAAAAAGAGGAAGTATTACCTCCCTCTTAATTTTATTATATACTAGACTCGTCAGTTTCAGCGTGTGCTGCAATTGAATCATCTTTATTTTCAGGAATATTGAATCCTGTTGGATGACCCATAACTGAGTTCTTAATATCGTTTCCAGCTGTAGCATCTTCAACTACTTGGATAACGCATAATACTTTGTGTTTTCTATCAAACATAGTGTATCCAGGGAATGCATCCATAGTGAATGTAAATGTACTAGGGTCTCCTGTAGCAGCCATGTTGAATGTGAAGTTAGATTGAATTTTAACATTTGGTAATGTAATTTCAGCAGGCATATCAACACCATCAGATTCTCTTCTGAATAATGTGCTAGCTTCAACATAGTAGTTTCCTGCGAAATGTTCTGCATCTATTTGTAATTCAGAAACGTTAGCAGAAGATTTTACTATATAGAAATCAACAAATACAGTTTTGCTTTCTCCTGTATATCCAGCGTTTTCTAATTTTTTACCATCATCAGATACTGAGAAACCATCTAATAAGTCACCAGTGATAGAACCATCTGCTTCACTTACCATAACGAATACAGGTGCATGTTTATCAATTTCTTCAGTTTCAGCTAAAACGTCAGTTAAATCAATTGTTCCGTTTGTTCCAACGTATGCTTCAGATGTAGTATGAACATGTACATATTCGCCATCTTTTTTAAATAATCCAGCACCAGATAAAATTGAGAAACCGATAGGAGATAATAAAGCATCTTCAACAGTAAATGTTAAAGTTTTTTCACCTTCCCAAGCGATTAATCTAGTATTACCTCTACCACCTTGTGCATATACTGTAGTAGCTGCACCTTCAATAGTTGAAGTAGTAGCTGAGTCAATGTATAATACTGGTTGTCCAGCTTTGAATGTAGATGTACCGATAGTAGTGTCAGCTTTTGCTTTGAATACTACGTTACAAATCTCACGTACTCCAAATTTCATATACTCTTATCCTCCTCTTATATTTTATAAATGGATGTCTTGCATCCAGTCTTCGACTTCCTTTAAATCCTGCGCTCCGGCCAATTTAGCCTTAATATACATATCATAACCAGATTTTAATACAAATCTTTTTTGTTCATCAAATAATTGATATACTGTATAATTTAAATAATTATTCATATCTTTTTTTTGACCAACTGTTAATATTGATAAATATCTAGCTAAAACATCAATTTTTTGATTTTTAATACCTTTTGCAGCTGCCGCCTTTTGACGACCCCTAGCTAATTTGCTCGCAATTTTCTTAGCTAGCTCACCACTTGGATTATAATCTTTATTTTTACTATCTTCCCTTATAGGAAACATAGTATTGAATATTTGTTTGAATTCTATAAAATTATCATTATTAATAGAATGAATTTCTTCATCTTCTTTAATAAAATTAATTCTATCACGTTCAAATGATATTTGATATTCAGGAAATAGTAAAGCCAGAACCATTTCTACGCAATTTCTATTTTTCAGCATTACCGCATTATGCTCTCCTAGTATTGCTATTAATATATCAAAATCCGTCTGTTGTTCTAAATTGATTTTGTCCTCTTCAGATAAAATGTTTTTCGAAATATTTATTCATTCATATCCAGTAAAAAAATTTTCTTCTCCAAGATATGCAATTTCTTTTAATGTTGGTTGATGAATAGATAAACCTGCGCCAAAGAAAGGAATATCATTTCCAGATAATAATAATAATCCATCTATCATTATTATTCTTCTGCAGGTTCTAATCTATCATCATTACCATGTATTGCTCTATATACAAGTGTGTATCCAGCCAAATCCTCGTTTAAAATTAATTCTTTGCCATTAACAAAATTTAAAGTTCCAATACCACTTAATTTTGCATTATTTAAAATACCATCTATATAACCAGCAATTTTCAAAGGTCTTAAACGATAATCTCCTAAATCCCATTCATCTATATGACATATAATATCAAAAGTTATTACACAATCTCTATAATAATCATTATTATCATTCGGTTCAAAATTATCTGTGCTAATAAGTAAATAAGATTTTACCTCTTCGTGCTCAGGCATTCTAATTTTAGGAGAAAGTCTTACATAACCTTCGTTAACTAAAGTATGTAAAGTAGTTTTTTCTAATATTTTTTTATATACTTCACTTTCTGTATTATCTAAACAGTCTTTATTGTTAATAACTAATAATCTTTTTAATTGCTCACTATGAGGATAACTCTCAACAAATAGTGCCCTTAAAATAGTTTCTAAATCTTTTTCAAAAGATAGAAAAGATGAATTTAATGGGTATGTACTTCTAGTATCTCTCTTCATAATTGCAACACTCCTTTATATCCTATAAGGATTCGATGGTAATGTCTAATTTGACATCTTCGAAACCATATTTAACATATTTCAAAACAAATTTACCACTTCTACCTGTAGTAATTTCAATTTTTGCGGTTTTCGGATTTTGTTGAAGAATCTTAGCTTTAGTGCTACCTAAAACTCACTCTCCACCTTCCATATTCATAATTGTATATTCTTTAATTTCATAAGGATATACAATATCATCACCCATAATATATGGGTCTCCTTTTTTGATAATTATAGGTTGTTCTTTATCTTTTTTCTCTTGCTCTGCTGCTTCCGCAATAGAATTTTGATACCACTCTTTTAACGCCAATATAATAATACCGTCTGAACTCATATTATCAATAGCTTGAACTTCCCAAGGTTTACCATTTACCTTAACAACAGTGAATCTATGGAAAAATGCTTCAGTCTTTTCATCTTTTGTGATATACATTTGTAAATTATAATCTATATCATTCCAAATTTTTTCTTTTTGAACACGTCAATCTATTTCATTTGTAGATGGACGAGCAGCATAACACTTATAAGTATCTTCTCCAACTTCAACTGTATATTTACATCTGCGGATTTCCGCTCTAAAATAAGCAGTTTCCTCTAATCTTTGTAAAAAAACTAACCAATCAGTATTCGTCTCTTTCCATGTGAATACATCACCTGGTTTCATACCTATTTCTACTTCGCCTTCAATTCTTTTTCCAACTTTATCTGCATTTAAACAAATATCTTTAAAAGGAATTGAAACGATTTTATCATCATAAACATTTTTTAGATGGTCTGGATTAATTAGACATCTAAATTCTCTACCATCTGCTAATATAGCAGTTGCGCTTTGGTATGAACGAATTAGCGCTTTCTTTAAAGCGTCTAACTTATCTTCGTTCATTCTAGGCACTTGTTGAGCACCTCCGCGATAATTTAATCTAGTACTTAAATCTTCTATTCCTGACATGTTTCTATCTCTCCTTTAAGTCCAGATAATAAATTTAAACATTCGAAAATAGTTCTTCTATAAGCAAAGAAATCATTATCACTTCTCAAATCATATAGACCATTTAGTTTGCATAAAATGGCAAACAAGGTCTCATGATATGCGCTTAATATTTTATCCATTCCAGATAGTTCTTCTACTATTGTAGCCAATGGCGTTTCTCAGTCTATATTTTCTTCTCTATTAGGTAATAATTTAAATATTTGATTAGTTATTTTTTTTAAATTTGCAAGAACTGCTGTTTTATCAATTTCAGCGCCAGTGTCTAATTTCATTATTCTGACACCGCCCTTCCAGCAGCAGACTCTTCCATGATTTTACCAAAAGTAGTCTTATATAGGCCATCTTCGTCTTTTTCTCTTCTGCTATATAATCTTTGTAAATGAAAACCTTCTCTTTCATAATCACTCTTAAGAGCAAGTATTTTAGTCATGTGGTTAGCTTGTGAAGTAAATTTAAAATCACTTCCGCTCGCTTTCATTCTTGTATTTTCAACAGAAGCTAATTGTTGACTTAACCATTCAACAATCATATAAGTTGAAATAATATTTATTTCTTCAAGAGTTAACTCAGTATTAAAGTGTCCGCCAATATATTTAATCATTGGAACTTCCATATTATCTGAGTCTACACCCTCATATGTACCTACATCCTCTACCTCAGTCTCCTCAAAGTCTGTTATATCAAAATGCGGAAATTCAAATTTATGAATTGCATTCATTAATAACTTTTCTAATAATCTATATGTATCTAATTCATTTAGCTCCATATACATATCATCAGTTATTTTAGCAAGGAAACTATCATAAATCATAGAAAAAGGTGTACTAGTTACTTCCATCCTTACACCTCCAATTTATTAATTTTTCTTTACTATAACAGGTGTGACAGTTCTTCTTCCTGTAGCTACAGGTTCTACAACGGCTTTCTTTTCGTTGATTGGTGACACTCTTCTAGCTTTTTCTTCTGCAGTTTCTGGTTCAGCAGTTGCATCATTTATCATAATTGCGCTATCAACGTCAAATCCCATCATTTTCTTAATAGCTTCTCTTTTTTGAATATCATTAAGTCTTAATTCAACTGCATATTTTTTAATTAAATCACGAACACCATTTGGCGCATAATCTATACAGTCTTTAAGAGCGTCTAATGAACCTTCTAATAAAACTTTCTTAACATCTTCTTCAGTATAATAATACTCAGGCTCTACGCTATTAAGTATTTCCGCGATAGCTTCATCATTATCTTGAATTAATAAGAAGTTTTGAAGTAAGTTTTTACCACCAGGTTGCCAAGATAATTTTTTTAACTCTTCAAAAGTTATATTTTTAACTTCTCCAGGGGCAAACTCTCTTCTTAAGTTATTAAGGTCTGGGATGCTATAACCAACGTATCCGTTCTCTCTATTCTTTACTTTTACTATTGTTTTGTCATCTAACATATTATATATCTCCTTTTTTCTCTAATAAAAAAATGGGAAAGGCAAAAAAGCCTCTTTTACAAGAAACCTTTTAACCTTCCCCAAGATTTTTACCTATTTTATATTAAATTGATTCAGGTGCTACGTCTTTTGTTAAAGATGTATTTTTGTATACACAAATATTATTTGTGATTATTGCACCAACACCAAGTTTTTTGTAAACTTGGATTTCTTTAGACCAATCGTCGTTCTTTCTGTCGTCAACAAGTGTTTGACCTTCGAAAGCGATTTTAACTGGTTTAGAATCAGCTCCAGCTGGAATAATCCAAGCATATGCTGGGTCAATAACTTTAGTTGTATTAGTTTCATCAGTTAATGATTGATTTAATACGATTACATTGTGACCTTTGTAGTTTGCTAAGTAACCATTATTCCATTTTTGGTTTTTCATATCTTCAGATACCCATTGACCATTTTGAGGAATCATAGTTGCAGCAAATTCATATGTACAGTAAACTGTTGATTTACCATAGCTGTCAGCAATACCTAATAATCTATCCATAGCAGCTTCATCGAATGCGTTTCCGATATATTGGTTGATAGCTTGTAATTTATCAACAGCACCGATTAATGCTTTTTCGATTTCTAGATAAATAGCTTCGTCTAATCCTTCCATAACGATTTCAACTAATTCGTTCCAATCCCATCTACCATCTAAGAATTCTTCGATAGCGATTTGAGCTGCACCACCGAATGCAGTGATTGGTAATTCATAACTAGTACCATCTAGTTTGAATACTTCATAAACACCAGCTAAACCAACTCTAGTGATGAATTGTTTTGCTCTTCTTCTAGAAGCTGCAGTAACTTTTTGTTTGAAAATAGCTTTGTCGCCTTGAGCGATTTGTTTAAATTCAGCAAAGTTTCCGTATTGTTCTAATACTCTTTGAGGAAGTATTGTATCAATAGTTTCTTCGATTAATGCGAAGATTGTGTGTTTATTTTGTTCATAAGCATGGTAATTTCCAGCTATGTTATTTAATTCTTTGTTTAATGTTGCATTAATTTCAGCAACAGTGTAATTCTCACCATCTAAAGAATAAGTCATAGAAGGATTTGAATTACTTGCCATTTTTGCTAATTTAGCTAAATCTTTGTATTCCATTATTTTGTCCTCCTATATTAGTTTATTCTTTGAATTTTAACACCATCTTGTCCATCTGGCATTGTATATAATTTAGCAACTTGCCAAATCATACCTTCAGATGCAGTGTTATCTTTCTTTAAATATCCGTTTGTTGTGTCAACAACTAATTTGTCTCCAACTTCTAATGTAATTTCAGCTGTTCCATCACCGATACAGTTAGTTGTGTAGATGTCACCAATGTTAGTTTTGAAAACTCTTGGAGTCATTATTCCGCCAACATAATCGTCTTTTTTCATAGCGAAGTCTTTGTGAGATTGTTTTCTCTCATCATAAAGTTTTTCTTCGTTATAAACTAGCATGTATTCAGCACCATTACCAGTGAAAGCAACTTTACCAGCAGCATAGTCATATTTAACATATTGACCATTTTCTAGTAATTCGATGTTTTCATCAGCAGGAAGTTGAGCATAAATTTGTCTATTGCCTTGAGCTGATAAATGATTAGGTTCTACTTGACCATAACCATCTCTTTTGATTTTTATACTAGTAGCCATAATCTGTTATATCCTCCTTCAAATTATTTATTATTATCTCTATTGCTCTTTAAAGCAGCTAACCAAGCTGGTGTAGCAACAGCAGAACCGTCTAAACTATAAGTAGTTTGACCTTCTACTTTATCTTCATTTTTAGAGCTATCTTCTGAATCAAAATTAACCTTGTTTCTTACACAAATTACAGATAATTTTGCTTCAATTTCTTCTAGAGAATATTTTTGTTTGTTTTCGATAACATCCTTTTTATCTTCATCAGATAACATATAGAAACTATTGATTAAAGCGTCTTTCTTTTCATTATCTACAGCTTCTTTAAATGTTACCAATTCTTGATATTTTGTTTCCATTTCAGCATATTGTGCTTTTAATTCATTTAATTCTTGTTCAATTAATGCGTAATCTTTAACTTCTTCAGTTTCTTCACTAACTGTTTCCTCTACTACTGGAGTTTCTTCTTCAGTAACTTCAGGTTCAACTGTGTCTTCAGTGCTTTCTTCTTCTTTAGCTTCTTCCGCATTTTCTTCAACAGCAGCTTCGATGGAATCTTCAATGTTTTCTACCTCTGCAACTTCTTCAACAGGAGTTTCTTCAGTAGCAACAGTAGTTTCTTCTACGTTTTCTTCAACAGCAGTAGTAACTTCAGTTTCAACATTTTTATCTTCTAGTTCCATTTCGTATCCTCCTTGCAATGCAGATTTTAATTCTTGCATCATGGTAAATAATGTGCTTCTAAAACTATCATCCATTTTAGTGAATTGTTTACTTACTTCGGGTGCGGTAATGCGAGCTCCCTCGAAACAAGGCTCAACATCTTCACCTAAAATGCAAAGTTTAGAAAATATCGCATCATTTATTATGAAAAAATCCATACCTGTTTTACTATTAGTTGACCAACGTCCATCTAAAGTTTCTTCATCTAATTCCATTGATTGAGGACGTCCTTCTTCGATAGCTAATTTAGCTTCTTCGAATTGACCTGTCCAAAGATAACCAGTAGTCATTAGATATTCTCTTTCAACTTCATTTCCAAAGTCATCAGTTTCTTTAAATTTTTGGAACCAAACTCTAGCATCTGGCGCTACAAAACCATAAGGTTTAGTTTGACATTCAAATTTGATGCCATCGCCATCCCAGATCATTTTTTCACCATGATCTCTAAAATCTTCTTGTTCTTCTTTGTAATATCCAACAATAGGCGCTCCTCTTAGAGTTTTTGCCATTTCTGTTGCAACTTCTTTAGTAATATAACTTTGGTTTCTATTTTCACCAACGTATAATACTTTTATTTCACAGCTGCTCATTAGTGGGTTAATCTCTAAAGGTTGTAGATTGATAAATTCCGGAGAATCTATTGTTGCAATTGATTGGTGCATCATTTCTACGCCTCCTCTTTTAACTTCCACTTATTACTATTTAAATAAAGTGGTAATTAGTTTTATTAATTTTGTCCGAAAAAATCAATTATGCTTGACTTTCTTCATTAGCTATTGTTTTTTCTGACTTTTCATCATCAGGTTTTTCTGGTCTTCCACCTTCTGATTCAGAGTCTCCAGCAGCTTTTTCCGCAGCTCTATTATCTCTGTTTTGTTGATTAACTCTATTTAATACATCACTATTCATTGTACTAGACATCATAGGTGGTATAAATACATTAACAAGGTCAAGTAATTGATTTTCAAAGTAAGCATTAGCTAAAATTGTACTTTGAGATTGACCCATAGCAATTCCCGCGAGCATCTTACTATAACCAACTTGCATTTGTTCTTTGTATAATTTAGCCATATCTTGATAGTTATAAATAGTTGTAGTTAAAATCTGAGCTCTGTAATAATATTTTTTAGGTCTTTTATTGTATTTTTCAATAAAATCATTTAAAAATCCTTCGAATTGTAATATTAAATCGTATAAAGATGCTTCATCGTTACGTATTGATTTTTCAAGCGCAATATTACCATCTGTATTAAATTGCATTTGTGAAACACCTGCTTCGTTATAAACACTACGTTCAACTCTTTCAAGGTCATCACTTGCTGCAGTACTACGATTATCATCCATATCCGCAACTTGTACATCAGCAAAAGTAGTTAATACATCAATACCAATTGCTTTTTTAAGCATCATAACCGCATTATCATGTAATTGTCTTGCTTCATCAACATCAAATACTAAATCACCATTTTTATCAATAGGCATCTTTTGAATAATGATTTTTAACAATTCTTGTGCCATTTTCTTTTTATCAATATCTTTAGCTTCATCTAAATCTATGATAGAAGGAATTACTGACATAAACAAAGGTTCATCTGAGCCATCAATATTAAATTTGAAAGCTGAACCAACTTCTAATACATACCAACCTTCTGTATCTCCTACAAATAATGGAGGTAATTTACCTTGTTTGTATAAGATATAGCCTTTTTTGAAATCCTCTCCAAAGACAGTTAGCATTTTTGCCCTTTGCGCAGCGTCTTTAAACACAACGTCAAAATACTTCATGTTAAATTCTACTACAGGTCTGTTTCCAACATTAAATCTTGTTCTACAGTATTGTACTGGTAGCTCTTGAACATTTATTCTTTTACTACTAGGAAGTATATAACCATAGTAACAACCATTTTTAATAACCTTTAGCGCAATATTCCCAAATAATCTTTTTAACTCTGAATTATCAAAATATAATAAAATCTTATAAAAATCATTTAGAATAGTGTTTTCATCTTTCTCTTTTGCAACATCCTCATTAATATAAGGTGTTATCATCCAGTCATATCTATACATTTTTGCCATATAACGACATAAACGCGCATAAATACCACTTGAATCAAAATAGAAATTTGAAATTGCTCTCATTTCTTCATAATCTCTGTTTAACATAGCTCTGAAAATAGCATCTCTATTTACAAATCTAGTATCTGCTCTTCTATAGTTACCTAAATTAAGAACAGCATCTTCTAATGTTTTAGTTCCGACTTTTATTTTTGAAAAATCCACAGGTACAAAACTATTTTGAGAGGCATCGTAAACTAGCTCTTCCTTTTGCTCAGTAACCATGGAAAAGCCTTTTTTCTTAATTTCTTCTTTTCTATTAATCAAAGTTGACACCTCGCTTCTTAGAAACCGCCTTTTGAATAATATAAATTCATAATATAATCATAAGTAATCTGTCCTTCTAATATATATGGTATTTCTAATAATATTATATTATGCTTTTTGCAGTATTCTTTTTTCATCATATCATGATACTGTTGTCTGCGTAATCCAGAATAACTTCCAAATTTACCTCTTGCCTCATAATGTTGAATACCTTGATACTCAATTAAAAATTGAATATTACCTTCATCATCAAATACCGCAAAATCAAAACGCAAAGGTCTTCCTGTTGAGCTTACTAAATCGGGGAAGGAATATTCTTCTTCAAAAACTAGCCCAGCATCCTTAAGTATGTCTTCAATCTTGATTTCTCCTTTGCTAGCTCTCATAGCTCCTCCTTTTGCAGACTTTACATATATCAAAAATATTTCTATAAATATATTAATATTTCTCATATCACATCAGTTAAAATTGCCCAAATCCGCAATTTTAACTGTAGAACATAAAATTTGATATATCTCTTTTCTTTCTTTTCTTTAATCTATCTTCTTCTTGCTTTATATAATACATTCCATATTCAAAAGCAGAGAATTTATCTTTCTTAATACTTTTATTAGATTGTTTCAATATAATATTAGTACCTTCATTTTCTTCTACTAAATTTAACATTTGTTCTTTTAAAATAGTGGTTTGAGTGAATGGCCATAAATGTTCTGTTCTCTTTTCTGGAGACATGTTTTGACCAACCTTCGTTGCCATTAATTTAACTTTTGCTTGATTTTCATCAATTAAAAATTTAACTTTTCCACTATACATTTGAGTTTGAACATAAGTATGAGCCTCAGTGTTAACAGCTAAGTTTGCTTTTATTAAATACATAGCATCATTTTCTACTTCTGGACCTCTTATCTTTTTATAAGGTTCTAAAGCATCTTCCGCAGTCCCGCCAGATACACCAAAAGCAGGCAAACTTTCACCTGTTTCGGGGTCAACTTGCGCCTTTGTCATAAAATCAACAAAACCGGCACCAACACCATTAGCATCTATTGCCACTTGACGCGCTTTATATCTATAATATAATTTTTTAATATTAATAGCTTGAGTTTCAAAGTCTTCTGCTTCATAAGTATAAATATTAACTAATGATTTCAACGCAGAGCCTTGAACTTGCGGAGTGACCTTAAAAATACAAACTTCGGTAGTACATTTATATCTACCTACATCGACTCCAAGTATGTAATATTGACTATTACTACTTCTTCCACTATATTCACTTTCAGGTTGCAACAATGTTCTATACTTATCAAACTTTTCCGCAGAGAAGAAAGCATTTTCCGCATCTCCGCTCCATTCTGACTCATATTCTCTTGAAAATGAACTGTCATTATAAGTACCATCTAATTTTAATCCTTGAATAAAGTTTTTAGGTTGAAGTCCTTCCATTACTGGAATGCGCCAAGTTCCACCTAAAACAATAGCTTCTTCAGGATTTATAATTTGTTGTATCAATAGTTGAATAAGTTTATCATAAGAAAATGAATTCTTCCATCCAGCTGTTGTTACATATATTTGAGACTTATTCGCAACTTCTTCCTCATGTCTTGAACCATCTGATAAACGTCTATCAACTACCATTGTAGGGATAATAACTTCGTTTAATTGGTCTTGGTCAATTAAGATAACCTCTTCCATTAAACCACCAGTAGCACGTTTACCACGAGAACTCTGTTGCGCAGCCATAATATCTAATTTACTACCATTTTTAAATACATAAGTAACTTCATTTTTAGATGACTTAGTTTGTCCTCTTGATCAATCTATTTCATTTCTTAAACCTGGAATAAGTTTTACTAATTCTTCTGCTTTTTCTCTTGCGATTCCGGCAGCTTGTTCCTTACCACCAGTAGTAACAAAAAAGTGCGCATTAGGAAACAATACACATCTAAGCATTAATACTAATATAGCTAAAAATGATTTTGAATAACCACGTGGGAATGTTGCATAAGTATATTTATGACGCATTGCCGCACGTAAAAACAATCTTTGATAGAAATATAAATGGAAATTTTCTGGATTGCTTCCACACAAAAAGTCCACAAATATATCCGGATACTCGCGCCAAAAAGCAATTTGGTCACGAATAGGCTTTATTTGGGCTTTTATTCTTTCCTCTGAAATTCCTATCTTTGTTCTATCTCTTGCTGATGATAACTCCATTAAATCAGCTAATGCCATTATTCATCACCAGCCTCTTCTTCATCTTGTTTCTTTTGCTCTTCTATATCTTCATAGTAATCCGCAAAATCATCATCACTTAATTCAACATTTTGGTCAGCATTTTCTTCCATCTCTTTTTGAATTTGTATCTTTTTAAGAGCATCTTCAATTTGTTGACCAAAACCTAAATCTTGTGTAACTAATTTTTTGACATAATCATTCATGTCTTGTAATGTTTTATCTACCTTGTCTTGTGGTACATCTGTTACATATCTAGGAATAAATCCTTCTCTTTCACAAATAGATACCAATTGACCTATAGAATCAACATAATCTTCCTTTTTCTCCTTGTTTTGCGCAGCCGTAAACTTAGCAGACTTACGCAAATCATTACTTACTTTTGATAATTTTTGATATCCTTCAAAGTCACTGCAATCAAGAGCTTGATTCATTTTTAAATCGGTCTTACATATTAATATTAAAGTATTTAATGTATCCGCATCTTGAATATCAAAAGAATTCATCATATCATTATATTTTTTCTCTAATTCAACCCATTCACTAGGTTTATATAATCTTCCTCATTTCATAGCAAGATAAACCTTATCATCTTGAGTTAAATCTCCTCCTAAATCAATAAGAGACTCATCTATATAATTATCTGGATTAGAATATCCGCCATCCATATTAGGCAAATATCTTTCAGGGTTCATTAAAAAATCTTCATGTTGTGCGGATGCGCTAGTCATCGTTTTAAATTCCGCATCTGTAATTTCTCCGCTATCAAGTTGTTGTTTTAATTCATCATCATATTGTTTTTGTTGTTCTATTTGAAGTTTCTTTTGTTCTGCATTTCGCGCTTGAATTTTTTCAGTATCTGCTCAACCAAAATCTTTCCACTGTTTTAATTTCATCTTAGATAAATACTTGCCAAAAACAGACATACCATTAAGAATTGGATTTTTAGCTGCAGCTCTATCGCGCAACACATTCCATTCTTCTGGTACATATGGAACATCCATTTTTTCTAAAAGTCATAAAAATGTTTCTGGATTATAATTGTCAATGTGCATTGTTAAACAATCTTTGCATAACTCAGTTTTTTCTTTATTTTTATATTGATAAAATTGAGTGTCTGCATTTTTCATCCTACCACATTTTTGACACATTCTCATTTCTGCCATGTATTACACCTCTTCTTTTTTCTTGTTACGGCATTTTTTACAAATAGAATAATATCCATCTTTTGAAGTATTATTCTTCGAAAAGAAGCGGTTATGCGCAAGTTTTACCTCACCGCATTTAGAGCATCTTTTCCATTTGCCATACTCTACATAAGTATAATACCACATCAAATAATCTTCTTTGGCCTTCTCCGCTATCATTTTAGGTATTTTATTTCTCCAAAGAGATGAAATGTATTCAACAGAATAAGTAATATCAAATTCGTCTTGTAATAATTCTTGGATATCCGCATTTGAAAGTCCATCTATCTTGTAAATTAATAATTTATAATATAAAGGATAGTCATCTTTTAATGTTGCATCTACTAAATTATCTAAATCTTCCATTAGATACCAGAAATCCCAGCTAAAATTTCCTCAACACTCTTCTTTAAGCGCTGAATAATTGCAAAGTAATCCGCAAATATGTTCAGGATTAAAGAAAGATACTAAACAATCACTAACTGGTTCACCATTTTCATCAATATAAATATTTTCTAATAAATCTGTTTTAGTAAGACTTTTTGCTGTTGCTCTTGAAAAAGCTGATGTTCCTTTAAACGCATCTTTTATAATATACTGCTCTTGATGCATTTCTATTAATCATTTTTTTAATTTATATTTATTTTTGCCTGTTGCTTCTTTTTCTCTTTTTTCTATTATTTTAATACTCTCTTTTAAATCTTTTAATGAATCAATATTTTCTAAATCTATATCTGTAATTTCTTTTTTGTGAGTTAATAGAATATTTTTATCATTATCAATCATGAAGTTCCAAAGACCATCTTCTCCATTTTCAAATTTATCAACTAAACCTTGAAATGAAGTTTCACGTTTATTAACAGTTATCATTCTATTATCTGTTAAAATCATTTTTTGTTTTTTCTCTTCGGGAGTCATAGCGGAAACAATATAATCTGACATAATTTCCATATACTTTTTGTTTTTTAATTGTTCTTTAGTTAAAGTTGGTAACAAATCTTGTATAAATTGTGCACGTTCTGCAGCTGTTTTTAATGAATAGTCAAGTTTTTTTGCTTCCGTAATAATCATCTCCTCTCTAGATCTTCTATACTTATATTCTACCATAAAATTTTTCCATTGTCAATCTAGATTTAGAATGATTAATTGATTTTGACAAAATTTTTTGATATAATATTTATATAAAAGAAAAATAAATAAAAAGAAAATTTTCGAGAGGTGAATGTGATGAGTAAGATTAAAAAAATTCCAACATGTGATATCCCAGATGGATATTACGCATATCATTGAAGTAGAGAAGGGGAAATACTAAGAGATAAAATTAATGAAATCATTGATGCTATTGATGGTGTTATTGTGTCTATAGAGACTAATTGCCCACCACCAGTTCCTGGACCAATGCCACCAAAAAATTCATCAGCCTGGGTAAATCCACCAGTAGCGCCTTTGCGCAAGGAGGATGACAATGCCTAAGGAACCTTATAGATGGGATTATACAATTAGTGTTCAAACAAAAAATGGAACTTTTGTTCATGAGCACGAACAAATTGAAAATATAGATAAAATATTGGAGCAATATCCTGATAAAACAGGAGTACAAGCAATCCGCAATGACACGAAAGTAAAGGTGAAAAAACTTGTTAAAGGTAAAAGATAATATAGATTTAGAAAAATTAATTGATTTAGGGTTTGAAAGAAGATATAATGTTAAAACCGGTGAGTTAGATAGTTATGAATATAACGGCTATCAAGATGATAAGTGGGGTCGCATATTCTCAGTTTATATCAATGTAAAAACAAGAGCTCTAGATTTTTATGTTCCTTATTCAAATAGCGCATATTCAGATTTTATGTTTAAACTTTATCAAACAGATTATTTTGAATCTGTTCCTAATAAGAAAGAAAATAAGTTATTCTTTTGGAGAAAAAACTAGTGGAAAGATTAAAAACCGCTATTGTTTATATTATTATCATAGGAATTCCAATATTCGCAATGTTTTGTATGATAGAAACATCAAAAGCCAAAAACTGTGGAGATTTTGAATATGACTATGTAGATTATAATAATAATGTAGGAAAAGCTGAAAAATGCACTGCCAAAGGAGACGTCCTTAGGTGTTGAACAAAAGATGGAAAAGTAATACAAGTACTGGAATATTCTAGACCAGCTTGTAATTAATATAAAAGGAGGGAAGTACAATGAATGAGACTAGACAAAGAATCCTTGACCGGGTTCGCGCACACTACAGTTTTTTATGTGAACAAGGTTATGAAGTAATGTTTACCGCGTTGCAAGGTTCGCAAAACTATGGATTAGATATTTATACTGATGACTATTGTTCAGATGTCGATACAAAAAGCATTGTACTTCCGACTCTTGACGATTTTATCTGGAATCATGCTCCAGTATCGACAATCCGCATTATGCCAGATAGTGAAGAGCATGCAGAAGTAAAGGATATCCGCGTAATGTTTGAGATGTTTAGAAAAGAAAATCTTAGCTACATTGAACTATTGTATAGCGATTATGTGATTATAAATCCCAAATATGCGCAAATAGTCGATGAGTTGATTCAGAGACGCGATGAAATCGCCACAGCCGACACCGCGCAATTCTTAAAATGTATCGCAGGTATGGCTTATGAAAAAGACAAAGCGCTTTGTCATCCATATCCAGGTATTATTGATAAAATTGAAAAGTATGGATATGATGGTAAACAATTAAGCCATTGTTATAGATTAATGATTTTTTTAGAAGATTTTACAATAAATGGTAAATCAATAGCAGAATGTTACAAACCTGCGCAAAATAAAAAAGAATTAATGATGTATTATAAAAAACAATTAAATGAGCAAGGAAATCCGCTTTCAAAAGAGCGCGCAGTAGCATTAAGCGCATTCTATAGTAAAATGATAAAATATTTAAAAGATGAAGCAATAGCAGAAAACGATTACGGAGTTAATACGCGCGTTTGGGAATTTTTAAATGAGCTTCAAGCAAGAGCAATGAAGCAATATATCCTAGAATACATAAACGCGCAAAATTTATAAAGGAGTGATAATAAATGAAAATAGATATAAAAGGAATTACAAATTCAATTTCTTTAGAAGAAGTAATGAAAGCTATGGAAGATTTAGGACAATTAGAAGATAATTTAAGAAGAGCGCAATTTGCTAAACGCGCAGCGCAAGCAGAAATGCCAATTAGATGGGTAAGAAATGGACCTGCTACTATATTATTTTGGAGAGATGGTAGTAAAACTATTGTTAAATGTAATAAAGAAGATGAATTTGATGCGCAAAAAGGTTTCTTAATGGCTTGCTTTGAAAAGTGGACTGGATTAAGTAAACATCAAATTGGTAAGCTAATGGAGAAAGTAAATGACAATGAGGAGTGGAGAAATCCATATCATTTTTGGAAATAGCGAATAGGGGACAGGAGAAAATATTTGGTCGATTAGAGATCGTGGCAAACCATTTTTCTCATACTGACAATATTTTTTCCCAAAACTACACCCCCTTAAATCATTTCTGGAAGAGATGTTGACACTTCCAAGGGGTTTAAATTCAGCGCTTCGTAAATGCACCTTACGAAGCGATTTTACAAAAGAAATTGTAAGTAAAAATTTTATCAAATAAAAATGTCAAATTATGTAAACAAATATTTTTCACAAAACTAGAATAATAAAATAAAAATTTGCTTTGTATCAACACGAGTAACGACACACTAGGCAATGTTGTTCTAACGAGAGCAAAGAAAAAGAAGAACTAGTTTTGTTCTTCTAAATCTTCAGTTGTTTGAAACTCATCAATACCAAACTCTTTTACTTGATAGTTGAATTTGTCGGCATCCCAACAGTTATCGTTACAATCAGTAGCAAACTTTTCAGCAAATCTCTTGCTAGTGAATACATTATCACTAACGATTTTCATTTCACCACTTTCCACACTAACTTTAACTATTAGATAAACATTTTTCATTTCAATCACCTTTCCTTTACTTTACAATACTATTATACTACACTAATAATAGAAAGTCAATAGTTTTTAAAAAGTTTTTTATTTATTTATACAAATATTATTTATTAAAATAAATAAATAAATAACAACATACAAAGACAAATAAACTAATAAAATAATTATGTAAAAAATTAAAAAACTTTTCAAAAAAGTATTGACAAACCTATTAGACTATGATAAAATATAATTGTAAAAAGGAAAGGTAGGTAATGAAAAATGACTAAAGAAAAATATTTAAAAATTAAAGAAAGAATTGAATGGTTAGAGGACATAATGTGGAGCATTCAATTAATTGACCATTGGACTAGCGAAGATAGAGAGTACTACAACGCATACAACCAAGAACTACAAGAACTAAAGAAACAAGTAGTAAACGAAATCTTTAAAGAAGAATAATCAATTGATTATTCTTTTATTTTACACTTTACAAATAAAAATAAAAACTTTTAAAAAAACTATTGATTTATTTATTATTTTGTATTATAATAATAATGTAAGATAAAGAAAGAAAGAAGGAATTAAAATGAAAAAGAATAAAAAGAAAACAAGATTTGTATTAAAAAGTAAATGGCAAACACTACTTGAGTTTATCGCAATAACATCTATTATGTTAATTGTATCAAGTGTTGATAGCGAATGGACTAAAGAATATTTTCAATTTGTTGGAATACTAACTATCACTTTCACCACTTGCGTTTTGCTTATTAAAAAGTTTGGTAATCCAAAAAGATATCAAGAAGACTAAATTAAACAAAACAATATCAAAATAAAATGATATTGTTTTATTTTTAACATAAAGTATTGACAAAGTTTTACATTATCAAAAGTGTAAAGTTATGTCAACGGCTCGCGGTTGTGCGCTGCGAGCCGATTTTGTGTTAGGGAATAGGCTTACAAATTTGCGCCTGTGAGATGACTCATTTGACATTTATTTGACAATCCCAAAACTAAATTAAAAAAATATTCGCTAAAGTATTGACAAGCACCTATTACTATGCTATAATAAGTATGTAAGATGAAAGAGGGAATGAAAAATGAAAAAGTTTGTTTTAAAGAAAAAAGTTGAAAAGGTAATAAAAGCAATATTAATAATTAATTTCTTAATGATTATTTTTACTGCCGATAGTGATTTATCATTAGAATTGTTTATAATAATGACATTAAATACAATTAGTATGTTTACTTGTTCTCATTTATTAAGTAAATACACTCACACTTTTGATTACAACAAGTAATAAAAAAATAAAAAAGTTTAAAAAAACTATTGACTTATTTCTATAATGTGGTATAATATAATTGTAAAGGGAAAAGGTGATTAAAATGCAAATATCAGTAACAAAAAGACAATACATGGCAGTATTACTAAATATAAGGTCAAACATCTATCAAGAGAATAGAGACCAATTAAAAAGAGATTTATTAACAATGCGCAAATTGTTAGCTCTAATCGACGAGCCAAGCGAAAGTATGGTAAGAGTCGAACAAGCATTAAGCAAAAGATTAGTTAAAAAATTCTAATACATTACCTCCTAATTGGCGCAAATGCGCCTTTTTACTTTGCAAAGTATGACACACCTGGCTACGTTGCTATTTTGACGTTGCGCGAATGGTCGGCGCGCAACGTTTTTGCTTTAAGTGTCAACTTTACACTTTTTTACACTCATAATTAACATTTACACTTGTAAAGTATTTTCCTAAAACTTTTTTTGTTTTTCTATTGACTTTTTTATGGTTATTTGATATACTTATAATGTAAGGAGATGATAGTATGAGAACAAATCCAACAAAAAAAGCAATATTTAAAAAATTAGAAGAATTAAATGACATTTTCCCACAAAAATCAATAGGACAAGTATTTTATAGTTATGTTGTAACACAATACCCAAACAAAAACATTTATTGTATTGAAGATAAGGACTTATTAAATTTAATTTGTAACGCAATAGATAAAGCAAAAGAATTAAAGCAATTAGAACAAGAAATCTACAACGAAAGAAAAAGAATTGCAAAAAAATATTAAAATAGTATTGACAATTAATAATAAAGGTAGTATAATTATATTATAAATAAAGAAAAGAGGAATTGTAATGAAAAAAATTGATTTAAGCAAAGAAAGATATTTATTATTTGTAGATACTGAAACAATAGGTAGTTTATTTGTAAAAGATAGTGTATTACCTTTTGAAATTGGTATAAAAGTGTTTGATACTGAAAATCAAAAAATAGTTAGAGAAAAAAGTTATTTAATAAGAAAGTTTTTCAATAATAAGTTTATAATGTTATCAACATTTAGCGCAACTAAATATCCAAAATATTTTGAAAAGTTAGAAAATGATAAGCGCTATAAAAATTGTAGTGTAAATGATACAATGAACGACTTAACAAAAATGATACAAAGATACAATATCAAAATAATGGTGGCGCATAATGGAAACTTTGACAAGTGCGCAATTAGTAGACTTTGTGAAGAGTTTGGAACTGAAAACCCAACAAAAAAACTTGATTTACTTGATACTATGGAATTATCAAAAATTATAACTTTTTCAAAAGACTATGTAAATTATTGTATTGAGAATAAAGACATTAAAAACTCAATAAATGAAAGCGCTTTTATTACCAATAGTGGAAGAGTGCGCACAACTGCTCAAGCAATTTATAGTTATCTAACAAAAAACCCTAATTTTGAAGAGGCGCACACAGGACTTGAAGATATTGATATTGAAATTGAAATCTTCAAAAAGTCTATGGACTTGCTAGGAAACCCAATGGTTGCGCTAAATGTAGCACCAACTTGGAAAGACTACGCAAAAGTAATTGAAGAAGATTAAAAAATCTTCTTCAAATTACAAAAAAAAGTATTGACTTATTAATTTTATTATGATATAATTAAAATGTAATAAGAAAGGAAATGATAAAATGAAAAATGTTAATTATGAATTAATTCTTGAAAAAGTTCTTGACGTTTTAAAAATGGAAGGACTTATTGATGACTGGAGAACTTTAAATGGTAATGAAATTATTAATATTATTACACAAGATAAAGTTTATTCATTTGAAACTAAAAATAATTCAAAAAATATTAAAATAACTATTGACACATTAGAAGATTAATGATATAATAATATTGTAATAAAGGAAAGGGAAAGGTGATTACAATGGCTAAAAGAAGACCAGTAGTAAACAAAATCGTTGTTGACAAAAACGCTGCTCAATTTATGAGAACAGCACAAAATCTTGCTAGAAAAGGAAAAACTAACAAGAAATTAAAAGGGCGCAATGCTAACCCTAAAGCACTAAAATACAACATAGCAATTGCTTAGCAAGTGCTTTTTTTGTGCTTAAAATTTAGAACAACGTTGCCAGGTGTATCGCGAGCGTCGCGCAAATGGCCGATGCGCGCCGCATTTTACACTGATTTTACATGTAAAGTTTTTGTCAAGCGAAAAATGACACGCCAGGACGCGTTGTCACTTCCCAAAACTTTTTTAAAAAAATTGCAAAAAATACTTGACTTTTTTCTTATAGTATGAGATAATTATAATGTAAGAAAGAGAGTTGATAAAAATGAAAAAAAATGTTTATGTAGTATTTGAAGAAAATGTACGTGGAAAAAATGATTGCAATCTTTTTGAAACTTACGAGAAAGCATTAGAATATTTTAATAATATTAAATTAAAAATAGAAGAAGATGATGTTGAAATAGATGAAAAAGATTATTTTCAATGGTTTGACTCTAATTTTAATGAATTTAGTTCTTTTATTCAAATAATTAAAAAAGAAATTAAATAAAACTATTGACAAATAGTCAATAGTATGAGATAATTATAATGTAAAGGAAAGGTGATTAAAATGGAAGAAAAATTTTGGGAAGAATTATGGGATATTTTAAAAGAATTAGAAGATAAATATCTTTGGCATAGTTGTTACACTCTTGAAAAAAAAGAATTTAAAAAAATTAAAAAAAGATTACAAAAAGTATTGACAAAAAATCAATAGTATGAGATAATTATAATGTAAGGAGTTGAGATAATGAAAACAATGTATTTATTTAGAAATCTAGAAGGAACTTTTTCTTTAATGGAAATTGAAGATGGGTTTACATTTGTAGTTGAAACTTTTGAAGAAACTACACCAATAGCAAAAGTAAATGAATTTGCTAAAGAGTGCGGTTGCACTAAACTAATATTTGACATCTAGGCGTTTTGAGGTTGTACCTTGGGTACAACCTAGCCTTGCGCATTGTTTTTTAAAAAAGTATTGACATTTTACTCAAATTATGAGATAATAATAATGTAAGGAAAGAGAGTGATAAAAATGTTTAATAGTTTTGCTTATGCAAAGTCAAGTTCAAGTTCAAGCGCTAGTGCAAATAATCATAATGAAGTAAACATAAATGATTATAAACCAATAGTAAGAAGTAATGAAGAAAGTTATTTCAAAAAATTAAAAATTAATAGTGTAGATTTTGATTTAATGCTTGGAACAACACCTTGTATCTTTAAAGACTACACAAAAGAAGAAGACCATGATAGATATAATGATTACATAATTTATTATACAACAATTCAAGTAATATCTTTTAACCAAATCTCAAGTGATACAATGCTAGTTGAATATCGAATTATTGGGTCTACAACTGAAACAATAAAAGCCTCAATATTTAAAAAATGGACTAGTGGAGGGTTTTATTATGAAATACCTGACAACGAATTAAAAAATGAATTAAAATTAAGATTAAAGAAATATACTGAATAGCGCGCTTGCGCTATTTTTTGATTTTTTTAAAAATTTTTGATATAATAATTATGTAAAATAAAAAAGAAATAAAAATATGGATTTGCGCAAATGCGCACACACCCTTTTTTACTTTACATACCCTTTACAAATTACCTCGGCGTCGCGTGGTCAAAGGTCACGCGACGCTTTTGTGTTAAAGAATAGCTTTACATTTTTTTACATCGAACAAACATTCTATTTACACTTCGCTTTACTCCCAAAACTGACAAGTAAAAAAATAATATTTTTTTTAATTTTTTATTGACTTATTTATAATAATTTGATATAATTATAATGTAATAAATGAGAGAGATAGTTAAAAAAATAAAAAAATAAAATTAAAAAAACTATTGACTTATTTAAAATAAAATGTTATAATAAATATGTAAAAAGTTAAGAAATGGTTATAACATAACTAATAAAAAAGTTAAAAAAAATAAAAAAAGTATTGACTTAATAAATTAGTTATGATATAATATAAATGTAAATAAGAAAAGAACTTATTTACAAAGCCAAAAAAAGAAAGGGAGATGATTAAAATGGCTGAAACAAAAAAAGTAACAAAGAGAGAAGTAATCAACGCATTACTAAAGGAAGATTTAATTGTAGAAAATGAAATCTACAAAAACTATCTTGAAAATGAATTAAGAATACTTGACAACAAAAAGAACTCAAGTGCTACAAGCAAAACTGCTAGTGAAAACATTAAATTAGCAAACACATTATTTGAAATCTTAAAAAATGAAGATAAGTTAATGACTATCAGTGAAATACTAGCATTACCAACAGTTAGTGAAATTAAAGTTTATAATGATGAAACTAAACAAAATGACAAAGCATTATCTACTAGCAAAGTATCATACATTTTAAACAATGACACTAGATTTGTTAGAACTGAATTAAAGAAAAAAGCATATTTCAGTGTAAAATAAGATTAGAGTTGACACTTTAGGGTGTCAACTCTCTTTTTTTATTTTTACTTTACATTTACTTGACGTTTCGTGCGCTGCCCACACGAAACGTTTTTACCATAAACAACAGCTTTACACTTTTTTACATTCCACATTTACACATTTGCGCGTCAAGTAATTTCCTAAAACTTTTTTAATTTTTCTATTGACTTTTTTACTAGATATGATATAATTATAATGTAAGGAGTTGAGATTATGACTATTGAAGAAAAAAGAGAATTAAGAAATAAATTAAACAATGAAATAATGAATGTTATTTTTGATAACATTAATGGAGAAAGTGATACGCAATATTTTTATGCTTTACTATACGCCTTAGAAATAATTACAAATGCGCTAAGGGCTTTTGACGATATAAATATTTAAAAAAGTATTGACTTTTTTATTAAAATATAATATAATTATAATGTAAGGAAGTGATAGAGTATGAAAAAATTAAAAATACTAAATGACTTTATAAAAACTATAAATAAAGATTACAAAGTGCTACACGATAAAAAAGAGTTTACAAGTGATTGGGAAAATGGTAAAGTTTGGGTTTGCTTTAATGAAAACAAAGAAGATGACCAATTATTTATGGACTACATAAAAAATAAATATCAAATTGAAATAGATACTTTCTTAATGTCATTTCTTCACGAAATAGGACACCTAGAAACTGAAGATGATGAATTAAGTGATAATCGTGCTATTGAATTATTTACTCTTGAAATTGGCTATGATAATGGTGCTATTACAAAAGAAGAATATTTTAAAAGATATTTTGAAATAGAGTGCGAAAGTCTTGCTACTCAATGGGGAATTGACTACTACCTATCTCATCAAGAGCAATGTAAAACACTTGTAAAGAAATTGCGCTAATGCGCTTTTTCTTTTGTCAAAAAATGTTACTTTACACAATTTGACGTCTCGAGCCTGGCGGCGTTTGAGCCGATTTTTTATTATACCACACCTTAGAAAAAAGTCAATACTTTTTTTCAAATTTTACACTTTTTTACATTTCCCAAAACACGACACACCAGGCAGCGTTGTAATGTTAAAAAAAATAAAAAATTTTTTTAAAAAATGCTTGATTTATTTTAAATATTTTGATATAATTATAATGTAATAAATGAGGAAAGCAAAATTACAAAAATAAAAAAAATTAAAAAAGTTAAAAAAATGCTTGACTTAATAAAATACTTATAGTATAATATAAGTGTAATAAAGAAAAGGAAAGCAAAAAGAAAAAACAAAAAAATAAAAAAAATGCTTGACTTATTTATTACAATATGATATACTTATAATGTAAGGAAAGGAGATTGATAGTATGGAAAAACTTACAAAAAGACAAGTAATCGAAAAAATGTTAAAGGAGGAAATCGTTGTTGCTAATGTAGATTATACAAATTATCTACAAAATGAATTAAGAATATTAGACAACAAGAAAAATGCTAATAGCGCTAGAGCAAAAGCAAATGCCGAAGAAAATACTAAAATTGCTGATGCATTAGTTGAAATCTTAAAAGCACAAGATAAATTAATGACAATAAGCGAAATCCTTGCAATTCCTGAGGTTGCTTCAATTCGTGTAAAGGACGAAGATAACAACGAAAAACCTTTATCTACTAGCAAAGTATCTTATCTATTAAATAACGATACAAGAGTTGCTAGAACTGAATTAAAGAGAAAAGCATATTTCTCAATAAAATAATAGTTAAAAAATCAATAGCAAGTAGTTAAAAAAATTGCTACTTGCTATTGACAAACTATTCTAATAGTGATATACTTATAATGTAAGGAGTTGATAAAAATGAAAGACTACAAAGAATTAGATAAGGTGTATGAAATAACACTAGAAAATGGTAAGGTTGTAAAGGTTGATAAAAAATGGGCGCAAATCTCAATGGAAAACCTACAAACTGATTTAGAAGATGTGTTGTTAATGTATCTTGAAGACAATGACTACATTACAAACGAAGACCAAGAAGAACTTGATAAAAGCGCAAAAGCAAATGTAAAAGTAATTGCTAAAAGTGAAAAACCAAAAAAGAAAACTCAAAGAGAAAGAGTAGTCAAAGAAAACCCTACAAAAGAGTTAATTATCACTAGATTAGTAAGTGCGCTAAATGAAATTGAAAACATTTCAAATGTAAATGTAGAAAACAAAGCAAAATTAATAACATTTACACTAAATAATGAAGATTTTAAACTTGATTTAGTACAAAAGCGCAAAGAAAAAGCGCAAAAGTAACAAAAAAGTGCCAAAAAGCACTTTTTTTATTGCAAAATTAGAGCATTTTTGCTATTTTTGGCGCAAAAAGTGTATAGTTTGTGTACATTTTTACGTTTTTTAACAATTTTAGCACCAAAATAGCAGAGAATTTACATTTATTTACACCCCTCGCCTCGCATTCGCCGGCTTCACCCCAATTTTTATTATACCACATACTTTAGAATTTGTCAATAGGAAAAAGTAAGATTTGCGCATTTGCGCATTATCCTAAAACTCAACGGCTCGGCCTCGCCGGCCTTGAGGCGTTTTTTCCGCCAGGACCCACCATATGGAATTTTTATATGGCGAAAGTTGGTGGATTAATTGCCATATTTTTCCCGAAACTCAGACCCAGACCCAGGTTCATTAACCGGGGTTGCGCATATGCAACTTATCAATAGTGAAAGTTGATAATTTAGGCGCAGGCCTGGGTACATGTTCATCGATGGAGTTAACCGCACCATATATATAATATATATAATATATATTTATTTTATTAAAAATTTATGATATAATATAATTGGGATGATATATATATAATAATATATATAATAATAATACTCTCCCATTATAATTATAACATTTTTTTATAATTTTGTCAATAATAAAACATTAAAGCAAAATAAAAACGCCACTTTTGTGGCGTAATGAACAGGTACCGAATTTTAAATTAAGAAAATTATATGATGATAATGAAAACGATAACGAAGAAAGTAAATGAAGATAGGTGTGGACCTGGGCCACCCAACATAGCAAGTAAATAATAACTATCTACATTATTTACTATATACTACCTACCTATGTATTAATCATCTATTATCTACTATATATGTCTACTAAACCTAAATATTTTGTTTGAAAGTATATAAAACTCTTAAAGTCATGATAAAATATCTAAAATACTAAATCTAATAAAATTATTGTAGCAAAAGTAATTGTTTTGTTTGAAAGTATATGAAACTCTTGAAGATATATATAATATATATATGTTCAAGAAAAAGTATTAAACTCAAACAAAACAATTACTTTTTTTTATTCGTTGTATATACCATTAAGTTCTACTGTATTACCTATACATGTTTGATAATCTGCATATACCTTTGTAGTCTTAAATATATCATTATCTTCTAATAATTTGCGGTTTTCGCGCACTTGATAAGGTGATAATCCAGTTGCTTGCGCTAAATCTTCCATTTTAAATAATTTGCGCTCTGCCATCATTTGCATACCTATCCATGTTTTTAATGTTGGTACTCAACTGCGCTTATGCGCTTCTTCTGCTATTTGTTTACATGTTCTTACCATTCCTATACCTATATGCATTTGTTCTTCGCGCTTACGGTATAAAGCTGCTACAAAATAATTATTATCTGTTTTATCAATAGTATATGATATATACTCTCTATCCATAAGTTCTTGTAATGTTATGCGCAATTCCGCTAAATTCTCCTCACTCGGCGTCAATTGTATATAGTTTAAAAAGTCTTCATAACTTCCGCGAAATACCAACATAGGTGTTGATACAATAGTTAAGAATACTAGGAATGGTCAAGTCATTAGTTTAACGCTATCTTCATCAAAGCTAATATTATCTTTCACTTCATCAAATAAGGTTAATGCGCGGCTGTCGCTACTGTCTTCCTGTACCTCATAAGTAGCCCCCAAACCACGCCCCTTTTTGATTAAATGTACCCCCCATTTTTTTAAAATTGATTTCTGTGTGCGCGGAAATGCCCCCGTTAAAGATGTTTCAGATACCCCGAAACGAGCTGCCGCCTCTTTTAAAGTCATATTATCACCCCGGTTAACAATATTTGAAAATTCAAACAACTTTTTTGTTTGAATTTGTCCTGCGCTACTTTGCTCCCGTTTTTTCGAGATTTATCATTTTTTCTCAAAAACAAAAACCGCCCATTTTTGAATAGGCGGAAATATTTTATTCACTTTTTGCTTTTCTTTTTTGAACAAGGTCGATTTTAAAATCCTCCCCATTTAATTTGAAAGTGATTAGTTTTGCTTTATTTTCAACAACTACGTCAGTAGCACCGTCAATAGCAGAAACTGCTTCAAATAATTTCGTGATTACTAATTCTTTAGTTGGATTTTCTTTTACGACACGCTCCTTTTGAGTTTTCTTAGTTGCTCTAGCAGCTTTCTTAGCCCCTACTAATTCTTTGTGTTCTTTTGCTTTTTCAGTTAATTCAACTTGCTCGTCATTAACTAAGTAATCCTCATCTTCAAGCCATGTGTTTACAGCCTCATCAAAATCAATATCTAAGTTGTCGCACATCTTATTTAGATATTCAGTAGATGCTTTTACAACTTTTCCACCCTCTAATGTAATGTCTACAACTTTTCCATTTACAACATATTCAAACATATTCTTCACCTCTTACCTTTCCCGTAAAAAATTTTTATAATTTTTTATTTTTTACAATATAATTATATCATTTTTTTAAAAATTTGTCAATAGGAAATCTAATTAACTGAACTAACTTTGCGGTTACCCGGTATAAGTTCATTGACCCAGACATTGTATCATATGGCGCGATTGCGCACATTTGTTGCAAATAAAAAGGAGTGGCGTCCCACTCAATGTATTTGCTAATATATGCCTCTACCTATCGAAACATATCACTTTACCTTGTCGTTTAGCATTGACCGGAAGATTTCATCTGGTTGAATCTTTAAACACCTCAGCCTTCTCAACGTAAAGCTGTAAACCGATAGCCCTTATATACTCTCGGCTATACAGAGAGAGAATTTGTAATAGGTATCAATTCTCTAATTACCGAACATAGTTACCACGCTTTTCATTGTGGCGTTTAGAAATCATTTATATATAAATATCGTTCCCAGCACTCACTATATTCAGTAATTAGAGAACCGAAGTTCTCAATTTAGCTAGCTTGACTACTAGGCGATATTCCTACTAATATCTCCTCACGTCACCATGTCTTTTGTAGTCCAGACCGGAGAGTTTCTTAACGACCTAGAAGCTCTTAAATACGGCAACTCTCTCGGGTTTGCAAACCGATAGGCTTGTTTATGGACAACTACCTATTGAACCAACATACTTATAGCATATGTTACGCATCCCAATCTCTCATTGGTTGGAGTGAGAATTGTATTGTAGGTTTCAATTCTCTGCTCACCAGATACACAAGCATCATATGTATCTAGTGAGCAGAGAACCGAAGTTCTCATTTTTATTATTCAGCTATGCTATAGAAAGCTTTACCTTTTTCTTCAGTTCTAGCAACTCTTCCTGCTTTTCTTAATGATGTTAATAGAGCAGTTACTTTTGGAGCAGATGTAAATCTTTCATCTTCCTTTAATCCTTCGAATAATTCAGTAACTGATACTGCTTTACCGATTTCAGCTAGTTTATCATAAACGATTTCAACTAACTCTTTGTTTGCCTTTTGAACTTTAGTTTCTCCAGTTCTTTTCTTTGAAGCTAATTCGATTTGTCTATCTAAGAATGCTACATATTCAGCTGCTTCGTCAGCTCCGAATGTAACTTCTCCCATAGCTACTTTCTTTAATACTTCAAATCTCTCTTTCTTAGTCATTGTGTCTTTTGTTCTTTCCATTTTAAATCACCTCTTACCCTTTCTTTCATATTTAATATGGATTTTATCATAAACGCACCCTTTTTGCGTATATGCCTAGTTAAGTGATAGACTTTTGCATTTTTCGGTTGCAGGTTCTATCTAACCCAATGTACTCCATAGCTTCCCTAGGTGGAGAGCCTACCGGCTTTTGCCAAGTGGACTTATTGCCGTAGTTTTTTAATGAGAACCTCTGTTTAAGCATTACCCTGTTCACTCAGTGGGTTTCGCAAACTCAATCTATATTTAATTTTTATTCTTTTTCTTTTCTTTACATATATATTATATAATAATTTTTTTATTTTTTCAAGTAAGTTTCTTTTTGCAACTTTTTGTTTTTTCTTTTCTTATTTACATATATATTATATAATAATTTTTTAAAATTATCAATAAATATCTTTCAGCCCGCCTCTACTTATAATGAGCTAATTACTCTCACATCACCCGGGTTGGCTGCCGCCTTTTAGTAGAGGAAGCCTGAAAAATATTTATATGTTTTCTCTTATACACCCAACCTCATTTCCACAGTGTACTGTGCATCCTTAAACTAATCAAAATGCAGTTTCCTTTTATTTATTACATATATATTATATAATAAATTTTTAAATTAATCAATTATTCTTCTTCATTTTCATCATTTGTTGACTTGCTTGTTAAGAAAGTCACTTTTTCTCCAACAATTTTCATTCCATCTTCGTCAACTCTAATTCTACCCTTAACTCCGATTATATCGCCCTTATGACAATATTCACGAGTGTTGTCATTGATAGTTCCTTCAAGAGTAATCTTAACTATATCATTATCGTATTCACCATTTTCATTCTTATAACTTCTTGGGATACTTACCATGATATAATCCGTAGAACTCATATCATAAACTCTACCAACTAAAATTGCTTGATTTAACATTTTTCATCTTTCCTTTCTTTTTTACAATATAATTATATAATAATTTTTATAAAAAATCAATAGTGAAAATGTTTTGGTTGCGGAAACTCGGTTACCCGGACTTACACCGGGGACTCCCTGTGAATAGGCGTTTTAAAACTAAACTATATGCTCGAATTCCGCAGACCTTGTTCTGTGTGTGATGAGTTGTTCCAATACTGCGCATACTTCTTTATACAGCCTCGCTATCGCAGTTAATAAGCTACTTATATGGTCTCTTACTGACCATAAGCCGAAGCGTTTTCACTTATTATTAGGCTCACCTATTGATACACAAATAATATTTTATGTATCAATAGGAAAGTCTAATAAAATTAAACTTTCTTTATTTATATATATTTATTATATTATATTTTTTATAATTTTTCAAATTAGCAACACCAATTGCGGATAATCTCTAATATATGCTGCGCAATTTCATTATCTTGATTTTGCATTATATAATCTAATACCTCTTGTGTCATTTGTTGGTATCTGTCTAATTCTTCTTTTGTTAGTTGATTTGCGTCCATTGGCGCCTCCTTAAATTTTCATTGTCATTTTTCTTGCAGCTACTGTATAAACAGTTCCTGGCGGACTATATGTTTCCATAACACCAACTATATTATCTGGTAAAGCTTCAAGTTGAATTGGTATCCCATATATAGAAGAAGGATTTGCATTAAAAGAAGTATATTGAGGTTGTTCAAAATGGTTTTTAAAATTCTCGTATGTATTTAAATTCATTGTAAGATATAAGTTCGAATTGTTCCATGTTGATAAACCAGATATTTCTTGCATAACATTATCAAAGCCTTCTATAACAAAGTTTGACTGTGATGTTGTAGTAATATCATTATCATTTATATAGAATGGACTTGAACTCATTTCTATTTTTTCCTCTTTTTCTTCAGTTTCTTCTTCTTCCTCTTCTGGGTGATGCAACTTGTAAAATGGACATCCTTCACAATGGTCTCCACAATGTACTATTCTACTTTCATCAGCATCAAAACATCCCTCTGCTTCTGCTTCATATGTGTCTTCACAATATTCATTTTCATCTAATTCACATACTGCATTATCTCTACGCCATGCTGAACAATATTCGCAGTCTTGGTCGTCACAATAGTCATCAATTCTATCACACCAATAGCGCTCTACCATATTTTCATATGTGTATCCATCTCCATTATATTCTAATCCATCGTCCCCATCATCAGTTCCTGGAACTGTGCATCCACATCCACATGGACATGTAATATCTCTATCATATGCTCTAATACTTTGAGATTTTTGTCCTTTTAATGTCCACATATATGACTCGCTAAATTCTCCATAACCATATGGATTTTCTCTCTCACAATAGGCATCATCAGTTTTAGCCCATATATTTTCTACATCTGGGAACATTGCTTTAGCAACAAATGTTTCAACAACATTTCTATATTTCTTTTCTAAGTCTTGGCTATAATTAGATTTACCTGGATAGATTGCGTTAAAGTGAATAGTAGCAAAATTATCACTTATACAAATCCATTCACGCATTCTATAATAGCGGATTTCCTTCATATCAAAATTTCCATATAGGTTATATTTACCTTTATTATTCCATACATAAGTTATTAAAGAGCTAGAATCTAATACTGCGGCTAAGCAACCATCAGCATGTGAATCACTCATTAATTCAAGTCTATAACAAGAAGTCCATTTATATGGATTTTCACTAGCCATCATCATATCAACAGGGTCAATAGAAATAGTGAATGTAGCATTAATTTCTTCATTTTCATATATGCGCCCTATTTTAGTAACTAAGTCATCTGGTGCTTTTAATTGTCTTTTAAAAAATGTAGTAATAGACATATCAGATAATACTCTTCTAACTGGACCGTCTTTAATTATCTCCTCTAAATATTCCATTATCTTATCGCGCCAATCCCATTTACTAGCGTCTATTTTATTAGTCTTAAAATTAGACATTTCATATATCCAAGGCGCATATGCTGGATAATCTGGGATTAATTCTCTCATCTCTTGCCAAGTATCTTTTGTTTCATCTTCATAAATAAAAGGTATATCTACACGAGTTTTATTTCCAAGCATTTTAAAGAAACGAAACTTGTTAATAGCCCAATGTGTTAAATATTCTTCTATTACTTGGTCAGGAACTCTATCTACTTGCATATTAGATAATTGCGCAATAGTTTTTGTAAACTCTGCTATTTTGATTTGATTTATCATAGGTTCATATTCTTTACCTAATTTATCTACTAAAGTTTGAATTCTTAACATAATAATCACTTCCCTTTCCTTATTATATTTTTCATTCTTTATATATATATTATATCATTTATTTTATTAAAAATCAAAAAAGAGGCTTTAATCGCCCCAATAATTATGATACTCGGGAGTCCATTCAATATCATGCATCCAACTCTCACAACCAATAACACCTGCAAATGTATTATACCCAGTTCTAAAACTGTTTACTATTTTATCTAATTCTGCTTGTGTTTCAGGAATGCGCGGAACCACAAGTCCACCTGCAAATCCATTATCTATATCTATAAGAATTAGGTCATTTGGTTTAAGTAAATCTAATATATTATCAGCTTTTTCAACTATGTTGTCAACAACCATTTCATCAGGCTCATCCCCATAATGATTATATGTTGTAAGAAAAACTATAGATTCTTCCTCTGGGTCGCTAAGTGTTCCGTCTGTATATGCAGTAAAGTCATACGCAGTTTCAAATGATTTAATTTGACCTATATGTCCCAATTTATCTCTTACAAAATCTCCAATTTTTAATTCCATTTCTTCCTCCTCTTATTCAGGATTTCCCATACTGATTTCAACAAAATCATTATATACGCATCTTTCTTGAGTTGGTTCACTATTAGTAGGCCACATATGTGCATCTACATGGTAGTGACCAAAAAACCAATAGTCATATGTAATGTTATTCTTTAATTGCTCTAATACTTTTTCACTATCGTGAATAGCAACTTTTTCATTGATATTATTTAATGTGCATAAGTGCGCTTTATTATTTACAAAAATGTCATAAGGACAACAGTGACTAAATACATAATTATAATGCCCTGTAATACCTTTTATGTCATCTTCAGTAATTCTTTCTTCTTTCCACCAACTAATATGTTCTTCTCTCCAATATTTATCAACACTATCAGCGCCACCCATAAATAACATTTTACCAATAGATGTTTTTAACACGCTACCTCTTGGCATATAAATAATATGTGGAGAACAATTATATGGTTCTTTACCAAATGTCTTGATTATATCAAAATTTTCGTGGTTTCCATCTATCCAATATAAATTAACTCCATGACACATTGCTTCATATGTCTTGATATGTTCTTTTGCGTCTGCTTGACTTTTAAGCCAATATAACCCCATATCGCCGCAAACAATTATATTATCGCCTTCTCTTAAATCGAACTTTTGTATAAATTGAATTATGCGATTAAAATTTCCATGGCAATCTCCTGTAACGAACCATCTTTCCATTTTATTGCCCTCCTTTCATTTTATTCTTGGCTTTTTAATTTTTCAATAATTTTATTATAATCATTATCAATTACTGCTTTAAAATAGTGTGAACAATATGTCATATCGAAGTCATCAGTGACATGGTCTAAGAATAAATCTTCATGTTCTTCTTCCCATACATCGGCTCCACAATATACATAGTTGCTATCTGGGTCGTCATACCCCATACCGCAATCTCCACATCGTGTATGAATATAAATAACATCTTGCCCAACATACTGATTAAATACTTCTGAATCTTCTCCACCATCATTTTCAATAGGCATTTCAACTTTCATAAAACGAACACCTCTACAACGAGGAATATCTCCATAATATTTATCAATATATTTAGAAATTTCTTCATCTTGTTTAGTTATATAAGCAAATAAATCCATTTCAAACACTCCTTTCATTTATATATAAATTATATCATTTATTTTATTAAAAATCAAAAAAGCACTTAAAGTGCTTATTTGTTACATTTTGAACCTATAATTTTATAATTCTTGACTTGGACAGTTGTTCCATCAAAAGTTTCACAAACTAGCCCGCCTCTTCCACTCCAACAACTTTCTGCTTGAGCTATATTATTATCTAAATCTGTATATTCATAAATTGATGCGCAAGGGCCTCCAAATATTATAACATATATTCCTACTATTCCTAGCAATAATATCATTGTTGCGGCAACCCCAACAAATATATCTTCTATGTCCATAAAAAACCTCCTAACCTAGCCAATCCATTTTGCTATATATTAAATCTATTAATTCATGCTCATCTTTAATAATTAAATCGTCTGCTGTTTTACCAATAGCAAACAATATACTATCTAATATATCGGTTGCGCTTTCTTTTTCATTTATTTTTGCAACAAACATATGATAATCCATATGAGCAATTATTTCTTCTTTAATCTTGTGACTATCTTCTATATGTTCTTGAATATTTCTTATTAATTCCTCTGTCATATTATTCTTCCCCTTCCTCTTTTGTATCATCTTCTATTTTCCCTTCCCATATTAGAGCATCCATCATATGCTCCCAACTTGTCTTTGAAGGTTTAGGAAAAGTCATAAATTCTAGCACTTGCATAAACTTTGCAATCATTTCGGTATAAGTGCAATCTTGTTCAAATTCAATTTCCAAATTAGTTGTAGTTGGGTCATTGATACCATTATCAGTATAAAACGGTTCTCTTTTATAAATTATTTTCAACATTTTAATCTCCTCCTATATTTTACTTATATCTATTTTTATATCTCTATTTAAAATTATTCTATCGGTTGCGTCAAATATATAATGAATAGGTTTAATATGGTCTTTTTCAATAGCTCTTAATACTTCTTCTCTACACATAGCATGTTCCCAAGTTTGGTTGTTATAAAGAATATAGAATTCATGCCCTTCCCAATTTTTTAAGCTATCTTTTGTTAGTTCGGTTTTTAATTTTCTTAACTTAATTGTTTGACAAATCTTTTTCATATTTCCTCCTATTTTCTGTCATCTGGTGCGCCACAGAAAACGCAGCAATCATATGCAGGGTCTTCTATTTTATCATAAACACAATATCCAATAGGAGATTTATCACAATCCCAAATGTTACTAATTTTTATCTCGCTAGGTTGAAGTCCTGTTTTGTCAAAAATTAATTCATACTTTTTTTCTAAAATTTCTTTTTTTAATTCTTCTAAATCCAATTCCATTTGCTCTAATTCAAAATCTTTCATATTATCACCCTTTCTTTTATATAATAATTATATAATAATTTTATTAAAAAATCAAAAAAGAGGCGGATAACCGCCTCTTAATTATTATTTAACTTGTTCATATCTATTGCTATTTAATACTTCTAGCATTAAGTCAATTGATGTTTTACCTGTTAGAACACTTTTGAAGATAACTGGGCTGCATCCAGAAACATATG
>Ga0265301_10000383_pt1 | contig 65950 bp, 72 predicted proteins | sample AusTroGonzalo_MG_2_FD_193488 | JGI IMG/M metagenome (GOLD analysis project Ga0265301, IMG submission 193488) | Bovine rumen microbial communities from tropical cattle in Woodstock, Queensland, Australia - Gonzalo_04 | ecosystem: Host-associated > Mammals > Digestive system > Stomach > Rumen ... | reverse complement strand
GACAAACCATGATTAAGGTCGGTACATATAGGAACTACTGGTACGAGGCTACCAACTGCACGATATTCAGGAACGGCCGCAACTGCGAGGGCACGAGCGTGAAGATACGCAACCTGGAGGACAGGAGGGACTGGCACGTCTACGGCGGCCAGAGGATAGGCCTGAAGCGCATACAGAACCGTATCGACAAGATCATAGCCTCCAAGGCATAATAGAAAGAGGGTCAAATGACCCTCTTTATTTAATTTCCGAATATATCCATAATCGAAATAGTTGGCGCTTTCTTCTGAAGTTCTTTGATTTCGTCTTCAGATAAGCCCTTAGGTTTGGGCGGTTCGCTATAGTAAGCTTTGTTGCCCTTATATCTACCGTACGCCTCTATATAAGCCTTTATTCTCGGGTCATCATAGTCAATCTTTGACTGACTTTCACCATATTTCCACGGGAGATTGAAGTTGCGACCTAAAGAGCCAATCTTCCTGTCGGTCATACGTGTTGTAGCACCAAGATTTGTACCGATAGAAGTTATCGGGTTCTTTACGACACTTCCAGCTGTACCAAGATTACGGAATACGCTATGGAGGAATCCTTCCGAGTAACCAGCACGAAGCAAATCATTTGCAGTTATGGGCTCGTTATGGATCATCTTGTAGTTCAATTCAGCACGAGCAAGGTCTTGTCTAAACTTCTTATCGGCAGCAACCTGCTTGTTCGTTTCTTTAGTCTGTTTCTTCCAGCGTAATTGCCTGTTCATTTGGTCTTCAGGCCCAATGTTCATTACGTCGTTTCCGACATCCGCAACCTGCTTGGGATTTAATTCCTTATTTCTAAGAAAGAAATTTCTTCTGTATATGTCGGTATTATTAGAAGCCAACTGTCCTAATTCTTCCTGCTTGATTTGGTCAGCGAATTCAGCGCGTACCTTCTGCTCTACTTTAGGCCTTGCTGCTTTAGCGAATCGTATATAATCTTCATGAGTGTGATTAGGATACTTCTCTCTAAACTCATCTACTAATTTATAGAATTCCTTATTTACCGCTTCATTTATTTCTTTCTCATGCGAGTTAATTACCTTATACGGAGTACGGGCAAGTTGGGCGCGTCTGATTTGTTCACTCTCATTTACCAGCTTATTGACAAGTCTCTGTGCTCCAGCTTTCTCCGTGGTCTTAACAGGATTGGTAAGCATTGCACCATACCCCTTAACCATACCAGGAGCCAGCATGTTAGTACCGGCCATTACACCGGCATCCTTGACAGCATCACCAAGGTCCTTATCGTTGACTAATACCTGTCCAGCTTCAGTAATTATCGGAGCAGCGACCAAGTTAGCAAAGATTTCACCTGTTTCGCCAATAGCAGGAACCGCACCGCGAGCAGCTGCACCACCAGCACCCATCATTGCAGCCTGAGATACCAAGTCAGTCGCGATTGCTGGGCCAGAAATTTCATCTGTCTTACGGGCGTGTTCCAAAGAAACAGGATAGGCGAGCTGTGTAAGCATACCTGCGGCATCATTTGGAGTATAGGCTTCATTCTTGAGCCTCTGTAATTCCATTTCAGACAAATGCTTCAAGAATTCTTTACGGTCCTTAGGATCAGTATAATCGTAGTTATACTTGTCAGCAAGAGCCTTCATGGCCTTGTAGTCATACTGGTCCTGATAGGCACGGTCTAGTTCGAGATTCTCATACTTGTCAACCTTCTCCGGAATAGTGGAAAGAGACTTATATAGGTCTTTATACCTTTCATAAGTCTGCATATCCTTATTGGGACTGTATTGCGTCCAGAGCGAGTCTATATCGCCACCGGTATGTTTATCTGCAAGTCTTTGTAAGTTTGCCCTGGCCGGTTCGAAACGTTCTTCGAGGCGGTCAGTAAACTTCACGCCTTCAGGATTCTTCAACGAGTTCTTTATGTCTTCGAACGCTTCAATACGCTTCCACTTGGAATTAGCGCGATGATAATTCTGGAATGCGTCACGTACAGAAGCATAACTCGCAGTAGAGTACTTCTTAACCCAGTCAAGGACATCCTTCTGGTTCTTAATTACCCAATCGTCATATTGCTTTAAATCAACTGACATAATTACTCCTGCGGAGGTTGCGGTTTGCCAACATTCTTTGTATTTTTACCGATAGCCTGGTAGAGTTTCTGTTGCAGACCTGGATTATAACGCCAGACGTCCGGGTTATTATTCAGCAAATCATTTACGTAAGAAACAAATTGTTCTTGCGTTCTGCCTCCAACTTTACCAACCATAGAGAGTTCTCGGATGAAATCACTTTCTATTCTGCTAGACTTATCGGACACTGGTTCATAGCCTTGCAGAGCATTTCTACGTTCGTCGATTTGCTTGAGCATGTCGACATCGTTATACTGCTTAGCCAATTCTTCTGCTGTATTGAGAGACTTCTCCATCATCATGAGTTCATCTCTTGACCTAGCATTAAACGGCATCGCACCCTTCAGAATGCTTTCAATCTTGTACTGGTTCATGAGCTTATTGCGGGCTTCGTTCTTATCCTTCTCAGCCTGAATACGCTTCATGTCTTCGGCACGGACTTGCTTCTGGTAATCCTGACCCTTCTTCCATCTATACATAGATGTCGGGTCGTTGTTGAGCAGACGTCTAGCGTCCATTGCCGCAATCTTCTCCATACGACCGGACTGCAGTTTAGCCTGTTTCTCAGCGATACTTGCTTCAAGTTCTTTAATCTGCGCCTGAAGGTTAGCAATCTGATTCATTCTTTGTTCAGCCTGTGCCTGTGCAGCTGCTGCAGCATCAGCTTGCGGAGTGCCACCCTGTTGAATCCAGTTAGCCATATCACCAGCATTACCAGTTTGACGTTCTGCCAGATTTTGATTAATTACATCTTGTTCTGACATCGGTGTAGTTGGAGAATAACCGGCATAATTAACTGCTGGATTACCACCATGCTGTTGATTAGGAACACTAAAATTCTGTGCTGGATGATAACCGTCCATTTCTTCACGGTTTACAAGATTTGTAAAGTATGAGTTAAAATCGAAAGGCTGTTCGATTTCTGGAAGATTTGCTTGTCCTTTCAACTTTGTAGGAATTCTCTGCGGAGCCCAATTAAAATTAAATGCCATTATACACCTCCGTTCTGAAGAGCCTCAAGCTGTGCCTTGAGTTCTTCCAATTTCTTCATATCATCAGCGAGCGAAGATTCAAGTTCGTTCTTGTCGTCATTTTCCGCCGCCTCTATTTCGTTCGCGATTCTGTTCTTCTGAACCGCATCCTGGAGGGTGGCGTTCATATTCCATAACGACTTAATGGCCTCAGGAAGATAAGACTTCTGGGCTATCTGCTGATACAGACCGGGGTCCTGGAATACAGCCTGGGTTGTTGCACCGAAATTAGCGTTAAATGCCATTGTAAACCTCTTTCCTATATTTATTAAATCCTGTTTCTAGAACCCCAAGAACCTGGTATCCTCTTGTTCAATGCCTCTTCGATAGAGGGAGAGTTTATGAGTTCGAGAACATTCCTCGCCGCTTCCTGAATCGTATTGCCACCACGGTATTCGTATTCTTTAGGATTAGTACCGTACTTTACGGCGATTGTGTTCTGCGGTGTAATCTTGAGTTCGGAAATAACTGAAGAGCTCGGAGACAGTCGACGTCTAGGATTCGTATCCTCTGCAGGATTCCATTTCGCCAATTCGCGTTCTGCTTGCTTGCCCAACTGTTCGCGTACAGGTATAGGCAAATTCAGCATGTTTCCGAAACTGTTAAGCGCATCGTTATGTTCTTGTTGACTCTGTGCGAGTGCCGCTTCGTTCTCTGCCCTGTTTCTGAGGGAATTCATCTGTTTGCCACCAGGAATATAGACCAAGTCGTATAGGAATCCGTTCGGCGCATTATTAGGCAATACGTCGTTTACCGGAGGCATAGGCCCAAAGACTTGATCTACTGGTGTCATTAGTTATTCCCGAATACAGAATTGATACCGAACGGCTGAACCTGTTGCTGCTGGGGCACGCCTTGCTGCATAATCTGGTTCATCTGCTGATTAGAAGCGTCCTGATTCTTGGCCTTTGCCTGGAGGGCACCGATGACTGCCATAAGCGCTGGTAACATAATTGTATCTCCTTATAAATTAACCGAATATACGTCCTAACAGACCCTTCTTGCTGTTCTCGATTTGAGCCTTGGAATTGGCGGCGTTCATCTGAGACTGTGCAAGAGTGTTGTTCTGGTTTGCAAGGTTCGTTGTGTACTGACCGAACGCGTTCATGATATTGTCCTGTGCATTCTGAGACATACCGAGAAGGTCCTTGTTCTTGTTGTACATGTTCGAATAGGCCTGCTGACCCAAGTTGGCATTAGTGCTGAATTCGTTCAATGCTCTAGCTCTATCCTGTTGATAGCGTTCGAAACTTTTATCCCATTCCTCGGAAGCCAATGCCTGCTGCTTGGCGGCAAGGGCGTTCGTGTAGTCCGAGCTGAACATGTTACCAGCGTTGGCCATTGAATTAGTAATCGCGTTAGTTGCGTTCTGTACGCGCTGATTGGCAGCCTTAGAATAGAAATCCTCTACTGTCTTGCCGTATTTGGACTCGTCGAACTGACCGGCGTCATACGGGGTAAGCGCTTCAAGCTGCTCGGTATAACCGGCAAGCTTACCGGCTTGATCACCGTAAGTATTGTTCACACGGTCGATATAGTCCTGATAAAGGGTACGATTCTGCGTATCGGCCTGCTTAGCGTAACCGATACTGTTGTCGATGGCATCCTTCGCTGCCTTTACACGGTCGTCTTGCTGGAACCCCCAGATGTCGCCTGGATCCAGGAACTCGCCGGCTTTACTAAATACGTCACCTATGCTCATGGTAAACTCCTCTTAATTTCTCTTATATTTATGCCTTTATGCAAAGTATCATTACGACACCGTTTGCATCCAATTCGATATATTCCTGCTGGAGGGTTATGCATCCGCCCGTGATACCGTGAGAATAGAATACCATGTACGGGGTAACCGTATCCCTGTTCTTCATGAATTTGTCCGGCAGGACGTTCTTGCCCCTGTTACAGAGCTTCTGGAATATCTTCAGGTTACCCTGCTCGAGGCACAGCCAGTCACCGTCCTTGGACAGCGACCAGGTCCCCGAGAGGGCTCCCAGTATTTCTCTAATTGAAGAACCGTAATTCAATATCATATTATAGACCCGTGTTTAAGATTTCGAACCTTATATTTGAATCGCTTATAACGAAGTCACTGTCTTCCGAGAACGCGACCTTGATTACGCACTGTCTCTGCATGCCCAGATTCAACCACTTAAGCCTTGCCCAGTATTGGCCCCTCTGACCGAGGGAACTGAGGATAGCGTTACCGAAAGTATAACCGCCGTCGTTACTGATTTGCATGATACATTGAGCTTCATGGTTGTAGTATTCCATGTGGCCTGCGTTTGTCTCGAGGGAGAGTTCGTAGATACAGAAAGGCTTGTAGTCGGCTGTAATAACCGGCGTCTGCCTTACCCTGTACAACGGAAGGGATTTTTCGGCGTCGAAGTCCTCGCGGTAGTAGTTCTCGTCGAGCACGTACAAGTTACCGTTCTCGCAACAGCCCGTGATAATCTTGTTGTTGAACCATACGGCGTAAAGCGGCATGTAGTTCTTGTTCTTGGAATTGTAGTAGTTACGGCTGGAACGAATATGCCATTCACCCATCGTCGCGTCATAGCAATAACATTCGTCGTTTACGCTGAACAGGTAGAAACTGTGGTTGTTCTTCGAATATGCCCAGGCCTTCGTGTTGACCACCTCGTTGTCGTTGAGGATCCTGTCGAGCCATTCGTCAGAAATCTTCTGGACCTTGGTGCCCTCAATCATAAGGATACATTTTGCGTTCGCCTTGCCCGTACCGATACAGAACTGTGTCTGGTTAATGGACGCGAGAGAATACTTTGCCTCGAGACCCTGTTCCTTGTTTACTGTGAACGAAACCCTCTGCCATGTCTGGTTAGATTCGGAATCACCTCTCTGCCAGTGTTCGATAGACGAAGGTCCGAACAAGGTAAGGAGGGAACCGACGGACGAAATGGCGATGACCTTATCCGAAGAAGATTCTGCGTTGAAGTATTGCTGAACGCCGTAATTGTCGAGGAAGCAGTAGTCTCCGGAATCCACTTCCGTGGTCTTTACCGTAATACCGTCATCTTCATACTGGACTACCCCGTCCACGATGTCGAACACGTTCCTCTTCTCTTGTGAAAGCGGATATGGGATAGAATAGTAGACATAGCCGGAACCAAGGTCGTTCACGACGATGGAACCGGAGACTACTGCGATGTGGGTAGGACGGATGAACATGTCCTCGGTAATTCTCTTGGGCAAGGTAATGGAAACAGCCTCACCGTTCTTGAGGTCGTAACCGCGGATAGTCGTGGAATCAACCCACATAAGGATTGCACGTTCACCACCGGATTCGGCGAATTCAACCTTGTTGCCGATTGCGTACTGTCCGATAATTTCCGTATTGTATGCAGTGTCTATGCGGTAAATGTTGCCGTTATATGCCACGAACAAATCCGGCGTGTAGTTCATCGCCGTAAGGCCGGTCGATGGGACATACATACCGTCAATTTGTCCGGATTCACCTAACGACATCAGGAACCTGATACCGGGGCAGCTCTGCATAAACCTTCTTGCGTCATCCTTGGAACCGTTCGTGCCGGAGAACATGTTGCGGGAGATCGCCGAGCCCATGATATTGGGATTCTTGGTCTTTGCCGTAGAACCCGTGAAACTGTATGTTATCTTGTTAACTGCCATCTATTAACCCCATTCAAGCGGGCTGAACGCATCGAAGAAACTGTCCCTATAACTTCCGCCCTCGATATTAGAGTAAGTCATCGGCCTGTTAGCCTGGTTGACTCTCTTGAGGAGTCTTACCGCATTCGCGAATTCCTCGTCGAAATACGGCTTGATTTCCAGGAGCTTGTATCTGAGACAAAGCTTCGAGCATAACCCGTCTTCGAGGATGGACAGAATCTTCTCGTTGAAGTAAAGTTTGTCGTTTAACTTGTACTGAGGAATAGACTTTAGGTAAGTGATACGGAGCGGAAGGGTCAGCATGGAATCGAGCTCGATATAGAATACTTCGAATGTCGTCTTCGTACCGTTGACCGATACTGTTTCAAGTTCCGTTTCGCATGCGAAGAATGTCGGAAGACCACGTTTGGTCTTGGCATCGAGAACTTGTCTCTGAGCAGGATACAGCTGTACGTATCTTTCGCCGACCTTCCTGGCCATCGTAACTATCCTGTCCGGGAGCGGATTGATAAGGAGGTCCGGCCATACGATGTCTTCGCGCAATTGCCATGTCAGAGTAGAAGGGTCATCTGGGTCGGAACGTTCCCACGCGTAGACCTTTCCGTCGGTCTTCAATTTACATACCTGACCTGGCATACTTCCGTACGGAAGCTCGTCTACTTCTGACCAGTTCTCCGGGAGTTCGGCCATAATCTTAATCTTGAGACCCTTGATAATGTCCACCGTCTCGACGTCTGAAAGGATAAGGTCCTGTCCGCAAAGTTCCGAAATAACGCTTTGCAAATCATGGAGTGCATTCATGGCCTGGCTTCCGGTAGCGGCCTGGGAATCTCCGACAAGAGAGCACCTTTGGAAAGCAGAATTTATTAATGCGTTAACTGTTTGCATGGTAAATCCTTTAAATAATTTCTCTTATATTTATATAACGAAAAGACCAGGGGTATTTCACCTTGGCCTTTCGTTTATATCGTTATTCCAATAAGATTAGAGCTTAAAGTAACCTACGACTGCGTTACGCGGATCCGGCAAACAGACAGCGTACGGCAGATCAAGTCTGGTAAGACTTGTCATGTACTTGCCATCGCCATAGGTCGACATCTTGATGGACACGTTGTTGACAGTTTCAGTAACGTTCTCAGAGCCCGGAAGATCAGCGAACGTGTACTTGTCGAAACCAACGGCGTCTTCAGTACGGCACTGGCCGAGGGCATACTTACCAGAAGCTACAGCCAAAGTAGGAGCAGCAGTGGTGTAACCAGTCGGAACCCATGCGTTAGCGTTGTTGATGTTGTGACCTTCGACAGCGAAGCGAACAGCAGGAACCTTACCATCCTTATCAGCGATGATGAAGAGGTCCTGATCAGTTTCCATACCGTCGACACCGACAATCTTGGCGTTAACCTTGAACGGAACACCCGGAGCAGCGGTGAAAGCGACATCGTAACCGGCAGTAATTGTGGCGGTACCATCCTGAGCAGTGATAGCAGTAACAGCCATAGCAGCGGTTTCTGTACCGGCAATGTTCACGACCGGCATGAGGCTTTCTTCGATAACGGAGGCACCGGCATACTGACCGAGATACGCGTCCTTATAAATCTTGGACTGGATTTCGTTCGGGATGAAGTTAGCGAGACCGCCAGCTGCGATTGTACCAGCCACGGACGGCTTGATGAACGATACCTTGGTACCAGCTACGCCGACTTCGTCAAGAGCCTTGGACATGTCCGTAAGGGTCTTGAAGTTGGCGGAACCTTCGACAATCTGGAAGGCCTTGTTGATGGTCTGGTCGATAGCGTCCTTTTCAACGGCACGAGCGAGCTTGACCGCGCGAGGACGAGAAATTTCATTTCTGAAAGATTCAATATCAGTCAGACGGGACCAAGAATCAAGTTCAACGGAAGTGTTCTTGTTCTGGAGGGTCACGTCGACTTCGACTTCGTTAGCGCCATCTGGTTTGGCTTCGAGACCGTCATTGACTTCACCCGGGTCAGGGATGTACACCGTGTAGGATTTTCCGTATTTCTTCCCTTCCAGTTCACCCTGGGTCATGTAGCTGTGAGCCTTCTTCAGGTACGGGAGGTTATCATAAACTTCGCCAGCGATGAGCTTGACTTTCTTGTTGTTGGAAAAATCATTTCCTAATACTTTATCTGCCATAATGTTAAATCCTTATGTTTAATGTGTTCGGAGGTAATTAAGAATCGAATCGTCCGAATCGAATATCGATCCCTTTGTTGTTTCCTGTTGAATACCAGGCTTACCGATAATCGGCGGCTTCGGAGCAATTTCCTTTCTAACGTCTTGTTCCATCTGCCTGATCATGAACTGTCTGTCCATTTCGGTCTTGCCTTCCGCGAACAACTCTTCGAGCAAACCAGGATTCATTGCAAAGTTATATAACAGTTTCGGAGCAACGTCACTGCGCATGATGTAATTGGACAATTCCTTGTCCTGGTCGATCATTTCACCCATGCCGTTTGCCAAGGCCTGTCCGACGATGTCTCGATACTGTTTCTCCGCTTCCGGAGTCTTGAACAGCTTCTTGACATTCTCGTCCTGCTTGGAACGATAGGTGTTCAGTTCCTGCTCTTGCTTGGTCTTCTCGTCATAGAACTTCTGGTATTCGGCCATTCGGCTGTCCCATACGCTCTTGAACTTCTCTTCGACCAAAGCGTTAATAAAGTCGTCGTCTGTCTGGAATTGCTGTCTATTGAGAGGCTGATACTTATCAGGATTCTCGAGACGTTCCAAACGTTCCAACAGCTTGTTATAGTTCGTCTGCAACTCACCATACTTCGCGTCGAACTTCTCCTGCTTCTTCCTCATCTGTTTCCTGAAGGAATACGCAGCTCGTTCTTCCGGAGTATATTCGCGCTTACCATCGTTACCCGTTTCCGACACATTACTTTCGGGATTTTCCGCACCTTGCTGAGGGGCAGCGGTTTCCGCCGGGGTCTCATTCTGTTGAACTTCCTGGCTTTCAGCTTCACCATTCGATTCTTCAGAGATATCGACTTCATCAATCATATTTGTGTTTCCTGTAAGGTCTTATGGCGCCTTATTGCCGTACGTTAATATTTATAAATGAATTCCTAACCTAAATATTGGGTCTGTCTTGCACGCCTTTCCTTTATTATACCCCTAGGCACGTCATTCGTGAAGAAAGTGAGCGCAATACTGTCTGCGGTATCGGGAGAACGGCCAATAGCGAGCTTTATATCCTCCTTCGGAATAAGCTGAATCTTGTCCCTGGCGTTCAGGAGGTACTTCGTGGACATGAATTCGTGAATAGCCGTCTCGTCCACACCGTTCAGACCGTGCTCGTCTATGTACTGCTTAGTCTTCATGTAAATCTGGGCCCTCAAATTGGCATAACTGGGTTCATCCGCGCTCCCGCCGAAAGATACCATGTTCACGAACGGGGCCAAATCAGTTTCCATGAGCAGTTCATACAAAGGAATACCGTAAGCGGCGTCTATGTTTATCGCGGAAAGGTGAGAGGCTCCGTATTCGTGAACCCATGCCTTTATAACATTGTAAAGATCCTTCGCTGAGGCTACCTGGGCCTTATGGTATTTCTCGATAGTGTTACCTCTCCTCAATACAAGCACGTGTGAGTCCTTACCGAAGCCAGATGGATCGCAACCGATAGTAATAGTCGTGCCGTTCTTGGGAGCTGCTTCGAACATGTCCTCCGTGAAGATGGTTCCGTTGTCCACGTCTTCGCATTCTTCGCCAAAATATTCCCTTCGCCACGCAGTCTCGGAAACGCAGGACTTCCTCATGAGGGCAATCTGCTCTTCCGTGATGAACTTGTTGTCCTTCGTCGTAGCTGTAATCAAGTGGACATGGTTCTCCTTCACGAATCTGGTGAGCCAGTTCTGTCCTCTAGGAGTAGAAATCATAACGAGCTTGGGAACAATGCCTTTACCGCGCATACAGAAAGGAAGGATAGTCATAATTTCGGGGTCAGCAAGAGCCGCCTCGTCTAGGATGGCCAGAGAAATTTCCGTATAACCACGGATAGAGTCAGGAGTCTCATAAGAAGCAAAGTAAATTGTCCCCGTCTTGTATGTAATCTTCATCAGTCCGCGATGGATCTGGAATTCCTCGGGTTTCAGTATCTCGTAAAGCCTGTTTATGCATTCCTGCATGAGTACTTCGGATACGGCCTTGAAGTTCTGACCCAGACAAATTACCCTCTTTCCCTGCAGGAGGGAAATAACGGCCATCAGCGAGGCGATATATGATTTCCCCGATCCGCTTTCATCGGCCCGCGCGGAGATACACTAGGTTCTCCTGGCAGGCCAGCAACTCCTTCTGATGTTTGAATAGTTTGTAGTGTAAATTCATTATACTTCTTCTATGATGAGATTAATCTGCGTATCGTTATTGACATTTGCCGCGACGTCCTGCTCTATCTTCTCGGAATAGGAGTCCTTCCACCTTCTCTTCATTATCTCGATGTACTGGGGCTTGCCCTGCATGTAATAGCTGAACGTGAGGTCGTTGAGGCATGCAGAACGCATGTTGTTTAACCAGTCAATCATGAGGTCGAGGTATTCCTTGGTCTCCTCTCCTATGTCGTCCGGTTTAGTGGCGTTGATGTTCCTGGGATTCCAGAGAGGGCTCTCTCTTCTGTCCTTCCTCTGGCACTTCGCGGTCGTTATCCTCAGTTCCGTCGGCAGGTAGTTCTGTATCTTGGCCATGAAAGAACTGATGGTGGTGTAATTGTATTCCTTCGTGTGGGAATAGTAGTTTATTATGGCCATCGTTATGCCTGTCGGACAGTAACCGTTCTCTTCGACGTCCATCTCGTGGAAACCGCCCTCTGTGATTACGGGCTTGGTAAAGTTGTCCAGGAGGAACTGCATTTGCGCAATCCTCTTCCTCATCCTCTGCCTGCTAAGGTCCGTAGCGTGTCCCATGTTACACCCCCGTCATGCATGAAATCCTGCGGTTCAGTTCCTTAAGCTCGTGCAAGATAGCCTTAAGCACGTCCGTATAATTTAAATCCTGCTCAGTAATCTTCTGAACAGGAACATCTTTCGTTGTCTTCTTTGTTGCCATAAATGTCCTGTTGGGGTCTCGCCCAATTCGCTTTTGTATTCTCTATATTTATAGAACAAGAAACCGCCGCACAATTTGCACGACGGTTATTCTTATTGGTAAATATAGCTTAGTCTAAGTCCGGGATTAACTTGTAGTAGATGTTGTCATACGGCTGAGGCTGACCGATCTTGAGCCAGGAAGCGGTATTCCATCCCTGGGTGCCCATGATGGTCGGGGCAACGCGCATGTAAAGTGACTGGTCGTAGTTGCTAGTGTTGTCGTACCTCATGTAAGTGCTGTATGTCCTGCGGTAATAAGGCGCGTCAATGGATGTATACGCGTTGTACGTATCGCCGAGAGAGGCCGCATTAGCCACTTCCCTTATGGTAGGCAGGATAATTTCGGCCGTGGCCATGATGTAGCTGGAACCGGTATCAGCCGTGCTGAAGCTGTTCGTGAACTCGAATCCCATGATGGTGTCGTAGTTGATGTTGCCGACGTCCATCATGCCCTGGTAATGCAGCTCGATGGTCGTATGCTTCGGAACAGGAATAGAGAACTTCGTATCGGGACCGGCCATGAAGTAAGTACGCTTCGTGTCGGTACCTGTCATTTCGAGACCGGACGTAGAAGTGTGATAGGCGCTTTCGAACGGGTACGGGATATACTTGTACTGGTTACCGTTGCGGCAGAGAAGTCCGCTGAATCCGTATTCGTCCGGAAGAGAGAAAGTGGTCTTTCCGTACGAAGTAGAGCCGCCTTCCGGATAAAGCGTAATGGAGTCGAGGTAGCCCCACGCGCTGGCGGCAGTCCTTCCGCCCCCGTTATAGACGTTCATCTTCATGGCAGAAGCGGCGGAGTAATCTATCGTATCGCCGTTAACCTGTACATTAAATGCGGGAGCTGCAGAGGCCGCGCTGAAGATAATGGCGCTGTTTACGTCGTCCTTCGTAATGTCGATATTGATACCTGAAATTTCATACGCGGACACACCGATAGTATCGGCCGTATTATCCACCATGACCGGAGAGATACCCGTATATTCCTTGCCTGCTGAATTTGCACTGAAGATTACGGCACTGTGCACATCGTCCTTGGTAATGTTTATGCCTATGCCGGAAACATCATACGCGGACACGCCGATGGTCCTTGAGGTATTGTTTACCAGGACCGGAGTAATCCCGATGTAATCGCGGCTGTCAGTATAATTCTTGGCGGACGTCACAGCGGCGCCGGAAGCTGCCGTAATCTGGTTCATCCAGTCACGACCGGAAAGATTGAGGGTGTCTCCAGATATACCAGCAGAAACGAGGTTAGGGGTAATGTTGTTTACGGTCGTAAGGGAACCGGAACCGGTAGGAACCGCTGTCAGATACCCCTGAGCGTCAGTCCATGCGGTAGCGGCTGCGGAAGCCACGGAAGCTGCGTTCGCAGACGCCCCTGTGATATCGTTGGTCCAGTCCTTTGAGTTAACCGTGAAGGTGGTAGAACCTAGAGCAGTAGCCGTAGTTACCGTAGCGTTGGCACCACCGACGACATCATAGTCCTTAATCTTGCCGGAAAGGTCAAGTATGTCGGCAGAATTCGCATCCACTCGCGCAGAAACGTATGCCAGGTCTTGTTCTGCGGTCAAATAGCCCTGTTGCTCCACCCATTCGATCGCGAGTCCAGAAGCGACGTATGCGGCGTTTGCGGTAGCGCCCATGATATCGCTCTCCCAGTCCTTACCGGAAAGAGTCAAGTCGCCGGAAGCGTAACTACCGGAAACGAAATTGGGCGTGCTGTTGATTACGTTGATATTGGACGTCAGACTACCGGAGAAACCGATAATCTTTCCAGTAGGGGTATCTGAAACGATGTAAAGGGGAGCCTCTACGTCGATTGGAGGGATGCCGGTCACGGAGATAACGTGGTCGGTAATGTCGATATTGGCACCCGCGGAATAGTCCTGGGAACTTGCGCCGATAGCCGAGCCGGAATAACCGGTAATTACGCTGCCGGAATATTCGAGACCAGAAGTAAACATGTCGCCAACCGGCGCGTTGCCGTTGAGACCCCTTAAAATCGTATGAGAATTGGAAATTAAAGCCATCTTAACCTCTCATATATTTATGCTTGCGTTCCGCCCCAACTTTCTGGTATCTGGGCGAGCTCTGCTGCACCCTCTACTGTATCGGAGCCGCAATTCATGAATACGGTATTGTCGTATGTCGGCAACGGGTTCTTCGACGAGAACTTGTTATACATGACCAAAGCACCGGATTTTACCTTAGTGGCATTCTGTGCGAACCCGACGACGTTCGTTACTGAATCCGCGCTAAACGACGGAATTACTTCTACTCCGCAACCGCGGAGCATATTGCGCATATCTGTTACCTTACTGGTGTCGTATGTCGGAATATAACTCATTGCACTGCAGTTAATGAAAATAGCATTCATACTCGTAACGTTAGAAGTATTCATCGACGGACCAGCTGTCATTGCGCTGCAACCAGCGAACATAGAGTCCATGTTGACTACATTTGAAGTATCTGTCAAGTTTACATCCTCGAGCAAAAGACAATCATAAAACATACCCTGTGTCGTAAAAGCACTCACCGTATCGATAGTCGGTAAATCGGTTAACGCTGAGCATTCACGGAACGTATCTTTAAAGCTAACAACATTTGACGTAATCAGCTGCGGGAAATAAACCAATTTATCACAACCTAAACACATTTCGTTCATGTTCGTTACTTTCGTCGTATCCATGTAAGGTAATCTTGTAATTGCCCAACATGAAGCGAAAGTACCTTGCATAGTTTCTACGTTGGAAGTGTCCATTATAGGTATTTCTTGCAGGGCGAGGCATTCTCTGAACATATAGTCCATATTACGTAGGCTGGAGGTATCTATTGTGCTCGGAAGCTCGGTAAGACTCCATGCATGGGTAAACAAATTACCCATATTTGTAATGCCCGTGGAATTGAACGCTATGACCTTTAACATTCTTGCCAAAAAGAATCCGCTATCGGCATACCAGTGGCGGTCGAGGACACTCGTCGCACCTTCGGTATTAGGATGGTAAACACCCCAGTCATCCGAATCCCTGTGGAAGTCCCATATATTGGGCGATATGCTTACCTGCGTCCATGTACCATCTGGAGAAGTAGGGACAGTGTCGTCTATGAACAGGGCACGCAGGGTCTTAGGAGGCAGCCTGTCGGTCATGCCGAGTAAAGTCCCGCTTTTTTTCAATAAAGTATTGCTCTTGGCAAGTATCATATAAACTCCTATTTCCAGTCGTCCGGTATTTGTGCGAGTTCAGCCCTGCCCTGTTCTGTAGCATAGCCACATATTTCGAAAGTATCGGAATAATACAACGGCGGCGTAGTTTGAGTAGAAAGCTGCTGGTATAAAGCCAATGCACCGGTGGTTACATAAATTGCACGACCGAACATCCCTATCGTATTTACGACTTTGCTGGTATTGAATAACGGTATAACCTCTATTGCTGCCTGGTCGAACATATAGTGCATATCTGTTACGTTACTAGTATCGAACAATGGCACGGCCTTCAAACTGGTACATAACTGTAACATGTGTTGCATATCGGTCACCGCACTCGTATTGAACAGGGGAACCGACTTTAACGAATTGCACACCTGGAACATTTCAGCCATATTGGTTACCGTACTTGTATCGAACGGGACCGTGAATTTCATCTTTTTACAGTCCATAAACATACCTTGCATATTTGTCACGCCGGTAGAGTTTACGTTAAGCACCGCCAACAATCCGTCGTGGAAGGCCAATAACCTCGTCCAGTCACTGTTCTCGTATGTCAGATTCCAGATATTAGGGAACTGGCTTACTTGAACGGCCGTTCCTTTAGCGAACGGCGGAGTGTTGTAGTCCTGATAAAGTAGCTGCAAAGTATATGGGGGCAATTGGCTGCCATACCCGAGTAGTACGTCAGGCTCCTTCAAAGATACGCCTTGAAAATTCAATATCATTTGACCTTCTCCGTCAGCTTGGTTATGGCGAGCTCGAGGTCGACGATGGACCCCTGCAGCTCCTTTATCGTGGTCATGAGGGACCCGTGGTTCTTCTCGAGCTGGTCTATACGGTAGTTCATGAGGGTATTCTCGTTGTCCCTCTTCTTGCCGGTGGAATTACGCTGTAGGTGGATTATAAGGTAGACGACGCAGGCCGCTATAATGGCGGTCGCGTTGCCGGAGTTCATCGCGTTAGTAAAGAATTCTTCCATTGTAATCCTATTTAGTTATTGGAGATGCGGTTGATGCCGACTATTTTTTGGATATAAGTAGAATTACTATCAGAACCACCTGCCCCCGTCGCCATAGGAAACCATCGTCTATACCCACTAATACTGGTTATACTTTTTCTATCATTTGATAATTCATACTCTCCAATAAGAAACTGTAAGGGGTTATTACCTCCAATCGCTCTAGAAAATAATAGTCGTATATTATTACCAGTACCTAAAGATTGAACTACATTATAATCAAATTCCCCATAGTTGTAATAACCACCTCCACCTTGGAAAGGATATAATCTAAATCTTTCAAATGCTGATAAAGGTTCTGTTAAAGTGACAGCAGAAACATTTTGTGCAGTTGTCTCAAACAGCACCGTTTCATCAGCCCTCAGCGGATTGTTCGGAGAACCGTCGCCGATGATACCGGCCGAAGTAGAAACAGATGCTTGTAATAGATAATTGCCTTGTGAAATACTTTGAATATCTGACATGTTTAAACCTCCTTATGCATTAGAACCTGAGATGCGGTTGATGCCGACTACTTTTATGATACTATTCAAATCTTCTGCTTCACCTGTTGTTGCTGTCACACCTGTTGCTGTTGTAGACCAAGAACCAAATGCCAAACATTTAGCATTGACAGCGGCTAAATGAGTATCATCAGCAGTTAATCTAATACAAGCTATATTTAAGTTTGATGAACCACGAGGTCTAGTAATAGCAAAATAACCAGTTGTACCCATATCAGCAAAGTCAATTGTATAAACTTGTGGAGGTCCATAAGTTCCATGAGCGATATAGACTTGACATTTATCAAAATTCTTCATAGATTCACTTGTTTGTATTGCGCTTGTTCTAGCACCACTCCATAGCACCGTTTCATCGTTGGAAATCCTTACAGTTCCTTCCGATGGCTGTGTAATGGAAATACCAGGACCTGCTTGATATGTTGTGGCACTTGTGTTGCCTAAAACGAAACTACCATTTGCGATACTTTGTATGTTTTCACTCATAAACTTTTCTCCTTATTGCTTGCGACCGATACCGATTACTTTGTAAACACTTTGCCAGTTAGAACCAGTATTCCAAGAGGTTCCAGTTATATTTTTCCAACCATAATATATTCTCTCCCATTCAGTAGTATTTACACCAGACCACATTGTATAAACTTCATACATTGTATTAGTAGCTAAATTACCGATGAAAGTAGAATTTATTGGCATATATTGTGCTGTTGTTCCGTTTATGACAGGTTCAAATTCAGTACAACCATAATAAGAATTTTGACCGCTAGTATTGTTGTTATGCCCACCATAATATACTTTTATGCTATTGAAGTTCAAAGGTGATTCAGATAAAGATAAGGTTGTTGAACCGTATGTTCCACTCCAAAGAACAGTCTCATCAATACCAAGCAGCTGAGCAACAGCACTCAAGTTGACGCCCAAAGCATATTGAGCAGAATTAGAAGCATGTACCAATGTATCATCGTGAACGAGCCATTGTTTCTCAGCACCATATTGAGCAATAGCAGAACCGTTATAGCCAGAAATTTCATTGACTGCATTGTATTCCAGTCCGCTCTCAACCATAACGCCTTCAGGAACATCAGAACCGCCCCATGAAGCCGAGTTGTCGGAAACCGTAGAAACCACGCCGTTCCAGGAGGTAATGCTGTTCGGAGTGGCCGATGCGCCGTCAAGAACAATCGCAGCGTCTTCACCGGACAACACCCCGACGAAAGCCGTATGACTGTCGTTGAACATGTTGATGAACGCGCCCCTGTTTCCGGCGGCAGAACCGATAACCTGAGAACCGGCGGAACCGAGGTTGAACTTAATCTGTTCGCCGTAACCCGTACGGTTGATGATGAGTTCGTTGGCCTTATAGTAGGCGGTGCCGTGCGTACCGGTGAGGTACATACCAGGGTCGCTGGAACCAACCAACATCTTGCCGGCATTGTTGACAGCCGTAGAAATGATAGGTGTAGAGTTTATCGCAGATACACCCGTACTGGAAACCTTGCCAGTAGTTACGGAAGTTACTACCTGCGCCGTCGCATCAAGTTTGTCCGTGACCGTAGCCCATGTAGCAGAGTTATCGGAAACAGTAGTATAAGTGGAATCCCAGTTGGCCGAACCAGTCAAATCCTGATGTGCAGTAATGAAGGAACCCGAGACAGTAGAGAATGCGCTAGAATCCAATTTGTCCGTAACGGTATTCCAGTCACCGGAATTCGTATAAACTTCGTCAAGAGCGCCCTGAGCGTCGCCCGTATATGTAGAACCAGCTCCCCACGAAGCAGAGTTGACAGCCACCGTATTGTAAGTGGATTGCCAAGCCGCAGAAGCGTTACGAATAGGAGTAATGGCACTATTCCATGCAAGTTCACCCACGCCGATAATGCCCGTAGTAGGAGCAGCGCTCGCAGTAAGCAGCCAGTCACTAATATTAACCCAATAAGTGGATTGTGCAGAGAACGGGCCACTCATTTCTCCGAGAGGAATATAGATAAAATTACTTATTCCCGCACTACCCTGTCCACTAGCCGTAGCCGTTCCGCCTCCGGTTGTCTCACCTGTAACAGTTATATACAGGGAAGGATCGCCGCCCTGAACAGGTATAACAAGAGTACCGCCCGTTTGCATAGTTTCCAGAGTGCCATTAGTCAATGCAGCAGGAGTTGTATCTATATGATTGTTAGCAGTTAACAGATACTCAACATAACCGCCTGCCGTACCTGTAATCACTGCGGAATTTGTCCCTTCTATCTGGTCACCATTTACATTGATTGTACCGCGCGGACTAGTAACGGAAACTTCGCTACCCGACCAAGAAGCTGAATTGTCGTGGACGGTGTCGTAAGTGGAATTCCATGTAGCGGAATTGCCGTTAACGGTATTATACGTGTCGTTCCAGTTCGCCGAATTCGGCAAGGACTGGTGAGCGGTGAGGAAGGAAGCCGAGACAGTAGAGAACGCGGTCGTATTCAGTTTGTCCGTGACCGTATTCCACGTACTGGAAACATTGTCCAGTGCGTCGGCCGTAAGGTATGAACCGGTAATATAACCCTGGCTGGTTACGAAACTCTCCGTAGCGTAGCCTTCCGGGACCGCGGTGAGGTACGTGGAAGTAATCTCGTTTCCGTTCACGTCCTTGGCAGCGGATACCGCGTACTGTGCACCTATGCCGCTGTTGTTGATAGAACTAATCAATTCCATTGTAAACTCCTTAAATTGTCATGTAGCCGAATTCAAGCGCGGACTGATAGGCCGTCATTCCCGCTGTCGTCTGGTAAGGTGTCAAGTCCACCCCCGTGATAAAACCGGATTCGTTCGCGGTCGTATAGAAATTTGCGGAATCGGCCGTGGTCAGGTAGTCCGTCGGGATAGCCGCGGTAGCCTGTTCGTAGGCGTTCGCGGAAGCAGCCGTAATAGTGTCGGTCCAGTCGGTCTCCGCTGTCAGATACCCCTGCGAAGTAACCCAAGCCTCGGTGGCGAGGCCGGCCGTGGAAGGAATCATCCCCGTTATCGTAGAAGATACGTTCTGGAGCTCCGTTTTACTTGCCAGCCCAGTTATATCCCCGCTCGCCGCGAAGGCCCCAGAGGCGCTCCACGGCACGAATACGGCAGGGTCGGTGTCGGAACCGGCAGAGAACGCGGAACCGTTAAAGCCGGTAATAAGTCCTTGGTCGTATCCGAAGGAACTCTCGTTCATGGTGCCGGCAGGAAGTGCAGTCAGGAACGAACCAGATACGTCAGAAAAAGCAGTAGTATCAAGTTTGCCAGTAATAGTGTTATCGACATAATTTTTCGTAGCATAATCTGTAAGGTCGACCCCCGTGATGAAACCGCTCGGGTTAGAAGCCGGATAGAAGTCCCCTGAGGCGCTTTCCGGCATCAGCCCTGACGCGCCTATGATGAAACCGTTTTCGTCGTCCTGGACGATGTATAACGGCTCCTGGACGCCGATTGGCACGGAATCCGCGGAAATCATGTTGGCCGTGTTGTTGACGTCGATGGGGTAAATGCCGGTATATGTCTTGCCGACGCCGCTCGCGAGGTAAGGAACATACGTAGTGGTATCTCCGACCTTGTACGAACTTACGTAAACCGTATCGGAACCGGCCATAGCTACGTCTGCGTGGTTAGTCGGGGCGTTGGAAAGGATATACTTCTCGACGCTGAACATCTCGTTGTCGTATTGGTCGCAAACAACAAGCAAATAGTCGAATGCCGGGTCGACGTAAATCTTGGCCATACCGAGGTTATCGAGAATAACTGGGTTGGTATTAAGATTCTCGCCGTTTACGTCGGACCAGGAGTCCATCAGCTGCGTTCTGTTCAGCGAATAGACATAAACCTTACCCGCGGAAAGAGGAACACCGTTAAAGTCGTTAAACTGGATACAGAGATCGTATAATGCTACTGCCATCTTTAGTTCCTTATAAATTCTCTTATATTTATATGTACAATAAGAAACCCCTCATTGCGAGGGGTCTTAGTTTAAACAAACAGGAGATATTCCAAATCGCCGCTGTCGAGCTGGTGTGTCATCGAAGGACATAGCTCAAAGAAATCCCCGTTGTCGTCATATTGCAGATGTGCGTAATGAGCAAGCCACGTATTACCAATCCATCGCAGGTCACGTTCGTCACTGACACTGGTCTTACATACATAGCCCCTGGTAGGAGTAATATAGTTTGTAGACCAGTCGCCACCAGCAATCATCCCAGGCGACATAATACGCTTACGGTCAAGAGCAGTACCGTAATAGATGTAATATGTCGTGCCACCAGAAGTAGTATGTGTAGTGTAAGTCGTAAGGTAACTTACTGACGGATATGCCTTCGGGTCTTCCCATGGGCAGTTACCGGAGTTGTTCTTATAGACTATAGAATGTACCTGGAATGCTTCCTTGATGAACACTCGGGTAGGTTCGCTTCCATGGACATTCTGCCAGTAACGGCAGCGTAGGCCTTCGGTGTTACCCGTAAACGTATTGTTGGTAATCGTCCACGTACAAACACAGTCGTAACAGTTACTATTAGGGTCAGCACTGTCAAGTTTGGTAAACTCGATAGGCTGGTTGTTGGCGAACGTATTCCCACAAAGGACAGCGTACATACGGTATTCGTTATCTACTTTGTATGGATAAACCTTGATAGTATTATTCCTAGTAACGCAATCAATCATTGTCAGCATCTTGCTCTTGATGGTAGCGTTTGCCGCGAAAGTACAGTTATCGAAACTATAGTGACAGTCATTCGTTTCGTTATCGTGCACAGCATCAATAGTACCCTGGATAGTACAGTTGCGTGCGTTGATACCGATATTAGGGTTAGCTATCTTCTGCCAGAAAAGAATGTCGCTGTCATAAAGATAAAGACCGAGCACAGCAGTATCGTTGAACAGCTGGAAAGTAATCGTAGAATCATGCACTTCAAGAGCGCTGAGGTCGACGTTGACATCAGTGGCGTGTATATTATACAGCCTGAGCGAACCAAGAGGATTGTAGCAATTCAAATGAACGCAGTTAAGGTTCCTTACTTCCTGGTATGTACCAGTGTAAATGGTTTCGGCTTCAGGCACATCAGTACCTTCGAAGTCGAGTACCTGCAGAGAGAATATCTGTACGGGAAGCCTGTTGCGCATTTCCACCATTATTGCGCCCCAAATAGCCACGTTATCGAACTTCCTTACTTCAGGAAGGCTGGAGCTAGAATACTGCACCTTGTGCCCAGAAGAGATGGAACCCGGATCCCATTCTGTTGATTTCACCGTAACGAAATTACCGTCGCCATATTTAGATGTATTGAAGATTACTTTGTCCTTTCTAGGATCGAAGACAGTACCGATAAGGACCGTGGTATCATTGACAGTATAGCAACCACCCTGGTTGAAATTTACATCGAGACGGTTATTACCGCGCAATGTCTTACCTGTAAGGTCTACACTGTTCGTTACGCTCTTGTTGACAAAGTAGCTGTCCGGGTCGATAACCATCTCGTCGGCTCCGCATGTGAGGAACACTCTTGCGGACTTGAACCATGAGGAATGAGCGACGCCTCCGTTCATGTAGATTTCACCGATATAGTGGTTAGCCTTACCGACTACTTCCACACGGTTACAATCTACGATACCATCGAACTGACATTTGGCGTCAATCTGGAGGTTCTTTAAAGTAGAGATAGATGTTACGTAATTACCGGGTACGAACCAGATACCGGGAGCCGTAGGTTTCTGGTTGGAACCTACCTTGTCAGGATAACCCATCAAGGCCTGGATGTTGCCTTCGGAACCAGGCATGACGCCGTAGTAGCTGGACGGTATATATTCGCCGTCGAATACGAGAACCCAGCGACCGGTCTGAGAAACGTCGGAACCGACAATGTAGCCGTTATCGACGTCTTGAGAACACGTTTCGTCCCAAACGTATGTTCTTAACGGGCAGTCCCAAGCGTTGAAGTAACCGATAATGTTTACTGACGAGTTAATAGAAGGGTCCAGGTCCCTGAGGGCCTCCATGCCGATTACGTATTCCCTAGATTCTTCCGGGGCGTCTTCACCAGCATAGTAATCGCGGATAAATTCGTAAATCGGGTGGCGGTTCTCGTCGAGGCCCTTATAAGCGTAAACCCTCACGTATGTCAACCTGTCTGAGAAGATAGTCTGTTCCGAACGGCCCTCGATATCAAGGATAACGGGATTCGCCGTAACGACGTATTCATCGTCCGTATAGGCATATACGTCTATGAGGTTGCTGGAAACCGGGTCCAGCAATTCAACCTTGCCGTTTACTAGCGGCTGGAGGTTGATGTCGAGGAACACGTCCTGCTGGTCGATAATCGGTGTCAATTTCATTACTTAATCTCCTTCTTTGCCTTGATTTCCTGAGCCTTGGCCAGGGACTGTTCAGCCTTGGCGTTGGACATGGCGACTTCGTTCTCCATCTTCACCATGTCTGTCTGCATCTTGGCAGCCTGGGCCTCGATTTCCATACCGGCCTTTGTCTTGGCGGTATCGAGTTCTACAGCTTTCTTCTCGAGTTCCATTTCGTTCTTTTCGGATTCGGCTGCCATTTCCATCAATTCCTTATCCGATAAAGTACCGTCGAGCTTGTGCTGGAGAATCATCTTCTGGAGTTCCTGCTCGTGCTTCATCTGGGCGAGAGCTATTTCGCGTTCGAGGCTATAGCCCTTCAGTTCGTTCATCCTCTTCTCGTCCTCGAGCTGCTTCATGAGCTGAGCAATCTGCATGTCGCGCTTCTTTATTTCGGAATCCGCCTGGGTAAGCAGAGCCTGGTCCTGCATTTCCTGCTGGGTAGGCATTGGCTGCAGCATCTTCACGAGGCCGGAAACAAATTCGTTCTCGCTTTCGACGTTAGCCATGGCCATCAATAGCTTACGTTGGTCCTGCGGTTCCGTGAGCAACGGCTGCATCTGTTGAAGGATAACGCGGGCTTCCTGTTTCTTCATGAGTTCGTCAGGTCCCTGGATAACGTCAATCTTAATCTGCCCGTAAAGATTCGTACCGGAAATCAATTCGAACAAACACATACCGGCTACGGACAAGCTGGAGCGCATGTTCCAGATGTAAGTCCTTATGTTGTTCTGGAAAGTCTTGGCGGCCGTGAGAACTTCTGTCGCGGTCTTTTCCGTCTCCGATTCCATGCCGATAGCGGGAATACCGATGATATTGTTGACCATCTGGAGTGACTGAGTAAACAGTTCGCCGACGTCACCGATAGGAATCTCGTTAGAAATACGTACGGGCGGTTTGAGTTCCCTCTTGCCGTCCGGGCTCCAGTCGTTATGGATAAGGAGCGGGTTCAAGGTCTTGTTGGAATCCTTGTAGTAGCGTTCGTAGTTCTCGATAGATTCTGCGCCTGCAACCCATTGGTTCTTCGGGGCAACCGCAAGACGGATGAGGATGTTGGAATAGCCATAGTTGATAAGTCTCTGGATACCTTCCATCTGGTCGACGATACCGATAAAGTTCCTCTCGTCGTTGTCGTCGGAAACACGTTCACCGAATACCGGGATGATAGGGATGTAGGTCATCGGGAGCTCAATATGCTCGAACACGTTGTTGCCAAGCATCTTGTATATGTTTACAATGCCATCACCCTTGTTGTAATAGGTCACGAGCGGCATGTATTCCTTCCTGTCGTATTCTTCCTCGATGTCTACGGCGGGTTCCTGAATCGTTGCGATGTCGATACCGTAGTTGTCCTGGATCCATTTCCTGGACTTGAGTTCCACGATTGCGGCTTCTTCCTGGTCCGCGCCGTTCAGCTTGTTGCAGTTCGGGTCGAGATAAACGTTCTCGATCTTGGGACAGTACATGCATGGTTCCGGGCTACCGTCGATACCGAAATCGTTGGAGATTACGAATACGCCGAGACCGTAGGCCACCGCGTCGTTCAATACCTGGATTGCGGCTGTCTGGTTGTCCGGCGAGTCGATGAAAGCGTTACCGGCCTTGGTCAGCATCTGGGAAGGGGAGTCTGTCATTATGTCCTTCACGGACCAGCGATAAGGTCTTTCCCTGTAGCTGTTGCAAATCGTGCGGACAGCGTTCCTGATTACGTTGAGCTGCTTGGAGGCCCTGTCCTTTCCCAAGGTTTCCACGTCGTACTTGTCCGACGGGTCCTTCATGTATTTCTTGTCGTCCTTGATTCCGTCCTTCATCGGCTTCCAGCGCTTGTTGCTGCGCTTCTGGAACTCGGTGAACTTCTTGATCATGTCGGTAACATTAATCTGTTCTTCCATCATATATGTTCCTTATGTAAAAAAATTACCGGGATATTCTGCCATTCAGGCTCCCGGTATTATTTATATGTTGTCAATCAACGTCATGAATTGAGCGCTTCCATCCGTTCGAGTATCGGTATTATCCTGGCTATCCGCTTCCGCCATTCCGACGGCTTCGACTTCAGAAAGAAGAAGTGGACCGCACGATGGGAATAATCATTCAAACATACGAAGTTATCCTCGTTCGATATGTCCGTATAGTGCTCTTCGTTCAGGTCGAGGTGGTGAAGATTGCACCTGCCGGACAGTTTCTGCCCAGTGACGGGGTCAGTCTTCTGTTCCTCTATCTTGCGCCTGCGGAATTCCTTCCACTGCTTGGTGTCGCGGAACCTCTTCTTTTCCTTCTGGTGGTTCATACGAGCTCCTGGTTAGGTTGCAGGCACGCGTTGAGCCATGCCGTAACGTGGTCGTTCGATTCCATGAACTCGCCCTTCTTGTTGATGAAGTCATACTGGTATTCGAGAATCTCCTTCCAGTGTTCCTTCACGTTCTTGAAGACGGTTTCAAGCTGTTCCATTGTCGGATTCGGCGGTACCTTGCAATAAGGGTGCAACACCTCGTAAGGCGAATACTCGAATACCGTACCTATCACGATTGCACCTATCGCGAATCCCTCGGCGCACTTGAGTCTCGACTTGGCCCTATTGAAGTCATTCTCCATAAGCGGAGCCAATATGATGTCCGGACGCATCCTAGTGAGGAACGCCGCGTAGTTCGGGGTGTCCTGCCACGGGGAAGTCTCTATCATCTCGTGGACGGGGCCCAGGAAGTACGGCTTGTCTGCCATCGAATGTAAGTCCAGACGCCTGTCCTTGATTTCCCTTATCAGGAATTCTGCCCATTCGCCTGTATAGTCACCACGCAAAGGTGTAGCGCCTAAGGGATATTCCGGACAGAACGGTATAGGAGAACGGTAGTGTTGCATACCGGACGGGATTACGCACAAGGGAATATCCCTGAAAGTAGTCTTCCTGTCTGCGCTGTACAATGACCTCGGAGCCGCATTCTCGACGATATGCACGTTCCAGTAATTATACTTGGTTTCCAGTTTGCGCTTGAGGAACTCGGTAGTAACTATCATCCTGTCGATATACTTCAGGTTCTCAGTCAACGCCTTCTCGATTGCGGCGAAATCCCTAAATTTCAACGACGAAGCGTTATAGTCCGGAAGCGACTCATCCCACGCGTCATCCACGTCAGAACAGATACTATAACCGAACTTGGGCTGTAGCTCCTTATAGTTCTTGAGCCAAGGCATCGGATATACCGGCCTTTGTACCAATATGCAACGTGTCCTTTCCAATAGACTCCCGTCGAATATGGGCATAGGTGAAACGACCACCTTGGTGCCGTATTTAGGTGTAGCGTTTATGTGGTTTGATATAGTCATAATTCTATGCCACACGCACCCCCCGCCACCGCCGAGTTCAGCGCTTATTACTAAGATAATATCTTTATTATTATTATTATTCATTTATCCACCTTGCTATGCGATGTCTTCTACTGTGTTCCGCCTGCGTCAAGAATATAAGCTCAGAGGCAGGTCTATTGTAATACAAGTCTAACTTCTTTAGAGAACTTACCGTGTATCTTAACGAGAAATCCGTGTGCAGTTCTAGCCTATGGTGACAATGCCAACCTTCAAAGTTATCAGCTTTGGCCAATTCATAATTCTCAATTAGTTCATACTCGTCTTTCTTACAGTATGCCCTATATGTCGTTTTAGATAATTCCATGTGCAAAGCACTATTATCTTTATTCCATTGCTGTGAATAGATTTTATATCTTTCGGCATTCTCTACTTTCCATTTTCGACTAGCATCATTATGTCTCTGCTTATTTAGTTTATTCCATCTCCGAGAAGCTAATAGCTTACGTTCCCATCCTTCTATACCATATTTCTCTATGTATTTCTGTTTTGTCAATTGCTTACTCCTTATAATCTTCATCAGAATAATACTCTGAATGTCCTACATTACCGTCAATACCATTATCAATGATATCCATGGGGAGCCTGCAGAACATCGACTGAGCGTTCTCATCGAGCCACAGCTTTATTGCATTAGAACAAATCTGGGTCACGTAGGCGAACGCTGACGTGTCCTGTCTCTCGTCATACCTGGATATGTACTTGAGCAGAGCATACATGCATTCAGAATACACGTCCTCAATATCCTCTATGGGTACCTTGAAACAAGGTAGTCTGTGTCTGATTAACGCGTCGAACATACCGACAAGTTTAGATTCTACTTCTGTCCATTCGGCCGTGTATTCTCTCTTGTTCTTGTATAATTCCTTCTTGTGTTCCAGGAACTCCGACAGTTCCTGCAGTTTGGCTTTGTCGCCCTTGGCTCGAGTCCTGACTGTCTTCTCATATCTCTCCAGCCATTCGCCGTTATCCTTCGGATTCAACCTGTTGTACTTGATTATAGCTTCGCGTAATTCCTCCTTGTCTAAATAATTATTCTTGGAGGGACGTGCCATAATACTCCTCTACGATTCTGTTGAACATCTCGTCCGATACGTGGTCATATCCGATACCGTCTACCGATGGGTCAATATCCACTTCGGTCTCGCATCCGAAATAAAGTTCCATTACCTTCAACGACGGTATCAGTACGCCGTCGACCGCAATATAAGCAGGGAAACTCTGCTGGCAGGTAGAAATCTTGAAGAATCTCCCGTCGGCTGTAACCACGTACTTGCCGACTACATGGCTCGGTACGTCAAGGTTACTCTGTATAAGGGCGATCTTGTCTTCGCGAATCTTGGCGTGTTTCTTCCTCGCGTATTCCCTAAAATATTGCATTGTCTTCGAATTCTTGTCGGCACGATACTTGCGCTGTACTTCGCGTTGGTAGTCACGATAGCCTTCACGATCCCTTTCGCCGGTTCCGAATTCGGTCTGCTTGTATTCCTTCAGGTCGATGTGCTTCCTGTTGTCAGTCTCGCGGTTAGCTATCACGAGCTCGTCCCTATGCTTATCCCAGAATTCTTTCATTTCCCTAGCACGCTTACGGCGTCTGGCCATACTCCAGGTGTCTGAAAGGTGCTGCTTATGTTCTTCAGTCATGTTTAACCTCACTTAATCAATTAATAATTAGAAATATAGAAAAAATTTTTTTACGTTTCGCGCGCGCGAAGAATAATCTGAATATTCTCAAATATTCAGACTTTTTTACAGTTTCCCGGGCGGTCAGAAATTTATTCTATATTTGAATCATCACTCAGTTGCCGCTAGTAGTGAAACAAGTTTCTTTTGTTAACACTGGACCCTATACAGGCGGCACTGTATGGGGTCCTTTTTAATAGGTTTGAATATATGATACAAGGCAAATTCGGTCCGTATGTGGATGAGAAGAACGTGTGGGACGTATGGAAAGAAATGTACGGTAAACAAGAAGAGGATACAGAGGACAAAGATGGCGATAACTAGAAAGTCCGGCGTAAAGCCAATAGAAGAATACCTTAAAGACATCGATCTCGGCAAGGAAGACGAAGAAATCCTGGACGGGATTGTCGCGAAAGATTATATAGCGTTAAAGAATAGGACTGACGAACTCAGAGAAGCACTTGCCGCCTTAAGAAAGAAATACCGCAAGACTATCGTAGCACGCGGTGGCATCGACAGGTCCATAATCCTGAAGCAGCAGGACCTGCTCGGTCTAAACTCGAACAAGTTCGACAAGGAAATAGGCGATAACTTCCTGCTGGCCTCGAGCGACGGCGGAAATACGTCGTCGATGTACTGGGTGCTTAAGGACCGCTCGGTCATACACCTCAAGCAAGGCGTAGACGGACTGGTACAGCTCGCTAGCCCCGAAATACTCGACAACGTTCTGTGGCCACTGTTCATGAAATACAAGCAGATGATACTAGACAAGCTCAACGACATGGTATCTTCCGGCCCGTTCGAGCAAAAGGTTCCGGGTTCTTTCCCGTGGGGTCCTACGAACAGGTTCGCAATAGAATTCCAGGACTGTTGCAGCAGCTGGATCCTCGAGCACTTCGGCGACATAGGCCTTAACTACAAGGCCATACCTCCCGAGAACGACGAGGACTGCTGGAGGATTACCGAATTCACAGACGTATATACGTTACACAGCAAGGACGTATTCGTGCGCACATTCAACGTCAACTTACCGTTACTCTGCGGCAGATATGCCAAGAGACTCAGCGAACACCCGAAGCCTTATTCGTATAAGGCGGAAGAATACGCGTTCGTGAAGCTCGAACTGGACAAGATTATAGCGAAGGGTGAATGTCCGACATGGGACCTCGCACTTTCTGAAAGACTTGAGAACGATGAAGAATGCGCGGTATTCAGGGCGGCCATCTGGCAGGTCTACGAGACCGAGAATACGAGCAGGCAGTTAGTCTACATGTACGACCCTCACGGCAGAAGCGGTAAGTCCGCTATGCTCAGAGCAGCTTTCAGCCATTTACTTCAAGCTACACAGGCGCTTCAGAAACAGTCTCTTAATAACCAGTTCGGTTTCGCCAAGATTTGGAACAAGCAGTTGGTAACCGTTGGCGATAACAAGAATACGATGATGCTGAAGTCGCAGATTATACATACGGCCACTGGTGGAGACCTGGCAGACGTTGAATACAAGGGTAGGGATTCATTCACGGCTTCGTTCAGGGGCCATATATGGGCCAACGGCAACGTGAAGCTGGATATCGATACGGATGCGGAACACGAAGTATCTCGTTTAGTCTTGTTCAATATCAAGAAGCCTAAATCCGCGCAGGCTATCCTGTACAAATGTGACGCCGAAGGCAACATCTTGCTTTCCGCTGACGGTACTCCGTTATTGTCGTCCGGCGACCCGAGCTGGGAAGTCAAGCTCAAGGAAGAACTACCATATTTCTTGTACAAATGCCGTAAAGACTACAAGACATATTGTCCCAGGAATAGCGACCTTATCCTCCCGGACTTCATGCAAGAAAGAATCCAGGTAGAATGTGTCGAGACGAACAAGATAGTATTCGACGATTTCTTTGCGTCCTGCCTTATTCTCGGTAGCGGCGAAATTACCGATACACAGCTGCGCGACACGTGGAAGGAATGGAAGGACAATAATATGGAACGCTACGAAATAAACGTAGCCTATTCCGACCTTGTCGAGCACCTTTCCAAGCTCAAGTACAAGTGCGTGCACAAGAAGCTAGGCGATGGAAAGAGGCTGCGCGTATGGCCGGGCATATCAATAAAAATGTTCCAAAAAGAGGAGAAATCCGGAATTTGTAACGATTTCGAGCTCTAGGGTACGCAGGGTACGCATTGGGTACACACTTAAATGCGTACCCAAAATCGCTTAAATTTGCTCAAAAAGGCCAATTTTGACCTAGGGTACGCAGGGTACGCACTTTTTTTCAAGTTACGCGCGAGAAGAAGTAAAAAATATAATATTTAATTTAATATGATAACAATATAAACAGGATTTTACATGCGTGCCTTACGTGCCATAATTAAATTTTACTATATTTGAGGACGAATATGAAACGAATAGCAATAGACTTCGAATTCAACGCCTCGCAGGATTACAAACTGTACTGCGTGGCCATAAACGACGGAAAGGACACAAGAGGCTGGTGGCTACAGGACGAAATCCAGAGGCAGGACTTTAAAGACTGGTTTAATCGCAATCTGGACGCTCTCTGGCTTGCCCATTTCTACGAGATAGCGGAAGCAAAGTGTCTGGAGAAATTGGGCCTGGACACTACCAGAATCAACGTATTCGATACCGGCTATTTCGGCTATATAATGAACGACGATTACACTCCGACGGCTATAAGACAGAAACAGCTGGCTTTGGCTAACGCATGCAAGGAATTCCTCGGTATCGAAATCGACAGCGAGGAGAAGGAAAGGTGCAGGCAATACTGTATAGACGACGAGACAGAGGGTCACGAGAAAGAAATCCTCACGTACTGTTGCCACGACGTGCAGTATCTCCACATGCTGGAAGGCTACTGGAAATCCAGGTATGAGGAATACGAGCACGGTGCTTTCCTGTTCCCGTTCTGCTCTATGAACGTCGGCGAGATATATACTTCTAGGCTTCTGCCGTGGGACGAGTATATCCTGAAGCTGTCCGAGGACATGCAGCTGTCTAGGTGGATATGCAACAACGGGATACCGGTATCTACGGAGGCTATGCAGTGGATGCAAGACGGAGCCCAGATAGAAATGAAGGCGTTCCAGATGGCCATGAACGCGAAGTTCCCGGGCATATTCGAGGTAGACAAGAAAGGGAACATGCACAAGTCCCTGAAGGCGATACAGAAATATACCGACGAATTCATCAGGGAACAGGGCATAAAGGACTGGCCCAAGACGGCTAACGGCGGCTGGGAACTGTCAGCGGACATATTGAAGAACTACGATTTTAGGGACGACCCAAGAGAGAACGACGCCAATTTCATGGAATGGTGGTTCTACTGGAAGGAACACGTCGAGAAGGGCCTTAACGGTATCACTACGAATAAGTACAAGGACCACAAGTGGCAGAACTGGACAAGGAATATACGTGACGGCCGTGTCTACGTGCCGACGTTGAATCCTAACAAGGCAAAGACGCAAAGATGGCAGGGTCAACCCGCTGAAGGATACGTACCTCAATGGACAAGGTATATGAGAGGCGTGATGACTCCTCCCGAAGGCAAGTTCCTTATAGAGGTCGACTACCACAGCCAGGAAACAGCCTTGATGGGCCTGTTGTACGGCGACGAGACTTACCAGGAACTGTATAAGGCAGAAGACCCGTATATCTTTAACGCCATCAAGATGGGGCTGTTGCCGGAAGGTATCAAGAAGAAGGACCTTACCAAGGAGCAGGCAGGTATCAGAAAGAAGGCAAAGACGTTTACGTTGGCTTGGCAATACGGCGCGGGATCTAAGAGGCTAGCTGACAGGTGTAAGATTACGCAGACTGAAGCCGTCAAGATGCGGCACAGTCTGGACCTAGCATATAACAGGGCAAAGTCCAACCAGAAGATTTATATTAATGCGATGGACAAGGGCGACGGTGGTATTACGGACAGGTGCGTATGGATTCTTCCAGATGGGTATCCCATATTCACGAAGTATCATTGTGCTTCCGCTACCACATTGGGTAACCAGCCTATCCAGAGCTTCGGCGCCTATATCCTCAGGCAAGTGCTCAGGCGTTGTAAGGCAGAAGGATTGAAGGTAATAGCCCCAGTGCACGACGCCGTATGGATAGAAGCTGGCAGTATCGATGACGGTTACAGGCTGAAGGCGATAATGGACGAGATAGCACACAAGTGTACTGGTTCTGACTTGCTTTATGCCGGCGAACCGTTCGTACTCGAACATAACGTACTGCGATGTGAGGAATCCGAAGATACGGATAAGTTCGTGCGGCTGATAAACAGTGGTAAGAAAGCCAAAACGCACTGGGAGAAGAAAGAGGAAGAGAAATTCAGATTAAAAATTAAAGTCAAACAGGAGGATAAATAATTTCTATATTTAATAACGTAATCAATGACGGTTACAAATACTTTAAAATAAGGAATAAATTATGATTAAATTTGAAGAACGTGGTACTAACGAAGCATTCGCACAGATTACTAAGGCTGGTGCATATAACGGACGACTCATCATGCTCCGCAAGTCTATGCAAGACGAGAAATACGCCAAGGACGTAGACGGAAATCCGACAAAGCCTAAGGAATTGATTTCTTTCGTATTCGACGTAGTTAACAATGAAGGTCAGCATGTTCACGTGTCTACACGCCCTTGCACTTTCAGCTTTACCGATAAGAGCAAGCTCCCGGAAATGTGGGCTAACATCCGCCCGCTTACTAGCCCGAAAGACTTTGCCGAAATGATGTACGACAAGGACGGAAAGCTCATGGACTTCTTTGGCCTTCTCCAGATCCGCGTAGATGTCAAGGACGACGGGAAGGTATTCAACTCCGTGACTTCCATTATCCAGGAAAGCGACAAGCAGGACATCGAAGTTTCTGAATTGTCTGACTACGATCTCCGTGTCTACGGCAAGCCGTGTATCGAATACGAGCTCACTAAGGGTTATGCCGACCAGGCACCTAAGACGACAGACAACTAATTATTAAATACAGCGACCGGAGAACTCTATTCACTTCATATCTGGTTGCGGTACCTATCCTGGTTCTTCTTTTTGTTATTTTCCTCCTGGCCAGGGTAGGTACTTTATCGGGCACACCAAACCTTTTATTACTTTTCCAATTTCATAATGGGTGTGTCCAATAAAGTATCTACAGGTATTCACATGGATAAATACATCATTACGCATGATATTGACAAAGTAAACGAGATATGGCCTTCTACGGAAGGCTTTACTGTATTCGACAATACGAAGTCGGAACGCGACCATAGACTTTACAGTGAAGTCGCCGCTTTCCCGGAAATCCTCAAGTTCTATACGTCTGACGATGATAACGGCAAATGGATACAGCTCAACCACTACAGGCGCCGTTTCGCTCGGGACCTTTACGACAGGACTGCTATTCCTCAACCGATGACATTCACCGAGACTTTAGCTGCACAGTATGACTATTACCATAATCTGAACGATTTGTCAGTAATGGGAAAGGCCATTAAGGAACTGTATCCTCACCTCGTACAGCACGTAGAACAAGTCCTTAACGGTCACGTCCTTATCCCGTACAATATCTGCACATGTACAGTAGCTCAGCTCAAGGACTATTCTAATTTCCTTATTGCCGTGCTTGATAAGACGCTTGAAATGATGGGCGTCAAGACATACGAGGACATGGTAGAACGCGTCAAGAACGGCAACTACAATAAAGACAATCAGGGCCGTAATAACGACGTGGAATATCAGGCAAGGGTATTGTCGTTCCTCAGCGAGAGACTGTCAACAGCTTACTGGTTGTACATATCGAAGAATATGCCAGTATTCCCGTGGACAATCGAACTACTCGAGAAAGGACAGACCATCTGATGTTCTATAATTCTACAATGCTCGCCACTGCGAGGAACAGGCTGATAACCATCGCCGACATACTCGACAGACATCGCCACTACTACGTCAACGAGATAGGCAGCAACACCTATACGGAAATATCCGTAGACGACTACGAGGCCATAATGACCGGCAATCGGAACATGGACGAGTATTACGAGAAGCTGCAGATAATGACTAGGCAGGAACAGATACGTAATGTGGATGTCTGAAACGATTGCTATAACTAATATGTCCCCGAAATTATAAACGCTCTCGAGGACAAATTCACGACACATGTCGGTAGTCGACGCTCCCGGAGAAATCGATGGGGGTATTCTTATAGGCAGGGGTATCTGAAACTGAATAACTAGTAGCCATGGGCTTACAAACGGACCGTATTTAACTATATTATAGGTAAAGAGGGACAAACCATGATTAAGGTCGGTACATATAGGAACTACTGGTACGAGGCTACCAACTGCACGATATTCAGGAACGGCCGCAACTGCGAGGGCACGAGCGTGAAGATACGCAACCTGGAGGACAGGAGAGACTGGCACGTCTACGGAGGCCAGAGGATAGGCCTGAAGCGCATACAGAACCGTATCGACAAGATCATAGCCTCAAAGGAAGAATAAATTTCATTTGCACGTTATAACAATGCCGTAGGGATTACTCTCTACGGCATTTCCTTTATCCATGATTTACGCGGTCCTTCAATTCCGCAAATTTACCGTCGTTCCACCTAGATACGTCGCCTACCAGGTAGCCGGTTATACGTCTGAGTCGTTGGAACCCTATTCCTTCCCCTATACCTTGTTCTTTCGCGTTTAGAGGCGCCTCTGGGCTCGTTTCTTGCTTAGGGGGTATATCTATATTGCACCGCCTCAACATCGCCTCATAACGCGATTCTAGGCATTCTTCGAGATGGCCGCATTCCGGGCCGCAGTTGTCGCACGTTTCCATATTACTCCTCGTCGTGAAGTAATAAATAGTTACAGCGTGGAGAGGGAGACATATTCGGAAATACCGAAATCGTCGTGTTTGGAGCCGTAATGGAGACCGGCCAGGTTCTCTACAGCCCAGCGTGCCACCCTGGCCTTGGAGGGCTTTATATTCGCGAGCACGAGCCCACTGTAGAATAGCTCGTCGGCCATGTCCTTGCATACTACCTCGGAACCGTAACATCCGTCGTGGCATATACCGGAAATGTTGTAGAGCGGATTGGAATCGTCCCAGTCGGGAAGGTACCACCTGAATATCCTTGGCACGGAGAGACCGTCAGTCATACCTCCCCTGTCCACCCTTATCCTGAACTTTACGCCGTTCAGAACAAAGTCTATCCAGACGTCCTCGTCCAGTACGTAAAGGCCGTTGACCTTGTGGTAACGGCACGTAGGAGAATAACCGATTATGTTCATCTCCTCCCCTCCCAGTCGTCCTCGTCGAACAATAGGTAACCTAAGAGAAGTATTCCGACGACGAAGAGGACGCAGACGAGTCCGTGAATGAACGCCTCCGTCATTTCTTCATCTCCCTTATCACGTTGTTGAGGTTGTCCACTGTGACGGACAGCTTGGCCGTGGATACGTTGAGGGCGTCCACCGTCGTCCTTATGTCCTCCATCAACGTGTTGTGGAGGGCCATGTCGTCCTTCAGCCTGGATATTTCCCACGTGTGCTTCTGTAGACTGTCGTGGATCTCGAGGCTGTCGGTGTCTCGCCTGGACGCTGTGTCCTTCCTCTCGGACTTTATCTTGAAATAGAATACGAAGCAGAGTACGATAGGTACTCCCCACGCCGGCATGTTGCCTACCAAGGCATTTATTACTTCTTCCATATTACACGTCCTTTACGAGCCTTACGGTGAAACTGTCGGTGCTCATGTACTGGTAATTCATTAACCTTGTATTATTGTCGTAGATTGTATCGCCTATCCAGAATACGCCGTACGTACTGTCGTTCATCAGGTACCACGCCGTACCTACGTTATCGGTGCCGCCCGACCAGCATTCGCCGGTAGGTAACGCGCTGAAACCAGAATCGTTCGTATTGCCGGAGCTCGAGGTCGGCCATACGATACCAGTGGTCTTTAACATGCTGCCGTAGTTGTAACCCTTGGTCGAAGAGTCGATTGTCACAGGAGGGTAGAACTTGCCGTAAGGCGTATCTATGTAACTGCCTCCCTCATAATGGTAACCCGCATAGGTATAGGCGCAGTATGCCATGAGGTTAATCCAGTCGTCGTAAGTAGGGACCCTCCACCCTGTATAGAGCGAGTTGAGGGTGGAAATGCTGTTGACGTTGTAGTAATACTGCTTGCCCATGTTGACGCCGTTGTTCGTAACGTTGTCGTAAGCGGAGCACATCGAGGAATCCAGCTGTACAGCAAGGTTGCTCGATGCCCATTTCAGCGTTCCGAGGGTAACGCAGTCTATCGGTTCCGGTTCTGGAGGAACGGGCGCCGGTTCGCCTATACCCAGGAACGTGTTGTTCCCGAAGCTCATTAGCTTGTTTCCGTATGTGAATAGTGTAGCCATGCTTCCTCCTTATGCGTAGTAGTAGCTGCTCACCATGACGTAGTGTTTCCTGGTACAGTTGAAGTGGCAGTATTTGAATATATTGTTCTTAGAATACCAGACGTTGATCTCCATGGAACTGTAGGCCGGGTTCTCCGCCTCTGGGAACCATACGCCGGCGCCGCCAGTGACGTCCGACTGGAACGACACGTAGTTGGTGGTATTGCCTGTGTAGGTGAAGTAGCCGGAGAACGTGGCGTCATCGGCGGTCATGTACGTGATGTCGAACCACATGTCGCCTGGGTTGTTGTTCTTCAGATAGAAGTCGATGAGGTTGGAATGGGTCGTGGAACTTCTCTTGTAGAACTCTAGCTTGAACGTGAGGTCGCCCCCGGCGAGATTTACTTCGCCCGTATAGGGGTTATCCTGTCCTGCCTGTCCGGCGGCGTCGAGATGGAACCATAACGGGTCGTGCTTGACGACGTTAGGAGCCGATATGGTAGTGCCAGAGATGGAGATGTTGTTCCCGGCGGTATAGCTCTTCTGGTTAGCCCAGGTGTAATTGCCGAGGTTATCGGACACGATTAGGGCCTTGCCGGCGTCGCCGCTGCCCGGAATAGGCACCGTACCGGTATAGATATTGCTACCGCTCCCCGTATCGGCGGAAATAGTGTTCGACGAGTTGGAGAGTGTGAGGGTATCGGCAGTGGCGTAAGTAGGGCCCTGGCTGCTTCCGCCCGTGAGAATCCTGACCTTGGAAGCCTCGGCGTTGGAACGCGCCTGCTTCTTCTCGGCGTCGGTGAAGTTCTGTGTCATGTTGGTGACGATTGTATTGTTCTTCATATAAACTCCTTGTTATTTCCAGTCCGAAGGTATCTGGGCGAGTTCTATCGAACCCGTAGGACTGTTCTCACCGCAGTGAAGGAACGTACCGCTATGGTATATTACCGGTATTTCCTTTGTCGAAGCCCTGTTGTACAGGTCTGTTATGCCGCTGTTTACGTTAATGCAGTTCTGGAACGTCTCCGACATGGAGGTAACGTTCGTAACGTCTATCGTAGGTATCACGGTCAGGTACCCGCAACCGGCCCATGCGGCGTCGATATTGACGAGATTGGAAGTATCGCTGATATAGAAACTGCCGAAATTGCTGTACTGGAACGCGTTCTCGATGGACGTCAGAGAGGAAGTGCCTTCTAACACGAGAGTGCCTCCCGGTACCGTACTGTTGTTTATCAGGCTGGTCATCGATGTTAAGCTCTCGAGACCTCCCATGTAAAGGTAGCTTACGCCGGTATCCATGAACGCGTTCGTCATCGACGTAACGTCAGGTATGTTGGGTATGCATGCGTAAGTCATCTTGTCCCTTACGTCCATGAATATCCTGTCCATGCTGGTGACGCCGTCCAGGTTGCCGTCGATTACCATGAACTTCACGTAAGAATTTCCGAGTGACTGGAAATACCCGTCGACATTGCCGGATATACCGACACAGTCCCATACGCCGTTATACATGTCCACGCATACCCACGTGTAGTTAGGGAACTGATCGGCTGGATTCCACGGCTCGTCGAACTTGAACCTGAGAACGCCAGCGGGTAAAGAGGTACCGATGGAGTTCTGGAGCCAGAACCCGCTGTTGTCGGTAACAATGTCGCTTCCGTATGTTATCATATTTCTACCTAATAATTAGCCCTGTTAGAATAAATACCAGAAGTCCGTATCCCTGAAGTTACCGTTGTACAGTACGCCGTAAGCGTCGCTGAGACCACTCCATTGGTCTATCGGAACGTTCGTGACCAGGAATATGAAGTATACGTTATCACTCGAGTTGTATGAACCAAATTCATTCGCGAACGTGCCGTACGTGCTGTAGTCGAGCGTACCAGGCATGTCCGTATTGCCCTGATTGATAGTAAGCATGCCGTTGTAGCCCGTAGTCGTATAGCACCACTTTATCGTAGATGACGAACCTGTGCCGTTAAACTGGGCGAAACACGGGTAGAAATACAGCGAATAAGTCCCCTTGGTAGTACCGAGTCCGTTTATCGCCTTTATACGGGACCTGTTCATAGACACGCCTGCGTATGTAGATACGGAGACCTGCGTGAAGAGGGACATACCGTACGGGTTCTCAAAGATATCCGAATGTGTATTGCCTAAATTCCACGCGTCGTAATTCGAATAAATTCTCGTCCTGGTACCAGTTATATAGGAAGCAGGAGGAGCCATATTGCCGCCCCATCCGGTAGGAATCTGGTCCAGTTCGTCCAGACCCGTCTGGGTATCGGAACCGCAATCGGTAAACGTGCCCGAATGGTTTGTTATCCCCAGATTATACGTGCTTAAATAGTCGTACATGTCATACTGGCCGGAAGCACAGTTCGTGCAGCCGCTGAAAGTACCGTTGACATTAATCAGGGTAGTACACTGTATAATGTCGCTGATTTCTGTAAGTCCCGTAGCATTAGAGAACGTACGGTCCATAGACTGGCAGTAATAACCGCCGATAGGTATGGATAAATCGCCTCCGGCAAGCTTACACGGCACGTTTGACAGATAACTGGTGGAACCGTCGGTATTACTGCAGAAGAGCACCGGTATCCCCCAGCCCATCTGTTCCTGAGGCTGTCCCCAGTTGTGAATCTCCAGCTTCCATACGTTGGGGCTCGACGTCACCTGTACCCATTCGCAGATGGATCTATACACACTATGCAGAATGCTGGTAGTCGGCGTATACCCGGAATTGAATTCCATAAGCAGGTAAGGATACTGAACCGGTGCCGCTGAGAATATCTTCGTCGAACCGAGATACATCTCCGATATCCTTGTGGAACCGAGATAAATTTGTCCGAGCTTTGTATTTCCCAAATATAAGGACATTATGCCTCCGGAATAAGGTAGATAACAGAGGATACCGGGCTTGCAGGCAAAGCGGCAACGGAAACGATATCCGTGATACCGGCAGTGGTCGTCCATGCAACGATATCGCTAGCCAGACTGATACAGTTGCCGGCGGAATACGTCGGGATACCGGAAACCTGAGATTCCACATAACCGGTAACGAAGTCTTCCGTAACCGTATTGGAGATGTAAATCGTACCGGAAACGTTGTCGATTGCGATACCCTGGCCGGCAGATACAGGGAGGATATCCATCTCTACGATTTCAGGCTTGTTCTTGATGTAGTCAACGGCGTCAGTCGCCGTAACAGACCAGTCGGACTGTACCTGAGGAGCGAGACCAGAAACTTGGGATTCCACATAGGCAGTAACGGACTCATCTGTAGCATAACCCTCTAAATCACCAGATACGAGATAGTCGCCGGCAGGTTGAAGACCAGTAACGGAGATTACGTCGTTTGTGATATCGATGTAGTTACCGGCAGTGTATTCGGTACCGCCACCGGCTTCTACCCATCCAATACTACCTGACGTATCTGTAACGCCGAGAACCTTACCATTATCGCCAGAAACAGCAGTTGGTAGAGGGTTCTTAACGGAGAGGAAATCAGTAGTATCAACAGGGGCGTTATGTGTACATTCTGTGCAGTAAATCGAATCCCAGGTTTCATTGTCCACGTTAAGAGTAGCAATCCAGCTGTGTGCAGGATCGAACTCATTATAGAGATCGGGCGCACTGCTCATGTTGATTTGTACCGACATGGAAGTAGCGTTTGCAGCGAGCGTAACTCTGTATCCGCCGAGCCAAGTATATTCTTCGCTGTTAAGCATTTCGAAGTTAACTACGATAGTCCTGCTGGAAGCAGACGGTGTGAAACCGCTGAACGTGAACGTCACTGTATGATATGTATTACCAGTTCTCAAATAGTAGGCGAGTTCAGAATCAGCCTCAATGAGAGGATAGTTGTTATACATCGGTAATACATTATCCGAAATAGAATTGATACGAAGAGTATCGTCATAATTGATGGCGAGCGGGGAACTCTCTGTACCGTTGCCGGTAACGCATCCGGTTACATAGACCTGGGAAATACCTCCCGTAACGTGGCTGTCGACATAGGCGGTTACATAGGATTCGGTTGCGAGAGAGGAAACTTGAGATTCTACGTATCCTGTGACATAGGATTCATCAACGAAGCCGCTGAGATCCGGTTTGTTCTGGATATAGCTCACCGAGTCCGTAGCGGTTACGGACCAGTCAGCCTGTACCTGACCGAATTCATACTTGGACCACGTATTGGTAGCGTCGACCTTGAACACGACCCCCTTCGGAGAATTGTCGGCGGCCGTATACGGCACGACGAACTCGGCATACCATTCGGAAACCGTCTGGCCCGGGGTTACGAGTCTCGTCAGAGGAACTTCATAATGGATATCGGTCCAACCGTCCGTTACGTGGGATACTCCGAGATATACCTTCTTGGCGTCGAGAACGGAAGCCTGGATAATCTCCGCGAGAGTGGACACGTTCCAGTAGACAGTGTAGATTTCCTTCGCGTTGTCAATCTGCGTGCTGACGTAACTCGTCACGTAGGGTTCGGTAACGAAGTTGTAAGTGGCCTGCTGAACGATAGAAGAAACCTGGGAGAGACTCGCGAGTCCTTCAGTCGCCTCTGCCGCTGCGGCTTCCGCGATACCGGAAACGTCAGGGATGATATTGGCGTCCACAGAAATGACGTCGTCTACGATATTGATTCCCCAACCGGCTTCGTAAGTCGCGCCCGTAACAGGAACGACATGGCTGTCACCGCCTACGGAACCGATACGGAACACGTTAATCTGCTTGTCGAACACGGCGACGGAAGGATCGTACGTGGAATAGTCGTATGTGAGCCTGCAGGGTATAGTATACGGCGCGGAAACGACGTTGACTATCGTGCAGTTGTCGAAATACGTGGCGCCTTCGCCGGTATCGTAGTTACCGGTTACAGTTAGGTCGAGTTGGAATCTCTTGGTCGTATCGGCGAGTGTACTGGTGACCGTGAGGTCCACGTTGCGCTGCGCCCTGTTGGCGAATCCGCCCTTGACGGAGACGAAGTAACGGCCTTCCTTGTTGATAACCACCTGGCCACTGGAATTAAGGGAAATATCGTCGCCCTTCTTGAACTGGAGGTCCTGGAAGTGCAGGTCGTTGAAGGAACTGAGGAACTGGTCACGACCGTTAGCCTTGAGGCAGCTGTCGAACACGTCGCCCGAAACGCTGAGGTCGAACGAGGTTACCTGTCCGTCGACGGTCGGGTTGACTATAATCGTTCCGTCGTTGGAAGTGATGTAGGTCTCCGCGCCGGTAAGTCCGGAAATAGCGGATTCTACGTAACCGGTAACGAATTCCGTAGTCGGGAGACCGGTAACGGAAATGGCATGGGAGTCAGGGTCGATACTGATGTTCTGACCGGCCTGGTATTCGCCGTAGGCGTTGATAATTACAGAACTTGCCGTCGGGGTAAGGTATACGTTGGCACCGGCCACGAGCTGTTTCTCGGGCGGTTTATGGAGGATATACGCCTTGCTGGAAGTGTCGGTCTCGGTCCAGTCGGATTGAACCTGGTCGCTTCCGCCGTGTTCCTCTACGTACGCCGTAACGAACTGTTCGGTAGCGTAACCTTCCAAATCGCCGGATACGAGATAGTCGCCTTCCGGCTGGAGACCGGTGACCGTGATGACGTCGTTCTCGATGGAAACATACTGGCCAGGAGTAAGAGGGTTCTGGGCCTCGATATCGCCATACTGGACGCGAATTACACCCTGTTCGTCCTGGGTAATGGAGGTAATGGTCTGGATGGCGCTTCCTGTCGCGCCGTAGGGCACCTGTATGTCCTTCTTGCCGCTCAGCATACCAGAAACATCGTCGAGGGCAGAAGAGACGTTCTGGATATCGTTTGCGAGCGAACCTGATACGGTCTCGAGTGTAGAGGAGACGAACTGGATGTCGTTGACGATTCCGGAAACCGCGTCCCAGAGTTCCTGTGCGGAAATGATGAAGGAATTGCCCGTAACGTAGACGTCGAGGGTGCCATCGGAAATGACGGAAGTGAAACCGGTAACCGAGATGTCGGCGGAACCGTTCGTACACATCACGTTGTATCGGCTCATCACGAGGGAACCGAACTTGTTATACACGTATACGTCGTAAGTGTTGGTGGGGGAAGCGAGAACGATATTGGAACCGAGCGAATCCAGGGGAATCTGGAACGGGTGGAGGGTTCCGTTGAAGTCGGACGCGCAGTAATACTTGTCGCGAGTACCGGCTATGTAAACTTCGATGTAGCCTCCGGTGAGGGGCTTTCCTGCGGTGTTCTCTAATTGGAAACAAGGACCTATGAGGTAGGCCCACTTGATTTCTTCGTCGCCTGTAACCATATAATTCTTAACTCCTAAGCATAGCGGTATGGTCTATGTCTTACGTAATAATTAGAACGTATGAAGAAATCCGGAATATTTCTATAGCTGCGTTATGTAAATAAACATTTACTATATTTAACTTATGCTTCAAATTGAAACAGCGAGTTTCAAATCGAAACGTTTATAAATATAACACGGAGGACTTAATATGCCATTATTCAGATGGAACGACCCCGGGAGGAAGAGAAAGACAGAAATCTCATACGGGGACAAGGATTACTGCAAGTATTATGACCTTGACCTGGAAGACTTCACGAACATAGTCTCGAAGCTGCACGACAAGAAGGTCCTCTCCCACGAGGAGAACGGAAGGTACGCGGTCTACATCTACACGGTAATCAACATAGTGTTCGAGAACGACAAGTTCAAGGGCAAACCGAAGGACGAGAGAGAGGAACTGAGCGACCAGGCCGTATACGAGCTCTGTACGGGCCTTCCGTCGTTCGACGTATCGAAGGGCTCGTCGATATACAGTTACGCCTACAGGATATGCTACACGGCTTTCTGCCACGTATATACGAACAGGGAGAGGGACAGGAAGAAGCAGGACGCCATCATGAAACACTGCATGGAAGAACTGCACGAATATTTCGACTCAATTAACGATCACAAGATAAGGAATGTAAATCATGAATGAGAACAAAGAAGAAGAACGTAAACCAGTAATCATGGCCGTACCGGGAGATACTTCCGCCTGCGGTTACTACAGGGTGATGAGGCCAGCGCATTTCATGCAGATGGCCGGTATGGACGTCACGCTGTCTTCGCCTGTCCATTTCAGGCACCTCGGACAGGAATATATCTTCACGCAACGCCTGTGTTCTGAACGTTCGCTCGGACCAATGCATGAAATCAAGAAACAGCTCGGAACCAAGATCGTGGTAGACTACGACGACCTAATCTGGAACTACAAGGGAGAAGGACTTCCCGACTATAACTGGTGCAAGTCCAGGGTAAACTGCGACGAGAATACCAAGGCCCTCGAGAAATACGCGAACGATACAATCGATACCGCCCTGGTTTCTACTGAGTTCCTCAAGGAATCATTGGCGCAGTTCATGGACAAGGACCGTATCGTGGTGATGCCGAACAGGCTCGCTACTACAGACTGGCTCTTCGACAGGGCTACGACTATCCCCCAGGATGACATCTTCCTCTTCGCCGGTTCTAACACCCATTTCAACCAGTCTACTAAATCCTATGGCGATTTCACTCCTGGATTAGTTCGCTATTTACAGAATAAGAAGGTAGCGACTATGGGCTGTTCGCCATTCTTCTTGAATCCAATCCATGTGTTCCCTGGCGTGCCGATGACCATGTATCCTAGACAGTTCTATTCAGCTGCAAGACAATGTAAGTTCGTAATCGCTCCGTTAACGGATAACATCTTTAACAAATGTAAATCTCCGTTAAAGCTTCTTGAATGTGCAGCCGTTGGAAGAGTATGCCTTGTGTCTGATTTCCCTGGTTCTCCGTATAGCGAACTGGCTCACGAATACCAGAAGATTCCGGTAAACTCTACTTACCAAGGTATCGAATATATCGTGGACCGTGCCAAGAAGCACTACGGCGAGATACTTCAGCATCAATATGATATGTTACAGAATTACTGGTTAGACAATCATATAGATGAATATAAGAACCTGTTCAGATAGGATACACGGACAATAACAAGAAAGACCCTAGGAACTTCCTAGGGCCTTCTTAGTTAGATGGTAATGTTATAGACTACATCGATACCAAATTGGGATTTGCGTCCTTTACGAGTACCAGAGCGGCACAACGCGGTTCGATGCACTGGCCGATGCTTGCAACACTCCAACGGGTCTTGTTGCTACCGGCGAGGATATCCACTGCGCGGCCTTCGTGAACGAAGATACCTTCGATGGATTCAGAAGTCTTCTCGGCGTTGCTCCAGTCGAGCTTGTCGAGAGTATCGAATTCCTGTGCGCCTTCGACACGGAGGATACCCATGTAGTAGGTACCTGCGGCGATCGGGTTGACGAGCTTGTCAGAAGCAGCCGGAAGCTTGGTAGCTTCCTTGGTGCCCTGGCCGGCGAAATCAACCTTACGGACCTTGACGGCACCGCTGGTCGCGTCATCGATAGCGATGAAGGCCTTCGGGAAGGACATCTTGTTGCCCTGGAGGTTGGTTGCGAACACACCCTTGACGAAGAGCGGAGTACCGGCCGGGATGGTTTCGGTAACGCCGCTGAGGTTCAGCGTGTCATAGTCCGTACCAGTTACATAGCTGGAAACGGTTGCGGTTGCGAGCTGAGCAGCGAGAGCTTCGCTGATTTCGATGCTCGGGAGGAACTGTTGTTCACGGAATTCCGTACCTGCGAACTTGCCGTAGACACCCTTGGAGGCAATCGGATCGGCGTTGATCGGATCGAAACCCTTACCGACAGTGGCGAGAACGGAGTCAATCATCGGGTCGATGAAGCCGTAGCGAGCGTCGGAAGTGATGGAGCCGAGAGCGCGGGAAGCCTTGGAGAGCGGGAGGAAGCCGGTACCGACGAACGCGATGTTCTGACGGCCGAGGTCGTTCTTGATAGCTTCGTTAACGACACCTTCGATAAGTGCCTTGCCGTTCGGGATAGCGATTTCCTTGTCCCAGTTGACGTCAGTGATAGCTTCCACCATGTTGGTGTCAACCACGACGTTACCGACCTGGAGAGCACACTTTACCTTACGTTCCTTGAGTTCGGAAACGTCGGAGTCGCTCAGGGCGATACCGGTAACGAACTTGCCTGCGTCGCGAACGACGAAGTCATATTCCTGACCGTTACGCATGTTGGGACGGAGCTGGTTCTTGAGGTAGGACTTGGCACCTACGGTGAGGTAGGCACCGCTTTCTGCGGCACGGACTGCGATGAGGTCAGTGAGCTTGTTGGGGGCGAATGTATTTGCCATAATTTGATTTCCTTATAATAAATGGTTTGTGTTAGCCTCTCGGGTGTTCCTTCAGGTACTTGTTCCAGTAATTCCTGTCGTGAACCACGTTTCCCGAAGAGGGAGTAGAATTGATTTGTTTACCTACGATCGGGAGTTCCTTCTTGGCTTCTGCCTTAGGAGGCTCGGCCTTGGGTCCTTCCGTGACCTTCGGTGTTGAATTGTGACGTCTGTCTAGGATATCGTCTGCGACTTTCGCGATATTTCGTTTGAGAGCGTCCGGATCGGTGCTCCTGAACGTGTATCCGAGCAACTTGCTGTCGGTCATGAGTTCCCTCAATACGACCGGATATTCAGGCATCGTGCTAAGATAACCGAATACTACGCCCTTCGGATCCACTTCGGAGACAGCCTCGTAGAATGCCTTGCCGTTCCTGGAGATAAGGTCGTCGTAATCCTTACGTTCCTTCTCGTCCTGGAAGCAGTTCTCTACCCTGCGTCTGTCTTCCTCTATGTCCTCCTGCATCTGTCGTTCGTGTTCCTGCTGCTGCAGCTGACGGATTTCGTCCTGCATGCTGCGTTCTTTGAACTTCCAGTCGACATAGCTGTTCGGGTCAGGCGTTCCGTCCTGCTTGACGAAATGCTCGGCCTTCAGACCTTTACCCTTTGCGAGCTCTTCTTCGAGCTCCTTGATACGTGCCTCGTACTTCTCCTTCTGTTCCCTGGACTTCTTCTTGAGGCGTTCGAACGCGTAATCGCGCTTGGATTGCGGTTCTTCCTTCTTAGGAGAATCCTTTACTTCTTCTTGTTTAGGAGCTTCCTTGTCCGTATCTTCTTTCACTTCGGCTTTCGGTTCGACTGCCTTGTCATCGGCCTTCTCTTCTACTTGCTTCTGTTCAACACCCTTGTTGTCTTCTTCGGCAACTTTGTCATCAACTTTCTCGGCAGGTGCTTCCTGAGAAGTTTCTTTGGTTTCGGGAGTTGACGGTTCCTTTACTTCCTCGGATTGCCCTTTGTTCTTCAAATTGGCAAGATATTCATAACATTCAGTCGTATTCATACGGTCGACCAACCTCAATCGTGGTAGTTAAATACAAAGACTCAGCCCACGCTGCTTAATCTTTATTAGAATAATTAGTATAGTGTATTTACAAATTTGGTGTAAATTACTATATTTCAAATAATAATTAGGAAGTTATATGCAAGAAATTTGGATCGAAATAAAGCACTACAGTAACCATCCGAACGATATAGTAGCTGTTTCTAATACAGGACTATATAAGCTTCGTAAAGGTTCTATACAGGTGGCAAAGCTAAGGCACCATGTACTTATAAACGGTGAATACGTATATACATACAAGATTCTAGCCGATTATTTCATCCCCAAGACTTCTGAGGATATTGCGCTTGGTCGAAACTGTATTGACCATATTACGCATCACCCTGTTGGAATGAATATCAATGATATTAGAAACTTACGTTGGTGTACCAGAGAAGAGAATAATAACTTTAAAGAAGCTAAACTAAACCTGTCTAAAGCCAAGAAAGGTAAGAAGCTTTCAGAAGAACACAAACGTAAGATTTCTCAATCAATGAAACGAACCGGACAAACTACCTCTTTACGTAATTAAGGTAATATTCTTCCATGGACGGCGAATTTAGCCATTCCGCCATCTTTACTGGGTCGATACCGGCGTAAGGGTATACCTTGTTGCCCATCTGGACCATCGCCATGTTGGTATTCGGTTCGTAGTCTATGTTGCCTATGAAGCTCGAGGACTGGGTGATGTTCTTCCTGGGATTCGCGTCGTTCCAGTACCTCGGGTTCTCCCTCTCCCTCAGTTCGGCCTGGGCCACGAGGGCGTTGTACATGAGGGACTTCTGAGGTCCCGGGGGCATGGCGACGAACGCCGGGTAGTCCGGGAGGCTGGAAATGTCGAGGAGTTCCTCGTGTTGCAGGGGAGTCTGCCTTTCCGCCGCCGTCCTGTCGCCGGTCATGAGGGCGTTATGCCCCATTCCCCTTCCTGTCATAACGTCGAAATGTATCATTACATACCTCTCGTCATCGCATTGACCGCGTCCTCTACGCCGCTGATGTACGCGTTGGATTCCTTCTCCTGGGCGTTCATGTCGGCTTCGGCCGCCTTGATGTTGATTTCCTGCTGCTTCATAATCGCGTCGGTATCAATCTTGTCGGACTGTAGCTGGAGCTTGGCTGTTTCGAGCGCCATCTTGTCCTGTTCCGATACGACGAACTTGTTGAAGTCATGCTGTCTCTGTTCGCGGTTGTCGATCATGCTGAGCTGTGCCGCGTTGAGCTGGTGACGCAGGTCTTCGCATTCCTTCTGTCTGAGTTCGAGTTCGCTCATGGTCTCTTCGAGGGTAGCCTGCATCTGGTTGAGCTGGTGTACGGCAGCTGGATCCATGCTGTCAGCGATGAAGTTGACGTCAGGCGGCAGGTTGGCCACGATATTGCGGCTCAGTTCGTCTCCGAGATCGTTCTTCAGGGAGTCAGCGAAATACTTAGCGATAATCGGCTTCATGTTCTCAGGCATGATGGTGGCGAGTGCGGAGAGTTCCTGGCGCGTCTTCATCTGTCTGGTAATTACGGAAGGACCGTTCTCGAGAGTGAACTTGAGATCGTTACCGTATGTCAGCATCTGGATGATAATCTTGGAAACAGCCCTTACTGCCTTGAACGCGTTGTTGTAGTAGTTGGCAGTATTGGATTCCTTGGAAATCTGCTGTCTGAGGATTTCAGTAGCGGTACGTTCCCTTTCTCCACCCTGGATACCAGTAAGGGGAATACCGGTTACGTCTTCCAGGAGAGTCCTACAAGTAGACACAGTAGCCTGGAGGTCGCCGGTCTGGAAACCCTCGGTAAGCGGAACGGGCTGGTGTTCTCCCTTCCACAATACGGCCACGGAGTCGTCTTCGTTGCAACGTGCGTAATTCTCTTCGAGACCGTCCATCGCGTCCACATGGACCATGTAGTTAGCCTTGGCGGAACGACCGCAACGTTCGATGAGGGTAGAATAGGCGATATTGGCGCCGAGCTCGAGGCTCATCGTCTGCTGCACGATACCGTTATAGTCGATGTCACCGCCGTTGTAGATTTCGTTACCAGCGATACGTATGATCGGGATAATCTTGATAGGAAGTTCGTAGTGTTCAACCAGCTTGTCGCCACAAATCTTGTACATGTCTACGAAACCGTTGACGTTCTTTACGTAGTAAGAGATAACCGCGACGGAATCTTCCGGCATCCTCCACTGCTTGAAGTCGCCGATGTTGATGAAGCACGGCGTTTCAGGATAGGTATAAGGAACAACGTCGTCACCGTAAAGGCGTTTGGCCTTCTTGGTAGGGATGAAGTTAAGGATCGCTCCCTCTTCCGCGTCGGAACCTTCTACCGTGGCAACGGACGGGTCGAACGCGACCGCGTTGATACGGTTCGCAGATTCGATTGTAATCTTCGGCTCGCCTGTCATTTCGTCTGCGACGGTGGTGACTACGATATAGCCGTAACCGGTAAGGACGGCTTTCCTGAAGGCGTCAATCATCGCGCTCTTGGCGTCGTTGTCGGCTTCGATATCGTCAATCATCTCCTGGATATCTTCCAGGCCGTTCTTCTTGTCCACGAGCTCCGTATGCCACGGCGAATTGGAAATCGGGGAAGCTATGGCGTTACAGAGGACGTTCCAGTTATTCAGACTCAGGTTGAGACGATTCTTGTTACGTCTGTATTTCTTCTTGAACTTGTCGTTCCAGAAATCGCCTGAATAAATCTGTAGGTCTTCCAGAGCCCTGGTTATCGTACTGTTATAACGGGCGTCGCTCCTGCTGAGGAAGCGGTTGCACTGTTCTATAATTTCTCTTTCTTCCATGAAGAACCTCTTTATAGTCAATAATTAGACCTGGACAACTTTGACGTAGCTCGGCATATTGGCCGCATGTTCTATGAGCGCCGTACCGAACATGGCGTTGAATACCTGCCAGTGGAACTGAGAAGTAGTACCGGCATAGTTGATATTCCTCCTGTTTACCGCTCCTGAACTTACCCATATACAGTTGCTGCCAATGAAGTAGTCAGGTGCCGAACCAGTGAATTCTATGCGTACGTCCACGCTGACGTTCAGCGTACCGATAGAGAAGAGCTTGACGTCGAGCGTCGGGTCTCCGGCCTCGGTATAGCAGACAATGGCCTTCAGAACGCTGTCTGAAGAGTTCAGATAGAGCGTATTCATGGAACCGGGAGTATAACCTACTGCCGTGAGGATGACGTCCTTGAGACTGGACATTTCCATAGTACCCGTATTGTTCTTGTACGTATAGATGTTGTACTGGTCGTAGATACTCGTGGCGCTACGGTTTACCTTGATCGGAGTGACCGCGATGCCCTGGTTATTGGTGATGTTAAGCCCTCTAACGAGGTCTATCAATGCGATATGCGGGTCCTGGGAATCGACCGTGCCGATTTCGATCTGGCCGTTGACGAAGTTGTTTACGAAGTTACCGCTGATAACCCTATGCACGTGGTAAACAGTACCGGAAGCACTTCCTTCGCCCGTAACAGGAATGTCGTAACCGTCGAGACCGTAGACCTGGAAGGTAGAATCGATATTGGAATCCTTGACGTCTGCATAACCGGCATAGACAGGGACGTCCTGCACCGTATTGTAGAGGTATGCGTTAACGACATCGAAGGAACCCGTACCCGTAAGTACGCCTCCCTGACAGTTGAGGGCTACGAGCTTGATCCTGGACTGGGACACGTTGAGCGTAGAATCGACACAACGGATGGAACATCCTTCGTTATATCCGGATTCGAACGTAATCGTCATGTCGCAGTTCTTGAAGATATAGGTATTGGCTGCCTTGCCCTGGAGTTTCAGGGTGCCGGAACAGTTCTCGAGGAAATACGCGTGTGCGTTGTCGCCTTCTTCCATGACCGCGTTTGCGGACGTGGACTTGTAGTTGATGAGCCACCTGTCGGATTCAACGGCGGATGCCCACGGACTTTCGGACGTAAGGAGACCTTCCCAGTCATAGTTTACCATGCCCTGCTGGGACTTGATACGCTTCCACATGCCGAGCTTGTGTTCGAAGTCGTTGAAGTCGGCTATGCAGTTGATGTCCACGTTAATGAGAGGACTTCCGTAGAACATGTCCTCTGTGAGCTTGCAGTTGTAGAACGTACAGCCGGACGTGATTTCGTTCTTGGAATTGACGATACAGTTCGTGAACGTGGAAATACCGCTGAACGTAGCGTTTATGTTTACTCTCGAGTTAGTAAATGCGCATGCGGCCGTTACCGGTACATCGATATCGACCGTAGCGTTGTTTATGGCTGTATTGTAGAAATTTGCCGCGTCGTCGACTACGACGTGCTTAGGACTGATGAACATGTATGCGCCCCAGGAAGTCTTAACTTCCTTGGCGTTGAGGTTCGTCGAGTGGTTGTAGAAGTACGGGTTGCCGTTAATCTCGGTCGTCCAGATGTTGGAAGTACCCGTATCTAGGAACACTACTCCCTTGGCCACGTCGATTTGAGGAATCGTGAAGCTGAGGTTGTTGTACCTGTAGTAACGGTAGTCTCCTTCGGCGGAGAAGTAAGGCTTGATACGCGCGGAGTTACAGTAGGCAATCCACTGTTCCATCCTGGCTGTATCGCCGACAAAGTTCGTGGTATTCTTGGCGAATATGCCGAAATGGCGACAGTCGCAATGTTCTGTCGGCTTCACGAGTTTCCATCTTCCCGTAAGTTCAGGTCCCTGGATAATCGAACCGTTGTCGTCGTTATCGGTTAGGCTGGGGTACCAAACGTAATTGACGGGCTCCTTGTCACCTGGCTCGTCGTAACCTAACAGGGTAACAATCTTGTAACCGTTGATTTCCGGAATCGTATCGATATCAATATTCCTCAGCGCAGAAATACTGGATACGGCGATTACCGTGTCCGAAGTGATATGTGCGAGGATGTCGTTGACGTTCTCCGAGGTATACTGGAGGTCCCAGATGGCGTCGTCGTTGATGTCGATATCCTGGCTACGGTAGCTCGTATAGGAGCCCGTGCCGATATACTTGTAGAAATACGCAGTCACGTCGGTATCGATAAATACCTGGTGCTGTGTCCTTCCGTATTCGTCCGTTATGATCGGGTTGTCGAGGGCGGTCCCGTCGGCATCGTAGATAGGCGCAACGGTGTTTCCGTCCTTGACGTTGAACATGACGCAGCCGTGAAGCGGCTTGCTGTCGTTGTCCAGGTATCTGTTCCAGTTGTCGAAATTTCTGGCCATTATTCTTGCTCCTTCTTCCACTTCTTCCATGCAGCCTCGATAAGAGGACTATCCTTGGCTTCCATAGGAGGTTTATCCTTGTTCCATAACAGTGAATAACTAGAGATTATGCGATTTATGTTATCCTTCTGTTCTTCCTGAGCGAGGATATTGGCCACGATATTCTTCTTGTCTTCGTTACTGAACTTTCTGAGATTAGCAGTTTCTCTACCGGCAAACTTGGTAACGGGCGTACTGATATTGTTATAAGCAAAGTCGAATAATCTAATACCTTGTTCCTTTGCCTTGTCAATCTTGCTCAGCTTATCGGGTGCGAGCAGGACGCGCCTCATGTATTCGTTATTCGGCAGGGCGAAATCGTCAGCTTCCTGCGGTACATTTGGCATCGGCTTAGGTTCATAGAATTTACTACCTAGTTCCTTGACATAGTCGTTCTTTGTACGTTCACTAATATAGGTCCTATAGTTATTAAGAATTTCTTCTACGTCACCTTTACGTACTTCCCTAAGCGGACCAGATGTCTTCGACATCAGTTCTTTCTTGAGTTCGCTGTCTGGAAGCTCGTTTATCGCGTTGACAATATCCGTTACGCCCGCCTTATTATTAATCAGATTCTCTATCTTGTTTATGCTGCCAGATATGTTCTTAGTCTCGTCGACGACATTCATATGTCTGGCGAGGTCGCTGCTCTGGTTAAGTAACTTACGTTCTCCCCTCTTAGCCCTACGCCAGTTCTGAAATAATTCCGCGCCTGCGTTAATCGACATATCCTGGGCTAAATCAGAGATGATGTCTTCAGGTTTCCTTTGATACGGCGTACCGTAGTAGGAAGCGTCGAGAAGACCCCTAACTACGGGGCCTGCCCAGATTTCAGAATGGACAGGAGTAGGAACTAAATCTGCCGCCGTACCCAACGCACCTGCGGCAAGGTCACCCATGGAACGCCATCTGGTGTTCTCCGCGCTTCCCCAGCTGGGAGCTTGTTCGCCGAATAAGGCTTTCTCTGGTTCGTTGATATAGCGCTGCTTCTCGTAATCGGTAGTAACCAGCTTCTTGGGAAGCGGCCAATCTCGTTCTACTTCCTTTACGCGTTCCTGCCTCTTGGCTTCATTCTCGCGTTCCTGTTCGTACTCTTTCTTGAACTCGTTGGTCTTGTCGAACCATTCGTTCAGTTCATTTCTGTCAAGAAACGGATATTTGACCTTCAGAGATTCAAATCGAGTATCTGTTGGTTTCTTACCGTCAAACTGTACGTACAGGTCTTGAAGTACCTTGTACTTATCTCCAACAAATCCTGCAACATTGGCGTATTTGTCTGTGAAGTTAGGATCACGCTCTAATACCGTAAAGTCAAATGCATTAGGGTTCTTTAGAAATTGATCCGCAAGGTCACCGCGACCAAGTTCTTCTAACTTGTTAGCGATTGTATTGATTTCTGCTGACGTCATTATTTACCCCATTTCTTCACTTTAACCCAATTGACACCTTTCTTCTTGGCAACATATTGAACATTGTCGTCATCAAAGGTACGAACCATATAACCATCGGGCAATTTACCTCTATCACCTGATTTAATTGCTTCATTAATTGCTCTGTCAATATTGGCTTGTTTCTCTTCAGCAGTAAGTCCTTTATTCGTAATCTTCTGTAGTTTGACAGTGTCATTACCAGCAAGCTTCAGAGCTTCTTGCTTGTTCGCATTATTCCATGTACCCTTGAGGATTTCATCGAATTTGTTATCATCTTCTGCAACTTGAGCAGCAGTCTTGGGAGGTTCATTATCGAACATAGTCAGGGCTTTCTCCGCGTCATCACCGGTAATAACGGTATTAGACACAGGTTGTGTCCTTAACTGCTGAGGAATCAATCCTTCGTAATAGTTCTTCTTGTTGTTCGCTTGTTCGATTTGACTCTTCAGTTGCGCACGTTTGAGAATTCCTTCAGCCGTCTTGTCGCTCGTATTATCGTATTCAAACTGCAGTTGATTAATTATGGACTCCATATTCTGGTAGTTCATCATATTCTGTGCCATGCGGTCTTCTTTCGCAGATTGACGGTTTAACCCGGCGATACGTTCAGTCGAATCTCTCTGGAGTCTATTCTGTTCGGCCTGCCATGCTTCCTGTTCTCTCTGACGAGCGAGCTGTTCCTGCGCACGCTTAGCGGCTTCTTCAGCCTGGAAATCTCTCTGTTCCCTCTGCATGTCATAACCTGCATAGGTCTTGAGAGTGTCGCCAATGATATTGCCGGTGTTGTTCACGGCGTCACCCCAGTATTTCCATCTCTGGGCCTTCATGTCGCCGAGCCTCTGTGCATAATTCGCACGACTTGCCATGGCGTTACCGAGCATGCCACCGTAATTGATGTTGTCGCGATTGTAAATTCCTGGCATAATTTCTCCTTAGTAAAGTCCCGCGATTGCGGAATCGTAACCGACACGGGCGTTAAGCCTGTCCTGCTGTGCCTGAAGGATATCAGACATCTTGGAATCCTGAGTATTGTAGTAGTCCTGAGCGAGATTGCCCTGCATGCCGATCTTGTATTCGTTGGCGGTACGGAGGGCGTTGAGTCTGTTCTGGTTGTTCCTGATTGCGTCGGCGTACTTCTGGTATTCGAAGTTACGGTCCTGGTTATACTGGTTGAGAGCAGTATTATAGAGCTCGTCGGACTTAGAAGCAACTCCCTGGGCGATATTCATGGCCGCACCGGTTCCTCTTCCGAGGCCCGCACCTGCAGCACTGTGCTGGAGTGTATCCCTAGTCTGTCCGATAATCTGGGCATAATAGGGATTGGTGAAGTCCTCTACGGATTTGTTATAATCGAAATCGCCGACTTCTGGGGCATAGTCTTCAGGATTGTAACCCGCGATAGCCTGCTTGTAGGCGTTCACGTCGGAAGCGGTACCGAGGGAACCCCTGTTGGCGTAATAGTCGTTAATCTGACCGATGAGACCGTTATATTCGGCGTTGGTAATCTTGCCCTGTTGAAGGAGTTGCTTGGCCGCTTCCTTGCGGGATTCGAGCTCGGCTTCCTGAGCCTTGTAATTACCGTATGCGTTGATTGCTGCGCCGCCTAAAGAAGCGGCGCCTCCTATAATTGCAGCTGCTACTAGAGGTGCCATTATGTATCTCCTTAATCTTTCCTAATAATTAGTCCTTTAATTCCACTTCTTAATGGCCAGAATGCCCCAGGCATTCTCGTCCTTGGCCATATCCGCATTAATTACTGTACCGTCAACCTGAATTCTCCTGCCCTTGCTGGTAAGAAGGAACCCTTCGTAACAGGTAGGAATCTTCACGTCGGTGAGCTTTCCGCCGTTATACACGACAACATAGAGGATATTCTTCAGTACGGTTATGCAGTAGTCCTTCTGTCCTTCCTGCCCGAACTGACCCTTTATGGCCTCTATGTTCTGGTTGCTCTCGTCGTATCGTATAATCTTAATCATGTCTATTCCCTAAATGAAGTTGGAACACGGGCTGAACGAAACCTTGAGGTTCTCGATGGAGAGAGGTACAGGTTCGGTAGAGGAGATTTCGAGGGTGAAATACTTGCCCATGCCGAGCTGCCAGACCGTCGTAGAGTAGTCGTAGGCGCCGATCTTTCCAAGGTAGTAGTCTTCGTAGTCCGACCACGTAGAACCGTCCCACGAATAACGTATGGATATCCTGGGGTTGAGTTCCAGGTTGTCGTACTGGTCGTTGAAGCTGTGCTGGCCGTTGTTGACTATAATTTCTGCCGCGTCGATATAGAACGGGCAGTCGTTGGACGTGAGCACGCCACCCTTCCTCATCTTGAGAATCGGGCGTCCGTCGTGTTCGGTATACTTGTTCTCGTCCATGTAGGCGAGGATGTCCCTAGTACCGACGTATTGCTTGCCGTATGCGAACGTGACGTGGTTGTATCTCCAGAACGTGAGCCTGTTGCTCGTATCGTAGCTTGCCCTGTAATGCCATGCGTCCTCGCTCACGTCGTATACGTATGTCTTCTTGGAATCCTCGAACGTGATAGAATAGAACACGTGCTGATGCTCTTGCCAGATTGAGCTGTAAGCGTTCTCAGGATTGATAACCTGGGTAATCTCGCGTTCGATATCCTGAGTGGAAATACGCTTGACCTGCGTGTCCGAAATCATGAACACACCGTTGTCTCCTATATCGGAAGAACCGAGCCAGAATACGTTGTTGCCGAGCATCGCGAGCGAATTTGCCGCCTTGATACCGATATTACCGGCCGCGTTGTCAGGAGAGCTGAACGGGTTGTTCACGTCGTCGTTATAGCTGAATACCTGCCAGGAACGCTCACCGAACGTATAGAGCTTGGATCCGTTGGAACAAAGGGCGACCGTATTATCTGGACACCATTCAGAATAAGTGATGAACCCGTAGGTAGCGTACTGTACAGTGCCTACCCTGAATACGTCATATTTCTCCGGGGTATCGTCAGCCGTACCGGAAATGAAGTCCTTGTACATGTCGTAGTAACCGTCGTGAATTTCCCCGGCGATATACTGTTCCTTCGTCTCGTCGTCGAGAGTGGCCCACCAGGTGTTGAAGTTGGCCCTGAGCTGGTAGAAGGAAGCAGGCTGGGAATCCTCGATTTCAAACGGATACTGGTAGGAAGTATAGAACGCGTCCGTACCTGCGTCGTTGACGATGAGGTAGCCGTAGAGATAGGCGCAGTGGGTAGGCCTAATATACGTATCTGTAGTATTTACTCGTAACGGCAGCTTTATGGACCTGAAGTCGATTTGCTGGTCACCTACGGACAGCCCGGTATTTACTGCGTAGACGCTGTACCCGTCGACGATGATCAGGTGAGGATGAGCGGAACCGTAGCCGCCGGTTTCGCACATGTGGCATTCCGTACCGTACGAGCTTATGGTGGCTATAGCACTATATGTATTGTCTTCGTTTATCAGGTACAGCGTGTTGCCGTAAACCGCGTACAGCACCGGACGATTATCGTAACCCCTGGAAACACGGTACATACCACGGCAAATTCCAGGAATATCTGCGGCCTTTACCTGGCCCTGCACGGTTCTCATGAGGATAGAACAGGAATGTTCCGTCGGGTTCTGTGTCTCGAGGAACATGTTTACGGATTCACCCAGCCCTACCTTCGCGAGGTTGGAACGCGTAATGGACCCGGCTATATTAGTGACTAGTTTGACACTGTTGGCCATCTATAATCTCCTTATACCCAGTAACCGCCGAGGAGTTCCGACTGCGTTACGGTGTGATTGTCGAAGTAATCGTACTGGTCCCTGAGAACCATCTTCGTGATAGCCTTGGGAGTCCTTACGTTGTCGACCAGGACCCTTACTTCTGTCTCCAGCCTTGCCATCTGGGCTTCGTCGAGACGGGGATACTGGATAGCGAGCTTGTGAGCAAGCGCGACGATGAGGAGCTCGACGTAGTTGTCCGGTATAAACAGGTCGTCGTCGAGGTCGAAATCGATGGACTCGTTGTAGTTAATCTTGATCTTCCTTTCCTTCATGGCCGCGAGGTACGGTTTCAACCTAATGAACCATTCTCCTTCGGATTTCTGGACTACCGTGAATACGCGTGCGTCGTTGGTATAGTCGTCGAATTTATCCGCCGGGATAAACTTGATTTCGTAATGCTGGAAATACGGTCTTCCTACCGGGGTCACGAGATAGAGGGAATTTACCTTGGCTACATCCTTCACGTGCACATGCTGCATGCGGCAGTAAAGCTGCATCTGCTGCAGCCTGGAAATGTTGTAGCTGTCTTCTTCCACGAGGTGAGGAACCCATACGTAAACCGTACCGGAAGGCGTGCCTACAGATGTAATCGTGTAGAACGTTTCAGGGTCGGACTTCACCATGGCCCATACCTTGTTCTCCTTGTCCTCCGCGTCGATTTCGTACGCCTCGAGGCTTTCCACGGTGTCGAAGTAGAGGTTGTTCTTACCGGCCATGTAATCCGTCTCATCGAAGAGATGAATCATCATGCTGTTGTCGACCACGATGGCATTCTGGGTAAAGTTGAGGAGGTTGTCGTAGTTGTACTTGTTGACTACGCCCTTGAGGAGCCTGTAACCCGTTTCGAGGATGTCGCCGGGAACGGCCTGTTTGCGAGGCACCAGGTTAATCCTTACCGTAGCCTCCTTGATAATAGATCTTACTTCCATAAGCTCTCCTAAATTCTTTCCTAATAATTAGACCTCAATTTCTCGCACGCAGCTGCATTCAGGGCGTCATATTCCTCCCTAGTGATCACGTCGCTGAAGTATTTCTCGTACAGGACGTCAGTATTGCATATTTCCGGCCTGTGCTCGTATATAGTGCATCGATTCGAAACGTTATCGAGGAAACGGCATACGCCATCTCCCCTGTCAAGTGGTCCGAACACGTGCCTGCAACATGGCGCGTTACAATGGCTGCAGTCTATCATACTCCGTTGTAGTAATTGAAATACCTGAGGTACTTGTTGGCTACGTCCTGAGCCTTCTTCGCATTGTATTCGGGCATCTGGTCGCAGTGGTTCATGGCGTATATGGCCAGGGATATGGCATCGGAGAGGTCGGGAGAATGGCCCAGCTGCTTCTTGATGAGCTCCTTGGGAACCAGCGCGATCTGGCCCCTGGAATTAATCGTGGTCTCCTGGGCGAGGAACTCTTCCTTTGCCTCTTCCGGGACCCAGAAACCGCCTTTAATGGCCTTAGCGGCCTCCATATACATTTCGGTACGGGCGTTTGGATAGAGGTCCTCGTTGAACGGTTTCTGACCGAAATTGACACGTCCTATGTCTATGCTCTTTGTCTTGAGCACGTCGAGTAGGCCAAGGGAATAGCCGCCGGTCGTATCCGCGTTACCCGCCAGGATATTGTATTTCTTGTAAATCCCCTCTATGATGCCGGACTTCTCGAACGTATTGGTTATGTTCTTTACGCTCTGTTCCTTCACGCCGTACTTGTCTACGGTAACGTAGGCGTCGTTGTCGGCTCCCAGTCCTGCGACGTCCATGCCGAAGTAGTTCATGTCTGTCTCGTTCAATTTCTCCTTGGGGAACTCGTGACGGAATATAATCTGGCTGGCTATGTCTGTATCGAATATCTCGCCGAGGCACTGCTGTCTGAACAAATTGGAACCTATTACGTAACGTTCTTCAAGTTCCTTCTTGAAGTCTTCTGACGTGAACGGGTTATCCTTATACGTAGCTCGTATTACGCAGTCCTGGTGTTCCTTAACTACCTTGCTGAACCAGTTCATCACCTTGTCGAGCGTAGAGGGAGAAGATATGAGCCTGGTCATGGAGGGGTATTTGGAACCTCTCATACGGTCCTTGGCATAATTGTAGATTTCTTCGCAACAGTACGCGGCCTCGTCTATCGCGAGGATGGCAATCTCGGAGAGACCAAGGAGCGATGCAGGATTCTCGGAGGAATAACCGAAGAGGACGGATCCGTTGTCGAAGTGAAGTTCCTGTGAAGACTTGTTCCAGTCTACGTTTACGCCGATTTGGGCGGCGAAACCGAGTATCTCGTATATGAGCACCTTGGTAAGGGCTTTGTAGTTCTGCGCGATTATGATACCGCGTATGCCGGGTTTCTGAAGGCACTGCAGTACGAGCCATGTAGCGAGAATACGTGTCTTTCCCGCGGAGATGGCGGTACAGGCTATAACAAGAGGGTCGTCGAACCTCTTGATAAATTCCTGTTGCCATTTGGACAGTTCCAGATTCATTATTCCTTGACCGTGAACGTGATGTTGAACGGGGTGCTGTCGGACTTGTCAGAAGTCTCGGCCTTGATTTCCGTAACCTTCTTGTCCTTGGACCAGTGAGCCTTGTCCCTGCGTTCCAGGATAGTAAGAAACCTGTCGGCCATCTTGTGGTTGGGTTCCTCCATTACCATCTTCGTAAGCATGTTACGGAGAAGCAGAATCTTCCCCTCATAGAATTCTGTAGATATTTCGTCAACGATTATGCCGACAGGGGCGAGATGGAACACGAGTTTCTGGAACTCTTCCTTTGTCTCGGTAGAGAGAAGCCCGTAGGTAAGCTCGACGTTTACCTTGGGTACCTTAAGGTTGCCGATATATTCCTCGAACGTAACATGTTTGAAATTCTGCTCGCACCATTCGCTTATCTTCATGCTTCGCCTCCGTGTTCAAGTACCTTCAGCTTAGAAATCAGTGCGGCGTAATGCTTCAAATCCTTGATTTCCCTATTGAGGGTCTCCATTTCCCTGAGGATACACGCCAGGAGCAGTTCGTTGTCCTTGGAACCGTCACGCTTCGCTTCAGGCTGTTTCTTGGTTTCTTCCTTGACTACTTTCTTTGTCGCCATAATAAATCTCCTTTATGCCGCCCCTTAGAATCGAACTAAGCTGCTTCCGGTTTCAGCGGAGTCCAATCACCAGATTTGGATTGAACGGCTATTTAATGGCCAAGAGAAGATTCGAACTTCTAAATACCTGATCCTTAGTCAGACCCCTTTGCCAGTTTGGTAACTTGGCCATGTAGTGGACCCGGTGGGAATCGAACCCACCTCACTATGCTTGCAAAGCACGGTCGCCTCCTTGGTTCATGCGAGCCCGTAGAGGAAGGCAGTGGATTCGAACCACTATCCGAGGCAGTACTCCCGGACCGATTTAGCAAACCGGCGCTTTCACCGTTCAGCCAGCCTTCCATGGCTAATAATTAGAAACGGAAGCTACGCGCTTCCGTTAACCTCGTCCATTCGCTCACAGAGCTCCTTCAGACGCTCCATTCTCTCCCGCCAGTTGTATCGCCTCTTTCCGTCACCCCAAAGGTAATGCAGGCAGGTATGGCTTGTCGAATTCAACCCTACGAACAGACTCTCGTCGCTTATGTCGGAATACTTGTCCGGATCCTCGCATATATGGTGAAGGTTATACGTGGGAGTCAGCGGGGAACCGGTAACGTAGTCGTATTTCTGTTTCTTCTTCGTTCTCATCCTCAGGTCGTGCCATTGCTTGGAACGCCTGAACGCGGCTTTAGGATCTTTGCAGGTCTTTGGTTTCTTCATATATCAATAAGTAGCGGTTGACTGTTTCCTGGATATTCCTGAAGTTGAGGATATAATCCCTGTTGTGAATACCGTCTGCCGTGTCGTACTTGAGAAGTTCCTTCTTTAGCTCTTCCTTCGTCCATGTGTTCTGAGGACCTGTAAGATTCGTCTGGTCGTTCTTAACCATGTACGGGTAGAGGTATCCGAGTCCGTGATTCATGTGGATATACGGACGGCAGTCGAACGATATGACCAGTCTCCCGCATGCCATCGCGTCGAGGCACGAACGACCTACACCGAATACCACATCTGCCCAGTTGATGAGATTCTCTACGGACAGGACTTCTTGACCGTACGTAGGCCAGAAGCTATAACCGAGCTCCCCGCATATTTCACGAATAACGTTGTCGGCTTCCCTGGAGGAACACAGTGACAATACGTTACGTATTTCCTTGTTCGGTTCCTTGATAGGTTTCATCCTTTCGCAGTCAATTCCGTTATATATGACCGTGTCCAGATTCCAAGCCTTCGAAGCCCTGTCGGTAGCGGCCACGTTTATGACGCCTGGCATAGGTCTCTCCTCTCGGATAGAACCGTGACACGTATGGATGATTACCCTTCCCTTGCACGTAGGAGGCAGGACGTTATGGTTCTCCAGGATAAGGTCGAAATCTCCGCATGCGGTAAACTTTATGCCGATATCAGCGAACGCCTTGGCTCCTTCCCTAGGCATAGGGCTGTAAATAAACACCTGGTGACCCCTGCGTACCAGTTCCTGACCTACAGAATAGCACCAGTTCTCGGAGCCCCTCATGGGCCACAGTTGTTGGTTAGTTATAAGTATATTCATTATTTCTCCCAGCTGAACTTGAATTCCTTGTTCTTGTTATCCCATTCGTTATACTTGCGCATGGCTTCCATCTGCTGATCGAGACTGCATGCCTGCGTAGGCACATACGGCATGATTGCGTTATTGATGGATACCTTGTTCCATGCCTCTTCCGAAATGTCGACATCTGTATTGTCCTTGATGGTCTTGATATCCTTCTTCATGGACTCTAGTATCTCCTTGATTTCGGCTATCTCTTCCCTCAACGGTCTGTCAATTTCGTTATTCTTCATCTCTTACCTCCTCTACTATGAGAGCCGCAGCCGGAAATATCAATTCCAACTTCGTCTTGAATTCTGTCAGTTCCTTGCTGTCCAGGTATCCTTCCCAGCCCATGAATTCGACACGATATATCGTCTCCGGCTGTGGAATCTCCTGGAACTTGTATTCCTTGAATAGCTTTGCGAGTGCCTTGTTAATCATATCATTCCCTCTCATAAACTTCTTGTTCTTCCTTGGTATAATACGTAGTTTCGAACTGTTCCAGCCATAACTGGAAGGCGAGTTCGTCCATGTCCTTGATCAGTTTCTTACTAAGTTCAATCTGTTCGTTAGTTCTCATACTATTCCTCGTCGTTGATTGCTCTGTCTATTATTTCGTAAAGCTGTATTACGTCTTGAATATTATGCCGTATGCCGTTCTCCATGTACTGCTGGTTCGATATCCACTGGCCAGTCTTCACCTGTGCCGCCGTATTCTTCCATACGTAATTCCTGGAGACCTTGTTCCAGTTAACCATACATTCCAGTACGTCCGTCGGAATATCGTTCCTGGTGAAGATTCTGAGCAAAGTATCATAGTCGTAGTCGTATTTCCCGTATCCCCTGAAGAATACCTTTATCCCTGACTGGTAAGCCCTGTTTAACATGCAGTATAAGTTTGCCAGGAAACCCGTGTAAGTTTCGAATCCGGTTATATGGTGACCGTCCATGTCGTATGGAATCCTGGTCTTCAGTTCGTGATATGCCTTGGTATATATGCCTGGACGTATACATCTCGGTTCGTTAGGCAGCTTGCATACGTATGTCACGGTTCTGAAACCGTTATACATGCTTACACACCATATACGGGTTTCCGGGTCGTAATGTGGCGGGTTAGGAAACAGCTTCTGGTTCATGTCCCTGCTCAGAGCATCTCCCTCTATGTCTATCGTTACGAAGTTCTTCATATATTATATATAAATTTAGCAAATTAAATCTTGCATAAACGGTAGCGGCTAAATAGTCTGAATATTCACCGGGGGTTGACGGTTCGGCGGATTATTGCTATATTACGTCCATGAAGATGAAGAAGGTATACGTTAAGTCTATAAGGGACCTCAACAAGGCCTACGAGAGGAAGCTGTCCGTGGGAATGGAAATCGTCGAAACTCACGTTTCGCAGATTGTCATGGACCAGGCCTATTTCATAGCCAGGAGAAGGGACGGCAAACTCGTGAAATATCTGGTCATAAATAATATATGAGAGAACTTACAAAGGAAATATTCGGAAATTATCCCAGGGATATCGAAACGCTCAAGGCTATGCTCGGGCGTGAATGGAAAGGGCAGTTGGAAGGCCTTAGGCTGCTGGCCGAGACGTACAGGTATTACCCGAAGAACAAGATACGTACTGTCCATCTTAGCGTCAGCGGTCCGTGGATGACGAAGCTGTTCGGCTATCACAGGAAGGCTTCCAGGATTGTAAAGACTGCGCTGTCCATAGGCATGATGGCTATCGTTTCCAACGACGTCAGGTATAACTGTAGGGATCCGAAGTCACGCTGTTTCGTAGTCAACAGAGACGTAGTGGATTTGATACTAAATGTTCCAGAAGATACGAGTTTGTCCATTAATGTATGTAATATATCTAATACCCCTACTACACCATCTAAATTTAATAATAATATAGAAGGAGAGGAAACGAAGTCATTGAATTTACATGACCTGGAATTTCTGAATATCTCTATCGATTCAGTAAGGAAGGACATGCACCTCTGCGACGTTTCCGACGGTTCCCTAAAGAAGATGCTGCGTTCAAGGTACCCCCAGCTGGACGACTACAAGAATGTAGCGCAGCGTATAAACAGCAATTACGAGAACAATTCGATATTCTCCATAAATACGGAGCCGACCGTGAAGAGGCACGGCATGCAGTATGTCACCTTCGGTTACAGGCCGCACAGCTATTTCTGCGGCGTCCCGAAACACCCTGAAGAAGGTTTCCTGTCACGAGAAGACATCCTCGAGGAGAAGTTCGGCACGTGGACAGAATACGACGTCAAGTCATCGATTTACAGGGTCACGTACGCCCTCAACAACGGCGGCAGATGGCCGGACGAGGACGTGGACCTCTACAGGGAGTTCTGGGGAGGTGATTTCGCTAATCAGGAGGCGAGGGACAATTTCAAGAAGATATGCATGCTCGTATATTTCAACCATAGCGACAGGTCCGCCGTGAAGTCGATATTGAACCCGGACAACGAGATACTCGTCCCGGAAGGATGGAGCAAGGAAGACGTATCAAGTTTCGTCCGCGACCTCAGGGCTTCGATGTCGGGACGTATCGGGAAGTTCTACGGTTCGGAAATATTCCTGCATGAAGGATGCATCTATATGGACGTCCTTGAAGGTTTACAGAAATTCGGAATGGAAGCAGTGGAAATTTACGACTGTTTCTACGTTCGTGGAGATTATCCTAACCTCAATGAAATGTGTTCTAATTTGATTAAATATAATATGTGTAAGTATATCGATAGGTATGTATAGTATATTATATACATTAATGGACAAACTCGTAAATAGCAAATAAACAGCAAACGTTTCAGTCAACCTCATCTATATTATAGACAGACAGCGACGGCAGAATATCATAAACATTACCTGTATCTAGTTTGTTGCTTTCATTGGTACAGGCGATAGCGCGATAAGCCGACAAATCCGGGAAGACGGGTCTCATATAGTTAACCTTTAGTCATTTGACCTCCACCCGTCCATCGGTCGCTGTCACAAATTTGTCCATTGGTAGTCCAACAAACGATGCCCGGGATCACCTCTTCCCGGGCATTTCTGTATATATGGATGCCTGGAACTCCGTACAGGCGTCTGACAAGAAATATTCAGGCCACAGGGTTTACAATACTCTGTGGATTTACTATATTATGGATATAACTTATTAAAGAGGAATAACTATGCGTATTAAATCAACCACTACCGACTCAAACACCGTATTCGGAGACTTGCGTGAATGCGTCAAATACGGACCACTCTCGCTGTATACATCGTATCCGTCGGATATTGAATTGGTTAATCGCAGGATTAACAAACACCATGTGTATGTTGACATGTATTTCACTACGAAGTTCGACCAGATCGGTAACGCAAAGTTTAGGCTTTACCGTAACGACCTTGAAATTAAGTTTGGCAAGAAGACTCTCAGAATTCCTGACTTAGACAGGTACTTTGCAAGCGAACAAGGTATACCGGCTAGGGATCGTATGAACGCTTTGCTCTGCGACGAGATTATGCGTTTGATATCCGAAGAAATCAACAAGGACTATCCGAACAGATATAAAGGGTACTAATATATATCGGTAATTAAATAACTTCCTCCACCGCGGTCAAGATGCGTTCATGAATAAATACGGAGACTAGATAATAGAGAAGTAGAAGATATATTGGAGATACTTGATTAATGAATACTGAAGAAATAAATTTGATTGTAACTGAATTATCAGAGATGTCGTTGCATTTAGAAGTAATGAGCTATTTAATGTTAATGCTTCTAACTGTACAGATAATAAGAATGATAGATAACTTTAGAAAGTAAAGGAGTCTAAATAATGTCCTCGAAGCCATAGACGCTCGCGGGGACAAATTCACGACACACGTCTGTAGTAGACGCCCCAGGAGAGAAATCGATGGGGGTATTCTTATAGGCAGGGGTATCTGAAACTGAATAACTAGTAGCCATGGGTTTACAAACGGACCGTATTTAACTATATTATAGGTAAAGAGGGACAAACCATGATTAAGGTCGGTACATATAGGAACTACTGGTACGAGGCTACCAACTGCACGATATTCAGGAACG